>Ga0207671_10000111_pt1 | contig 125622 bp, 88 predicted proteins | sample KBSC24metaG_FD_184352 | JGI IMG/M metagenome (GOLD analysis project Ga0207671, IMG submission 184352) | Corn rhizosphere microbial communities from Kellogg Biological Station, Michigan, USA - KBS C2-4 metaG (SPAdes) (version 2) | ecosystem: Host-associated > Plants > Roots > Rhizosphere > Soil...
GGTGGCGCGCCGGTCCTCATCCTTGACGGCCAGCAATCCCCCCTGCTCCTGCCCCAGGAAGATATTCTCCCGTGCGGAGAGTGTTGGCACGAGGTTGAACTCCTGATAGATGACGGCGATGCCTTGCGCCTGGGAATCGAGGGGGGTATTGATGGAGACCGGATGGCCGTCGATGGCGATTGTGCCCTGATCGGGTCGGTGCGCTCCTGAGAGGATCTTGATGAGGGTGCTTTTTCCGGCTCCGTTCTCTCCCATGAGGGCATGCACTTCGCCGGCGCGCAGTTCGAGCTGCCCATGGCGAATGGCGCGGACACCGGGAAATGATTTCTCGATGTCCGTCATGGACAGCAGGAGCGCGCCGGTATTAACCGTCGGTTGAATTACTTCTTCCATGCCGAGTTCAATTGGAAAACGGACAACGAAGGAATCGTAACCGGACCACCGGCCGCTTGCAGGACAAGACCAGTTTCATTCGGCAGGAAGCAGGTGGAAGTCGACGTTTCTCCATGGTTGGCAAAGACCTCGATCGAAGTTCGATCGATCAGGATCTCCACGGTCTTAAGTTGCCCTCTGACAGGCTGCGGATCCGTGCCGCAGGCAATGGCCTGATGCGTGAGGGTTACAGGGACACCGCGCACATTGAACGTGAGGGTCGCTCCGTCGGGAATGCTGACATCCATCGTGACATGGAAGAGGTCACCCGTCTCTTTCAAGTCCAGCGTCTCTCCTGCGCCCAGCGTGCGGTCAGCCCATTTGTCTTCCTTCTTGTGCAGCGTGGTAATCTCGCGGACCGGCTCACGAAACACACGCGGTCCATCGGGAGTGGTGCGAAGCGTGAGTTCGCGCGGGAACGTCACTTGCTGGTTGAACGGCATATCGGGGTACGCCCCACCCCGCATCCAGGCTGCCTGGATTCTGCGTCCATCGCCGGTCTCCGTGTTGCCCCAGCTTTGCGTGGCGTAGAAGTTCGGTCCGGCATCGGAATCGAACTGCTCCGTTTCCTCCTTGAACTGCGTGCCGTCGAAGCTGCCCACGGAATACTTGCCATTTCCGCGAATCAGCACCCATTTCATGTGGCTTTTGTCGCCGTCGAGGGGCATTTCGAAGAAATCGGGGCATTCAAAGCTGTTGGGGATCGAGTGTTTCTCGTCATGCCACTCAAGAAGGTTCTTCGATGTGAAGATGTGGTACTGGCCGTCGCCGTACATAACCATCACCCATTTATGGGTCGGCTTATGCCAGAAGACATTCGGGTCGCGCTCGGGATAGACCAGAACGGGATTGTGAGCGTAGAACTTCCAGGTGCGTCCATGGTCAAGGCTATAGGTAATGCCGTGGCTGCGGTTATCGTTGTGTGACCAGAATGCCACCATCGGCGGGTTCTTCTTATCGGGTGACAGTCCGGAAGTGTTATCGTAATCAATGACACAGTTTCCGGATTGCACGCCGAGATCGAGGGCCTCTTCCCAGAAAGCAGGCTCAAGTTCCGTCCAGTGAACGAGGTCGCGGCTTACCGCATGGATCCAGCACTTATTCCATCTCTGGGCAAAGAGATGGTATTCGCCGTCGTAGTAAACGAGGCCGTTAAGGTCGTTGCACCACCCCTCTTCGCGCATGCCCGGATTGAGGCGATTCTCCGTCCATTGGCGCGCGGTGAAGTGAAATTGCGGCCGGTATGTCTCCTCGTAAAGCGGCTGTGTCACAACCGGCATCCGCTCCGGTTTGTCTGTTTGAATGATATAGTCCACGTTGATATGTCCCCAATCGCCACTCGCCCTGTCCACGAGTTGAATATTTGCTGATTTGCCCAGAAAACGGCTCACGTCCCAGCTCACAGGCAAAAGGTTATCGCTTCTGGCCCCGGTGGCGCTGCAGACAACATGACCGCCGACAATTAAGTCGAGGCAGGTGCTATGTTCGTAATTGCCGCCGCCGATAACAAAAGAAATATACCGCCGCTCGACTTTAAAGGTGGGCGACGTGAGCGTTCCAACAGGCGTATCGCCGTCAAGTTCGCTGCTCGCAGCGCCATTGCCGCGAACGCCTTGAATATCTAATCTGGAAGTGTTTTGAGCGCCCAATACCGGACCGGCTCCGAATGCAGTTCCCTGCGCAGTCCACCCATTCCAACCGGCGGTCTCAAAATCGCCGATAACGATATCATTGCCTGCGCCCGCGGCTGCGGGATGGGAGACATACAGGGAGAGCAAGGCCGTGCCGGCGGCTAAGGGGATCAGGGCTTTGTAAGAAAAACGAGTAGAACGATACATTATTTGTCCATAGAGGCGCAGCCGGATTGACTTGCGCTTTAGCAGAGAGGTGACGTGAGATTTCGTTATTTGCGCCTATTCCGCCGAAGCCTGAATCCATTCGGAGACGGAGGCTGCCTCATTCTGATTAAGTTCCCCTCGCCGCTCCGATTTCAAATTTGCCTCCACCCAGGCGGAATTGCGCATGGAAACCAGTACATGATCGACGATCACTTGAGACGAGCTCCATCGCAAGAGATGATCGGCAACGATCGATGTGTCCTGGCCGGATTGGCTCAGTTTCCAGCCGCGTATGAACGGGGACATGGCGAATGTATCGATCGAGCGGGTAGAGGCTTCAGAGAACAGATCGCGAGCGGATTGGTGGAACGCATTGTATGGCGCAAGGATAGCCGAGAAGCCGTTGGACTTGTCGGATACCATGTCGAGGTGTTTATACTCAGCCATGCCAAGGCCAAGCCTGAGAACTTTGCCGTCCGCTATCCAACCTGAAACCAGCTCGATTTCAGACTGAAACTGCTCAAGGTTGTTGTGCGAATGGATGACAAGAAGGTCTACATAATCCGTCTGTAAATCCAAGAGTATCTCATCGATATGGGAGGCTCGATATGGTGTAAACGGCGCAAGGTCATCGGGATTGCCGGCGGGGCGGAAGAAGTTCCAGGCGATGATTTTCGCCTCATGACGGCGGCCTGTTGAGCGAAGGACTTCTCCCAGCGCCACTCTCTCCTGGAAGTAGGTGGTATCGAACCATTCGATACCGCTGTCCAGACAGGTGTTTACAATGGCGCACTGCTCGTCAAAATCCGCCGCCGGATCATTTCCCAAAGCGCCGATGAATGAGTGTCCGCCAAGACCTAATTTGGAGCCGTTGTTAGTCATACGATTTTCTGAATGTTTAATACTTTCCACGAAAGACATTCTGACTTCAAACAAAATCGTGGCACAGGCTCCCTGTATGGTTTGGGGAGCCTGCAAACAGCGATTTATGTCCCCTTTATTTAAATTGGGCTAAATGTCGCCGCGTAGTTGGGATAGTCTGCATTGCCTGCGAATTCCGAGCCGGCGGCATATCCATATCGGGACGGCTGATCCGTGGACGATCCGGGAGGATTGTTTCCGGGGGATACGGCGCTGCCGCGCAGCCACTTAACATGGCCGTCTGAGAGAAGGAAGTTAGAGCCGTCGGTGTGCCTGCCCTTGGTGCCGTCTTTCCAGGCCGTATCGCCGTCGAGCGCGCCGGTCGCCATCCGCGCCGTGCTGTCGTTGCCGCCGGTTCCCACGATGGCGTCTCCCTGCGTGCAGACGGACCAGTGCGTCGTTCCCAGCGATTTCCCTTCATCGATCGATGTGATATTGGCTAGATTGCCGGTGACTTCCGAAAGCATAACGGTCTTTGCGGGAGCGGTAAAGGCAGACAGGTTGCCCTGTGTCGCCGCGTATGAGTTCACAATGTGCGTATTGAGCGCATAAGAGACTTCATACATCGGAGGGTTTGCCCCCGGCTGGCTCTTTGTAACGTCGTCAGGGCAGGTATAAGCTCCGGTCGACTTGACATAGGGATAGATCTCCCCTGCCCAACCGATGCCGAAGTGGTCGTTGGGCGTGAAGGTGCTGTTTGTGCTGCCCACAGGAAAGGTCTCGTCGTTGTCCTGAACATATTGCAGCATCGCAAGGCCAAGCTGTTTCTCGTTGGACGTGCAGCTGGTCTGGCGGGCCTTCTCGCGGACCTTGGCGAAAACCGGGAAGAGTATGGCAGCGAGAATTGCTATTATAGCTATGACAACGAGTAATTCTATAAGTGTAAAGGCAGATTGGCGAACTGTTGCAGATGGTTTCATTATTGTCTCCTTCAAAATGTATTCGCCGAACAGTCTTCGGCTGAATGATAGCACAACGCGTTTTGCATGTCAAGGAAAATTTATAATATTGCCGCATCGGCTATGTCCTGGCCTTAATAACGGCCGCCAGGATGCAGAGCAGCAACAAGAATCGCTATTAAAGCGATAGATACAAGTTAATTACTGAGCGTATAACCTCCTCTCGTATTGGGCTTAGCGGACAGGTTCGGCGAAACCTCCTGAGCCTAACTATGGCAGCTTCGTCCATATGGACTGAAAAGATTGTAGCACAACGCGTTTTGCATGTCAACATCAAATTAAATTTCGCTTTTGGCGCCCGAACGAGCTATGTCCAGGAACTCGCAACAGATTCATGAGCCGATCGAACTTTTAGATAGTACAATGATATTTGGAAGCCGGATGTTGAACAGAAACCGATTGTCGAAAAAGGCTGTAAGAGCTCTCAAAGCCTGTGTTGCGCTGCCATCGATCATCTGCCTGGTTTGGTTCGTTAGAACTATGGAAAATGCATCGCATGCAGGTTTTGTCATGCACGATCTCTCAATCAGCATAGCCCAGTTCGCAGCCGAGCACCATGGCTCTTTACCTGATCTCACGGATATCAGCAGACTTGAGGCACAGATATTTCAATACAGCGCAAACCCCGAGAAGCAAAAACGAATTGTGTATCGGCCTGGCACCAATATTCCCTATATCACAAATGCTCGATACTCGAAGATGAAGACAGTTCTCTTGCCAAATGACAAAGAGATTGTGCTTGTATATGAAGCGATGCCGACACATGGCAAGCGGAATGCGATCTGCTGGTACTCAGGCAGTACAAAAACCACTCTTGCAGACGAGCAAAGGTGGGCTAGGTTGAAGCAGGATTCCGGAATCCGTTAACAGATGAAGATAACCCCTATGCCAGATCAGAAATTGACAGGAAAGATAGACCTCAAAAACAGATTCCCTAACCTGGACAAAGCGCTGGCAAAGCGAAGCGTTCTCGTATGCGTGATACTGCCGATCGCTTCTGGCTGCTCAATTCACCTAGATACTGCGGGGCCTGCCCAGGTTCCCGTATCGGCATCGAATACCATCCATACAGTAACGCCTGAAGACATTGAGGTATATAAAGCCTTCCTCAAGCAATTGGACAGAAGCCCATCTCAACGTAACGGTACTTCTAACTTCACGGTCAATCTCGTTGGAGACAAAAAGGACCATCTCAACCTGGTCAACACTACGGCTGATGCCCGCTATATCGGTCCGATCGAGCGGTTCACAATACTTAACAATACAGTGAAGGGGTATGGACCCCGCGACGATAAATTCAATGATCTGCGTAAATCGTTGATAGAACGCAACACGAAAAGCGTTGGGATTCCGAAATTCACCTCTGTCTTACCGATGACTTTTGTACAGTCACACCCGCTCGGTTATATGTTCCCGCCATGCACCATTCACTTTTCGCTGCCGGTATACACGAAGGACCATACGCTAGCGATGGTCTATTTCTTTTCCGAAGGGGATAATTTAGAGGATCCTGGCGCGATCTATGTCATGCGCAAGCATAGCACGGCCTGGTTTGTTGATGATTTTGAGTGGACCGCCAGTTCGACAATTGTCCGATGCGGCTAATGATGCGCCGATGTTTAGGGAATCGGTCAACGGGATATATAGTCTATGTGCGAAGACAAGGCAAGCTGCTATGGATGGCAGTGATCCTCCATCTTCGATGATTGCGATACAATAATATCTATTGACGAAAAACGCCGGCGGCCATGGATGGTTGCGGGCGTTTTCGGTTTGTGAGACCACGGCACCATTTATGCCGCATAATGTAAGCCGCCGCCCAGCTTCGGCATTCTGCCATCTAAGGCAACATGTACAGCATATGTTTGAGAAATCAAGCAAAAGGATATAACTTTGATGCAGGGAGTTGCAAGGCAGGCTGCCATGGATGGCAGCGATCCTTAGATTTTAACGATTGCTACAGGTTTGTATCAATTGACAAAAAACGCCGGCGGCCACGGATGGCTGCCGGCGTTTTTGTCGTCAAAGTGTGGGCGTCTTAGCGATGCATGCCAATTTTCCTCCTATCGTATTTGTGCCGGCGTCTTTGGGGATACTGTGCCCGTCGATCCTCAATTACAGTAACAAAAACGATTTAAAGGAGATAACAATGCCGCTATCGCACTACCACTTTCGACAGATAAGCGCACTGAGCCTGGCGCTTATCGTCTCAGCGATATTCTTCAATGCCGCTCCGGCCCACGCCCTCACGGAGGCGCAGCAGGATGCGGCGATTGCCGGCCTGCAATCGGCGGTATCGGCCCTGCAGTCCAAAGTCAATTCCCAACAAACGACCATCAACAGTCAGCAGACGGCGATCAACACCCTTTCGGCCAAGCTGCAGTATGTCACCACGACGGGGCATGACATGACACTCACGGGCAATCTGCATGTCATCAGCGGCGCGGGCGCGACGAATGCGAGCGTCAACGGCCTTGGCAATATCATTATCGGTTACAACGAATTGCAGTCCGGCAGCGGAGCGGTCAACAAACGCACGGGAAGCCACTGTTTGATCCTGGGCACGCAGAACAATTACACGTCGTATGGCGGCATTGTGGCAGGACAGGGAAACACTATCGGCGGAAGTTACGCGGGGATAACGGGCGGATTCAGTAATACGGCCGTGGGCGCTTATTCGTCGATAGCAGGCGGATACGGCAACACGGCAAACGGCAGCTATGCCAACATTGCCGGTGGGCGAATCAACCTGGCCAGCGGCTCGTGGTCATCCGTGAGCGGCGGATACGGCAATACGGCATCGGCCACTTATGCGGCGGTGGGCGGTGGAAACGGCTATGTCGCGGGGGCGCAGTATGCATTCCTCCCGGCGACCGCCTCGACCACCACTCTTCAGGGCTTCCAGACGCAGATCAACAACGTGAGTAAAGTGACCAGCCTGTTCACCATCTCAACCGATGCGACGCGCAGCGACCATAAAGCGAACACGGAACTGACTCTCAAAGGCATGAACCTGCACATCATCAATGGGCTGGGAGCGACCAACGGCGAACCGAATTATCCCACGGATGTTGTCGATCCCGTCGTCAACGGCCTGGGCAATCTCATCATTGGCTATAACCTGGGGCGAGATCAGTTCGGCACGGATATACGCACGGGCAGCCACAATCTGGTTATCGGGGATCAGAACAATTACTCCTCCATCGGCGGCATCGTGTGCGGCAACGGCGGCTCAATCGGCGCGCCGTTCGCTTCCATCACCTCCGGCCACAATAACATTGCAAGCGGCCTCTATTCGTCCGTCAGTGGAGGCTCAACCAACAGCGCCACCGCCGAATCGACAAGCGTCAGCGGAGGCGAGCAGAACACGTCGAGTTTCCGGGGCGCAGCAGTGAGTGGCGGGGCAAGTATCAATGAACAGCAGGAAGAAGGCTGGTCCGCAGGAACGCTGCATTCGCCGTAGACGTTCCCGCGTTAGGACCCACCCTTATTCCCTCCCGAAGGGAGGGCGCGTTCGCCCCGGCAAATGGCTCCCACTTCTTGGCGTTAGGTCAAGAAATGCAAGCCTTACGAGGTCGAGAACGCGCCTCCCCTTCGGGGAGGACGCAAGGAGGGGTCCTAATATGCAAACTCAAGCGTAAACGGCTGCCCGCTGTTGCGCAGCCGAATCGTGTCGCCTTCGACGATCGTGGGCCATCCGTCGGCGAGCGCGGTCTGCGGCGCTGCTCCATGAACGACCACGACGAACTCCTCGCGGTCGAACTCCGGATAGCCACGGCCGGTCACGGTTGCCTCCAGTGACAATCCCCCACCCTCTCGCCGCACCACCATCTCCGTGCGGTAATGCGCTCCGTCCTGGAAGACGAATGTCGTGCCGTCGTCTTCTTGCAGCACCGAGCGGTACTCGCCGTCTTCCTGGGGCACGAATAGATGCAGTTCGATCGAACGCGGGTGATAGTTCATCGTAGACAGCGGAGCATGCGGCCACATGGGGATTACCGATCCCCCCTTTGCGTAGAGCGGGATCTGGTCCATCGGGGTTTGCGCGAGCGTGAATTGACCTCCGGTGAGGACTTCACCGGTAAACCAGTGATGCCATGTCCCCTCGGGAAGATAGACGTGCCGGGCCGTCACATGCGGCTCGTAGACCGGCGCCACCAGCAGGTGCTCGCCAAGAAGATACTGGTCGTCGATATCGAGCGTCGTGATATCGTTCTGGTAGTCGAGCGCGAGCGGACGCTGCACGGGCAGGCCTGTTTCCGACGACCTTACGAAGGCGGAGTAAAGCATCGGCATGAGGCGGTAGCGCAGTTCCAGGCTCTTGCGGCACAGGTCCAGTATCGGCTTTCCGAAGCTCCATGGGTACTGATCGCGCTGGCCGAAATTGCTGTGGTTTCGGCAGAACGGAGTCAGCGTTCCGCACTGCATCCAGCGCAGAAACAACTCGGGATTGGTGTCCTCCATGAAGCCGCCCACATCGCCGCCCACGAACGGCTGTCCGGAGAGGCCAAGGCCAAGCGCCATGGGCATGCTCATCCAGAGATGATCCCAGCGCGCCATATTGTCGCCCATCCAGTTTGCGGCATAGCGCTGAATTCCCGGCGATCCGGCCCGGCTCAGGATAAATGTGCGCATCTGTGGCTGCGCGGCGCGCAAGCCTTCCATGGTGCTCATTGCCATTAGTAGCGCATACTGATTATGGTATTGCTCATGGGGATACCGGCCGCCGCCGAAGCGCATGGCGGTCTCGCGGATGTCTCCCGTCGCCGGCTCGTTCATGTCGTTCCAGATGCCGGCAAGACCGGATTCGATGTGCCTGGCATTCTGCTCGCCCCACCAGCGGCGAGCTTCCTCTTTGACGAAATCGGGAAAGGCAGTTCGCCCCGGCCACACCTGACCGGTATAGACCACACCGCCGGCCGTGCGGCAAAAGACATCGCGATTCAAACCGTCATCGTAGACGCTGTACCCCGGCTCGACTTTTACGCCAGGATCGATGATTGTGACGGCGCGCAATCCATGGCGGCGCAGCTTGTTTACGAAACCGGCCGGATCAGGATAGTTTTTGTGGTCCCATGTGAACACCCGGTAGCCATCCATGTACTGGATATCGAGCCACAGGGAGTCGCACGGCATCTCATGCTCGCGCATCGTGCATGCCAGTCCCTCGACCATGGACTGCGTATAGGAGTGCCAGCGGCACTGATGGTAGCCGAGCGCCCAGAGCGGCGGCACATTCATGCGGCCGGTAAGCTCGGTGTAGTCGGTCAGGATTTGAGACAGCGACGGCCCGGCAAAGATGTACTCCGTATACTGCCCGCCGGTAAACCGAAACCTGGAGTGCCCTGCAGCCTCGAAATCGAAGTATGCCCGGTACCCGTTATCGATGAAGAAGCCCGCCGCTTTGCCGGTCCGGTGGGACACATGATAGTAGAACGGTATCGAGACATAATACGGGTCGAACTGCGTGCTGGTCCGGTCGCTGCGCGGGTCGGACTTGTCGTACGCGTTCGCGAACTCCCCGGCGGCATCGGGGCTGAGGACGTCGGTGTTCCAGAGCGTGAAGCTGCGGCCATTGCGATTCATGCGGCCGGTTTTCTCGCCCAGACCGAGGATAACATCCTCCTTACGGTTCTTACGCGTCACCAAAAACTCGTCGTTGAGGTACGCGTAAGCGCCACAGGAATCGCCGCAGTCTGCCGTCTCAAAGATGACGCTGCCGTCCGCCCGGTAGGCATCGAGGTGGAACGGCGCTTTGCCCACGACAAACCGCATCTGAGTCGTAATGATCTGAATGGCGCCGTCGGTCTCGATCAGCTCAAACGCCGCACTCGACGCCAACTCCTTCGACACGGCGAATGTTGGATTTTCGTCGAATACGCCGCTGCGAGTGATCTTCAGCCGTATAATCTCCGGACGCAGCACATCGACACGCAGGAGAGCGCCATCAACAGTCACCTCCACGGAGTTTCCGGCGCGTCGAAATGCCGTGACGCGCTGCAGCGGCGTAAAATGTTTTTTATCTGATGTGTTCATTGTTTTCGATACTTGGCCACCAAAGCCCGGGCCTGCGCCCGCCAGCGGGATTGTAATGGGGAGGTGTAGGCCGCTTCATTTCCTATACTTGGCCAGCAAAGCCCGGGCCTGGGTGAGTTGGCCGGAAACCATTAAGGGGAAAAATGCCTTGAGCTTGGCGCTCGCGGCGGGATCGCCGGCGCGTTTCTTGGTTATGAGGTACCAATCGACTGGCAGCCGCAGGTCCGCCGCCTTACGAATGAATGCGGGATCGGTGAGTTTACGCCGAAGCTGCTGTGTCGTCTCAAGGTCTCGGTATCCCATCTCGACAGAAGGCTCTATCTGCGTTCCCTCTCCCCAGTCATTCCATGTGACAAGCTGAACCATAGGCGCGCCGCTTTTCAGAGCCTGCGTCAGCGTGTCCTTATAGGTCTGCCCGTTATTGTCGGCGATGTTGCCCCATGATTTGCTGACATTGGCCTGCTGATAGATGTCGTTAAAGCGCGGATAAGCGGCGGCGATAAACACGGGCCATTGCTTTGCCCGGCCGTAGAAGGCATCGCGCTCCCGGGCTGCGCCCGCCGCGCCGCCTCCAGTCGCCGGCCAGTCGTAGCCGCCGGATGACGCAGTGGGTACGCGCCGGTCATTCTCCGTAATGTATAGCGGTTTGGGAGAAAGACCGGAGAAGACCTCGTTCCACTGGTCGCCGTTATAGTAAGGGGCGCCAAAGGTGAGGAAGAGCGGCCGGCCCTGCATCTTGATGTATGCCGGCGAAGAGAAGAAGTGCGCTTGCATCCACTTCAGCAATCGCTGTCCATGACCAACCGCATCCGATGCGGGAAAGACTTTGCCGTCGATCTCTGTCTTGATAGTCTGATCTTCGTAACAGATGGCAAACTTGAGCCCTGCCTTCTCCAGAAGCGGGATCAGGAGTTCGGTATTCCGATTTACGGCGGCGTAATCGAAGTGATCATCCGTGCCGTACCAGTCGATAATGACGCCGTCGATGCCAGCCATCTTCATCAGAAGGACCTGACATTTGAGCGCATCGGGGTCGCCGGAGTCATACGCGCCGATCAACGGAAAGTACTGGGAAGCCACTTCACTGCGGCCGTTCACCTTATGGTCAGGGTTGAAGTGGTTCATGGTCCAGTGCCAGCCCCATGTTGGGCTAAATGGTTTGGCCTGATACCATGGCATGTAGTGGGCAAGAAGCAGCGGCCGGGACGACCTGTTCGCGACTGCAGGTCGCAGAGAATGAGAAGCCGGTGGCTTGCCGGATGAACGAGGAGCCGCGATTGAAGGCGACATTATCAACAGGGCCGCGAGGGATAGGACAACCCGGCTTCGGGGCTGCTTCATGGAATAAGATCTCCGCTATATGATTACGCAGAAACGCAGCGCCCAAATATTTCCGAGCGCTGCGTTTCGTAAGGTGTTAGTCTGCAGTATGCAATTACTGCGGTGGTGTGGGTGGCGCTGCATTATGCTGCAGCGCCTCCTGCTGTTTCTGCTTCGCCAGTTGTTGCTGAGCGGCGGCCTGCGCCTTTGCCGCATCTGAGGCGTTCGGACTTGAGCTAACTCCATCAACAGGCGCAGCCGACGATGAAGCATCATTGCGGCTGCCGCATCCTGAGAACCCAAGGCACATTGAGAGCGCCAACAGGATCGCCATAGCTGGCTGCCGTATTGTATAGCGAGTCAATTTAGTACGCCGATCCGAACTGGTATACGCCAGACACATAGATATTCTTGTACCAGTTAATGGAACCCTTCTTCATCGATTTGACATGGCCATCGGAGAAGAGGCAGTTTGTCATATCTGTGTGGCGATATCGGGGCATCATGGAGCAGCCGTTCCAGTTGCCATATGAAGCGCCGACCGACATATTGGCTGCGTAGTCGCAGTCATGAGACGGAAGAAGGTCAACATGATCCGAATATGTGTAGCCGTTCGCCGCCGTGCCTCCGCCCGCTGCGGTCCAGTTGCCTTCCCATGTTTGAAACTGCAGCCAGCTGGAGTTGCCGTCGTTCTGCCCCTTCTCCACTACGGTTATGGTATCCGATGGAGTATCGATGGCAGCCAGCGCAACAACCTTGGGGGTAGCATAGGGTTGGCCTTCCGAGAAGATGTCATAGTGGGCGCCATATCCTGCAGGCTGATCCGCGGCCGTTGATGGGCAATGCCAGATGCCACCAGCGCCTGAGTAGCGTCCGGTCGATGCATACTTCTGACCGTTCTTGATATATGGCCCAACTTCCTCGTACCAGCGAACTTCCTGGCCGGCGGAATCGTTGTAGTGCAGCATCGGGAAGGTCTCATCGTAGTCCTGCTGATACTGCAGGATGGCAAGCCCTATCTGCTTCATGTTGCTGGTGCAGGTTGTCTGCCGGGCCTTCTCTCGAACCTTGGCGAAAACAGGGAATAGGATTGCGGCGAGAATCGCGATTATCGCTATGACAACTAGCAATTCAATAAGAGTAAAGGCTTTGATTGTGCGCTTCTTCATTGGTTTGTCCTTTTGTTTATGCTTACAAATTATCATTTCAGTTTTCGAAGGAGTTCCATAAATACGGGAGCGGTTGCTTCCATGCTCCCGGCTTCCCGCTATGGTTCAACTTCGTATTAAGGTCGATTTCGGCGCTCCGGCTGGCCTCACCATTACAACCACCTCAACCATTTGCACAATACTATCACGGAAACCTGAGGCTGTCAATACCGAGTCTGTATCTTCCAAGAAAATTATTCCACATTTTCTGCTCCCCCATCAGTAAGCGCCTTAAAGAACAGGGGAAATATCCCGGGCAAGGTCCATTTTTCCAAGTTCTTTCCGCCTGCCCCGGCAAAGTGGAATAGTATGTCCGTGCGAACTATCTCGCGCAAGAATCCTAATATTTAGTGAGCCTCTTGACATATCTCTGCCCATCTGATACCATTTCCTCGCAAAATGGCATTAAAGGCACACATGGTAAAACCAACAAAACCAAGTGAGAGGGGAACATAAAGTCTATTTGCTACATTTGAAACACTAATTGAGTTTCAACCAAATCGGCTAAACTTGCCGGTTTTGAGAACCATTGTCGGATGAGGCTCGGTATTCGCAGCAGCCGCCTGAAGGCTGACCATACCGGCCATCTCTCTACCATCAGGAAGAGGCAAACAACCATGAAGGTCGTCAACATGCTGAAAGCAATGAAGCAGCATAACATTCTGTTAGCTATCATTGCAATATTAATCACATCGGCAGCGCCGTCGCATGCGCAGCGCACCGTATTTGCGCACTACATGATCACCAACCAGGATTACCAGGGCGATACCGACCCGACAGGCGAGGCAAAAATCTCCTCATACGAGATGGAAATCCAGCAGGCTCAGGCTGTCGGCATCGACGGCTTCGCCCTTAACTGCGGCGGCTGGCTGAATGAGCCCGGCAACAACTACTATTACGTCCGCTATTCCATGCAGATGTTCGAAGCGGCCGCCCGTCTCAATACCGGCTTCAAGCTGATGTTCTCCGCGGACATGTGCTGCGGCAACGGGCGCAACGATGTGGACGACATGATGCGGCGCACCTGCAACGATCCGCGCTATGCCGCCGTGTACTACAAGCACAACAACAAGTTCGTGCTGTCCACGTTTTCGGGGGAAAACCAGGGAACCGCCTTCTGGCAGACCGTGAAGAACGACCTTGCGACAGGAGCGAACCCGGTGACTCCTCCATCGGGCTTCACGGCCTCCGGCAATGCGCCCCTCAATGTCGAGCTGGTAACGGGCTTCTTCTGGGGCGGCGAAATCCCCACCCTCTCGTCCATCCAGTCCGGCTACAGCCAGTGGAGTTCCGTGATCGACGGCTCCTTCTACTGGGGCATCGCGGGAGTTCCCGGCTCCGGCGGCTCGCTCGATCAGATCCCGAGCAGTGAGAACTATGCATCCGTGCTGCATGGCGGCAGCAAAGTTTACATGGCGCCGGTGTGCCTGGCGTTCTGGGGCGCGAACGCCAACCGCTACTACGAATACAGCGGCTATGAAGGCTTCCGCAAGATGTGGATGGACGCGATCAATGTGTCGCATCCGGACTGGGTGGAGATCATCACCTGGAACGACTTCATTGAAGGCTCCTATGTGAGTCCGATCGACGATCCCAACAAATACCAGTTCGCGAACTTCCTGGGCACCACAGGCGTTCCCACCACAACACTCGGTTACTTCCACAGTCACCAGGGCGCAACGGCACTTCTGCCGTACTTCATCCAGTGGTATAAAACAAGCGTCCAGCCAGCGATTACCAACGATTCGATTTACTGGGCCTATCGGACGCACTCGATGAATGTCAACGCCGGCGTGCCGAGTGTCGCCAATAAATATGGCCCCGTTGCCGACAACATCTATGTGACATGCAATTTGGCCGCTGCCGCCACGCTCACCGTGACCTGCGGATCGTCGGTCAACAACGTAAATGTCGCGGCCGGAAGCCATGATGTGCAGGTTCCCTTCGTCGCCGGGACAACTCCCTCTTTCTCTCTCAGCCGGGGCGGCTCGCAGGTCTTAAGCGGCACGGGAACGGACCAGATCCAGACAAATCCGCAGTACAACAACTACTATTACTCCACCGGCTATGTCATCGGACCGGCATTCAACTCACCACCGTCCATACCCGCGAACCTGACTGCGACAGCCGGAAACAACTCCGTTTCGCTATCGTGGACAGCCAGCGTCGGTTCCGCCCCGCTTACCTACAACGTCTATCGCGGAACATCCGCCGGCAGCGAGAGCGGCACGCCCATCGCAACCGGTGTCACGGGCACATCGTACGCGGACAATACGGCGGCTAACAACACAACGTACTTCTACACCGTAAAGGGCGTCAACTCCCTTGGAACCAGCGCGGCATCCAATGAGGCGTCTGCAAGGCCCACTGCTCCCTCGGCAGCTTCAGTACCCACCGGCCTGACGGCGGCAGCAGGCGATGCCACGATCACGCTGACCTGGAACGCCAGCACGGGCACCGCGCCGATCACGTATAACGTCTACCGCAGCACGACGTCCGGTGGAGAAGGAACCACGGCCATCGCCACCGGCATCACCGCGACGACCTTCGTTAACTCCGGGCTGGCAAACGGAACCACTTACTTCTACAAAGTGGCAGCCGTAAACCCCGCGGGGACGTCCGCGCAGTCGAGCGAGGCATCGGCGAAGACCCTGACCGTGGTAGCGCAGATCAACACAGGAGGAGGCGCTGCAAGCCCATTCTCGGCCGATACCGGCTTCGATTCCGGCAACATGTTCTCGAACGCAACGGCGATCAGCACGGCTGGAGTGAATAGCCCGGCCCCGCAGGCCGTCTATCAGGACGTCCGCTGGAACCCGTCGTTCACCTACACGATCCCCGGGCTGACCTCCGGATCGAGCTACCTTGTCCGCCTGCACTTCGCGGAACTCAGTTTCACGGCGGCGGGACAGCGCGCCTTCAATGTCGCGATCAACGGATCAAGCGCCCTGACGAACTTCGACATCTTCGCGGCAGCAGGCGGACAGTACAAGGCCATCGTCAAGGAGTTCACCGCGACGGCAAACGGCTCGGGCCAGATCGTGATCGCCTTCAGCCGCGGCACGGCAGACAATCCGGAAATCGCCGGAATCGAGGTTCTTGGCGGCGGCGGAGGAACAGGTCCCACAGTTCCCGCAGCGCCCACCGGCCTCACGGCCACCGGCGGCAACGCTCAGATCAGCCTGGCCTGGAATGCCAGTTCTGGAGCAACCAGCTACAACGTCTACCGGGGCACAACAGCAGGCGGTGAAAACACGACTGCAATCGCCACCGGCATTACCGCCACAAGCTACACAAACACGGGCTTGGCCAACGGAACGGCATACTTCTACAAAGTAGCCGCCGTCAACAGCGCCGGCACGAGCGGCCTGTCCAACGAAGCCGGCGCAACACCGATATCCGGCGTCGCGGGCATCGATCTGGTCGTGACGAGTGTGTCTCTCAGCCCGGCTTTACCCACGTCGGGAAGCCAGGTGGTCTTCTCCGCCGTCATCAAGAACCAGGGTTCCACGGCCACGCCTGCCGGAACGATCACCGGCGTTCAGTTCGCCGTCGACGGAGCTACAAGCCCGGTCAACTGGTCGGACAACACCACCAGTTCACTTGCTCCCGGCGCTTCCGTGACGGTCACTGCGACCGGCGGCACAAACGGCGTGAACTACTGGACGGCGACATCCGGCGCGCATTCCGTGCAGGCCTGGGTTGACGACGTCAACCGTATTGCCGAGAGCAACGAAAACAACAACACGCTGTCCCAGAGCTTTACTGTGGGCAGCGGCTCCTCGCAGCCCGATCTCACCATTACGAGTGTCACACTGTCGCCCGCCTCCCCTGCCAATGGCAACCACGTGGTATTCACGGCGGTCGTCAAGAATGCCGGCGGCGCAGCGACACCGGCAGGCACAATCCTGGGAGTTCAGTTCGCGGTAGACGGCGTTACGACACCCATCAACTGGAACGACCAGAACACCGCCTCCCTCGCCCCCGGCGCATCGGTGACCCTCACGGCGACCGGCGGCACAAATGGTGTGAACTACTGGACGGCAACGTCCGGCTCACACACAGTGCAGGCGTGGGCAGATGACGTCAACCGCATTGCCGAGAGCAACGAGAACAACAACAAGCTAAGCCAGACGTTCTCGGTGCCGTAAGGTTAAGCCCCTATCGCAGGCTCCCCTCCCCAGCCCTCCCCGAAGGAGAGGGAGTCAGATTTAGGAATGATTCCAGATGCGCCTCCTAAATCTGAAGCCCCTCTCCTCCGGGGAGGGGTTTGGGGAGGGGAGCCTGCGATGCAGGTTAGAGACACCACAGTCTTCTGCCTCCGAGGGCGGTGGCATCTTTTTTCGTTGACGATATGGCGGTGGTATGGTATCATGGCTGAAATAGCATAAATGGTATAAATGATTTTCACATGGTCAACCGCGAAATAACCAAACCCGAAACGGGCGGTTACTCCGAGTCCGCAGTGATCGCCATCATCCGGGAACGGATCGAGACGGGGGTGTATCTGCCGGGCGAAAGGCTCCCTGCCGAGCGAGTGCTGGCGGCGGAGTTCGGAGTGAGCCGCAGCGTCGTACGGTCGGCGTATTCGGGGCTGACCGAACAGGGGCTTATCGAGCAGTCGCATTACCGTCGTCCCTATGTCTCCTTCACGCAGGCCAAGCCTCTTCCCGCGGGCAACGGCAATGGACACGTTGCGCCGGCCCCAACCAATTCGTCGAATACAATCGCCGCGATCCTGCCATCCGACCCTGTATTTGCCGGCGGCCTATCGATTGTTGCCGGTATCCATAAGATCCTGGCCGAGACGGAAAGCGCCTATCGGCTCACGTTTCTCGACACTTACCATAAGGACCGCCCCGAGGTTTTGCGGCGTGAGCAAAAGTCTGTCAACAGTGTGCTCAGCGACAATGTGGCAGGGCTCATGTACTGGTACTTCAGCCCGGAGGAGTACGTTCTTGAGATCCTGGAACAGAACCCGCACCTTCCCATCATCTTCATCGACCGCCATCCCGCGGATGCCGATTGCGATTTCGTTGGACTGGATGATATCGAGAGTTCTCGTGTTGCAGTCGAATACTTGATGGATCTGGGCCATAAGCGTATCGCGCACATTATGGATCCGGGCGACTTCACCACCATCGTAGAACGCGCCCAGGGTTACCGCGAGGCGCACATCAGCCGGGGCATCCCGCTTGACGACCAGTTGACATTCCACCTGGACTGGTCCGACGACGCCTCTCTGGTCACGAACACGGAACAGGCATTCCACCATCTTTGCGGCCTGAAGAACCCACCCACAGCCGTGTTCACCTCGAACGACTATATTGCCCTGCGATTCATTAAAGTCGCACGCGCCCACGGTGTCCGTGTCCCTGAGGACATCAGCATTGTCGGTCACGGCAACATGGAGCGCTGGACCCCGCACGACGCCTTCCTGACGACAGTTGATCAACCATTCGACCTTATCGGGCGAACGGCCGCCAAGCTATTGCTGAAGCGCCTCGACTCCACACGCCGCAGCAACACATTCCAGCAGATTATCCTGCCCGCCCCATTGATCGTCCGGCAATCGGCTCGCGCCTTGTAGAGACCTAACGAGCAAGCGCCTGCGTAAAAATCCTGAGAGGCATTAACTCAGGTATCATGCTCCCATGCCTCAATCCCATTTCCGCATCATGCTTGCTGCAATTGCCGCCTCCTGCTCAGTCCTTACCTTCGACGCAGCACAAGCCCGCGGCGACGCCCGCTCACAGTTCGAAGGCCTCGTTCAGGATGCCAGGCAGGCAACTGCGGCCAGATACCAGGCGACCGACGACAAGGGCAACCGGATGGATACCGTCAAGATTATCCAGGATGATACCGGTGGATACCTCGCGGTCTATCACGCGGAAGCCGGTGGATCATCCAATACATATCTTGCGACTTCCACCGATATCCTGACATGGAAACTGGCCATTGAGCTCGGCAAGCACGCGACACAGCCTTACATATATGAGTGCTCGAACCATGGCTTCATCGTGGCTTGGGAGGAAGATCCGAACAATCATATCCAGCTCAACTACTATCCCGATCGGCAGGCTCTGCTTTCCGGCAAGGCCACTCATACTTTCAACGCTCCGCAAACACTCTCCCACTGCGCCGAAGGCACTCCAAGCATTTACTCCGTAGAGTTCAACACCAAACCGGCCGATATCATGCATTCCACGATCGATGTCGGCGGACATTACTACCGCGACTGCATCGCAGACCGCCAGCAGCGCGGGACCCTCACGGATTTCACCGCCTGGAAGACAGCCCCGGCCGATAAGTTCAACGACGCTATCGAGGCATGGGGTGTCAAGGGAAATATCGGAGATCGGGATTCCGTCACCTTCAAGGGGCAAGAGCTAACGCTGATAGAAGGTATGCAAATCCTTGGCAACTGGGCCACCTGGGGAATCTATTGCTACGATCCCGCAACCGGCAAGGCCGATCGATTGGGTATTTCCACGACAAAAGGAAGCACAGCGTTCGCAAACCCGTCATGCACCCTGCTCCGCGCCCCCGACGGCAGGAAAGCCGTTCTGGTCACGCTGTTCATCCCATCCGAGGGTTCATCTCCCGGTGAATCCGGCGAATTGATCTACTATAAGACGTATTAGGAACCCTATTCCTAACTCTGACAGCACAGTTTGAACTCTGTTCATAAAATCCTCAAAAAAACGCTTGACAAGGACCGGACTCTGTCGTATACTTGGTCAACTCTGCTAGCATAGTTCCCTAACAAGAGAACAATGCCAGCAGACCAGTTTTGCAGCATCCTTTAGCCGCCGGTGTGAAACATATCATGCTGCCGGCGACGGAGCTTAACGAGGAAGTTCTTTTCAAGTCATAGGTTCTTATCAGAAGGAGTAGCACAGTGATCGCATCCGCCAAGACCGGCACATCAATCCGCGCCAATCGCCGTGGGTTCACATTGATTGAATTACTAGTAGTCATAGCAATTATCGCGATTCTCGCGGCAATTCTATTCCCTGTTTTCGCCAAGGTCCGCGAGAAGGCCCGCCAGACAACCTGTCTGTCCAATATGAAGCAGCTTGGCCTGGGTCTCGTGCAGTATGTACAGGACTCCGACGAAGCGTATCCTCAAACGGTCAACGGCCTGGATTACTGGGTCAGGCCATACAACAACACGCAGATCAGCTGGGCAAAAGCGATCTACCCGTATGTGAAGTCGGAAGCAGTTTATACATGCCCATCCGACATCAATAACCCGGCCAAAATGCAGGATTTTCCACCCGATAATGACATTGCAAAATCGTATTTGCCCATTATGCAGTTCCACGACGATACCAGTGTCAACGGATCGGCAATATTCTCCGACGGCAATGGCACACCCACCACCATCGCATCCGTCCCGATGCCTGCGGACACGATCTGGCTGGCTGAGGCAGGCCCCAACACGGACGATAGCGGTAAATGCTGGAACAATCCCTGCAAGAATTCGGCAGTAGCTACTAACGGTATATATATCAAGTCAAATACCGGCAGCGACTATGGCTACATGCCTGGACAGCCGTACGCGAAGGTCATCGCGCACAATCACAACGAAGGTTCGAACTGGTCTTTTGCGGACGGCCATGCCAAGTGGATGAAGATCCAAAATGTCATCAATGCCGATCCCAACAAAGACCTCTTCGTTCGCCTGAAACAGTAGAGGCTTATCCCTCCGGGCGGTGAATAAAACTACTGCCCGGCAGGAGGCGGGGCACCCTATCCAACTGTGCTGGCACAGTTGGAGGTTTATTCTGAGAATCTTCTAGAAACCGCTTGACAAGCGGCTCTCTCTATCGTATACTTGGTCAACTCTGCTAGCATAGTTTATATCTATTAATACTATGCTGGCATACTGAAACGGTGCGAACGGTCGAACTACAATGCCAGTCAAGCAGCAAGATCCGAAATATGTGGACTTAGCCAAGCAGCTTCGCTCCGATCTGCAGACCGGGAAACTCAAACCCGGCGATCGGTTGCCGTCGTTTGTCGAGCTGCGCAATGAGCATCAGGTGAGCCGTGGAACCGTAGAGAAGGTGCATGCTCTTCTGGAACGCGACGGCCTGATCATTCGCGAACAGGGCCGTGGCGTGTTTGTCGCCCCACAGCGCCGCGCAATCACCAACGGAATTATCGGTTTCTCCGGAGGCGGCTTTAATGAAGCCCGCCGCTCCCAGTTCTGGGCGCACCTCCTGGACGGCATCCAGCAGGAAGGCTCCCGCCGCCGCTTTCAGCTTCTTCTCATGACCGAGACGAGCGAGCCGACGATCTGGAACAAGGTCGACGGCCTGATCATCAGCGTCAACGACGAAGATATCGAGAAAACCATCCATAACATGCCCGACGGCCTGCCATGCATCTCCGTGCTGCATGAAGCAGACCCGTTCAGTCATGTCACTGTGGACGACTATCAGGCAGCCAAGGATGCCACAGAGCATCTGCTGAAGTTAGGGCATCGCAAGATCGCTCACCTGATCTCCGGCCACGAGCGTTTGATCGAACATCGCCTGGAGGGCTATCGTGTCGCTCTGCAGGAGAGTGGCATCGAGGCCAGCCTCCTCGACGTTCGCCGTATGTATCTGCGCATAGGGCGTGATTCCAAGACAGAGTTTGCCGAGCAGGGATACGCTGCGATCCAGAAATGGCTCCAGACGGACTGGCATGAACTCGGCTACACGGCGATACTCGCTCAGAACGACAATGCAGCGGTTGGAGCCATCAACGCCTTTAAAGATGCCGGCCTGCGCGTCCCGGAAGATGTCAGCGTAATCGGCTTCGACGGCAATGAGATGTACGACTACTTTACGCCACGACTGACCACTGTGCAGGTGCCGGTGCAGGAGATCGGCGCAACCGCAGTGCGACTGCTTATTGAGCGCATTGCCAAACCGAACGCTGGCGTCGAGCGAGTAGTGGTCCCGGCAACATTAAAGATCGGCGCGTCGACCGGTCCAGTTCGCAAATGAGTTATGGTCCGCAACTGCGGACCACGTTTTTACAATCAGGCGCTCCTTTTCACAAAGGGCATACCTGATTGTAACTTCCGAAACGCAAAGTGGCCGCCGTTGCGGCAAACGGATATGCTGTCGTAAAACTTTGTCTTACCTCTACCCAAATTAGCCGTTGTTATAGCAATTATCGCAACTATCTCACAAGTTTTTCAGGAGCATTACTGTGCTAAGCAGTTTCGGGCGAAATTGCCCGTTGGTCATCGCGACTCTCTCTCTCTCGGGGTGCGCCCATACGGTGGCCGCGCAGACCAATGCCGTACGCCTTCGATTCGGCGGCACGGGGTTGGCTTCAATACAGTACGGTGGCGCGGAGTTTCTATCGAACGGCGATTTCAGCGTACAGAAGGTCACCCTGCGCGATTCAGCAGGCCACAATGCCGATGCGCCAACCAGTCCCACAAACACGACATTCGATGCCGCCCAGCACAAGATCAAACGTGTCTATCCCTGGGGAGCGGTTAGCTGCATCTACGCAGCATCCGGAAATCAGCTCAACCTCACGATCGGCGTCCAGAACACTTCATCTCAGACACTCAGCGGCATCTGGTTGCAGGCGATGGAGGTCAAGTTTCCGCAAACTCCGCAGGGATGGGCGCCGAATTACATCTATATGGGGACCAATGTCGGATCCCCCACGGTCAACTATGCCAACTACGGCACGGGCGCGCTCGTTGCCTGCAACACCGATGTTACCCGCCCCCTGCTCTCCGGCTTTCCCGGCCGTCCGAGTACACAGGTGCGGCCGCTCTGGGTGTGCTCTTCCAACATCGGCTGGCTGTCGCCCATGCTCGATCCCTATATCAATCGCCCGATCGCTCCCGGCAGCTACGATACATACACGATTTCCATCCGTTTCGGATCGCCCGCCGCGCATGAGAAGGAACTCGCGAGCGACATCTACGCAAAGTACGCTAAAACCTATCCGCAGACGCTCCAGTGGACGGACCACCGCTCGGTAGGCGCTCTCTTCCTTTCAACCAGCGATCCCGCGCACCATTCCGCTAAGAATCCGCGCGGCTGGTTCCTGGACCCGAATCTGGACGCGACCTCCCCTGCCGGCGCAGCTGCGTTCAAGCAAAAAGTGCTCGATTACGCCGACAACAGCATCAAAGTACTAAAAGGCATGAACGCGCAGGGAATGATTACCTGGGACATCGAGGGCCAGGAATATCCCCATGCAACAAGCTATATCGGCGATCCCCGCCTGGTAAAGACGCTCGCGCCGGAAATGGATGCCGTGGCCGACGCCTATTTCAAAAAGTTCAAGGACACCGGCCTTAAGACGGGCCTCTGCGTACGTCCACAGCAACTTCTGCATACAGTGGAGAAGACCGAGCAACAGGATTTAACCGATCCCGTTGCAATTGCAAATCTTCTTTACGCCAAGATCGCATATGCCAACAAGCGCTGGGGCTGCACGATGTTCTATGTGGATTCCAACGGTGACCCCAACGTGCCCTTCGACCCCGCGATCTTCAAAAGCGTCGCCGATAAGCTCGCTGCAAACAAGGTTCAGGTCATGCTGATGCCGGAACACCAGTCGACACGCTACTATGCCTATACCGCGCCCTACGACGAACTGCGCCAGAACGTCACCAACACGCCCGATCTGGTCAACGCCGTCTACCCGCAGGCATTCAGCATGATCTACACGGCTGACGGCTCCATCGACGCCAACCACGACAAACTCGTGGCCGCCGTCAAGCACGGCGATATCCTGCTGTTCCGAGGATGGTACGACGATCCGCAGAACGCGCAGGTCAAAAAGATTTATACGGATGCGGGAATGCATTAAGACCCACCCCATCCCCTCCCGAAGGGAGGGCACGTTCTCGTTATCGCAAGGCTGCGTCTTCTTGGCGTTAGGTCAAGAGATGCAAGCCATTTCGACTTCGAGAACGATCCTTCCCTTCGGGGAGGACGCAAGGAGGGGTCTTAACGCGGGAACGCTTTCGGGTTAAGGACAAATTTTGCGCCGCTCATCAATAACATTAACTTTAACATTGCTTCCGTGTTCGCTGATTACGATTATGACACTGACGCGTCCTGCAAACGCCGCCGTTACCGACGGCTATAAGGTTCCAACGATCGCCATTCCATATGCCTGGCAGAAGCCCAAGCTCGACGGCATTGTGGACGATAAGGCGTGGCAGAGCGCTGCAAGTATAAACGCATTGCAGACGACGGACCATGCCGTCAGCGTGCGGCCAACCCGGTTCTGGATGATGTGGGACGAGGACAATATCTATGTCGCCATGCGCTCGCCGCTGCGGCCAGGCGAGCGGCTCATTCAAGCTCTGCGGCAGACCGATAAGGATGTCAACGTCGTCTTCGACGATTCCTACGAGTTCTGGCTGGATGTCGGCTCGACCAGCCCGGATGGGCAGCCCGTCTTCTTCCAGTATCTCTCCAACTTTGCGAGCGGACGCTGGGATGTAATGCAGGAGCCGGCCGCCGGCAACTCCCGCCTGAGCTGGACAGCGCACTGGAACCCGAAGAATCACCTGACGGTTGGCCCTGACGGCGCCAAGTACTGGGATATGGAGATGGCTATCCCCCGCTCAAGCGTATATCTCAACCAGCCATTCAAAGACGGCTTCGAGTTCAAAGCCCTGCTCTCGCGCAACTTCAAGCGGCCGTGGGAACAGAACTCCATTCCCGGCACAGGCAGCTTCTCGGTGCCCGATACCTATGCTCGATATGAGTTAAGCAAGAATGCCCCCGGAATGCACCTGCTGTCCGCAGCCGATCCGCGGGCGCAGACATTCGGTCTGGAAGTCGCCGGATGGTCCAAACAGGCTCAAACTCTGCACTGGCAGTTCGACAGCGACGGCGGCGTCCATAAATCCGGCGACCTGAACCTTCAGGCCGGAAAAACCATCTCGACCGTCCCCATGCTGGACCTGGACAAACCCGGCGACGGCAGCTTCCGTATCAAGGTAACCAGCGCAGACGCCAAACAGACCTACGTCGATTGGAGCGCCAAGCGGCAGTGGGGAGACCGCAGCAGCCTTACGGAAAAGCTGAACGATACCGGCGATCGTGTGGATCTCACTCTGGGCTACAACCCTGCCCGCGACTATCTGCGTGTCACCGGCGACTTCCTGAACTATGACGCGCGCGCACAGATTGCGCGATATAACGTTATCGTGCAGGATAACGGCGGCAAGACGCTCGCGCAGAAAGATGTCCATCTCGATTCGCTCTATTATGTCCGGGATTTGATCAAGCTGCCGAACGTTGCCCCCGGCGATTACACGGCGCAGCTTGCAGCATACGACAAATCAGGCAAAGTGCTGTTCACACGGGACAGCAAGTTCACCAAGAAGGATCCCACGTCGTTCGCGTGGTGGAATACGACGCTCGGCAATGCCGACAAGGTGCTTGCCCCATGGACACCCGTGAAGTACGATGCCGGCAAGATCGATGTCTGGGGCCGCACCATGCAGGTAGGCCCGGCCGGGCTGCCGGAACAGATCTCCACGCAGGGCCATGGCCTGCTCGCGGGAGCGGCCTCTCTGGTGGCGGAGCTTCCCGGCGGCAAGAAGATTGAAGCCACAGGCTCTGCGCTCAAAACGGTAACGTCCGCCGATCAGCGTGTCGTGACCGACACTACAAGCGCCCTGGGTGATATTGCCGTAACCAGCCGTGTCACGGCTGAATACGACGGTATGTACAAGGTTGATCTCACGCTCACGCCCGGCAAAGCCACAAAAGTGCGATCCCTTAAACTCGTCGTGCCGCTTCAAAACGATGTGGCCGACTATCTGCATGCCTGCGGCGAAGGCATCCGCTACGGCTTCGATTACCGTTTCCTGCCACAGGACAAAACCGGAGTACTCTGGGATTCGCGCCGTGTCGACGGACAGCCTATGCAGATCGGCTCATTCATTCCGTATATCTGGATCGGCAATCCACAGGGAGGCCTCTGTTGGTTCGCGGACAGCGACCAAGGCTGGGTCCCGAACAATGCCGTGCCGGCCATCGAAGTGCGCCGGGATTCAAAGCAGAGTACAGACCTCGTTTTGAATCTCATCAGTTCAGATTTCGAACTGAACGCGCCGCGAACCATCACGTTCGCCTTCCAGGCCACACCCGTCAAGCCGATGCAGCCTCACTGGCGGATGGATACCTGGTGGACCGGCGACTCATTCAAAGACTGGGCGCAGATCGAATCCAAGGGCAAGGCCGGGAATATGGCCCTGATCTTCAGTTCCCTCCCCTTCCCGCTCGATCCGGCGGTAAGCAAGCAGATGGTGGACGCCCGCCACCAGGAAAGCAACGCCACGATCTTCGGCTTCGACAAGTACAAGGCCAATGCTGTCCCCTACTTCGAGCACATCAACATGGGCGAGCAGTTCGTCCCCGAGTTGACCTACTTCAACGAAGAGTGGCGTACCCGCGTCAGCCGCGGCCTCTCGTACAGCAGGACACTGCAGGACTTCATGATCTACAACCTGAGCCACTGGGTTCAGAGTTCGGGCATCGACGGCTTCTATGTGGACAACGTATTCCCGATCGCCGACGACAACATCGATGCCGGACATGGCTATCTGCTGCCTGACGGCACAGTGCAGCCTGCCTACCAGATGTTCGATACCCGCCAGTACTTCCTGCGGATGCGGGCAGCCTTCGCGGAGAAGGGCAAGACCGGCAAGATCGTCCTGCACCTGACCAACCATGTGATCGCCCCCTGGATGGGCGCGGCGGACATCGCCCTCGACGGCGAACATCATGTCATCTACCCGGAAATGGGCAAGGACTTCATGGATTTCTGGTCGCAGGAGCGCCTGCGCATGGACCATCCGGAGCAGTGGGGCACTCCCGTCAACTTCCTTCAGGAGTACCAGGGCGATTGGGACAAAACAAAGCTCAAGACCGCCATGCGCGCCTACACCGGCATGCTGCTGGTAAACGACACCCTGGTCTCGGCCAATGCCAACAGCCTTAACCAGGAATGCTGGATCGCCCGCGATCACTTCGGAATGGAGGCCGATGATGTCCGCTTCCACGGTTACTGGGACAAAAACAACGGCATTGGGACCGCAACGCCCAATATGATCGCCTCAGGCTGGACACGTCCCGGCAAGCTCATGCTGGTCGTGGCAAATACCGGCGAGAAGGCCGATGCCGCCGTAACGATCGACGCCGCCAAACTCGGCCTGCCCGCAACGGCAAATTGGAAGGTTTACGATGCAGAAACACAGGAACCGCTGCATGCAGATGCGCAGGGAAAGATCACGATGACGATAGCCCGGCACGATTACCGGCAGGTGGTTGTGGAGTAAGGAGAGGCCCCCCGGAAACCCAAGGGCGCACCCGCATCCAGCCCCACCCCATCCCCTCCCGAAGGGAGGGCGCGTTCGCCTCGACAAATGGCTTACCGTTCTTGGCGTTTGGTCAAGATTAGCAAGCCTATTTCCAAAGCGAACGCACCTCCCCTTCGGGGAGGACGCGAGGAGGGGTTCCTAACGCGGGAACGCCCTTGGGTTATCGGGTGGGTCTGAAACGAATGCAGGTTGGTGTGAAAACAAGGACCAAAAACTAAATGAACCTTAAAACTACTATTGCGATTTTAGTATTATCTGCTTCCGCAGCAATCAGCGCCTCGGCGCAGGGATTGCAAGTCACTTACGGCAGCCAGGGATTGGCGACTCTTGCGTATAACGGCGTCACCCTGGTCGATACCAACACCTATGGGCAGGATGCGTTCACGGTCTATGAATATGAGCGCAAAACGGCCGCAGGTGTCGTTACGGACAAGTACAGCTGGGACGGCGGCTATACCACCAGTTGGAATGCAACCACCAAAACCTTGACCTTTACGTACGACTGGGGCACGGTGAAGTGCGTCTACACGACCCCGCAGGCCAACCGGCTGACGATGACCATTACGGTCACCAATACTACCGCCGGCGATACCATCAACGGCGTCAACATCTTCCCGGTCTATGTCCGCTTTCCAGGTTATCCTGTGGGCTACGACGCTAACACTCCGCATGTCGGCTACACAACCGACGGGCCGAATGTACAGACGGCCGACTATGGCAGCGGCGTCATGTCTCTCACCAGTGACGATGTCGTAAATAAGCTTTATGCCGGATTCTTCACCCTGGGGAGCGATACCGCGAACTACAAGCGTTACGAAGTCTGGGTCGGTTCCATGCCGCTCTCCTTCCAGCCACCGAACTATCCGGTCTTCAACCGGGCCGTCGGTCCGGGCGGAACCGACACATATACAGTATCGATGCGTTTCGGGGCTTCCGGCTCCACAGGCCAAACTCTGGCAAGCGATGTCTTCCAGAACTTTGCCACGGCATGGCCCTCGCAAGTCACCTGGACGGATCATCGCTCGATCGGGGCGCTGTTCCTTGCCACAAGCCAGACCCACCCCGCCACCAACCCGCGCGGATGGTTCCTGAACGATCCCACCATCGACACGACGACCCCGGCGGGCATCTCGGCCTTTCAGACACGGATGCTTCAGTATGCCGACGACGCCATTCCGATCCTGCAGAACATGAACTCGCAGGGAATGGTCGTATGGGATGTGGAGGGGCAGCAGTATCCCCAATCAACCAGCTATATCGGCGATCCTTCGCAGTTGAGCGCCCTTGCGCCGGAGATGAACGCCATTGCGGATCAGTTCTTCCAGAAGTTCCGCAATGCTGGTCTGCGGGTGGGCGTCACGCTGCGGCCGCAGCACTTCTCTACCACTCCGTCGCCGGCTCAAAGCGAGGTTGCCAATCCTGCGACCGAGGTGATCAACAAGATCAACTACGCCAAGACGCGCTGGGGCTGCTCCCTGTTCTACATCGATTCGAACGGCGACACCAACGCGCCGTACGATGCCATGATCTTCAAGCAGATCGCCGATGCGGAGCCCGATGTCCTCATCATGCCCGAGCATGAGAACGTCAAGTACTATGCCTATACGGTGCCGTACAACGCGCTCACGAACGGCGTGACGGGCGATCCGCAGAATGCGATCTGGACATATCCGAACGCCTTCAGCAATATCTACACTCCCGACGGCGACATCAGCGGCCAGAGCAGTAATCTCGTTGCATCGGTGGCGCGCGGCGATATCCTCATGTACCGCGGCTGGTGGAACGACCCGCAAAACGCTCAGGTCAAGAGCATCTATCAAACGGCCGGTGTCGGCGCTCCGGTCATCACCAGCGCCGGAACGGCTTCAGGCGTCGTCGGAACGGCGTTCTCCTACCAGATCAAAGCCAACAACGGCCCTGCAAGCTTCGCGGCGACAGGACTGCCCGCCGGTCTGACCATCAATACGGTGACAGGACTTATCTCCGGCACACCTACAGCGGCTGCCACGTCGACGATTACGATCTCGGGCACAAACGGAGGCGGAACGGGTTCGAAAACGCTCACGCTCACCGTCACCACGGCCGCAGTCGAATCGCCTTACGGCGGAACGCGCTGGACCATACCGGGCACGATCCAGGCAGAGAACTACGACAATGGTGGCGAGGGCCTTGCCTATCACGATAACGATGCCGGAAACACCGGCGGAGCTTACCGCAGCGATAATGTCGATGTACGCACCGTCACAAGCGATGCCGGAGGCGGCTATCAGGTCGGCTGGACCAACTCCGGCGAGTACCTGAAGTACATGGTGAATGTCGCAGCTGCCGGAACGTACGTCTTCAAGGCGCGAGTCGCATCGGGAGGGAGTGGCGGAGCCATACACTTTAATGTGGACGGCGTCAACAAGACGGGAACGATGTCAGTCCCGGGAACAGGCAGCTACGATACGTTCACGACGATCACCTCCGTCAACGTCGCTCTTACCGCGGGCCAGCACACCATTCAGCTGGTCGAGGACACCGACAGCTTCGACATCAACTGGTTCAGCGTGACATTGGCGCCCACTGCATTCAATGTCAATGCATTCTTCAGCCTTGGAACGACCGTCACCAACGGCGGCGCAGACAGCTACGGAAACGCCTACGAATCCAACCTGCTGCCTGCCTCGGCGACCTACAACACCAGCACATTCACCTTCGGTCCGGCCAACGCCGTGGATGCCTGGGCCAACACAACGGTCAACCTGCCTGCAGGCAACTATACCCATCTAAACATGCTGGCGACCGCAGTCGGCGGCAACCGCACGGGCGATACGTTTATCGTCCACTACACGGACGGCACTACTCAGTCCTTTACAAAAAACCTGAGCGACTGGACCAATCCGCAAGCCTATACAGGAGAAACCACGGTGGTGACGATGGCGAATCGCCTCGCCACAAACGGCACGGTTCTCTCGCCGCAGGCATACATCTACGGATACAACTTCACGCTGAACGGCAAAGCGGTGCTCAGCATCACCCTGCCCGCGACACGCCTGGTCGTTGCATTTGGGTTCGCGGGTTATTAATTAGGATCCCCTCCCCACCCCTCCCCGGAGGAGAGGGGTGGGGAGGGGAATCCGGGAGCGATTTTCACACCAACCACGGCCCTTCTTCTCTACTATGAACAGAAGGCCACTCACCAGGAGGCAAAATGCACTACGGTTCACAACAACCACATTCCGCTCGGTGCGCCGGAAGCCCCCCAGGCTTTCGGAAAGCTCTCATCCGTTTCGGAGCGCCATTGCTGGCGCTGACTGCAATGGCGGCCGGGCAGGCCGCTTATGCGACAACTTACTACGTTAGCCCGAGCGGCAGCGATACCAATGCGGGCACATCCACGGCGACGCCGTGGAAAACTGCCGCGAAAGTTAACGCAAGAGTATTCAGCGCCGGCGATATCATCCTGTTCCAGCGCGGCGGCGAGTGGCATGAGTCGCTCAATCCGACCGGCGGCGACGGCGCTGCAGGCAATCCGATTACATTTGCCGACTACGGCAGCGGCGCAAAACCCAAGTTCTGGGGCAGCGATCCCGTCGCCAACTCCGGCTGGACATCGCAGGGCGGCACGATCTACACGCACAGCTACTCCACATTCGTGGGCGCTGTGTATGTCAACCATGTCGCGCTGATCCCTGCTAACCCCAATGCCAATCAGCCCGTCGAAGGGATACCGGGGTCATTCTCATGGGACGGCAATAATCTCAAGATCAATGTGCCGACCAACCCGAATACGGACGGCAAGCTCTACACGGTAGCGAGCCGCCAGGATGTCATCTGCAACGGCAATGCGCAGTCCTTTAACCTGCACAGCCACCTCGTCTTCACAAATGTGGTCGCGGATGAATCCGGAGACCTGAACGGCGGATACGGCGTCCGCATCATGAACGGCACGGATGTCACGCTAAACAGCGTCGAGTCCTACCGGTGCGGCAAGCACAACTTCGGCTGCATTAACTCGACCCAGGTCATCCACAACAACTGCTATGCCGCCTATCCTATGCCGAACCAGGCCCAATTCGGCGGCTACACGGCATATGTCTCCTACGGCGACAGCAGCACGGGCATGAACAACCAGACGTCGGAATACCACAATTGCGTGGGCGACTACATGGACGACCCGTACCACAATAGCCCTTACGTGAATACCGGCTATGAGTTCTTCACCACCCACGGCTCAAATGTCGGCTCGGTTTTGCTGGATCACTGCCAGGCTCTCAGCTCCGGCGCAGGCGGCCCCGGCGCGCACTGGACCATCAGCAACAGCGAATCGGCCCAGGCCGGCCATCCCGCCACGATCACTATCAAGGGCGGCTACCTGCAGAACAATCAGCTCTTCATGCAGGGCACCGGTCTCGTGGTGGACGGTCTGCATATCTCCGGCTCCGGCAACACGAGCACCAATGATGCCACCGGCACGATCGACATGGAATGCACCAATTCCACGGTCCAGAACGTGCTGATGGAGAACATCAATATGGGCTTCTGGCTCTATTCGACGGCCATTCAAAACAATGGCAACAACAACACCATCCGGTTCAACACCCTGGTGAACAATGCGAACTCCGGAAACGCCATCATCAACAATGTCGGCGGCGGAACAGTATTCTCGGGCAACATCACGGTCACCTCGGGCAACGCAATCAGCGGCAACACGCCCGCGACCGCACAGAACAACCTAGCCTTCACGTCGATTAGCAGTGCCGGTTTCAACAACGCAAGCGTCGGAGACTATTCCCTCGCGTCCGGCTCGTCCGCAAAAGACTATGTGCCGACCTCGGTGCCCCACCCCAGCACCGACCTCAACGGCTCGGCCCGTCCGCAAGGTCCCGCCGATGATGCGGGCGCTTATGAATACGGCGGCACCGGCCCCGTAGCCCCGATCATCACATCGTCCGGCACGGCTTCGGGCACACAGGGATCATCGTTCTCCTATCAGATCGTCGCCAGCAACAGCCCTACCAGCTACAGCGCATCGGGACTTCCCGCCGGCGTTACGGTCAACACCACGAGCGGCTTGATCTCAGGCACCCCTTCAACGGCCGGAACAAGCACCGTCGCCCTCGGCGCGACAAACGCCGCAGGCACCGGAACCAAGACGCTCACGATCACCATCAGCGCATCCGGACCGGCCGCTCCGGTCATCACCAGTTCATCGTCCGCATCCGGCACGGTCGGATCGGCGTTCTCTTACCAGATCACGGCCAGCAACACTCCGACCAGCTTCGGCGCAACCGGACTGCCGGCAGGCCTCACCGTCAACACATCGACCGGTCTGATTTCCGGTACGCCCAGCGCAGGCGGAACGACAAGCGCCACCATCTCGGCGACAAACGCAGGCGGCACAGGATCGGCGACACTCTCGATCACCGTCGGCACCACGGGCAGCACGCCCTATAACGTCAACGCCATTTACACCACCGGCACGTCCTATGCAACGGGCGGTCTCGACACCTACGGAAATGCCTATGTAGCAAGTGAGCTAGGAACGTCCGCAACCTACAACAGCAGCTCCTTCACATTTGGATCTCCCAATGTGCTCGACGCCTGGAGCAACACCACCGTCAACCTGCCCGCAGGAAGCTACACCACGCTCAACATGCTGGGATGCTCATCCGGAGGTATTGCCACCAACCAGACATTCACCGTCACCTACACCGACAACACTACCCAGGCGTTCACCCTGCAGATGAGCGATTGGACCAACGGTTCGGGCTACACCGGTGAGATCAACGTCGTGACGATGGCGCATAGCGTCTCAAGCAACGGCACGCTTCTGACGCAGACTCACTACCTCAAGGGCTACAGCTTCACCCTCAACGGCAAGTCCGTCAAGAGCATCACACTGCCCAGCGCACGCGGCGTCGTCGCATTCGGCTTCGCAGGCAGTGGCGGAAGCGGCCCGGTGGCTCCCGTCGTCACTTCGGCCGCTACGGCTTCGGGCACAGTCGGCACGGCGTTCTCTTACCAGATCACCGCGTCCAACACCCCGACCAGCTTCAGCGCAACGGGACTTCCGGCCGGACTTTCGGTCAACACATCGACGGGGCTGATCTCGGGCACGCCGACAACAGCAGCAACCAGCACCGTTACCCTCGGCGCGACGAACGCAGGCGGAACTGGCAACAAGACACTCACGCTCACAATCAATGCCGCAGCGCCTTCGGCTCCGGTTATCTCCAGCGCTTCCACAGCCTCCGGCACAGTTGGAACCGCGTTCTCCTATCAGATCACGGCCAGCAACAGCCCAACCAGCTTCAGTGCAACGGGCTTGCCCGCAGGCGTCACGATCAACACCAGCACCGGCTTGATCTCCGGTACGCCTTCAGCATCGGGAACCAGCACGGTCACCCTTGGCGCGACAAACGCCGGCGGCACCGGCAACAAGACGCTTACCATCACGATCTCGGCCCCAACCGGCGCATCCCTCACCGGATCGCTCGGCACGCCCGCAAGCAGCGTCAACCTGACCACCGAAGGAACATCGGACTGGGCGCACTGGGGTTCTGAAGGCTCGGGCAACTGGGACCACAAGAACGGCGCCAACCTACTCGCCAACTGGACCAGCACAGCCACCGCGTTCACCTACCCGGGCAACGCAATCAGCTACCTCTGGACCGACGGCGCAAATACGAACTGGAACGGCCAGGCGCAGTCGACCGGCTTCTACTACTCCGGACAGGGCGGCTACTTCTCGTTCACCGCTCCGGCGGACACCACTCTCCGCACCCTCAAGGTGTACGTGGGAACCAACGCCGCCAACGGAACGCTGAGCGCCCATCTCTCGGACAGCTCCGCTGCCGACTACACGAACTCGTCGCTCGCAACAAACAGCAACGGCGTGTACACCCTGACCTACAAGGCGGCGAGCGCCGGACAGACGCTCACCATCAAGTGGACCAACACCAGCGCCAACGGCAGCATCACAGTGCAGTCGGCATCGCTGTTCTAGCCCGCCAGTCAGGAACCCACCCCATCCCCTCCCGAAGGGAGGGCGCGTCCCGGTTTGCGATTGACGTTTCGCTTCTTATCCAAAAGTCCCTCTCCTTCGGGGAGGGATTTAGGGAGGGGAGCCTTCGCCAAGAAATGCAAGCCTTTCGCAGAGACGAACGCGCCCTCCCTTCGGGAGGGAATAAGGGTGGGTCCTAACGAGCGAACGCCTGCGTTCCTACTCCCGAAGAGACAATCATCATGAAACTACGAACTCAACGAAAATTATTCCGGCCGAGGCTAACGCTCTCGATGTTTACCTGCATCACACTGGCGCTCATCGGCTCCGGGCAGCTAGCCGCCAACGCTACCAAGATCATGTGCATCGGCGACTCGATCACGGCCGGCAACAACTCTCCGAGTTACCGCTGGCCGCTTTTCCAGCGTTTCGCGTGGGCGGGCTATGCCCCCAACATCCAGTTCGTCGGCCCCTATTCCGGTGGCACGAACACAGCCGATTCCGTGCCGAACCCTAACGACGGCGCGGTCGTCAACGGACAGACCTTTCACTCGCATCATTCGGCTGTCTGGGGCTCCACTTCGACAGGCATCGCAGCCGGCTTCAATCCCGGTGGAATTTCCACGGGCTACGCTCCCGATATCGCCATCATCCATCTGGGCACCAACGACTTCTATGTCGACGGCAACTCGCAGGACTCATACCAGCGAAACTTCCTGACCAACCCGCAGACGACGATCAACAGCTACGCGACGATCGTCTCCGAACTGCGCCAGGAAAATCCGAATGTCGTTATTCTCCTGTCAACGATCATCCCGCGAGTGGGAGATATTTGCGTCAGCCCCCAGATCAATGCACTGATCCCAGCGTGGGCGGCGTCCAACTCGACGGCGAATTCTCCGATCATCGTCGTAGACCAGTACGGCGGCTTCGATGCCTATCGAATGAACCAGCCAGACGGCACGCACCCGGCCACGGATGGCGAAGACTACATGGCGCAGAACTATTTCAACGCCATGCTGCCGTATCTCCCGGCCCCGGCCGGCTCGTATCAGGCGGTCTTTACCACTCCGCTCTATGCCAAGGGGACAGTCGGCAAGCCGTTCTATTATGTCGTCGGCACCACGACGCCCGCGACAAGCATCTCCGTAACTGGTCTTCCGGCTGGGCTGAGTTACAGTGGCGGCGTCATTTCGGGCACGCCGACTGCGGCAACGGCCCCTGCCCCGCCGCCGGGAGGCAATGCCAACAAGGTCATGCCGGACCCGGTGACGCTGAGCGCGACAAACGGCGCGGGCACGTTCTCGGAGACGATCAATCTTGCGATCGGCGCGGCATATCCCAATGCCGCCTCCCCTGCTTCCATCCCCGGCACGATCTTTCTGGATAACTACGATGCCGGCGGCCTCTGGGCGGGCTACCAGTGCTACGACAACTCTCTGCCTTACTTCCCGGCAAACTTCCCGAACTTTACGTTCGGCGGCAACTGGAGCGGCCCGTACCGGAATGAAGACGTCGCGATCGTAACGTGCGGCGATACGACCAACAACGGTTATGCCCTCGCTTCCACGGGAGCGCAGCAGTGGACGAGCTATACCGTCAATGTCGCCTCAACCGGTGTCTATCAGATGCAGGTGCGGCAGACGACACCCGGTTCGGCATCGTTCATCCACGCCCTCGTCGACGGCTACAATGTCAGCCTCGGCAGCAATGTCGTCAATCAGTATATTCTGCCGTCCACGGGAAGCTGGAACACATTCGCATCGACACCAGCCCCCTACAATGTCAACCTGGCAGCCGGTACGCACACGATTCAGCTATTTCAGGATTCGGGCAGCGTCAATCTGAACTGGATGAGCTTTACCTCCCTGGGAGCAGGCTCGTTTCCGGTGCTGAGTGTTCCGTCGGTTCTGAGCGCAACCGTCGGCTCAGTGTTTTCACAGGCCGTCACCGCCAGCAACACTCCCACCAGCTACAGCGTGCTCGGACCGGGATGGCTCAAAATGAGCGGCAACGTCCTGACGGGCACGCCGCCCGCCCCGGCGACCTATCTGGCCACGCTGATCGCGGCGAACGCTAACGGCGTGGGCACCGAACCGATTACGATCAATGCGACCACGAGCGGCGGCAGCGGTCCCGTGGCTCCGTCCATCACGTCATCCGGCACGGCGTCGGGAACGACCGGCAGCGCATTTTCCTATCAGATCGTCGCCAATAACAGTCCCACAAGCTACGGCGCAACCGGCCTGCCCGCCGGACTTTCTATCAATACCGGCACCGGCGTCATCTCCGGAACACCTTCAGCAACCGGCACAACGAACGTGACCATTACGGCATCCAACGCGGGCGGCACGGGAAGCAAGACGCTCACGATCACCATCAGCGCCGGGGCATCCGCTCCCGTTGTGACCAGCGCTGCAACAGCTTCAGGCACGGTCGGCAGCGCCTTCTCCTACCAGATCGCAGCATCAAACAGCCCGACGAGCTTTGGCGCAACGGGATTGCCTGCAGGTCTCACCGTCAACACAACCACAGGTGTTATTTCCGGTACACCCAGTGCATCAGGAACCACCAACGCGACCATTACAGCGACCAACGGTGCAGGCACAGGCAGCAAGACACTCGCAATCACAATCAACACGGCGGGCAGCACGCCTTATAACGTGAATGTCTTCTACAGCACCGGCACGACCTTCTCGACGGGCGGTCTCGATACCTACGGAAACGCTTACGTGGCGAGCGAACTCGGTTCATCCGTCACCTATAACGGCAGCACGTTCACGTTCGGTTCTCCAAACGTCCTCGACGGTTGGAGCAACACGACAGTCAACTTGCCGGCAGGCACATACACGACGTTGAACATGGTGGGAACGGCATCCGGTGGCATCGGCAACAGCCAGACCTTCACGGTCACCTATACCGACAACACCACACAGGCGTTCACGGCCAACATGACGGACTGGACCAACAACTCACCTCTGGCGGGCGAAACCAAGGTCAAGACGATGGCGGATGCCATTGCCAGCAACGGAACGCTCTCAGGAGTAAGCCATTACCTCTCCGGCTACACATTTACGCTGAACGGCAAGACACCCAAGACGATCACCCTGCCCTCCGCACGCGGTGTCGTTATTCTCGGCCTCGCGGCCGGCAGCGGCGGCGCTTCCGCACCGTCGATCACCAGCGCAGCCACGGCGAGCGGCAATGTAAACCAGCCGTTCTCCTATCAGATCACGGCCTCCAACAGCCCCACAAGCTACAGCGCAACGGGACTGCCGGCCGGGCTTTCCATCAATACCAGCACCGGTGTAATCTCCGGCACGCCTTCGGCGGCTGGAACCAGCACCGTAACCATCGGAGCGACCAACGGCAGCGGAACCGGGACGGCAACGCTTACCATCACCGTCGCCGCTTTCAGCAGCACGGCCTATAACGTAAACGCCATCTACAGCACCGGAACGACCTTCTCGACAGGCGGCCTCGACACTTACGGCAATGCGTACGTCGCCAGTGAACTTGGTTCATCCGTCACCTACAACGGCAGCACGTTCACATTCGCGTCTGCCAACGCGCTCGACGGCTGGAGCAACACGACAGTCAACCTGCCAGCCGGCACATACACGACGCTGAACATGGTCGGCACGGCATCAGGAGGCATCGGCAACAGCCAGACCTTCACGGTCACCTATACCGACAACACCACTCAGGCGTTCACGGCCAACATGACGGACTGGACCAACAGCTCGCCTCTTACGGGCGAGACTAAGGTCAAAGCGATGGCGGATGCCATCGCCAGCAACGGCACGCTCTCGGGAATGAGCCATTACCTGTCGGGCTACACATTCACCCTGAACGGCAAGGCCGTCAAGAGCATCACACTGCCCAGCGCCCGCGGCGTGGTTGTGCTTGGATTTAGCGGGAGGTAGGAAGAGCCACCCTTATTCCCTCCCGAAGGGAGGGCGCGTTCTCGACCTCGCAAGGCTTGCATTTCTTGACCTAACGCCAAGAAGTGGGAGCCATTTGCCGGGGCGAACGCGCCCTCCCTTCGGGAAGGGATGGGGTGGGTCCTAACGAGAACTAGCACTTCGTTAACTTAATCCGCGCCTCAGCAGCAGATTAAGTTAACAAAGTCCTAGAGAGCGGGAGTCTTTCCCGCCTTGCCTTCACTTTCGTTCGCACACACCAACAAAGGAGAGACTATGCTAAAGCTCTACCAATGCAGGCAAGACAGCGCTTCAAATGCGCCGCCCACCGGAATCACCCGGTGGCGGCGCGGGATCGGCATCATGGCCGGCCTATTGATGACAATGGCGGCAACCGCCGCTTCGGCAAGTACTCCCTACCTCGGCAGTCCGTTTTCCGAACCGGGAACACAGATCAATGCCGCCGACTTCGACGCCGGTTCTGCCGGCGACGCCTATTCCGTCGCCAATACGGTCAGCCCGGCCAGCACTTCTTACCGCAATACCCCTGTGCCCCTCTTCGCCACTAGCGATCCGGGCAGAGGATACGCCGTCGACCACAACCTCGTTCCCGGCGACTGGCTCGCGTACACCACGAACTTCACCACGGGCGGGTCGTTCGACATCGCGATCCGCGCCGCCACCGCCAATCAGGACGGCACGGGTCTATCCGGACGTTTCGTGCATCTTGAAGTGGACGGCGTCAATGTCACCGGCTCCATCAATCTGGCGCCAACGAGCAGTTGGACAACCTTCGCCACAACAACCATCAGTTCCGTGGCGATTCCTTCGGGCTCTCACAAGCTCAAGTTTGTCGTGGAATCGCCGGTTGGCCAGTTCGGCTTCAACTGGATCCAGATCGCGCAGCACCAGACGTTCACGTACTATGTAAGTCCAAGCGGCAACGACAGCAACAACGGCACGTCCACGTCGACACCCTGGCGCACATTGGCGAAAGTCAACAGTTTCCCATTCGGACCGGGTGATACCGTCCTGTTCCAACGAGGCGGCGAATGGCATGAGGTGCTCAACCCGCTTGTCGACGGACGCGCAAGCAACCCGATCACCTTTGCGGACTACGGCACGGGAAACAAGCCGAAGTTCTGGGGAAGCGACTTCGTTCCCATTAACGACTCCGGCTGGGTTCCACAGGGCGGCAACGTCTACACCCATGCATGGTCGCAGCAGGTGAACTCGGTCCTGGCCAACCACCAGTTCCTGATCGACATCTTTAACGGCGGCACCGGCGACGGCAGCGTCGTTCGCGATCCGAGCAACACTCCTAACTGCTGGAAGTGGAGCGGCGGCGTCCTCACGATCAGCACCAACGGCAGCGATCCGCGCACCGATGGCCGGCTCTACAGCCTTTGCGTGCGGGATAACGTCATCTGCAACGGCAATCAGCTGACATTCAACCTGCACAGCCACCTGGTCTTCCGTAACCTCGTCGTGGACGAGTGCGGCTCCAACCAGAACCCCACCCTGGGATACGGCTGCCGCATTACCGGAAACGGCACGACCACGGGCATTGACGTCCTCGTGGATGGCGTCGAAGTCTACCGCTATGGCCGCCACGGCTTCGCGGTCATCGACGGTTCGCAGGTGACCTTCAATAACTGCTACTGCGCCTACCCCATGCCCAACGTCCAGACAGGGCAGACGGGCTACGTATCTTACGGCGACCAGGGACCGGCTCTGAGCGAGACTTCGGTCTACAACAACTGCGTTGCCGAGCATCAGGCCGATACCTGGAACGGCGCGGCCGACTTCGAATATCAGGCATTCACCGATCATGGCCCATCGCTTGGATCGGTCACCCTGAACAACTTCCAGGCTATCGACAGCGGCGGCAACGGCGTTGGCGACGGCTGCACCTTCGACGGCGCAAACGGCGCGACCATCACGGTCAAGGGCGGCATCTGCTACAGCGCCCAGGTCCAGAGCCTGGGACCGAACGTCACCATCGACGGCATGAAGATCTACGGCCCCGGCGCCAGCATGGACATTGCCGGCAGCGGCACCGTCATCCAGAACTGTATTGTTGCCGGAACGACCAGCGCCCCGCCCTACAACGCGGCGATCTGGCTGCGCGGCCCCAACCCGATATTCCGCTTCAACACGGTGGTGACAGGCGCGACGGCCGGCAACAGCTTCACGGCCCTGAGCCTGGCTTCGCTGGGATCGACTAATGGTACCAATGCGCAAGTTTACGGCAACGTGCTGTACGCCCCGCAGCTCTCGGTTAACTCGTTCACCAGCAGCAACACGTTCAACGCCGCCATGGTGAAGGACAACCTTTACAACAACGGCGCGACCTTCCAGCTCAATTTCGGCACGGTCATGAATCTGTCCCAGTGGCAGGCTCAGGGGTATGACGCCGGATCGATCCAGACGGCCACTCCCGGCTTCAGCAACCCATCGCTCTACGACTATTCGTTGACATCCACCTCGCCGGCGATCAACGCAGCGCCGATCGGCACGACCACTCCGGCCATGCCCGGCCTGGACTTCCTGGGCAATCCGCGCAAAGTAGGCGCGAACTACGACATCGGCGCTTACGAATACCAGGGCGGCACTCCCGCCGCTCCGGTCATCTCCAGCGCCGCGACAGCATCGGGCACAGCCGGCACGGCGTTCTCCTACCAGATCACCGCGTCAAACAGCCCGACCAGCTACAGCGCGTCCGGGCTGCCAACCGGGCTCTCCATCAACACCAGCACCGGTCTGATTTCGGGAACGCCATCGGCATCCGGAACCAGCACGGTCACTCTCGGCGCGACCAACGTCGGCGGAACGGGCAATAAGAATCTCACCATCACGATCTCGGCAGTAGGAGGCACGGGTACGGGTCTGCGCGGCAATTACTACAACACGCAGGACCTGACAGGCAGCATCATCCTCTCCCGCATCGACTCGACTGTCAATGTGGATTGGGGAACAGGATCGCCCGATCCATCTATCAACGTCGACCACTTCTCCGCTCGCTGGCTGGGTCAGGTACAAGCTACCACAACCGGTTCCTACACCTTCTCAACCAACAGCGATGATGGTGTCCGCCTCTGGGTCAACGGCACTCAGATCATCAACAACTGGACAGATCACGCCCCTGTAATCGACAGCGGCACAATCAGCCTGACCGCCGGACAGAAGTACGATATCAAGCTGGAGTACTACGAAAACGGCGGCGGCGCAGCGATCTCACTGTACTGGACGCCTCCGGGCGGCTCGCAGGCAGTCATTCCGGCCAGCCAGCTTTATCCTGCTCCGGCAACCCCGGTAATCAGCAGCGCGGCCACGGCGACCGGCACCGTCGGCACGGCTTTCACGTACACCATCACAGCCAGCAACAGCCCGACCAGCTTCAGCGCGCCCGGTCTGCCGGCAGGCCTCACCGTGAACACCACGACGGGCGTCATCTCCGGAACGCCGACTACGGCGGGAACATCCACAGTCACTCTGAGCGCCACCAACACCGGCGGCACAGGCAATAAGACGCTCACCATCACAATCAGCGCCGCGCCGGCGGAAACGCCTTACGGCGGCACGGCATGGCCCATTCCCGGCCTGATCCAGGTCGAGAATTACGACAACGGCGGCGAAGGCATCGCCTACCACGACACGGATACCGGCAATACGGGCGGCGCATACCGCAGCGATAACGTCGACATCCGCGCCGTCGTCAATGATGCCGGAGGCGGTTACCAGGTCGGCTGGACCGGCTCAGGCGAATACCTCAAGTACACGGTCAATGTCACGGCGGCAGGTTCGTATGTCTTCAATGTGCGAGTTGCATCCGGCGACACCGGCGGAACCCTGCACTTCAATGTGGACGGAACCAATGCCACCGGAACCATAACCGTTCCTGGAACGGGCAGCTACGACACGTTCACCACAGTCAGCTCCGGCAGCGTCAGTCTGACCGCCGGGCAGCATGTCATTACGCTGTACGAAGACAGCAGCCTGTTCGATATCAACTGGTTCAGTGTCACGGCAGGCAATACACCTTATAACGTGAACGCGATTTACACAACCGGGACTACATTCTCGACAGGCGGCCTCGATAGCTACGGAAACGCCTACGTATCGAGCGAACTCGGTTCGTCCATCACCTACAACGGCAGCTCATTCACATTCGGCTCTCCCAACGTCCTTGACGGATGGAGCAGCACGACTGTCAACCTGCCCACCGGAACTTACACGACACTCGACATGGTCGGCACGGCGTCGGGCGGTATCGCCAACAGCCAGACATTCACCGTGACCTACATGGACAACACCACACAGGCGTTCACGCTTCAGATGACCGACTGGACCAACAACTCGCCTCTGACCGGTGAAACCAAGATCAAGACGATGGCGGATGCCATCGCCAGCAACGGGACGCTCTCCGGAGCGAGCCATTACCTATCAGGCTACACGTTCACTTTGAACGGCAAGACGCCCAAGAGTATCACGCTGCCCGCCGCACGCGGCGTGGTCGTGCTTGGGTTTGCGGGGCATTAGTCTGACGAACCTCATACTGGGGACGTTAAGACAGTAAGACATGAACGGCAATATTGGTTGCTGGCTCCCCTCCCCACCCCTCCCCGAAGGAGAGGGAGTAAGAGATTAGGAGCAGCATTCGAAAAGGTTCTCTTCTCTTGCCCCTCTCCTTCGGGGAGGGGTTGGGGAGGGGAGCCTGTGTAAGCCGTATCGTTTCCCCCAAATCTGCCGCCCCTTTCTTTTTCAGAGAGAACGGGGAGATAAGTTTTTGAAGATTTTTTGCAGCACACATGATATACCTGGGAGAAGATATTGCACACCATTCAAGATGATTCGCTGCGCGTCGTTTTTTATCATCACGACGGCGATGTAATGGCCGAGATTACCGACCTGCAGACCGGCGCCATATGGGGGCCGGTCGTCGCCTTTTCACTCGAAGTCTACTCCATTGTGCTGCGTCGCACTGAAACCATGGTTAAGCCGGATGCGCGGATCATTCAGACCGACGATTGGACGGAAGTCACGCTGTCTGTCGACAATCAGTTCTTCAGCGCAGCGGCTACCGCGCAGTTTTCAATCGACCATGGCGAGCTGCTTGTCAATATTCCATCCGAGCGGCTCTCTGAAGGTCAAACCGAAGTATCTTTGCTGTCCGGGCTTCACATTCTGCCGGGCCTGCTTAGCACTGGCCCTCAGCATCCCGGACATCTCGTTCTCCCCTACCGGGTCGGCGCGCTCTGCTATCCGGAGCGCCACAGCCGCCACCAGGAGAACTTTCTGATTTACGGCGAGCAGCACCAGTGGGAGTTTATGCCGATGCTTCCCGCATGCGGCGTGGTTCGGGAACAGGACAGCAGCGCCATGCTTCTGATCGCCGAGCGGGGCGACTGCGATACGGAATGCCGCGTCTCCACAGATGGTGAAGGCGGGGGGCAGGTTAGCTTCTCGATGCGCTATCGCTATACGCCCATCGATCCCGTCGATCCGATCGACCGCCGGCTGCGGTTTGTGCCGCTGCAAGGCAAAGACGCCGGATATGCCGGTATGGGCAGGCGTTTGAACAAGTTCGTACTGAAGAAGGCGGGCCGGGGCACGCTTGCCGAACGGGCAGCCGCAAATCCGGATATCGCCTATGCCGCGAAGTCGTTCGTGCTGAAGGTCATGCAAGGCTGCAAGGATATCGGCCCCATCGACGGCAACGGCCAATATCATCTTTACACGACCTGCGATCAGGCCATTGAACAGCTGTCACTGCTCAAAAGCAGCGGCATCGACCGCCTGATGGTACAGCTCACCGGATGGAACCTGGAAGGCCACGACGGCTGCTGGCCCACACGTTTTCCCGTGGAACCGGCAATCGGCGGCGAAGCGGCCCTGCGCAGATTGATTTCGCATGGGCAGTCCCTTGGCTACCAGATGCAGGTTCATGACAATTACCTGGATCTGTTCAAGCGTTCTGACAAGTTTGACCCGGAGATGTGCGCCGGCGATATCTATGGCGGACCGTTAAAGCGCGGATGCTGGGCAGGAGGCATCAACTATATCGGCTGGCCCCTCTCCTACCCAGAATCGCTGCTCGGCGACGAAATGTGCGCCGTTCGCGATCTGGGAACGAGAGGGATCGCTTATCTCGATGCAATGGGCCTGCCGCTTGAAGTCTCATACAATACGCGCCATGGCGACCGGCGCTACCGCCGCGCCTGCGCGGACGGCGTTGCGCGAATACTGAGGACGAGCCGTGAGGTGAACGGTTCCACCGGCACTGAGAACGGTTATCTGTACTGCGCCGCCGAATGCGACTATATCGGCTCGCCGTTTCTCGACTTGTTCGGCCAGCGCGTGAGCGAGATGGTGGACTGCATCGTTCCATTGTGGTTCATGGCAATGAAGGGGCATATCTTTACCAACCTGCACGATACATTTAACGCCGCCGTGGACTTCGGCAGCCCATCTCCATTGACGGTCAGCTACCGCATGCAGGTGATGGCGGAACTTGGCATACTGCCTCGCAACGAAGGAGTTGCCGTTCGAGGAGATTGGGGATACCCGCTGGAAGATATCATCCCGGCAATGAAGCTCGAATACGATCTCATGATCGGACGGCTGTCGGATACGATCACGGCATCGCTGGAGGACCATCGTATTCTGGACGGCGATCCAATGAAAACCGACCATGTGACATTCTCGCGCTTCTCCAACGGAACGGAAGTTATCAGCGATTACAAACATGGACGGCTGGAGATCGACGGCCAGGAATATCCCCTGCCCCACAACTTCGTGAAACGTCCGCTGATACCGAAAGGCGCAAGCGCCGCTTCGCCAACTGCGCCCTGTGTGGCATGACAGAGACGGCTGCAGAAATCGTTGACCGGCTATGCATACAAAGGTACGGCATTCAGCGGTACACTGATTCTCGGATTGCCCGGCAAAGACGCCGGGCAGGCCCATAACTTGCGGTCTGCGCACACATGACACATCACTTATGCCTATAAACGGCGTGGTTGAAGCTCAATGTGTTCTTACCGAAGGCTCGAACGTGTCGAAACCAAAACGGTACCAAACAAATTGACACGCATACCATAGAGTGCTAGAATGGTTCCGTTCAGAAACTTATGATCCCCACTTAGACGCAATGCAATTCACATAAAGCCTTGCTGCTCCCCAGCTAAAGCTGAGGCCTATCATTGTGGGAAGCCCTGCGGGCTAAGATGGAAAGACAGGAAACGCGCATTCTCTTTCCTCTAGTCCGAAGAACTTACCACCAATCTAGACCTCAGCTTTAGCTGGGGGAATGCCTTAAGAACAGAATATGTACAGAACCCTCCTTGTTTTCACGCTTTGTCTCTTCATTAGCCTTGGTCTGCTTCCGGCACAACCGGCGCACGCAGAGCAGGTCAAGCTCGTCGTCTGGGGCGTTTCTACCGGCGACGAAACGAAGGACGTCAACGCTCAGATCGACGAGTTCAAGAAGCGCCATCCGGAAATCGATGTATCCGTACTCCAAATGGGCAGCGGCGCAATGAACCCGCAGAAGCTGATGACGGCCGTCGTTGGCGGCGTCCCGCCGGATCTCGTTCAGCAGGACCGCTTTACCATCGGCGACTGGGCGAGCCGCGACGCCTTCCGTCCGCTTGACGACCTGCTTGCCGCCGATGCCAAAAGCTCCGATCCCCTTGCGATCCGGCAGGCCGACTATGTGCAGGCGCCCTGGCAGGAGACGCAGTACCAGGGCAAGACCTATGCGATCCCGAACGGAACCGACGACCGCGTCCTCTACTACAACAAGAAGATGTTCCGGGATGCCGGCCTCGATCCCAACAAGCCCCCGCAGACCTGGGAAGAGCTGATCGACGACGCCAAAAAGCTGACCAAGAAGAACGACACCGGCGGCTTCGAACATCTGGGCTTCATCCCCGTGTTCGGACAGGGCTGGCTTTATCTCTGGTCATGGCAGATGGACGGCGAGTTCATGTCGCCGGACGGCCGCACCTGCACGATGGCTAACCCTCAAACGGAGAAGGCTCTCGCGGCCCTGGTTGATTGGTACAAGCAGCTCGGGGGCATCGACGCCATCAACAGCTTTTCGGGCGGCTTCGCGGGTGGGGAGCAAGATCCCTTCATGACCAACAAGCTCGCGATGCGCGTGGAGGGCGACGGCCTGATCGGGTCCATCGCCCGATACCATCCCGAGATGGACTTCGGCGTCTGCCCTGTCCCCGTTCCCGCCGAGCGGCTGCGCCATGAGGGCCGCTATAAGAATGATCACACCTGGGTTACCTGGTCCGGCGGTTTCGCCTATGCCATCCCGAGCGGATCACGGCATGTCAAGGAAGCATGGGAATTCATTCAGTGGATGAACTCGCCTGAAGCCGCGCTGCTTGGCGCGAAGGCGCAGGCGGAATATTTCAGGAGCAAGGGCCGTCTCTATCTGCCCCCCATCTATGCCAACACGCATGCAACGGATCTGGTGTTCGGGGCATACAAAGGCACGCTGCCGCCCAAGTTCCTGAGCGCAAAAGAGACGAGCATCAGCCTTCTCAACGACACCAAGTTCCGCCCGGTAACGTTCGTCGGCCAGCGTCTCTGGGACGAGCATGTCCGCGCTGTCGATGCGGCTCTCCGTGGAACGAAGACGCCCGCTCAAAGCCTCGCCTATGGGCAGCAGCAGGTTCAGATCGAGCTCGATAAAGTCTATAACCGCGAAGCTCATCCTCTTCTGGCAACCGGCCCCGTTACCATCGTTATCTCGATCCTTGTGCTGATCGGCTTCGCCGTGATGGGCATCAAAATCGCGCAGTGGATGCGGACACGCAGCCGCGCGGCACGCAACGAAGCTCTCACGGGATTTGCGTTCGTAATGCCCTGGGTTTTCGGTTTCCTCGTCTTCACGCTGGGGCCGATCCTGTCGTCGCTGGTGCTGTCCTTCTGCGACTACGATGTGCTGCACCCGGCCCGATATGCCGGCATCAGCAACTATAAATCAATCGTCACACTGGACCGCGATTTCATTCTGAAGAGCATCGGAAACGCCCTGTACCTTGCCGCGATCGGCATTCCGCTGGGAATGGCGACCAGCCTGGCGATGGCCATGCTTCTGAATTCCAAGGTGCGCGGCCAGAACTTCTATCGAACGTTCTTCTACATGCCGAGCATCGTGCCCGTTGTCGCAACCACTGTCCTCTGGGCATGGATCCTAAACGCCGACCCGGACCGCGGTCTGCTGAACGCCGCCTGGCAAAGCTCGATCAGCGTCTGGTTCCACATTGCTCCTCCGGGATGGCTGACCGTTCCGGCCTGGGCAAAGCCTGCGCTGATCCTGATCGGCCTTTGGGGCGCAGGAGGCGGAATGATCCTGTGGCTGGCCGGCCTGCAGGCGATCCCGACGACATTGTATGAGGCCGCCTCGCTCGACGGCGCAAGCCCGATCAAGCAGTTCCGGCACATTACACTGCCGATGCTGTCGCCCTATATCTTCTTCAACGTGATCATGGGCACGATCGGCGCGCTGCAGACTTTCGAGTCGGCCTATATCCTTGGCGGCACAAGCGACGGACAGAGCACCGGCCCCGACGACAGCCTTCTGGTTCCGGTCGTCTACCTGTTCAACAGCGCATTCCAGTACTTCAAGATGGGCTACGCAAGCGCGCTCGCCTGGATCCTGTTTATCATCATCCTCGGACTCACGATGGGCCAGCTGAAAATGGCGCCGCGATGGGTGCACTACGAGACCGACAAAAAGTAACAAGACACAAACATGACAGTTATCTCATGGCTCTTTCTCGTCGTCTTCGGCTACGCCGCGCTCACGGTCTGGTTTGCCCACGTGATGCGGGCGTTCCGCCTGAAGCAGATTCCGCTCGTAATCGGCCTGCTCGCGGTGCCGCCCGTTCTGCTGGTGGTTATGCCGTTTCTGCCCGAAGCGCTCCGCGCAGTATTGTTCGAGTTTCTGTTCCTCGGCCTGAGCCTTCTGCTCGGACGCGCTCTTGCCCCTAAGGAAGCTTTGATTCCAAAGCGCGAAACAAAGACATCCCTGCTGCACCTCGTGCTCATGTCCGGCTCCGCTCTCTTCCTGGTGCCGTTCGTCTGGCTGGTTGTCACCTCGCTTAAAGAAGACAGCCAGATGGCAAAGTTCCCACCGGAGTGGATCCCCACACAGCAGGTGACAGCACAGGTCAACGGCCACAGCGCGGGCCTCGCGACCATCATGGACGGCGGACGCGAAGTGCCGATCTATGTTATCCATTCAAACTCGGATGGAACTTTGAATGTCGTAGGCCGGACCGACCAGTCGTTCCAGCGCACCGTGTCACGGGCCGATATCACGCAGGAACGCGAGTTCAAGCCGCTCTGGAAGAACTACTCGGATGCGATGAAGTTCCTGCCGCCGGAGAGCCATTACGGCCTCGTGAACCTGCAGAACACGCTGATCATTGCGCTTCTCGGAGTAGTGGGCGCGGTGCTCTCTTCGAGCCTCGTGGCCTACTCGTTCGCCCGCCTGACCTGGCCCGGGCGCGACTGGCTGTTCGGCATTTTGCTGGCGACCATGATGCTTCCCGATGCCGTCACCATGATGCCGCGCTTCCTGATCTTCCGGGACCTGCACTGGATCGACACCCTCTATCCCCTCTGGGTGCCCTCGTTCTTCGCATCGGCGTTCAACGTATTCCTGCTGCGCCAGTTCTTCATGGGAATTCCGCAGGAGATGGAAGATGCTGCCAAGATCGACGGTTGCACCTACCTCGGCACCTACTGGCACGTGATGCTGCCCATGGTAAAGCCGGCCCTGGCAGCGGTCGCGATTATGACATTCATCGGGGCATGGAAAGACTTCATGAACCCGCTGATCTACATCTCCTCCCCCGAGAAGATGCCGCTCTCCTACGTGCTGCAGCTGTTCAACTCGGCCCACGGAGGCGAGCCCGGAATGCTGATGGCAGCCACGACCATGGTCATGCTGCCCGTTGTGCTGCTGTTCTTCTTCACACAGCGATACTTCATCGAAGGCGTGTCGATTACGGGATTGGGCGGAAGGTAGGAGAAGCCCCCCTCCTTGCGTCCTCCCCGAAGGGAAGGGTCGTTCTTGAAATCGGAAAGGCTCCGCTATCTTGAGTAACCGCCAAGAGAGTGGAGCCTTTTTTATAGGCGAACGCGCCTTCCCTTCGGGGAGGACGCAAGGAGGGGTCTTAACGAGCAAACGTGATGGGCACTCTACTCACCACACAAACGTCACAATACTTCGCTTGGGCAGCATATATACAAATCGCTGCCCGCCCTCTTCCACCTGAAACGCCCTCTCCTCATCCGCCTCATTGAAGACGATCAACGACGTTCCTCCATCCCGCAATGCGAATGCAGCCGTCTCCAAGCCTCCTGCTCCCTCTCCCAAAACTGAAACTCGGCAACGCTGCGAGCCCGAGCGCGCGGCGCGGGAAATTTGGGCCATGGCGTAGAATTCGCGCTCAAAGAGGACGCTGTCAAAAGTATCGGAACGGACCGTAACCAGACCGATGCCTTCAGAATCGGTGCGAAGCGACGGCCCGTATTGCTCGTCGAGGGCCAGGTTCCACTGCAGCGACATTGTGCAGCCATTCTGAATGCTGCCAAGCCAGTTGTTGCGCATCCCCCAGAGCACGCCGTCGAACCAGTCTCCACGATCCTTGCCCCACCCTGACAGCTCCGTGCAGATCAGGTCATTCTCGGGAAACTCATTCAGGAGCGTCTCGCATACTCGCTTGATATCTTCCGGGCCACCGGAGTAACAGTGCCAGGCGCTTCCGGCGATGTAAGAGCCGGCATCAGGATCCGACATCACCTGCCTTGCGCTCTCCAATGGATCGAGCTTCCGGTCCCCGGCCACGACGTGGCGGTCATTGGGATGCAGTATCCAGTTATGATCGTGCACATAGATCCTGGTCGTGAGGACAGCCTTTCTGAGCCTGGGGCCAAGCTCCTTTACCAGCGCAATCTGGTCGGCCTCATTCATGCGCATGCAAGGATAGCGGGTATCGTCGCACTGCGCCTCATTCTGCAGGGTGATAGCATCGATTTCGATCCCAGCATCGCGATATGCCTCGACAAACTTCGCCAGATACTCAGCATAGACGCCGAAGCAGTCCGGGCGAAGCCTGTTGACGGCACCAGCCGCTTTCTCCCTTTCCGTAATGCCGATCAGGCTGCCGTTCGTCTTCATCCACGCAGGAGGGCTCCAGGGCGAAGCGACAATGGAGATATCGGGATTGATGCGCAGGACTTCCTTGAGAGCCGGAATCACATACTCCAGATCGTGGGCGATTGAGAACGCGCTCAGGTCCCAGGATTCGGTATCGCAATACGTGTAATAAGTCGTGGTAGCTGTATAATCCGACGCCCCGATCGGCAGACGCAGCACGCTGAATCCTGCGCCCTCAGTCTCCGAGAAGAGCCTGCGCAGAACAAATTCATAGAGCGGATTATCCCGCTCCTTGAGCTGCATCAGAAGCCATGCCGATGAATCCGTCATGGCCGCGCCCAGCCCAAGCATCGTCTGAAAACGCTCGTCACGATCGATAACGATACGCACCGGAGCATTGCCGTCTGACGTCACAAAGGGGATCGATCCAGGGCTCAGCAACCGGTAATCGGCATCCTGGTCAGGACCATATTCGGGCGGTCCGGCAGCGCGTTTTGCATCGCCGTCGGAGATCACAGTCAGCAGCGTTGCGATACTATCTGAGTGGGAACGGGAATCGTCATCAGGGAAAATTGGGAGCATTATGTTGTACGCCTCATCATTAACTAACGCAGAACCGTCACAAATGTTTTCCGGCCGCCGAAAAAGAGCTTATCCGCGACCGGTCACAAAAAGTGTACACGACACATGTCCCGGCAATCCAGCTTTCTCGGCTTCCGCTTGACAGCATTACCGGAGAGAGGCGTACAATAAGTTCCTGAGGTCTCAGTTTAAGAATGTCTATCTCCTATTCACGCATCGTTCCTCTACTCCTTATCGCAATCTTTCCAGGCTGTCTGCCCACCGCCTGCGCGGCGGCCGAGACGCCCCAAGAACAGGCATCCGCTCTCGTAAGTAAAGCCGATTCCGAGACGAGCGTCATCTTTCCCGAGAAGAATGAGAAGGCCCTGGCGGATTACACAAGCGCCATAAAGCTGGATCCGGAGAATGTAAAGGCGTATTGGGGACGCGCTAAACTCTATCAGCAGGAAGGATGGCGTCCAGGCGCTTCCATAAAAGCCGAGGCCGATTTTGGCAAGGCGATTTCTCTCGATCCTGAGAACGACCGGATCTATCACGACCGGGGCGTTTTCTATCAGGAGGCAGGCGAGACCGAAAAGGCATATTCCGACTTTGATAAGGCTGCGGAGCTTGCGCCATACAACCTCTTTAACCCGCTGGCTCGAGCCGAACTGGATAAAGAGTTGGGCAGGTTTCAAGATGAGATAAACGACCGCAAGAAGGTCGCCGAATTGGGAAACGCCGGCCGCATCTACGATCAGATCTATCTTACCGACGCCTTGACGGATGCGGGCGAGCTTGAGGAAGCGTTGAAAGTGAGTGAGGAAACCCTGACTGCTGCCAGAAAGGACGGCGATCCGGGAACCATCGCCGATGCCCTGGCGCGCCGCGCCCGGGTGCTCGGCCTTCAGGGCAACACAAAGGGAGAAACGGCCGATTTCGACGAGGCTCTGCGGCTGGCAAAGACCAGCGTGCTTGCATATATGGATGTTCCGCTTTGCCGCCTTGCCCGCGGCGCGGCAGCGGAACGGCGATCCGACTGGAAGCGGGCACAAGACGAATACACGGCCGGCCTGGCAGAAGGCAAGATGCGCAAGGCACAACTTCTGGTAGGTCGTTCCGTTGCGCTCGCAAAAACCGGCAGCACGGCGAAAGCGCAGATCGACTTGAGCGCGGCCATCAAAGAGGATAAATCCGACGCCGCCAATGAAATCACACACCGTCTGCTCATGGACAAGAACAATCTTCAGCTTCTGACCATGAGGGCGCAGGCGTTTATCGCGCTCGGAAGATACAAGCGCGCCATTCCCGACCTGATGGCGCTGCTATCGACGCCTTCGCCTGACATTTCCCAGCTAAAGCTCCTGGCGCAGTGCCAGATGTACACAGGTCAGCCACTCGAAGCGGAAGCATCTCTGCTTCTCGCGTTGGGCTACGACAAAGAGGACACGCCTCTCAACCGCCTCAGCCTTGCGCTCGCCATGGCAGCACAGGACAAGGATGACGCGGCTCAAACCGAAGCTCAGAGGGCACTGCCTAAGGCAACGAAGGCCGATATTCAAAATGCTCTGCGGCAGACAAAACAGGTCCAGGCCGTGATGCCGGATGTGCCCGCAGTCGGAACCATTCGCGGGCTTTTTGAGAAGGCATATGCGAAGGCGAGGTAGGAGCATTGCTGGCTCCCCTCCCCAACCCTCCCCGGAGGAGAGGGAGCCAGAGTAGGAGTTAGGAAATGGCATTCGAAAACGTTTCGTAATCTGAAAGCCCCTCTCCTCCGGGGAGGGGTTTGGGGAGGGGAGCCTGCGCCATACGCTGCCGGTATCGCTCCCATAGCGCAATTTCATTGGACATCCATCCTTCAAGCAGCCATAATCCAGGCAATCTTAAAAGGAGCGAACGATGACAATGAATGCGCGAAAAACATCCTGGGATATGCTCATGAGAAGACGAATCATAGCGGGGGCATTCGTGGTCCTGGGACTTGCGGCATCCATTCCCGCCGCATCCGCAAAATCGGCAACGACACAGATCACGTGGTACGGGCACGCCGCCTTCAAGGTGACGACACCTTCAGGAAAAGTCGTTCTGCTCGATCCATGGATCACGAACCCGGCCAACAAGACGGGCAAGCAGGATCTCGCCGCGATCAAGAAGGCGGACCTGATCCTGATCACCCACGGACACTTCGACCACGTGGGCGATGCCGCCGCGATCGCAAAGCGCACAGGCGCGCAGCTTGTGGCGGTTGAAGAATTGAGCGAAGCTGTTGTTCAGTTCGGCGGCTATCCGAAAGCGCAGGCGACAATGGCCACCGCCGGCAATATGGGTGGCGAACTGACACTGCTTGGCGGTGAGGTCAAAGTCGCGTTCGTGCCGGCGGTGCACTCATCCGGCTTTGCCGCGCCGGACAACGGCGAGGAGCACTATGCGGGAAATCCGGTCGGCTTCCTGGTGAGCGTCAAGGGCGGTCCCACAATCTATGACACGGGAGACACGGACATGTTCTCGGACATGGCGCTGATCCCGAAGGTCCATAAGGTAGATGTGATGCTCTGCTGCATCGGAGGACGCTTCACGATGGGACCGGATCTCGCGGCGCAGGCCGTGAAGCTAGTGAAGCCTGCAGTCGTCGTACCGATGCACTACGGGACATTCCCCCTGCTCTCCGGCACGCCAGCGGCCTTCTCATCAGCCCTAAAGACCGGCGGCGTTCACAGCGTGATGCATGTCATGCGCGTTCATGATTCGCTGTCGTTCATCGGACATCGCCTAACGCGATAACACCGGTGTTCGCACCTTATCTGAGGCGTTAATCTACGCATAGCCTCGAAACGAATCGGCTGCGAATGCGTTCACTAATCATGAAGCTCGCCTTCTTGAACCATTCGCAGCCGTCTCCACACCATAAACGCCAACTCAAGACCAGGGCAATCGGGCTGGCTGTCGGCCTCATCACTACCCTGACTGTGCCTCATATCTGGTGCGGACGTGGCGCGGAAGACTGGTATCGTGGCGACAAACAGACGCAGATCCGCCTGGCGCGCTCTGTAGAAGCGTGGGCGAATAAAGACTTGCAGCAAGATCAATTTCACACGGGAAGCACCGAGTTTAACGGCGAATGGCTGCTGATGACATACCAGTTCGCGGGTCTGGGTTTCGGCCAGACCGCAAGGAAGCACCCAGAACTTCGGGCCGAATATGCGTGTATGATGCAACGGTGCAGCGCCCGGCTCCTTGAGCCCGATGCGCGTATGTTCGATTCGGCTGCCTGGACTGAGGACGCCCTCAAATCCCTCAAAGGCAGCCACGGCCATGCCGGCTTCTTGGGATACACGAACACCCTGCTCAGCTACGAACGCTGGTTGAACTCCGAGGGTGGCACGTCGGATAAGACAGCCGGAACGAGGGTAGCGTCTGATGACGCCGTAAACGACAGCATTACCGAGGCGCTCATTCGAAGGATGTCGGCCAGCTCGACAGGCCTCATCGAAACCTATCCGGGCGAGATGTACCCGGTCGATAACTGTGTCGGGGTCGCATCGATCGCCCTGCATGGACGGGCCACCGGCCGCGACTACTCGGCGTTCATCTCGAAGTGGTGCGCTAATCTCCGCAAGCGGTATGTCGATCCCAAGTCCGGCATGCTCTATCAGAGCGTCGATCCGGAGACGGGCGCGCCGGTAGGAGCGCCCCGTGCATCAGGCACACTCTTCTCCGCCTACTTCCTCTCATTTGTCGACGCCCAACTGTCGAAGGATCTATTTGCGGCCGTGCAGCGAAACCAGGTTACGCACGTCGCGGGATTTGGAGCGATCTGCGAGTATCCCGCCGGCTATATTGGCGAGCTCGGCGATATCGATTCCGGTCCGGTGGTCTTTGGCCTGAGCACATCCGGCACCGCATTCGCCCTGATGACGGCGCAGCCGGAAGCGGAGGTTATGCAGTGAAGAAGATAGTTGTCAAGATGCCGCAGCGCAAACCACAGTCCGGTTTCAGCCAACTCGTCCAAGGGCTCATTCTCTACGGCATTTATGTCGCCCTCGGCTACTGGCTCTCTGGCAATGGCCTGATGTCGACACTGCTCTCCCCATCAGGCACTCCCTCATTCGGAGCAGTCGCCGTCGCCCTGATCTACGTATTGCTGCGCCTGTTCATACTGGCCTTCTTGCCGGCAGTAATTGTGTGCCGGATTTGGAATATGGTTGCGAGCAAGATATGGAATACATCAACAGAGGCCTAATCATACAATTCATGCGCGTGGCCATTCATGTACATCTTGCCGTGCACAAATCCCCACCATGATGAAAACATTCCATAGCCCGGCGCATGCTGTGCGAGGAGGCTGCGCCGCTCCTCAGGCATAACAGCCACCAAAACACAAATGCTCACCAGAACAAACGCGCACATGCCTATTGCCTGTTTGCTTATGGCTTGCCGGTTGATGACCGGTCCAAGTTTGTGAAAACGCCTTTGCTCCTTCAGCGCCCCCATCTGGCATAGCAGCACAATGAGGTTTATAAAGGGTGTCCAAGCCCCTACTCCAACACCGTACATGAATAGCGCTAAGAAGCTATATGGCAATGCGGGCACGAATAGTACGCTATATATCGCTGCGATGATGACAGCAACATAGGTTCCGCGTAGCGTAAAGGTAAGCTTTGCCTCGTACCCCGGCGGCAGCTTTGGCGTTTCCGCATAGTGCATCAAATACTCGTTAACCAGTAACATTACGATCAGATAGACATATGCCGCAATACACCAGGCGTCGGGGAGCGGATCGAAGAGCAGCTTACAGATCCCTGTAACGAGCTCATAACCAACAGCTAAAGATGAGAGGATTGCGGCAATGATTGCCCAACCCCTTCGAAATGCGTTTCGAATGTCCATAAAAGCCTTGCAAATAACTTTAATATACAAAGTATATCGATTGAAGATACTTCTGTCAATTGCCTATTGACAAACAAAGCTCAAGGCCTTATGATATAACCATAACGAAATGAGTATGGTCGTATCGATTTCGTCCTCAAGCGTCAGTAAATAAGTTATGCCAAAGAATATCGTCAGAGAGCAAAATACAACGAAGCAGCGCCGCACGATCGCAGCCGCGCCCGCCTATCAGCGTGTCAGCGACGACCTTCGAGCGAAGGTCGCGGACGGCTACTGGGCATCGGGCGCAATGCTTCCCAGTCGTAAGGACCTGGCGCAGAAATATGCGGTCTCTCTGAACACGATGGAACGGGCGATCTCCGACCTCCTGGCGGACGGCACCCTGCGGGCAGACTATGGGCGCGGCACATTCGTCGCGGAGAATATCAAGACGGATACGATCCGCCTTGCCTCAGCCATACCGAATGCTCCAATCGCGCCGGAGCCTGGTGTGAGCGACTTCGGCCATCAGATCCAGGAACCCTCCGTTGCGCACCGCCCACCGGCAAAAGCGACAATCGGCATTATCTCGCGTTTGCAACCTGAAGTCCACCGCCAGGGAATACGCGACCGTTTTGCGGAAGTTATTACCAACTCTCTGGAACGAAGCATTACCGGCACTGGCGGCATAACGCGTTTCTTCAACCTGTACCGCCCCGATGAATCGGTCGCAACGCCGGCCGAGGCGATTTCAGCTCTGCTGGACGAAGGTGTCGACGGCATCGTCTTCATTTATGCGGCGCTGGCCAATGAACGGATCCAGCTGCCGCCCGCAATCCGGTCCACCACGCCGCTCGTGTTCATCGGTTCGGCGCGCAGCATTCATCCATCGCTGACCGTCTATTACGACAGTCAGGATGCCGGCTATCAGGCAGCCTATCACTTTCTCGAAAGCGGCATAACGGACCTCATGTACTTCGCGCCCTACACGATTCGATGGTCTCAGGAACGCGAAGAAGGCGCACGCCAGGCAGTTCTGCTGGCAGGACTGCCCGCCCGTTCGCTGGAGGTGGCTGTCACGAATATCCCACTGCTTGATCTGATGGCAAACCTGAACGCCAACGCGCGGACCGTACATGAGGAAGGCGGATATCTGGCCGCAAAGCGCCTGCTGGCAAACGGCTTGAACGCTCGCGGCGTGATCTGCGCGAATGACAGCGTCGCAATAGGCTTCCGGCGAGCAGCAGACGAAGCCGGACTGGCTGCCGGCCGAGACTACGCGCTCGTCGGTTTTGACGATATTCCCGAAGCCCGGTCGATCGGGTTGACCACCATGCGCCCTCCCCTTATCGAACTCGGGCAGGAAGCAGGCCGTCTCTTAATCAGCGCCCTGGAAGGAAAACTGTCGAGCATGCAGGTATGCCTGCATTCGCACCTGATCGCGCGGGCCTCCTCGCGGCTGTAAAGCTGCGCAAATGCAACATTGTAAATGATATAAACGCTCTCTTACTTAGAAAGGTTACTCAAATGACATTCTTTACACATCGCCGTTCAAACGGCACAGCTTTTACTTTAATTGAATTACTAGTTGTTATAGCAATAATAGCTATTCTTGCTGCTATATTATTCCCGGTCTTCGCCAAGGTCCGCGAGAAGGCCCGGCAGACCAGCTGCGCCAGCAACCTCAAGCAGCTCGGGTTGGGACTGATGCAATACATTCAGGACAACGATGAATTGATCCCGCACGGCAACCTGCAGCCGGGCCGCGGATGGATGGGCAAGGCGTTCATCTACACCAAGAGCACAGGGATCGCCAAGTGTCCCGACGATCCGACAACACCCTACGCTCTTCCCGGCTACGCGGTCGACTCGTATGCGATCAACTCGAACTTCTCCATGAATTCCACCGACTATTCGGAGACCACCACCAGCATCGCGCAGTTAAATGCCCCGGCGAGCACAGTTATGCTCTACGAGATCACCGGCTCCTGCGGTAACATTACTCAGCCATACGAGAGCGACTCGGCATCAGGATCCGGTATTGCGTATCCCGGCTTCGGCCCCAACTGGCTGAACGCCGGCCTGGCCGCCAGCCCATCAAACCCGGATGTCGCCCTGAAGCGGCATACCGACGGCTCCAACTATCTCGCCGCCGACGGCCATGTGAAGTGGCTCCGCCCCGAGAAGGTCTCGATCGGCGCAATCAACTACTTCAACGCCCAGTATCCGGAGGTGGTCGCCACCGACAACCTTGGGCAGACCAGTTTCGTGTTGACGTTTAATTATCGGTAGGTGGCGGCGATTAAAAGGCAGGCAGGCGGTTGAAACCGCGCCTAGAGAGTACAACAGTGCCCCTTCGGGCACAAAGAACAGCCTATGGCTGTATTTCTTAGTCCGCGAAGGCGGACATGTGTACTCTCTAGCCGTGACTTTAGTCGCCAGGCAGCTCAATCGCCAGGGCAGGCCAACGCACACATTCCTGCTTTGTGCGGTTTCAAGCGCCGTCACCAACAATTGCGATGTAATCGCCAAGGCCGCAGAGGCACACGCTCTCAATCTCTGCGGCCAGGAAGAATTCGCCCCGTGCTTCAACGCCGATCACAATTTTCACTTCTGGCCCTCGCGCCCATCCTCATTGCAGCCGGACAGCCGGCCGTTCACGCTCAGAAAGCTGAAACCGCAAAACTGCGCGGCTATGGAGCCGTAAGCGCGCAGTTCACAGCCAATCGCGCCCTGTTCCGATGTCAGGATGCGCGTCATGCGGATATGCTGCAGGGCAAGCTGCTTGCCGACCTGTTCTGGGATGCCGGCAAGGACGCCTCCGTTCAGCATCTCCCTCTCAAATCGGGAACGGCGGTGATCCATGTGTGGCCTGGATACGGCGCGATGCTTGCAGCTCGCGCAGGCGCACAGGTTCTTGTTCTTGGCGCAGACAGCGTGGACACCCTGCGTACTGCAGCGGCAAAAGAAGCGCTGCTCAGCCGCCCGGGAGTGAGCTACGCCGCAGATAAGCCCTATCCAAACTACCTGGACTTTTACGACTTAAAGGGCTTCAAGGCCTACGCCTATGCGTCGACCTCGACGCATGGGTTTGGATTGGAAAGCCACTGGCCGTTTGTTCAGAAGTTCGGCCTTGGCGGCATCGCCTTCCAGAGTCCCACCTTCAACATTTCCAATCCGGCTCCTGGTGTAATCGAGTATGGCGGCGCGGATTATGAGGTGCATCAGGCCGAACAGGCGGGCGGCATGGCGGTGCTCGGGTTTTCGGCAGGCGGCGAAGCGCCCTTCTGGACCTACAACGACTCGCCGGATACCCGCATGCAGCCCTCCCCCACCGCGCTTCTCGGCGCATGGAACAAATTGGGGCCGGCAGGCGCGATGTTCGAGTCATGGTTCACTCCTCTGGAACAGAGAAAACGAGCCGGTCTGGACTTCGGCCGCAGGGTCATGGAGCGTTATGTCAACAGTCCTGCCCTGGGCGGATGGCACGTTTACGGCGGCGCGCCGGGCCTGGAAGCCGGCTCCCATGAGCGGACCGATGAGTTCTGGGACTACTCGCCGGCCGGACAGGCGGGCTTCCGCGCCTGGCTCCGCGATAACAGACATTATAGTCTGGCGGATCTTGGCCGGCGCTGGCAGGGCAATGCAACCGCGTACAAATCCTGGTCGCAAGTACAGCTCCCCGATGTCAACGGCTTCTTTGGCGATCTCAATGCGCAGGCTTTCCCCCTTGCGGAAGGCTGGCGCTGGATGCCCGCAGCCGGAAAGGCTGACGATCCCCTGCCCACCACAGACGCCCCCGGTTGGGTTCCCGTGGCGCTGCCGCCATCGCAGCAGCAGGATACTCTGCCCTGGGGCGATGCCTACTATCGGACGTCATTCGATGCATCGTTATGGCTGAAGCAGGATGCAGGAAAGTCTGTCTACCTCATCTGCGATCTGCACATTCGAACGACGGAGCCTGCATCAGTCTGGATCAACGGCGAGTACATCGGCAAATTCAAGACAAAACAGACCGACTATGGTCCGTTCGGACTCGATCTCACGGAACTGATTCACCCAGGGCAGAACGAGATCGCGCTGCGCATTCCCGGCGAAGGAAAAATCATGGGGCCGGTCTTCTTGACTCACACCGAGCCCCATTACTTCCCCCACCTTGGCAAGGAACGCAATGCGCAGTGGGCGGATGTGCGGGAATGGCAGAGCTGGGCACGAGTTGAATACCACCGGCCGATCTTCGACATGGCCCGCCAAATCGATCCGAACCGGCCGATGATCCTCTCAACCGGAGATATCGGCGGCATCGGCGCTGAAGCGGCGGAACTGGCCCGCAACTATGGCTTGGGAATACAGTTCACGGGACGCGAGGCGTTTTACTTCCCCTGGTGGTCCGGCCTGGGATATGTCGACGGCTTTTACAGCACGTCGGAGCCGAGCGCGACGACGCGTGGAAGCAACCTGGACCGCATGCTGAGCTGGACCCTGTTCGACGGTGACAGCCATCATTCCCTATTCCTCGATATCGAAGACTACCAGCAGTACGAGAAGGAAACAGGGTGGTTCACGAAAAACCGCCGTCTTATCCAGCTATTCGGCAAGGCGCTCCGTGAAAAGCCTTCCATCGCGATCCTGCGCTCTACGAAAACAAGCATACTCGGCGACGGCACTCCCTTCGGCTGGGACATCGGCCGGGGCGAGCTTCAAGCTGCCCACTACGACAATGTGTATGCCACGGAAAAAGAAGTCATCAAGGGGCTGGTGCAAGACTATCCGGTGCTGTTCGACAGCGGTACCGTGGTCATGGATGACGACATGGTCGCCGCGCTGCGCAAGTACGTGGAAGCAGGCGGCACATTCGTCGCACTGCATAATACCGGCCGGCATACAACGGAGATGCCGGATTCATTTCCGGTCTCGGCGCTAACCGGGTTCCAAGTGCTGGCATCCAACCAGGGAGGCAAGATCCGATTTGGAAAGGGGCTGCCGATCTTCAAGAAGTGGGAAGGCCGCGAGATCGAGGGAGAAGGCAGCTCCGTAGACTGGCGCAACAACCAGACGGCCAAGGGAATTGGCCTGGTGCTGAAAGCCGCCGCTCCCGGAGCCGTGCCGCTGGCAGCATGGGAAGACGGCAGCATCGCCGTTGGGTACCGTCACCTGGGCAAAGGCCGTGTTATCACGCTCGGCTCTAGTTTCTGGCGCTCCGGCAAGGATACTGCCGGCATATGGCAGTCGCAATCAGAGCTTGAGCGAGGCTTCTTTCAGGAGTTGTTCTCGGATCTGGGCGTCGCCCGCAACGCCTCAAGCGACAACACCGATGTGTGGACCCGAAAGTATGTCACCAAGAATGGCCTGCAGGACTGGCTGATTGCCTATAACGACTCCGATACGCCCACAACTACCGGGCTCTCGCTGCATGTCGGACGGCGTCCCGCTCAGGTCATAAACATGGTCTCGGAACAGCCCGTCGACTTCACCTACACCGATGACGGCTGGGCGCACTTCAAGGCGACACTGCCGGTCCAGAGCACTCTGATCTTCGGTGTCCGCCGCGCAAATCTCGTAGGCGGTCTGCCGGTCTGGTGGGGTGAGAAGACCAAGTATTGGAGAGCCGTATCGGTTCCCGCTCCCGCTGCGTCTGCGCCGCCTCCAACCTCCACGGCCACTATCCCGCTCTACACATGGAAGTTCCTGCCCGATCGCGACGGCAGTGTGAGCCGATCCGGAGCATGGCAGACATCTGCTTTCGATGACAGTTCCTGGCGCGCCATGCCAACCGGCAGCTGGACAATGCTGGATAAGTCCCTGGCGAACTATCACGGCACGGGCCTGTATCGGGCGCATTTCCGGGCACCGAAGGCATGGGGAGATCGCAAGGTCGTTCTGGGACTTTACAGCTTCGACGGCGCGCTTGCCAACGATCACGCGGACTTCGCCGTGAACGGCAAAGCAGTCACAAGTTATCAGGCGCAGCGCGGCAGTCAGACCCTGACCTATGTAATCTCGGACAAGCTCCAGCCGGGCGACAATGTTGTGACTGTACAGGTAACCGGCGGCAAGGACTTCGCGGGCTTCATGGGTTCGGCCTGGATCGGCACGGAGCGAACGCTCTCCCCATCCATGGACCTGTCCGGACCATGGCAAGCGGTCGCCGGAGACTTCGTCACGCAAAAACAGGTCACAATGCCCGGATCGGCGCAGGTCAGATGCCTGCGACGTGACGTATCCGTTCCCGCAGAATGGAAGGGGCGCAGCGTCTTCCTCCATGTGGAAACGCCGGATCAGTGGATTGGATGCTTCATGATCAACGGCCACCCGATTACCTACAATACGTTCATGCACCACTTCGGAATTCGAACAGAGGTAAATCTGACACCCTACCTAAAGCCGGGTCAGTCCAATAGGATCGAACTATGGCCGCTGGCAACGTTGCCGCAGTACAACGGGCAAGCATCCAACGACAAGGAGCAAATTGTGACTGTGCAGGCCATCACGATTGGCTGCGAACGAGGAAACCAATGATACACAGTCGACGGCAGCCTTCTGCCCTTATTGCTCTTGGCCTCATTCCTCTCACGTTGGTTTGCGCCGCGACCGCGCAGGCGCAGACCGCTGCCAATCTCCTGCCAAATCCCGGCTTCGAGGATTGGCAGAAGCCGGATACGGTCGATCCAAAATCTACACCGCAGCTCGGCGCAGAAGGCGCTCCTTCGCACTGGTCACCCAATCAGTCAACCATGGAGAGCGATCTGGGGATCAAGGTCACCGGCAAAGTGGCTGAAGATACTGTCGTCAAGCATGACGGCAAAGCAGCGGCGCGCCTCGAAGCCGACTCAGTAACCGATATCGTGGAGCTCAGTCAGATCATCCAGGTCGAACCCAACTCCACTTACACGGTGCGCGGCTGGGTTAAAGGCGAGAACATTGTGCCTGGCACGAAGCACGGCGGCGGCGCGTTGGTCTGGTCTACACCGGGGCCGGTTAAGGATTATTGGAGCAACATGGACGCCCACTTCCAGGCGCCTGCGGTCAGCACAGGCACATTCGACTGGCAACGCTTTGAGTTCACCGTGGACACCAAAGCCGACGCCGGCCAGATGCTCGTGGTATTCCAGCTCCGCAACGCCTCCGGCAAACTGTGGTACGACGACGTGGAGGTCGTTAAGAAAGGAAGCGTCAGGACAATCAGGAGTTTTTGAGACAAGGAGATGAGCGATGATGACATTCATTCATGCAAGAAATGCCGCGTGCGGCATCTTGCTCCTCGCGGCTCTGGGAACGAAAGCCAGCGCCGACGAGTTTATTGGGCCGCTGGCCGGCTGGGCCAATGTAACCAGCTATGGCGCAAACGGCAGCGACAGTTCAGATGATACAATTGCAATACAAAATGCGCTAAACGACTTAGGAACCACCGGGCACTCAAACACGCTCTATATTCCCGCCGGCACTTATCGCATATCAAGCACACTGACGATGTCTTCGCGGGAGGGAGTCGCGATCGTCGGGCAGGATCCGGCAAATACCATTATCAAGTGGGTAGGCGCTTCGCCTCCCGCAACGTTCGGCGCAATGATGGCCGTCAACGGCGTCTGGTTCTCGCGCTATGGCCGCATCACCTGGGACGGCAACAATATCGCCACGACAGCCTGGCATGATTACTGGGACGGCAACAATTGGTACTTTCCCACCCACAACGAGCATGCCGATGAAGTATTCAAAAACGTTGGATTTGGAATTAGAGCAGGGCAGAGACCGCAGATACCCGGCGCCGGTCCTAACACCGGAGATGCGGAGACGGCCGTCCTGCGCTGCAAGTTTCTGTCTTGCACCACTGCCGGTATCAGCATCCAGGACCCGAATGCGCTGGACTGGTTCCTCTGGAACTGCACGTTCGACCACTGTGCGCGCGGAGCGACCAACAATCCACCTGCCGACGGCGCCGGGAACTTTCATGTCTATAACTCGGTGTTCCGATACTCCAGCATCGCCGACGTCTCCATGAGCAACACAGGATACTTCTCCATGCGCGGGAACTACTCCATCGGCTCCAAGCAGTTCTTCGTGGGAGGCTGGCAGGGGAACAACGCAGCTCAGATCACGCTGCAGAAGAACACCATTCTGGACACGACACAGGCTGCGGCAGTCGATGTCTCCAATGCTGGTCCGGTCATGCTGATCGACAATGTGATTCGCGCAGCGGCCGGTCAGACAGGGCCTCAGGTCAAGGTGGGCGTGGGATACAACCAGGAAGACACCATTTCTGTCGGCAACAAATACACCAATACCGGCCCGATCAGCGCCGGCGGGCGCATTCGCACTGTGAGCGACACGGTCGTCAACCGGACCACGATCACCGCCACAGAACCAACGATGCCCGGCGCGCTTGCCAACAACAACCGCCACATCTTCGAAATCGCTCCGACCGGCACAGGCGCAGACATTCAGACGGCCATCAACAGCGCCGTCGCCAGTTACAACGGCCAGCGCGCTGTCGTGCATATTCAGAAGGGTACACATTCAATCGCCAGCACCATCCAAATTCCGGCGAACTCCGATGTCCAGCTCGTCGGCGACGGCTTCGCGCCCACCTACACAACAAATCTGAAGTGGACCGGCGCGGCAGGCGGAACGGTGATGGTGATCAATTCGCCGAGCCGCACAACTCTGCGCGATCTACAGATCATCACTGACGGAGCGACTACAGGGATTCAAGCATATGTCGGCGATGTCGCAGGCGACCGTATCTTTGCCGAACAGGGCGAAGTCGGCGGCAATACGACTGCAGGCATTCTCAGCAACGGCCTGAGCAATACCCTTGTCGAGCTGCGCGATTTCTACCATGGCGGCAGTAACGGAAACAGCATCATGGTGGTCGGCGGAAGCGGCTCCGGACGTGTCAATATCTTTGGCGGCTGCGACACGAACTGCCCCGGCAACAGCTATAACGTCAGCAGCAATGGCCGGCTGCTCGTCGAAGACATGTGGTACGAGGCGCATCCCCCTTCCGGCCTCGCCCCCAACTTCCTCAACCTCACCGGCTCAGGCACATTCACCCTTCAGGGTGGGCAGGTCTCGGCGCAGACCAATACCACGACGCCCGTCTTCAACTTCAATGGCTTTACCGGCACAGCCAGCCTGATCGGCCTATCGGTAGCCGCCAATTACGGCAGCCAGGGACCGTCGAAGGCGGTGATTCAGAGCAGCACCGGATCAGGCGCGAACATTATGTTTATGGGTGTGACGGGCGACAACACAAACTGGTTCACCAACAACTCCACGACAGCTCAGGTCGCCTTCATCAACAATAGAGCGCCTGACGCGAGCAATGCGATCGTTCAGACTGCCGATGCCGGAAACCGGAAAACCGACGACACGTTCCTGACGCAATGTCTGGCTCAAACCCGCGCCGAATATCCCAGCGCCGCTCCCCTCGCCGCCACTCCGGCAGGCACATCGGACATACGCTTCTATCGGATGCGTTCGACATCGGGCGACAATGCGGTATCCCCGTCCGCGTACAACATACGCATCGACAAGCTGGTCACTCCGGCCGATCTCGTCGTACAGTCGATTTCCTGGACACCGGCGAATCCAACCACGGGGCAGGCTGCGACATTCAAATGCGTCGTAAAGAACCAGGGCGGAACGGCCACTCCGGCAGGCACGATCATCGGCGTCAGCTGGTGGGTAGACGGAATCCAGGTCAACTGGGAAGACACGGATACGGCATCTCTCGCGCCCGGAGCCACCCGAACGGAAACCGCGACAGGCGGCCCAAGCAGCATCAGCACCTGGACAGCCACGGGGGGAACGCACACCATCATGGCCTGGGTGGACGACATCAACAGGATTGCCGAAAGCAACGAGAGCAACAACCAGACGTCCACGTCGATGACGGTTACGCCATAAGGACCTACCCCCCCGGTTTCGTGCAAGCAGAGACGCTTACACCCACAGCCCCCTTCCCCGCCAAGCTGCTTCGCAGGGGGAAGGGGATTGAGCGCGCTTAGGCGCGGGAGGGGTTAGGCACTCTGGTATCATATCCAAAACACCTGGAGTGATAGTTTCCAATGACTGAAATCGAACCCGACTGGCGAAGCGCCAACCGAGCAAATTGGGACGAGCGAGTGCCGGTGCATCTTGGCCCAAATGGATACGATCTCACAGACATACGATCCGGCCGGGGAACCATGAACCCCATCGAGGAAGCGGAACTGGGGCCGGTAGACGGACTTCGAATCCTGCATCTGCAGTGTCACTTCGGGAAAGATACGTTGACGCTGGCGCAGCGGGGCGCAGAAGTTGTCGGGCTGGATTTCTCAGGTCCCGCAGTCTCCGCAGCGCAGGCGCTGGCCGAAGAACTTGGCCTGTCAGAACGGGCGCGCTTCGTGGAGGGCGACCTCTACGATGCCATCAAGCTCATACCGGAACCGGCATCGTTTGACCGCGTGTTCGTTACCTGGGGCGCTCTGTGCTGGCTTCCGGATATCACCGGCTGGGCCAAGATCGTAGCTCACTTCCTCAAGCCCGGCGGATCGCTGTACCTGGCCGAAGGCCATCCCGCCGCCCTGGTTCTCGACGATTCCGTTGCCTATCCCGACGGCATGCCCGGCTTTCTGGTCCCCTACTTCGACCGTGAAGCCCTGCTCTTCGATGAGACGGCCGACTACTCGGATGAAACCGCCGTACTATCCAACTCCGCGACTTACGAGTGGATGCACCCGATCTCCGAGGTTATCATGGCGTTAATCGATGCAGGCCTCACGCTCACCTGGTTCCACGAGCACGATTCGATTCCGTGGGCCATGTTCAAGTATCAGGTCAAGGACGAGCACGGCATGTATCGATGGCCCGACAAACCCTGGCTGCCGCTATCCTATTCGCTGGAGGCGGAGAAGAAGGCGTAAGGCAGACACCGTTTCAGACCCACCTATCCCCTCCCGTAGGAGCAGGTCTCCGTACCTGCTCCCACGGGAGGGCGCGTTCACCCATGCAATGGTCTCCGCTCTCTTGGCAAAGCGCCAAGAGAAGTAAGCCTAATGCCAAGACGAACGCCCCTCCCCTTCGGGGTTAGTCGCCACCAAGGTGTGCCTCGGTACACGATCCAGTCGCCACCAGAGTGTGCCTGTCCCCCGACTAACGGGCGCGAGGAGGGGTTCCTAACGCACGAACGCCATTTTAATATCGAAACGTCCCGTAGAATGCGCTGTTTTCGTCGCTGCGGGACCAGGCATCGCCGCCGGTTTTATCGGTGCACGATGCCAGCTTGGTGTAGCCGACCATGCGGCCGTCAATCGGGGCGATGGGCTTGTACCATACGAGTGAAGGCTGCTTGCAGCATTCGTGGTTCGGCATCGGCGCGATATCGAGCTTTGCTACCCCGGGCGCGCTGACCGCGATCTCTTCGCCGCGGTTGAATGTCACTTTGGCGCTTTCAACCGACTTCACCGTGCCCAAACTCTTGCCGCACTGCGCTTCCAGCACTTTGGCAAGCGCGTCACGCTGGGCCGGCGTCGCTGACGAATCTACGTACAACATCGATGTCTTCTGCGCATTGGCCTCGCCGAGGTTGCTGTCGCTTCGAACGACAGCAACGGCAGATAGGCCAGCAAGGCTGACGCCATCGGATGTTCCACGGGTGACATGCCAGGCGACAACGGCCTCGCGACCATCGTTCAGGTACTCGCCGCTGTAGTGGCAGGGACCGGCGAAGACGCTCGCCGTGCGCGCTTCAACGTAATCGCCTTCCAGGCTGCCGGCCATTGAGGCGGCGGCCGGAATGATGGCTGCTGCGGCGGCAGCGAATACTGTAATCCATTTGTATGGCTTCATGATCGTTCTCCGTGACAGACTCACTCAAAGTGAGACTGATAGCAAGTGCGTCCGGGGACGCACTTTTGCGGACGCGCGATGTCGCCGTCCGGGCCGAATACCTGCATGGTCTGCCGGCACCAGCAGTGGTTGCTGAGGTCGATCACGTCATGAGGCTCCATGGGGATCGATTCCAGTGTGAATACCTTTTTGCTGCGGATTTCCCGGCACATCGGGCTCTGAACACTGCCGGAAGAGTCGAGTATTTCGTCTATGCTATCCATTCCTCTGCTCCTCCTGTATCCGATGCCATCTGCTTGCCGGCGGCCAGTATCCCGGCCGCCCTTCGCACGAGAGCCTGGGTCAATGCTACTTTGTACCCGTTTTGCGACAGCGGCACGGCCCCTTTGGTGGCAGCCTGAGCAGCGGCTTCAACCACGGCGGCGTTCGACAGCGATTTTCCCTTGAGCGCGGCCTCGGCAGCCGGAATGCGCCACGGGATCTGGGCTACACCGCCAAGGACGATCCGGCAGTCCTTCACAAGGCCGCCGTCGACATCGACGGCCATTGCTACCGAAACCAGCGACCAGTCGAAGGATTCTTTCTCGCGGAACTTTATGTATACGCTTCGTCTGGCGACCGGCGTTACCGGGACCGTGACATGAGTAACGACTTCGTCGGGCTTAAGCACCGTCTCCTGATAGATCGATCCCTGGGAAGGCAGCGTGTAGAACGCGTCGATAGGGATCGCGCGGTCGCCGCCGCGGCTCGACGTCACATGGACAACAGATCCCAGGCTCATAAGCGCAGGCGCAAGGTCGGATGGGTGGACGATGTGGCAGGGACCGCCGCCAAAGATCGCGTGGTACTTGTTCTCGGCATTCTCGGGCGCAGCATAGCAGCGGTCGCCTCCCTTCTTGAGACACATGATGTGCTCGTTGCGGAAGTACCAGCAGCGCGGTCTCTGACAGAGGTTGCCGCCAACCGTCCCCACATTGCGGATCTGCAGTGACGCCACCGAGAGAGCGGCATTCGCAAGCACAGGAAAGTGGGCCTGGATATCCTTGTGCTCCGCGATCTGAGTGATCGTGGTCAGCGCGCCGATCTTCAGACCCGACTTCGAGTTGTACGATGCGCCACGAAGACCGTCGATACGCTTGAGATCGATCACGCGATCCGGCGTGTAGAGGTAGTCCTTCATCATTCCGAGAAGGTCCTGACCTCCGCCCATCAAGCGGGGTGAGTTGATATCGTGACTGCTCCCCGCCATCTGGCGAGACGCTTCTGCGACGGTCGTTGGATGCGCCAGTTCAAAAGCTTTCATACAGCTCCCTTTGCGCCTTTGAGGGCGGCGAGCCCGTCCAGTATCTTATCCGGCGTAATCGGCAGATTGCGCACCCGCACGCCGCATGCATTGTAGATCGCATTTGCGATCGCGCCGGCCGTGGGGATAGTGCCGGGCTCCGCAAGACCGATGACGCCGCGCGTGTCGGCGTCGTCGATGATCGGGATGCACTCGGGCACTTCCTTGCAGCCGGGCAGCTTATATTCCTCGAAGTTGTTGTTCAGCATGAGGCCCGTGGTCCGGTCGGTGACCTTGCCCTCGGTGAGACCATACCCCATCCCCTGAAGCATGCCGCCGTTGAGCTGGCTCTCGATCGTCAGGCGATTGAGCGGAAGTCCGCAGTCCTGCACACCCACGAGCTGCAGCACTTTAACGCGCCCTGTCTGCGTATCCACCTCGACATGCGCCAGATGGACGCCATGAACGCCGTTATCGGAGAGGCCCGGCTTCCATTCGCCTTTAGCGTCGACAGCCGTTGTGCCGAGCATCGCGCAGGCCTGTTTGAATGTGACAGACTTGCCGGTGTCGGTAACGATCTTCCCGTTCGACGCCGCAAGCGCTTCGGACTTCACACCCATCGCCGGCGCAATGCGCTGGAACAGGGCGACACGGGCATTATAGGCGGCATCTTTTACGGCCGGAGCCAGTGAAGCCGCAGTCGTGCTGCCGCCGGAGCCGTTTGCATTCCCCAGTCGCGAATCGCCAATGAATGCGGTAACGGCCGTAATCGGAAGGCCGAACTCCTCCGCCACGATTCCGGCGGTGTACGTTCGTGTGCCGGTGCCAAGGTCCTGGCTGCCGACGGATACCGTGACGCCCCCATCCGGCGAAATCTTAACCGTTACCTGACACGCGGGACCGCCACCGCCTCCCCACTCCGCCAGTCCCAGGCCCATACCGCGCTTAAGCGGTCCTGTCTGTCCTTCGCCAGGCAGTTTGTTTCGTCCCGTCGCCCACCCCACTTTCGCGGCGGCGATATCCATCTGCCGGTGATATGTTTCCGAATCGGTGTTGATCTTGCGGATCTCGATCGGGTCGATATCGAGCTTCACGGCGAGGTCGTCCAGAAGGGATTCGATCGGAAACGACGCCTGCGGACTACCGGGGCCGCGCATGGCGCGGGAGCTGTCGATATTCGTGTGGATCGAGTCCATGGTGCGGAAGACATGCGGCACCTTGTAGATGTACGGCAGACCGCGCTGACTTCCTTCGCCCAGACCGCCAAGGCGATGCTGTTCGGCCTTGATCGCCACAAGCTTGCCGTCTTTCGACGCGCCAAGTTTTGCGCGCACGAGGCTGGCGCTGCGATTGCCGGCCATCAAGAACTCGTCGGCGCGCGTCAGCATGAGATGAACTGGGCGCTTGGACTTCTTGGAAAGCGCGCAGGCGACGTTTCCGGGCAGGTCGATGCCGAACTTTGATCCAAAGCCGCCGCCCATATGCTCCACGATGGCAACGACATTGGAGGCCTGCAGCCCCAAAGCGCCCGCCGCATCACCTGGGATGGAAAACGTGCTCTGTGTCGATGCGTAGACGGTGGCGGTATCGCCGCCGGTGTAGTCCACCACGATACCATGCGTCTCAAGGCTGGAATGATGTTGGAAGGGAGTGCGGAACTCGCCCTCGACCACGGCGGCGCAGCCTGCCAGCTCCTGATCGATAGCAGCTTCGTCGCCCCGCTTCTGCGATGCGCGGATATTGCCTTCGGGATAGATCTTTGGAGCGCCATCCTTGATCGCGGATTCAGGATCGACCAGATGCTGACCGGGTTCGTAGGTCACCTTGATGGCGCGGATGCCGTCTTCAGCGGCTTCCATCGTTTCGGCGGCTACAGCCGCTACGGGGTCGCCCTGGTACTTCAGGGTCTTGTTGCCGTAGTCGATGACGACAACGACTCCCGGAATGGCTTCAGCCGCCCTGGTATCGATGGATGTAACCTTCGCAGCAGCATACGGCGAAGGAAGGATTCGGCCGTAGAGCATGCCGGGCAGGCGAACGTCATGTGTGTAACGGGCTTGTCCCGTCACTTTCTGAGCGCCGTCGACGCGCGGAATGCGCTTGTTAAGGACGGTCATCTGGCTGCGGTCGCCCCAGGAGGGACCGGCAGCGTCATCGACTTCGATTTCGACCATGGTCTCGAAGCCGTTAACGACCTTCGGAACCTTGATCTTGTGCTTGCCCGGCGTCGCGGGCGCGGCGGCAGGGGCGGGCATATCGGCCATGTGTTATGCGTTCCTTCCCAGCTTCATCTTTTTGGCGGCATCAAGGGCGGCTTCGAATACCTTGGGGTATGTTCCGCAGCGGCACACATTGCCCGAGCACGCCTGGCGGACATCCGCTTCGGTCGGGTTCGGATTATGCGCCAGCAGCGACGTCACCGACATGACAAACCCCGGCGTGCAGAAGCCGCACTGAAGGGCGTCATGCTCGATGAAGGCTGCCTGAACCGGCGTCAAGTGCTCGGTATCCGGCGCAAGACCTTCCACAGTCGTGATAGGCTTACCGACGGCATCGGCGGCCAGGATCATGCACGAGTATACGGTGTGGCCATCGAGAACGACCGTACATGCGCCGCACTGTCCACGGTCACAGACGATCTTCGTTCCCGTCAGCGGCGGTTTCATGTGGTCGCGCAGGGTCGCAAGCAAGGTCGTTCGCGGCTCCACCGTAACCTTGCGGACCTTCTTGTTGACGTTCAGTGTGAGATTGATCTTCCCGCTCTGAACAGCAGACTTACTGTCGTCGCGGTCTTCCGCTGCTTCAGCAGGCTGATCGCCGAGGCCAAGGGGCGCAAGGGCAGTGGCAGCGCCGATCGCGCCGGCCTGTTTGAGGAAACCGCGCCGGCTAAGGCGGGGTCCGGCGGATGATGTTTCCGTTGTTTCTTCGTCAGTTGGATCAAATGCCACGCGAAGGTTTCCTTTCAAGGGAATTGCACGACAAAACCGATTTAAGCCTACTGGTTCCTCAGCAGAGCCTCATAGTCCTGCATCGTGTCGATATCGATTGCGCCATCAGGAAAAGGTATGGCGCGCACATCTTCGCGGCGCGCCTTCAAAATGAGCTTTGCGCCCTGATCGCCATAGAGGGAGAGCAGAGCGGGAAAATAGTGGCGGGAGAACTGAGCAGGAACGCCGACGGTATCTTTATATTCGCACGCTGCCAGGTCAGCCCCTTCGCGATACGCGCCGATCAGAGCTGAATAGATATCCAGATCGATTTTCGGCTGATCGCATAAGGCAATGATCACGGCCTCTGCATCCGGACGACTGTCAGCTAAATGCTGCATTCCACAGCGAATAGAACTGCTGAGGCCTTCTTCCCAGCTTGTATTGACGGCGATCTCGACCGGAAGTTCGGCCGTTTCAGGAAGTATCTCTTCCCGGTTTGCGCCAAGAACTACGATAATTGGGCTGCATTCGGTCTGGATCGCCGTGACAAGCGCATGACGTAGCAAAGTTTGGCCGTTGAAAGGCAAAAGCTGCTTCGGCCGTCCCAGGCGGCGAGAACCGCCGGATGCGAGAATGATCAATGCAACGGACAATAACAGTCCTCCGCGAATCATGTTCGCAGCGTTATCAACTGGTTCCTGCTGGTTTATGAAAAAGCGCGTAAAATCCAACTCGTTGGCAGCTGGGCTTTACACGCGTTTTTATAAGTGTGGCTCAGCGGAGGCATTCGCTCAACCGCCGGATGCCTTTTCTATCTCCGCCACAACCAGAGCAGCGCCCATTGTCTTGGCGACAGCGTGTACCCATTCTCTCGCTGCTCCGAGTTCGGAGAGTGTCGTTGTCGGCTCACCACTGGCGATTGCAACTTCCGCTTCGGCAAACTTGCCGATGGCGATATCTCTCTCGATCGAACCATCCAGACGCTTTCGCAGTATTTCACGGATATGCGTCATTTGCTCCCCAAGCCCCCCCGGCACGGGAACAGGATCGCGATTGGATTCTGCCTGACCTGCCTCCAAGTTGCTCTGCAGATCCTTTAACTCACTACGCACACGGTCCGCATCCACGCCTAACATTGTAAGGGTGCGGCCGGCAAGCCCTTCCCCTTCAAGGATCATGCCGAGAAGGAGATGCTCCGTGCCGATATAGTTATTCTGAAGCCTCAAGGCTTCTTCATACGCTAAATCTATAACGCGCTTCGCTCGTGGCGTAAGCTGCATATCTTCGGAAAGCCTGCCGCCGCCGTGTGAGACCTGCCGCTCTATTTCTTTACGAATGCGCTCAGGACTCACGCCGAACCGGCCCAGGATCTGTACCGCAACACTCTCATTCTCACGTATAAGACCAAGGATGAGATGCTCCGTCGAAACATAATTCTCGCCGAGCCGCCCAGCCTCTTCCTGCGCATAAAATATGACTTTGCGGGCACTCGTTGTAAATCGCTGCCACATCGTTTCGTCTCCCTATCCTATGTGTGATTTACGCGCCGGTTTCTCTATCGAGTTCTTCCATGACGAGTACAGCGCCCAGCAAATGTGCAGCGAGATAGACCCATTCTTTGCCTGATCCAAGCTGCGAAAGCGCAACCGGACTCTCGCCGCGAACAATCGCAGCCTCGGCTTCGGCCAGCTTTCCAATGGCGATATCGATTTCGAGTACAGCGCGCGTTTGCTGCTTTAACTTGGTGCGAACAAGCGCAAGCTGTTCCTTCAAAGTTGCAGGCATTTCGGCGCTTGGCGCAGGAGGATTACTGCGCTTAACAGATGGGGCGCCAGGTTCTGCCACCACAGCGTCACCCTGCAAATATCTGACTTCGCGCCGGGCACGCTCCAGCTCTATGCCGAGACTTGCCAGAATGCGACCAGCCATCCCCTCTCCTTCACTTATCAGACCGAGAAGGAGGTGCTCCGTGCCGATATAATTATGATCGAGCAGGCGCGCCTCATCATATGCCAGATCGACCACTCGTTTCGTACGAGTGGTCAGTTGCATATCTTGCCCCAGTCGACCATTGCCGTGGACAACCTGCCGTTCGACTTCAGAACGAATGCTCTCAAGACTTACGCCGATCCGGTCGATGATACGAGCGGCGACGCTATCCTCTTCACGCACCAGGCCAAGCAGCAGGTGCTCAGTTTCGACATGATTTTCGCCGAGGCGGCCTGCTTCTTCCTGTGCATAGAAAATTGCTTTGCGAGAGCGTTCGGTAAATCGTTGCCACATAGTTTAGACTCCTCGCCTTGCTGCTGTTGACGTTACCACCTGGCAGGCATCGAGCACTGCATCTACAGTACATTATACGAATCAATGTGGCAGGGCGTTTCGACGATTCTTGCATTGCAGGCCATCTCAGCGCTTGATAAATAATCCCCTCTCAATACGGTGCATAACGCGGTCGATAACAAGACGGAAACGAGACTTGCGCGCGCGAATGAGGATCTGCCGAAAAAGAATATCGGAGACACGCCGGGGCCGGCGGATAGGCTCTTCAGGCAAGCCTTCTATGCCAAGCGCAATCCCTTCCTGCCGCACGGCTTCCCAATCGACGGACCAGAGGTCGAGCCTGGCGAATGTATCGACGCCATGGCGCTTGAACATCCTGAGGATATCGAAGTCCCACCAGAAACGCGCCGTCCTGGGATCGGTTTTCCAATCGGTCTCGTGCATGTCGATACCGGCCTGCTCATAGGCATCGAGCCACTCCGGCCGCGTGGGTCTTATGTTGAAACCGGCCTGCAATCTCTCGACCCAATCGCTTTCCCGATGAATGATGACAATGCCTTTTTTCGGTTTATTGACCCGATCGAAACAAGCGTACCACCGGTCCTTGCTCCGAAACCGGGGCATATTGCACATGCTGTAATGCAGCAGCACGATCTCGTCGAGATGGAGGACGGGAGCGCCCTCCGGTTCCGGGATACGCGTCGTATGGATAGTTTCCCCCTCGTGCTCAGCGCCGTCATCGACATACGCAAACGGGATGTAGGCTTTGCGGTCGTGTACCGAATGCAGACAGTACGTATCCGGCGTGGGATGCAAGTCCAGCTTCGCAAACGAGATAACCGTTCCGGGAGGAGCATTGACGGCATTTTTCCACTCGCGGCTGTCGATCACATTGGCGGATAGGATTTCGTCGGCATCTAGAGCGACAAGCACATGCTGTCCGGGGATCGCACGGGCGGCGTCAATCATCAATCGCTGGCGATCGACTTCGCTAAACTCCGAATTTGTGTTATCGAGCAGTGTGACCTTGGGAAAAGCACTGGCGATCTCCCGCGTACTATCGGAGGAGCCTTGATCCGCAACAATGATATAGTCAGCCCAAAGCGATGTGGAGGCAAGAACACGCTCAAGGATCCAGGCTTCGTTTTTCGTCGGGATCAATACGATGATTGACCGTTGAGTCATAATGGCTCGGGCCTCGCTTCGATGCAAATGCGATTACGAAAGTTTCGAACAGGAGCCTCAAGGCGCGTCAGCAATGCGCTGACCGATATGGCCACCATAAAAATAATAACTGTATCGAGGATCAAAGCAACGTAAGGATGCAGGATAGGGCTGGGAAATAAGAGACGGCCTCGAAGCGCGTAAAAGACAGTCAATACACCGCTGTGAATGACATAGAGGCTGTAACTGATCTCGCCCAGAAACATCATTAGTTTTGTAGATAGAAAATGGGCCAACCGTCCGCTCCCCACGGCGCAGATCAGGACCAGCAGAGCGCAGTAGACATCGACAGCGCTCGTCAATAAGAACCTGCCCCAAGGTGTTTCCGGCAGTGCCGTGCCGACAAGGGCCATAGCGCCTATGACGCACGCAAAGGCGAGAGTAAATCCGGCAGGGCGCTCCAGAAATCTGATTACTGGTTTCCTCGCAAGAGCAGCCAAACATCCTATCAGAGGCGATCCGGCGGAAACAAGCGGATTGACGCGATAAAGCAGATAACTCTCCGGTGGGGCGGCAAAGGCCCAGAATAACCTGAGACAGGTAAAAACAATCAGGGCTGCCAACCCGAATGACAGCAGCAAACGGACTGAAAAGGTCTTATCGATACAAAGGCTGCTCAGCCAGAGGCAAACTCCCCAGATGGCGTAGAACTGCATTTCGGCAGATAGTGTCCACATAGGAGTAAGATCGCGCAGGCCGGCGCCGCTATGCCGTGCAACCATGGAAAAGTTCGTCGAAAATGTGCAGAGTGGAATCAGCCATCTCGGGGCTGCTCCCAATTGAGTGAGGTGCGGAACATAAAATAATATCTCACCCGTGGCGACGGCAACAAAATAAATCGGCCAAATTCGCAGGATGCGCCGTAGATAAAACCGGCCCAGATTGAAGCCACCCCGATCGTGATTCTCATTGCAGCCAAGGCAGGTTATAAGATAGCCCGAGAGCACAAAGAACATCGGAACGCCGATCCAGCCAAACTCCCTGAATGCAACAAAAACAGGCGACGTTATTAAAAAGTACGCCGGCAGATGAAGGTGAACGAACACAACGGCGACGGCCGCCGCTCCACGCAAACCGGTTAGTGCGGGCATCGACGGCTGGGGAACTACGCTGTCCCCATCAATTTTTTTATGCATTCTTACTCTTTGCGCTGGCTGATGATCTACACTGTATTACATAGATCGCGTAGCGCCGCAGTTCCTCACCGCTCTACTCAAATCCTCTATTTAACGGACATAGACAGTGCGGGCAAGCTATTCGCCAAGACAGCAATGTAAAGCAGGGTTGCGAGCTGACATGGCGGCGTGATATCATGCAGGTTTACCTACGTCTGTTTTCTGCCGCCTCATCGGAACTATGCCCAAGCCCGTCACATCAATCCGCCCAGCAGCCATCCACCGGATGTTTGTACGTCAGCCGGTGCAATCAATTGACATCGAACGTGATTCTGCTACCCTTCAAACCGATAAAGGGCCAGTGTCCGTCGAACTGTCCTCGACAGCGATCTCCTCCTCGCGGTCCTTGTTCCTGAATACACTGGCGCTGGACACCGAGCGCGGCGCATTCACGTTTCGCGGACTGCCGGGAAGCGCAATCGCCGACGTAGAACGGGCTGTCGCGAATGCGTTGCGCCGTCAAGAGCTGACCGCGTGTCTGACGCAGGAGGCTGAGAAAGCCGGCGGTGTGCTGCAGGCGTGGTCTAACCTTCTGGATCGTGATGCATATGTGACAGGCGGCGATATCGAGCGATGGCGCGCATATGCATCGCAGCTCACTCAGCTAGGCGACGCAGACGCCGACCTCTTTGAGCGGCTGCCGGACGGCGAACAGCAGATACGCCGCCGGGTCGACGCGCTGCGGTCGGCTCCACGCGAAACGGTGGATAAGCGCAACAAGAGCTACGCCCGGCATCTATTGCAGGCGCACTCCGGCTATTTCGATACGGTCGAGCGCAGCCCGTTGACGGGGGAGCAGCGTGAGGCGATCGTCTTCGATGAGGAAAACGCCCTCGTCGTCGCGGGCGCGGGAACCGGCAAGACGAGCACCATTGTCGGCAAAGTCGGCTTCATTCTGCAAATGGGATGGGCACGGCCCGATGAAATCCTCCTGCTGGCGTTCACGGAGAAAGCTGCGGAGGAGATGCGGGAGCGGATTGCGCAGCGTCTGGGCGTTGATATCAAGGTGCGCACCTTTCATGCTATGGGACTTGAGATCGTCGGGCAGACATCGGGAAAGAAACCGAGCGTCTGCAAGGAGGCCACCGATCCGGCCGCCAAGGCGTCGCTTATCGAAGAGTTGATCGGGACGAGTGTAAAAGATCAGGCGTTTCGGAGCGCTCTGATAAGTTTTCATGGATCGCCGCGCCGCCCATGGAAGCCGGAGTGGCAATTCAAATCTCTGGCCGAATACAATCAGTACCTCGACGAGGTGGAACTGCGCACTCTTAAGGGAGACCTCGTTAAGTCTTACGAGGAATGCGAGATCGCCAACTTCCTCTATTCAAACGGAATCAAGTATGAGTATGAGCGCCGTTACGAGATCGATGTCGCTACGCCTGAACGAAGGCAGTATCAGCCGGACTTCTATCTGACCGACTACAAGATCTACATCGAACATTGGGGGGTGGATAGGAATGGCCGAGCCGCGCCCTTCATGAACCCCAACGAATACGATCGCAAAATGAAGTGGGCGCGAAACCTGCATGAGGAGCAAAAGACAAAGCTGGTCGAGACGTACTCATGGGAACGCCAATTCGATGTACTGCTGACGGAGCTTGAAACAAAGCTTCGCGCTCATGGCGTGGAGATGCGGCCGCTGCCTGCGGCGAAGGTCTTGGAAGTGCTCAACAAGGCCGGATACATCAATCCGTTCGCCAGGCTTATCGCCACATTCATCGGCCTTTACAAGTCTGCGCGGCGCACGATGGCGGATCTGGCCCAGCGCGCCAAGGGAGAGTTCGCCAGCCGCATGGAGGCGTTTCTCCGAATATTCGAGAAGCTGCTAAACTCATACAATAACACCATCCACGGCCGCGGTGAGATCGATTTTGAGGATATGATCACAATGGCAACAGACCACGTGCGGTCGGCTGCATATCGGTCACGCTTCCGATACATTATCGTCGACGAGTTTCAGGATATCTCCCATGGACGAGCAGAATTGATCGGAGCCCTGCGCCAACAGGTCGAAGGCGCACGCATTTTTGCCGTAGGCGACGACTGGCAGTCGATCTACCGGTTCAATTCCAGCGACATCTCTCTAATGACATCCTTCGAAGATTTCTTTGGCTTCACTCGAAAGACTACGCTCAGCAAGACATTTCGCTTTAACAACCAGATCGCGGACTTCAGCTCCCGCTTCGTGCAGCGAAACCCAAAGCAGCTGCGAAAGAAGCTTACGACGGCGACAACCTCCGACGCTCCCGGTATCGTGATGTGTACGCGCGACGCCGAAGATCCAATCGACGACATCCTGAACGAGATCCGGCAGATCGGCTCAAATGCATCGGTATTTCTCCTTGCGCGTTATCGTCATACGCTCCCGAAGGATATCGCCGACATCAAGCGCAAGTTCCCCACCCTCAAGATCGACGCCATGACTGTGCACGCGTCGAAGGGCCTTGAGGCCGACTATGTGATCCTGCTGGGGCTATCCAAAGGCAAATATGGTTTCCCCTCCGAAATCGCCGACGATCCTGTTCTATCGCTCGTCCTCCCGGACAGCGAAGCCTATGAGTTTGCCGAAGAACGACGGTTGTTTTATGTCGCGCTGACGAGGGCCAAAAAGCGCGTATTCGTGATGGTGGAAGCCGATAATCCATCGTATTTCGCAGGCGAGATCATGGCTGACAACAAGTACTTCAAGGAAGTCCGCGAGACAACCGGTACCGGCGCAGAACGCTGCCCGGCATGCGGCCGGGGGCGACTTGTGCAGCGAAAGAGCAAGTTCGGGGCATTTCATGGCTGCTCCAAATATCCTGTTTGCACGTTTACAAGGGATGCCGGTGCGACATCCCCTCGCTGAAGCCGGGGCCTCCAGGTATCATAAATCCTGCGGGAGGAGATGGGCAATGGTTGTCTATCTTTTTCCGAATTCGAAAGGTCTGCCACTATTGCAGGACCGATATTTGTATCGAGACTTTCGAGGGCGTAATTGTACGTCTAAGAGTTTTGCAATGTCGGCCTGCGGGTACACCAAGGCTTAAAGCACGATGCTGCCTCGCAGAGAGGCGTAAGTACAGGAGGTCTCATGTCAACACTCTTTAATGCGCGCAGATTTGCCGCGATCCCGGCGACGCTCGTCGTCCTCTCAGCCCTTGCCGGATGCGGAAATAAGTCGGACGATGCAGGTACCACAACACCCGCTCCAACCACAGCGCCATCGCCGGCGCCAACCCAGCCCACACCTCCCGGCCCGCCGCCGGCAGCTCCCGGTGGACCTGGCGGCACGATGATGAATAAGCCGTCCACAAATCCGAACGGCGCAACAGGCGACGGCGTTATCACCGTAAAGGTTAAGAGCGCCCTGCTTGCAGACACCAAGGTTGGCGCGACCACAATCAATGTCGACACCAAGAGCAACACAGTCGTTCTGCGCGGTACCGTGAAAACGGAACAGGCGAAGACGGCCGCCGAAGCGGATGCCAAGAAGATCGAAGGCGTCTCCAAAGTCATCAACCAGCTGACTGTCAAGCCATAACATCACGGAGAAAACCATGCCCTACACTATCAACGGACAACCGACCGAGCTGTCGGAAGATCCCCATGTTCAGAATGGCGCAGTATACGTTCCCATTACGCCGGTCATTCAGGCGCTCGGCGGAACGATATCCTGGGACAACGACACCAAAGTCGCTACCGCCACGATCGGCCAGTGGGTGGCAACATTCCAGCTGACATCCGACACCGCCGATGTCAGCGGCACCACCGTCCAGTTTTCGTCGCCATCGTACGTCGACCAGGGCGTGCTGTACGTTCCTGCAGACTTCTTCCACAACGCCTACGGCTATGTAGTCACGGCCAATGGAGAAGATGTCTCGATCAGCCTTCCGTAGATAGCGGCGCCCAGGCGGGCCAGCACACAATCGAATACCCGCGCCATGGCGCAAATATCGATAAGAATAGAGCAGCGAGAATCGTCTCGCTGCTCTATTTTCATGTGCAGGAGAAATTTGCGAGTTAACGCAATTTTAACGCCCGAATCCAATAAATCTTCAGCGATGACAAACTGGCTCACAATGGCATACAATATGTTAAGCAGGCTAATATGATGTACGCTCCCGATACCCAATACGAACTTCAACGTCTAGAAGCTCTAACACGGTATGGCATTATGGATACTCTACCGGAGTCGGAACTCGATAACATCACGCGCCTGGCCTGCGATATCTGCGACGCTCCTATCGGCATGATCAGCCTTGTCGATGAAACACGCCAGTGGTATAAATCCCGGTTCGGTATAGAGGTATCAGAAGCCCCTCGAAGCGTATCGTTCTGTTCGTACGCTATCGAGCATCCCGATGAGATGTTTATCGTTCCCGACGCTGCTTCGGATTCCCGCTTCCGCGCAAATCCTCTCGTAACAGGAGAGCCACAAATCCGTTTCTATGCGGGGGCTCCTCTCGTTACGGCCGACAAATATGCAATCGGAACTCTCTGTGTAATCGACCGGAAACCACGTGAGATTAACGATGTGCAGAAGCGAGCGCTGCACTCCCTTGCCTGCCAGATTATCGGGCATTTCGAGCTGCGTCTTCGTTTAACTGAGAAACGAGCGCTTATCGAACGCTACAAGCGTTCGGAAGAAGCGCTGCGCATGGCAAATGAACGCTTACTGCTGGCAACGGCGGCAGGCGAAATCGGTATATGGGAACTGGAGATCTCCTCCAATACGCTTACCTGGGATGCCCGTATGATGGAACTCTACGGGTTCACTCAGGAAGAATTTCCGGGCGGCTACGAAGCATGGACCTCACGTCTTCACCCGGAAGACAGGCAGCGGTGCGAAAGCGAGCATATTATGGCTCTATGCGCCGAAAAGAAATTCGATACGGAGTTTCGAATCGTCCTGCCGAACGGACGGATCCGCGACATCAAGGCAAATGCCGTTGTAACCTACGATGAAACATCCCAGCTGTGCCGCATGATCGGACTCAACCAGGATATTACCGACAGCAAACGCGCCGCCGAAGCACAGCGTGAAAGCGAATTGCGCTTCCGAACTGCGATCAACGCCATGCATGAGGGGCTTGTCATGCACAACGAAATGGGCGAAATCGTAATGTGCAATAGACGAGCTGAACAGATTCTGGGACTGACAGTACAGCAGATGACGGGACTTACGTCGTTCGACCCTCGATGGGGCGCGATCCATGAGGACGGCTCTCCCTACCCTGCCGAAACGCATCCGTCGGTCGTTGCATTGCGAGACGGCGTGGAACAGCATGGAGTCGTCATGGGTGTCCGCAAATCCGATGGAGAGATAGCCTGGGTCAGCGTTAATGCTGTACCGCTCATCAATCACAATGAAGTAAAACCATATGCAGTTCTTGTGACTTTTGCCGACATAACAAAGCGCCGTTTGCTCGAACAACAAATTTACGATCAAATGGACCAAATCAATATTCAAATGCTGGCAACAGTTAAGACTAATGTTCAACTTGAGGCGCAGCGAGCAGAGTTGGCGGCCGCAAACATTCGCCTGGAATCACTGGCTCGCACAGACGGCTTGACAGGCCTGCTAAACCATAGGTCTTTTCATGAGCAGGTAGAAAGCCAGGTGGAGCGCAGCAGGCGGTACGGCAATCCGTTATCACTGATTCTCCTGGATATAGACAGCTTTAAGGCATACAACGATACGTTCGGCCATCCCGCAGGTGATAGCATACTGCGCAGCGTGGCTGAAATTCTGCAGAATACGACACGATCCGTGGATCTCATCGCGAGATACGGCGGCGAGGAATTTGCCGTAATTCTACCGGAGACCAGCGAAACAAATGCCACGGCCGCCGCCGAGCGATTTCGCTTGGCGATCGAATCATTTGACTGGCAGCAAAGAAAGATCACGGCAAGCTTTGGCGTAACAACGATGTGTTCGCCCTCGTTCAATGCCAATTTTCTCATTGCATCTGCTGATCGCGCGCTTTATCACTCAAAAGAAACAGGAAGAAACCGCGTAACACACAGCGCCAACCTGCCTGACGTCTGATACATATCGATTTGATACTTATTCGTTCTCAACGATAGCCTTATTCGCAGCCTCGACAATACGCTCAATATAGTCTTTATCTTTCGAGCTGATTGCCTCGCCTTCTAACGATTCAGTCCGTACCCAGACGCAATATCGAAATCGCTGCTTTGCAGCTGCAAACACCGCAATTGCCACAAAACTAAACAGTATCATCCCGCCAACGATAGGATCCTTTATCGCTTCGAAGACAGCCCATGTAGATCCGATAGCGATTGCCAGACAGCTTACGGCAAAGCGATTGGCCTCAACTTCCTTCAAAGTCACGGAAATAACCTTCGCCATCGAATAGGTTTTCTCCGGAAAGTTGGCGTGCCTGCTGGTGATCGAAACAGAATCGTCTTTAAAGTAAGTGATATTTGGCTTGTGAACAGGAGTCGGTTGAAATTTGACTGCAGTTTGCGAAACCTCGATATCACTGGCAGACATTTCATCAATGGCTTTGACCGCCGGCTCTGAGGGTTGTGTCTGGATATCTCGCGCTTTACTCAAGTCACCGTAGCAGTGCCGGCAGAGCATAGCCTCTTTGCTGATCATCTTAGCGCAATATGGGCAAGCTTGCTCGTTATCATCCATCAAACAAATCCGATCAGGACTGAGAGATCCTCTTTGAGAAAAAAAATCAGCGGCGTCGCAGCTTCCAACAAATATAGATGGCTAAGCCTGACAAGCCAATTGCAGTCGATTTGAGAGCCGCTCTGATATTCCTTCTATCGAGATCGGAGCCGTTAAAATCTGGATGTGTGCAAAGCTTGACAGATGTCTTGAACATCTCGCGCCATTGCCATGTACGCTGCAAGGCCCGGGCAAGAAGGTTCAGGGCCTCAAGGTCGTTTTCATCCTGAGACACGATTTCTCGGAATAATCTGATGGCGCCTGACCTGTTGTTCAAAAACCATTCGGCCAAAGCCAGATCATAGAGCAACGAACGATCTCGCGGACCTATTGCAAGAGCACTGAGGGCAAGTGTCCGTACTTCACGCCAGCCTTCGAGCGTCGGATGTTTGCGGACACGGATTGCAACCGCCAGCGCCAGGTCACAGTGTGGCGCAAAAAAGTCTGCGCCCAGTCGGACAGCCTCTCGATAATGCTCTATCCCTGCGTCTGTATTGCCCGTCGTCCAGAGCACAGAGCCTAAATTGTGATGGAGGTATGGATCGTTCGGTGTCAGTTCCAACCCCTTACGATACTCAGCCTCCGCCTCTCCATAGCGTTTCGCTTCATGGTGCTCGATCCCGCGATCAAGGTGTTCTTGCGCAATCTCATCAGGTGTCATAAGCTAGCCTTACCGGACGTTTGTATTACTCGTTAAGACATGCTGGTTCCGGTTTAGTTGCGAACGCCATTATTCGCCATAGACGCCCCAGCGCCTCTCGATGTCGCCAACGGAACCACTCTCGCTAAAACGCGATCAATCTCATGGTACAAGATTATAGCAAGGAAGCATCGACAGATGTTATCGTATCTTACACCAAGCTTGAGCAAATGTTGCTCAAGCATGGCTCGCCTTCTACGTTCAGCCTGACCCGGCGGCACTGGCAAAAATGGAAACCCTGCTCGGGGGTTCTTTCCCAGGCGAATCGCAGTGGCTCAATGCAGCCGCTAATTTATATGGTCTTGTATTGACTGTGGGGCATGACGGTCAGTTTTTACACGTCTATAGCAGTAAAGATGAAAACGTGGAGTGGATCAAGCCTTCTCTGGAGATAATGACTTCAGCGGTAGAGGACTCGGAATGGTTCCGATCACACGTCCATGAATTGACGTGGAGCAAAGACCTTGATGCATGCCTCATGCTCCCGAAATTGAGTGAGCCGGAAACCGAGTGAGAGAGCGCGGAGGGTAGCTGAAGCGCCGCAGGATTAATGCGGCGCACGCGCCCCGTACATAAAGCAACTATCGTGATCACTATGTCCGGCGACGGTTCGCCCGTCATTCCTTTTCGACGATATCTTCGATCTGCTTCACCATATTCTCCGGATCTGTAGCCTGCTCCAGCACAGTCTCTTCAGCATCGCTGAACTCAATGCCCAGGTGATTCTGAATTGCCGTAAGCATCGCCAGCATCTTCGTGTTTTCTTGCTCGGAGAGTAGATTGATCTGAAGATCCAGGTGGCTGCGCCGCTCGGCGAGCCGCCCCTGCCGGTTCTGGCTGATCAAAATGAATGTCGAGAGGAATATCGCTTCAAGAGACACAACGAGCGTCAGAAGTTGGAATGGATATGGGTCGAAGTGCAGCCCCTTCGAGCCGATGTGAGACAGGTTCAGCATGATCCATCCGCCAAACCAGATAACGTGAACCCATACGAACGCCATTCGTCCGCAAAACCCTGTGATTTGATCGACAACCTTATCCGTTATTGTGCGCTTGGCTTTGGAAGCGTCTTCCAACCGCCCGATCAGGGCGACGTTCCTCCGCGTTAACTCATCGACCGTCTCCGCGTGTTTTAATCGGTCCCGGTTTTCTTGGATCGCGTCCTTGCGATCCGCTGCAATGCTTGTCATTTCCTCTTCTATCCATATCCGGGTATGAACCCAATTGTGATGACGCCGTACAGAACTTCCATCCATGGTGTCTCATCTGTAACGATCTGTTCACAGGATTTCTACCCGAAACGTCAGCCTGCTAACCTTGCCAAAAGCATAATTAGAATCGTTTAATCGCTTCGTGCTGCCGGGTAAAAGTCTGTTAGGCTGACCTGTATAAACAGGAGCAAAATTCCGAAGGAAAATACGAAAATGCCAAACGAAGATGTAATCAAGGGAAAACTGAAGCAGGCCGAAGGAAAGCTTCAGGATGCCGCCGCCGATATAACCGGCAGCACCGAAGACAACCTTGCAGGAAAAGCCAAGCAAGTCGTTGGGAAAGTCCAGGAAGGCTTCGGCCACGCCAAAGATGCCATCAAGGACAAACTCGACGCTGAAGAGGTGTAATCGCCGAATTCGGCTCTTATGCGGTCAATCTCAGGAGGATCGCATGGCGGAATGACGTCAAAGTAAGCTCTCGTGATCCAGGCATAAAAAAGCTTTGACGACATTTGGATCGAAGTGAAGCCCGCTTTGACGTACGACTTCCGCAACGGCGTCGGGCACGGACCATGCGCTCTTGTATGGCCGCGTGTGAGTGAGGGCGTCGAAAACGTCGGCGACCGCAAGCAGACGCGCCGCGATCGGGATATCTTCGCCGCTCAGCCCCTGCGGGTAGCCGCTGCCGTCCCAGCGTTCATGATGGCTCTGGGCGATCTGTTGCGCCAGCTTCATCAGTTCCGACTGCCCGCCTTCAAGCAGACGTGCGCCGATCGTCGTATGCGTTTGCATCACAGCAAATTCTTCGACCGTGAACCGCCCCGGCTTGAGCAGAATCTGGTCGGAAATGCCGATCTTACCCACATCATGCAGACGCGCCGCCTGGGAGATCCAACGGATTCGATCGGGGGCAAACCCCAAATGCTGCGCTAACAAGGCTGCAGTAATACTGACACGCGTAGAATGCTCCCCTGTCTCATCATCATGAAAGTCGCTGGCCTTTGCCAGCCTATCGAGCGTCTCCAGTTGCGCCCGTTCCAACTGCTCCGCATTGTTGGCGATTTTCTGCCGGGCAGCTTCCAGTTCAGCCGTTCTTGCCAGAACACGATTTTCCAAACTGTGGTTCTGCCACTGCAGATCCAGATGCAAGAAACGCGTCTCCAGCAAATTGTTTATCCGCAGAAGCAGCTCAACGGCGTCGAACGGCTTATTCAAGAAATCCTTCGCCCCTTTGCTGAGAGCTCGCCGGCGAGCTTGAGGCGAAATATCGGCGGTCAGAACCAGAATTGGCGCCGCAATGCCGTTAGGCTCGGCGGTCCGCAACAATTCCATGACAGCGATGCCGTCCATGTGCGGCATCATCAGATCAAGCAAAATTAGATCAGGGGCAAACGCCTTATATATCGCCAGCACTTCTCGGGAATCTGAAGTGCTTTGAATATTCTGATATGCGGAATGCTCCAGCATGTCTCGCAGAAGCAGCACGTTCATGGGCTCATCGTCTACGATCAGCAGTTTTGCGTTTTGGAGCGCCGGGTTCTGCGCCGGCAACGGAAGGGGCTCCCCAATTGAATTCATAGAGCGTCTCCGCCTGTTATACTACTCCCCAATACCTTATGCAGGACATCGCAAAAGTGTCGCATGTCCAATGGCTTGGTCAGGTGTTCAGTATCGCAGTCTCATGAGTGGACGCATTTGCGCTCGGCAGATCCACGATAAATGTGCTGCCGGCGCCGACGATACTCTTGACAGTCAGTTGTCCGCCCATCAATTCGACCAGGCGCTTTGACAGAGCAAGCCCTAAGCCGGTCCCTTCAATAGAACTGCCGTCGCCCCCCAAACGTTCGAAGGGCTGGAATAGTCTACCCATATGCTCCGGTGCAATGCCGGTCCCGGAGTCGCTGACGCTGATTTGTTGGCGTCCTTCCCCCGCTTGTTCCCAATGCACCACAATGAGACCGCCATCGCGGTTATATTTCGTAGCATTCGAAAGGAGATTGATCAGCACCTGAGACAAACGCTGATGGTCCGCATGAACATAAAGTGTTTTACTGCTGTCATACTCGCAGAGAATTTGCTGACGCCGCAGTTCACAAAGGGGCCTGATCATATCGACAGCGCATTGTATACAGTTGGTAAGTGATACAGGCTCAGTGGACAACTGCAGCCGCCCGGATTCTACACGCGACAGATCCAGCACTTCATTGATAAGCTGAAGCAGATGTTGACCGGCTTTAATGATGTGACCGAGCCTTACGGCCTGTTTTTCATTCGGCGCATCCATCTCCATGAGTTGGGCAAAACCCAGAATACTGTTCATTGGAGTGCGCAGCTCATGACTCATCCGTGAGAGGAAGTCGCTCTTGGCAGCATTTGCCCATTTAGCTTCCTCCATAGCGATGCGCATTTCCCGATGGGAGGCTTCCAGCTGTTCCGTTCTCTCAGCAACTCGCAATTCTAACTCGTCGTTAACCTTGCGCAACGCGGCCTCGGCCTGCTTTCGATCAGTAACATCACGAAAATACACAGACAATCCCACAGTTGAGGGATAGGCATGCACTTCCAGCCATTTGCCAAGCGGGGGATAATACTCCTCAAACGCGACGCTCACTTGTTCGGCAAACGCCCGGTGATACTCGCGATAGCTGACTGTCGTTCCTACGGCCTCCGGAAAGGCGTCCCATACACCTACACCGATTAAGTCTTCCCGGCTCCGCTGCAAGAGAAGCGTGCCATGTGTGTTGATATATGTGAATCGCCACTCCGTATCAATGATAAAGAAGGCATCCGTCATACTTTCCCAGGCTGTAAGAATTTCACGGTTGGTTCGATCCACGTCTTCCAGCGCTTGGCGCCGCTTCGAAATATCCCTTCCCACAGCATGTCGGATAGCGCGTTTAAGCAAACCGGAGGTCAATTCATCTTTCGCGATGCAATCGGAAGCGCCCGCCTGAAGTGCCTGATCTTCAATGTCCGGATCGCTCTGATCCATGATCAATATGATCGGCGCTCGCATCGTTAAACATTGAGCCTCTTCCAGCACCTCCAGCCAGGGCCGGTTTGAAAGATGAACATCCAGCAGGATGAGATCGTGACGCCGTGTCCGGATCGCTTCCATACCACTCGCATATGTGTCTGCAAGATCAAGAGCAAAGCGCTCGGATCCAATCACACGCAGCATCTCACGAATCATAGCAACATCATCTCTGTTATCCTGAACAAGCAATATGCTAATCATCTCAGAGAGAATCGCGTTCACTTCGTGTTAATTACCAATCGAAAACAGTATGGCGATAAATGGCTTTCAAATCTATTCTTCCATGTTATCAGCCGGCGCTTCGCCTGCAGTTTCCAGAGATTGATCTGCAAGACGTAAGATGGGCTCGGTTAGGCAAAATTCTTTGATGCCCCTTCCAGTGATAGTTTACGCTACTTATGTTCAGTTCATGGCTTATGAAAATTAAGTTAATTTTCATAAATAATAATTTAAAATGCTATGGATGATATGATGAATGTGCCGTGGGGATGCAAAGGAGATATCCAAGCCACTATATAGTGGCTTGGATAAGGAAGCCTGCCCGGAGCGCCTGGCAGGCATTAATCACAGGATGTCCAGAACCTGCTTTTGTAAAGACAACGGCGTACGGCCTGGATATGGAGCCTGGAGGCTAAACTGAACCGTTTGCGATGCGGCGGCCGCGCCGCCGGGAAGAACTCGCTTAACCTGTACAGCGTAAAGACTTCCTGCGCTCAGGTCGGCCAGCTGTGACAACACCAGCCGATATTGACGTTCCCCGCCCGCCGGCAGTGACAGTTGTTCCGCAGATTTTCGAGGTTTGCTGAGCACCTCGCGTCCGGCGGCAAGCAACGCTACAGATTTGCCTGTCGCATTTCGGTCAAGGCATGTTATGGTAAGGCGGAAGGATGACATGTCCGCGCCAGTCGTCCCCAACGCAATTGGATGCTGCGTGGTATTCTTCATGAGCACCGTGACCGCAACAGGAGCATCATTTGAGAGGACATTGTTTTCCATACGAACCGTCATCGCCAATCCGTCAACGGCCTCGCCCCACATGACCCGCTCAGTAGCTTCCCCGATTGCCATACTAACTCCACCCCAGCTTCCTGCCGGAGTGTCGCGTCCCACCGGGATTAGATCGCCGGTATTGGTCAGACGGTACGTGCTGATCGAGTTATCGGAGCGATTGAGGACATAAACCAGGTGGTTCCTGCCGTCAAACTGTATTGCATTTGGCTGACCGTCCTCCGGTGTCACACCCAGCGATGTTAGATAACCGTTGTCTTCGATTTGGTAGCGAACAATGAAATTATATTGATTGTTGAGCACCAGTAGGAATCGGCCGGTTGGATCAACCGCCAGCGCGTTGCTCCCGGATGCCTTGCCGTCGAGCCCTTTTGGCGTCTGCGCGCCGGGAAGCGCCGCCGGTCTGCCATCTGCTCCGATACGCATCGGCACAATGAGGTCATCCGGCTGTGTATTGGAGTTTGCAGAATTATACGGTTTCGTCGTCAATATGAAAGCAAAGCGGCCGTCAGGAGTGAGAGCAGAGGCGCGGCCACAGCCGTATGGAAGGTCATCGGACCTCAATGGCGTTTCCAGCAATCCTGTTACACGACCATCCGATGCAAGACGATATACTCCGTCTTGACCTGCATAAAGTTGGTTCCCGGCAGCATTGATCGTGCCGTTTTCTGCCGGAGCAACCAGATGCTCACGATCCTTCTGCCACTCTTCCGACGGCGTGATGAGCGTTTGCGTCAATCGTCCATCCGGTCCGATATTGTATAGGCTGCTGCCCCAGCCGCTCATAACATACAGGAAACGCCCCTTTGGATCCATTAAGAGAAACTCGGGGTACTTTGTGCTGGGCACAGTGGAAGGTGACAAGGGAATCAGATCGCCGTCAAGGCCGATGCGATACTGTGAAACCGTGCCGTCATTGCTGTTAGCGGCGTAGAGATATCGCGAATCCGGAGAGATAGTCAACCCGCTTGTCATTCCACCGCAAATAGCCGCAGACAACAATACCTGCGACAACCGCCCGTCTTCTCCGATTCGAGTGCGCGTAATGCAACCGTGAGCGTTGTCTCTCACATCGTACTGGTTGGCTGTATACAGGAACCTGACACGCTTGGGAAATGCCTTGGCGGCCTCCGGGCCACTTTCAACATCGCCTCTCAGCATTTCAAATTGCATGAGAGGTGTCATATAGTGATAGATGGGCTGTTTTACCGACGACCACGGCGTCGACGTCACGCAGAGAGCACGCTCGACTTTAACAGTGTAATGCCCCGGCATGCTGAGATCGAACAGGCGAGCAACATTCAAGTTGTAATGCCGCGTCTCTCCAGGCGGCAAAATAACTGTACTATTGGCACAAAAAGTAGGAGGCGTGAGAACGCGCTGACCATAGGCAGTGCGTGGCACAGACTTGCCCCTGGCATCGGTAACGGACAGGATGTTGGCAGCCTCCTCAAAGGCCGACCCTCCGATGAAAAGCGCCTTTGTGGTGTTATTGCGCAGCGCAACGCGCAAAATCGCGGGCTGACCTTCCGAAACTGATCGGTCGATGTCGGCGGTGTATGTAAAGGATGTAGAGGCATCATCTGCATTAGCCAATATTACTGGCGATGCCCCACGCGCCGGCATCGCCACGGATGCCGCCATGGCCAGCGCTACAACGGTCACAGCAGGATTCTTCCAGGCGGCAATTCTGTGGAGTCTGAAGACACCCCTCGCAAGCATTATCGTTAACATCATTCATCCCCTCCTGTACGACACAGCAGCCGGCTGCGTGGCGGTAATCGCGTCGCTCGCAGACCTGGGCGCAGAATACACTCAGCAAAAATACTGACAATGCTCAGGAGGCAATGCTTCAGGTTTTTTCCAATTTTAACGCTTCGCAAAATGCAGCAGTCGGATCCGAAGGCATGCGCGGCTCCGCGTCTTCCCGATCCACCTGCCGCTTCCAACGCCTCAGTGCCCGCATTATCCACCAGGCCAGATCCTCGGCATGGTATTGTTCATGGCCAAACTTCTTAGCAAGCAACCCTTCCGCATAGGCATATCGCACCGGCGAAAGGCACAGAGCCAGATCGAAAGCAGCTTCGCGCTCGGTCATTGTGCCCCATTCAAAAGCTTCGAGATAGGCCTGCCGCAGCGCAGTTGATGCCGGTGTATCCTGCTCCTCTCCGAGAACGAGAAAGGCTTGTCCATCTTCACTTTGCGCGCGTGTCTCATCAAAGTTCTGCGCGAAGGCCAGCAGGATGTCTAGCGAAAAGAACGGACAGCTCCATACCGCCTGCTCCCAATCGTAGATGAGCACACTTCCATCCTCCTTCGCCACGGCATTGTGGGGAAGGAAGTCCACATGATCCAGAGACAATGCCGGCCCGGCCTGTTCGAGCATTGCAGCCCACGTTTCAATAAGAGGACGAAAAACGGCAAGCTGCTCCACAAGATCCGGCGGCACTCCGAATTCGTTTCGAATAGTTCCCCCATCCGCATTCCAGTATCCCTGATAAGTTTGAGTGATGTTCTCGACCAAATGGTCGAGGATGCCCGGCACATCGCGGATCGCCAGTACCGGCAGATCGGCCGTCTCAGCCGTGGGAATCCTTGCCACTCGCGACTGGATTCGGGCCAGCGTTCGCGCCATTTCAAGGAGAGCGTCAAAGCTGCCAGTTGCTCCTACCGAAATACCACTGAAGGGATGAAACAGCATCTCCGAGCGGCCGGCCGCTTCACGCCAGGCAAGGAGATGTGGCGTCTGGCCCATACAGTGCTTGGTGAGAAGAGAGAAGACAGCAGGACCATGCCGGAATTCCGAAAGCAGAGTGGTTTTGTAAACAACATCGGCGGGGCCGGATTCATCACTGGCTAAGAACTTCGCAACAAGGCTCCAGTCCTTCCGGTTCAAGGTCACAGGAGGTTCGTTGGAAAAATCTCGGCCCGGAAGAACAGCAGTCATCCAGCATCGCACTTCAATCGGATCGATGCCCATATCGCTCCATGCATTATCTACAGCGACAGCATCAGGAACACCCGAATCAGTCTCCAGCAAAATATCCATTGTCATCAAGGGTTTCCTTCGTTTAGAGAATCGGCGGCTGCCAACCGCCCAGCGCCCCCTCAATGCAAGCGGCAGCCGCCAGAGCAATGTCATCGCGCCAGGGTGCGCCAACGGCCTGAACGCCTATCGGCATGCCCTCAGGAGATGTGCCCGCCCGCACAATAGCGCATGGCCAGCCGAGAAGACTGAACGGTGTGGTGTACGTAAAACCGGGAGCCGTTTCCTCTGAGCCGATCAATCCCGCCGGGCCTGTTTCGACAGGGCAGAGTATGAGATCGTAGTCGCTCATGAACCCGGCCATCAGGATGCGGTAGAGGTCCCATCGTTTCAAAAACTCGAAATACTCTCTGACCTCCCCTTTTGCTCCGCAGTAATGCCAGTATCTTAGGGTGATCTGCCACGCCTCGTCCATGGAAGGAGGCAAAATCTCGATGATTTCAGCTCCTGCATCCGAAAGAGCTTTAGCCGCCGCGGCAACTGTCGTCGCAGTTTCGGGAGTTGGAGATACGACGGTATTGTCCGTGAAGAATGCCACACGAAGGCCGCGTATATTCACATGGTGAAAATCCGGCCAGGGCAGTGGGAGTGTGGTGGGATCATTGGGGTCGACACCGGCAATAACTCGCATCGCCAGATCAAGATCCTCAATCGACCGCGCCAGTGGTCCGGCCGCCGTACGCGGATCGTTGGTCCCATCTGCGTCGATCCCGCGTGGAACACGACCATTCGACGGTCTCAGCGTTGCAATGCCGCAGTAGTGCGCGGGCATTCGAAGGCTCCCGCCGGAATCGCTCCCGATGCCAAGGGCCGAGCATCCGGCCGCGATAGTGGCAGCCTCCCCACCGCTGCTTCCGCTGGTAATCCGGCTGAGGTCGTAGGGATTGTGCGCAGGCCCGTACCGCTCTTCTCGGTCCGACCAGAGCGTGGCCCGGGTCACGCCAAGCACAATTGCGCCTGCCGCGCGAAGACGCGTCACGACAGCCGCCTCAGGATACGCGGGGCTATCCGGAGGCTCGGCCATGCCGGGTGCAGTGACAAGGTGAACATCACTGCCGACGGGAAACACATCTTTGACTGTGAAAGGGACGCCATGCAGCGGACCGATGTCGTCCCCTCTTTCAATGATAGCATCAGCAGCCTGTGCATGCACAATGGCCGTATCTGCGGCGATTTGTAAGACGCTGTTCAAACGCGGATTGAGAGTAAGAATCTGTTCGAGGTGAGTTCGGATCATCTCCTCCGAACTTATTTCACTCCGACGAATGGCATGGGCCATTGCCGACGCCGAAAGAAACGTGGGATGGGATAGCATATATCGCCTTTCGACGGCAACGCCTGAAACCGGTGGGGGCCAGGCAGCAATAGAGATGCGCCTCTGTAAAGCAGAGGACATTTCTGGATGCTCTATCGCCACGAACTATCAGTTTGGTAAATCCGTCGGCTAATATATCCCGTATCAGCGCTGCACAACCTTCCATGGCTTAATCGGCCAATCTCCCTTCACCGCATTTCGGACAGGCAGCTTGAGTTTGAAAGGCGTTTCCTGCAGGTCAATGCGTTGATCGAATGTGATTGTCAGATCGATCGTCTTGCCCATTGGAGGAGTAATAAGCTTATTTGTCTTCACATCGAAGTGTGATATTGAATTACGGACACGAACTCTCTCCTGCTGGTAACCGCCACCAATGTCGGCGGCAAAATCCTGAATTTCGTCCATTCCGTGAGGGTCCTCAATGCGAGATGTCAATACGGGGCTTTCGTGATATTTCTGCAGGAGCGGAGACTGTGGCAAGAATACCGGCTTGCCGCCTAAGCTCAATGGCGATTGTTTTGGACTGATATCGATAAAGACCGCAGTGTGACCGCTGTGCGTGAAATATTCGTTACTGGGTACGGAATCCTTGTTTTGTACAGGCAATCTTACTGTAATACCGCTGGGGGTGGTTTGTGTTCGCGGAGCAGTGAGTTCTACACAGTAATTTTCTGAGCCGCTGCGAGTCGCCTTATCTCCGGCATTGTATTGCAGTGACGAAACCGGCACATCTCGAAAGGTTACCGTCTCGCGCAATTGATCGAACTGCTTGAGTTTGCCGGATATGATCACAAATCGGTCATCATCGACATAAGGGTTGACGATCAAGCTCACCGACGGTGACCATCCACCGTGATGTATGCTATCCGGGCCGGTGAGCGCATTGGTACTCCAGCCGCCGATCGCAGGCCGGTCGAACGGTTCCCATTCGCCGTCAGTGGAGTCGATCTGCAACTCCCACTGTTTATCAGGGCGAACAAGGCGCGGATACATCCGTACGTCAATTTCGTCACCTGTTGAACCGTTCCGGAGAAAGCGCACTCCTTCTCCAGTGAGCGTAACGTTGCTGGATTGAAAGCGATCAGAGCCGCCTATTTGGTGCTGAGCCGCAGGAAGCCGGGTAATACGCCAGTGTGCCGTTTTTTGCGTGTAATCGGTTACGCTAATATCCACATAGCGAACGGCATCGGAATAGCCTCCCTGAATAGGCACAAAAAGTAGCGGCTGCTTCAGTTCGGGATAATATGCGGCACGCACACTATATGTGTGTCCTGCCGGAGTTGTTAATGTCACCTGCGGTCCGGAAGTCTTGGACATTGAACCATAGCCCGTTTCAACCGGAAAACTAGGCCAATAGTTCATCTGCCACTGAGGCAGGGGAAGTTTAGGAGCCTGAATCCAGAGGCCGGCAACCGTATCAGTATCCGAGACACCCCAGGTATTCAGGGTGAGCTTCGTCCCATCCCCGTTGATTGCGGCATTCGGCTGCTCAACAGTCCGCATAAAACCCTTGGTAGAGTCCGGATCCGTGCTTCGGCGCACGATGTCGATGAGTGTATATCCCTGCTGCGAAGCCGGCGTCGATGCATCGCGCAACGCAGGTAGGCGCATCATCTCATCTGCTCCGCCACGCATATACACAAAAGCGCCGGCTGCGGAGAGGCCGGCCAGGGTCAGCGCCAGCGCGATTTTATGCTTTTTAAGGAAATTTGACCGGAGAGAAGTATTCTCGGATGGGGAGATTTCTTCATGAGGTTCGATCGTCATAATGCACTATTGGACACGCAAGCAAGCGAGTAGTTGCAGGCGCCATACATATTCGCCAATTCATGATCACTAACTTCCAAAGCGTCGGCAGGGCAGCGGCGCGATAGACCGCTTTTGTGCTTGACAAGCCCGGCGTCTGCGCTTGTCTTCTTTAACAGTACCTGATCATTCAGGCGCCATTTCACCCAGGGAGACTGCCATGTTTCGACCATTGCCGTTTGTCTTAATGACACTTGCGCTCTCGCCCAGTATGGCGGCTCGCGCAGACGATGCCACTGCCACCCCCACGCCACGGATCGGTGTGCCCATCAAACCTCTTGCCGGGCATGGCGACGACGCCGCCAAACCGGCTGCTCCGGCCGCAGAAGTTCAGAAGGCTGATGTCCCTCCAACGATGGACGAACGCTCCAAGGCGCTTCTCAGACGCGTGTCGCAAAAGATTCAGGGCACTCAGGCGCTTACGGCCGACTTCGATGTAACCGGCCAGAACGTAAACGACAAGCAAGTTGTCACTTCAACCCAGACAGGACATACATCGCTCCAATTGATGAAGCCCGCCAGCCTGCATCTCGAGTCCACGACACGGTTTGAGGCCACCGGACACGACGGCGCAAAGCAGGCTTCGGAAATCCACTCGATCTCGAATGCGAATGATAAGCTCCTGCTGAGCTACTGGGATCCTGATAAGAAGCTCTACGACGAGGCGCCCATTGAGGCAGATCACAGCGATCTGGAACGGCGCCTTCCCCCATTCTTCTATAGCTTCTTTGCTCCCGGTACGGACGGATACACAAAGAACTACAGCATCTCGGCCTATCATTACACGGGAACGGAGCAATGGCAGGGCAAGACCTACCAGGTCGTCGAGGGCGACGGCGTCTACTCCGGTCTCAAGATCACCAGCCCGACACATCTGAAGCTCTGGATCGGCGATGACGACCTCGTGCATCACGCTGTTTTTCAGCTTGAGATGCACTTTCCAAAGTCCGTCACAACATCCACAACCGACTATGTGTTGAACAAGGTGGAACTGGCAAAGAGTATCGATAAGAAGGTTTTCGCATATCGTCCGCCGGCCGATGCCAAGAAGATCAGCATACGGGATTACTATGCGCAGATGGCTTCGAAGCCGCCCATGGAGAACGGCACAGTCGCTCCGGATTTTACTGTTTACGATGCCGCCGGCAAGCCCGTAAAGCTGTCGGATTATCGAGGCAAGGTCGTGGTGCTGGACTACTGGGCAACCTGGTGCGGACCCTGCCAGGCATCGCTGCCAGACACAAATGCTGCCGCGAAAAAATTCCATGACAAGAATGTCGTGTTCCTCGCCATCAATGTATGGGATAAGAAGGACGCGTTCGACCAGTGGCTTCCGCAGCATAAACAGCTCGATGCCCTGGACTTCGTTATCGACACGACGCCCGGACAGGGCCAGGATATTGCGACCAAACTCTACCATGTGACGGGCATCCCCACACAGTTCGTCATCGGGAAAGACGGCAAGATCGCCAAAAGCATTGTCGGCAACTCGGGGTCAAGCGCCGGGCTGGAATCGGCGCTGCAAACGGCTTTGACGAATTAAGCAGCCGTAGAGATAGTGATAAAGGGGTGTCGGAGATATATCTCCGACACCCCTTATTGTTGCGAAGGTACAACCGCTTAACTGGAATTCTATATGGATTTCCTCGCACTCCTAAATAGCCTGAAGCATCATCCTTACATAACGGTCGAAGTAAGATGTTATATGCTGATGTGGATCGCTTGTTAGCTGTCGAGCATTCCTGTATTTAGGCAAGAGGAGAGAACTGGTGGAGCTATTCAATCGACGAAAAACCTGGATCTGTAGTATCGGTTCGGCAACGGCGTTGTTGACTGGAACGCTTATATGCGCAGCTCAACAAAACAGTGCAATCACAACCAAGGAACGCTCGCCACTGCCCATGGCATTTACAGCCGAGACTATTGGCGATAACCTCGTCATCAATGCAATGAACAATAACGGCGATATAACCGGATCGGTATCCAGCCCGGATTTGTACTCAAGCCGCGCGTTTCTCTGGTCACATGGAAAAATGATTGACATTGGAGGAGATTCGGGACGCATTCTCAAATCCGGCCTCGCAATGAACGACCGGCAGCAGATCCTGTGTGAAGCCGTGCGTGGCTCCAAAGACACAAAGTCGTTTCCGGTTCTTTACGAAAATGGGACTACAAGCGATCTTCGACGCATGCCTGGCGGCAGAAATATTGCCGACGCCTACCGTATCGATCGGCAGGGGAGTATCGTCGGGCACAACGACATTGGCGAGACTATGTTGTTGTGCAAAGGGCACTGGCAAAAATTCCCGGTACCAAATGGCTGGGTGCCGAACCCTCAGCTTGTATTATTCAACAAGGTTTCGAGCCCAATTCCCACTCGGATCGTGATCAACAATGCAGGAGACTCGGCTGGAACTTTCCAGCATAGAAAGAAGAAGGAAAGCCTGGAAGCAGCATTCCAGGGAATGACATACGATATTAAGCCTCTTCCCGGCTCAATCGGCACTGAACTTGTGGGGATGTCCGATACCGGCATTGTCGCAGGCAATTCCTATTTGCATCCGATTATGGTTTCACTTATGCCCGACGGCCACAACGTGCGCTCTGCGATGTACTCTATGTGGGGACGGCAGCAACCATACGATGGAGCATTTATTTGGACTGCGAAAGCAGGCACTCAGGCATTGCCTGCTCCTGACGGATACTCCGCGCCCACTGTGCATGCTATCAGCCCGGATGGCGATATCGTCGGAACATCGCAAAATGCGGAAGGAAAACGCTGCATCACGCTCTGGCGCGATGGCAAAGCTGTTGCGATTTCGAATTTGTTCGCCAACCTTAACGGGGCTCAGGATATCGACCCGATCGCCATTAACGACGGAGACCAGATCTGCGTTCGCGTTGGAGAGAGGGCAAAGTTCGGAGGGTTGGGTAAGTCGACGTATTACAGGCTTTCACCGCTGCCTGCTAACTAGAAAGCTCGGAATGGAGACGCGCAAGCAACAGGCAGGCATCGTCGTGGAGTTTGCCGCCGCTGTATTCCTGAGCTTGTATGAGGAGATCATTGCCGAGGGACTGCATGCTTTGTGCAGGCATACACTTAAGAGCAAGCTGCTTGAGACCGTCCAGGCCCAGCATGTCGCCCTGGCTGCGCGCCTCCGTCAATCCGTCAGTCGCCATCAGAACTACATCGCCCGGCCCGAGCTCTGCCCTCACGGTGTCGTACTTTGCCCCTGAGATGATGCCGAGAGGGAGGCCACCGGCCTTAACCTCGTCCGCCTGGCAATTGGAGCGCAGAATGATGACCGGCTCTGCGCCGGCAATGACGATGTCCGCAGTTCCCGCTGACGGATCGATAACAGCCAGCGTCAGGACGACGAAAAATTGGGAATCCGGCGGATCGAGATTGCTCGCCTCACAGAGGAAATCGTTGAGATGCTGAACGGCGAGAGCAGCATCGTCGTGCTCGCGCAGATAGGCCCGCAGCGTGTATTTCAGCTCGGCAGTTCGCTCGGCGGCGTTCAAACCTTTTCCGCTGACATCGCCCACGATGAGAGACAATCTGCCGTTCTGCAGCTTAAAGCAATCGTAATAGTCGCCGCCGACCTGCGCCTCATCCCATGCAGCCTGGTAGATGGGGGCAACCTCAAGACCGGCAAACTGCCCCGGCTCGATGTTCTTGAGGAACGACCGCTGCAGTGTCTCGGCAATGCGGTGTTCCCGCTCATAGGCGGCCGCGAGCTTATCGAGAAGGCGCTCTTTTTCTTCCTCGGCGCGCCGCAGATCGGCGCGCTCTCCGGATTCGCGCAATGCGCGATCTATAGCCGGCGCAAGCCGCTCCAGACGGTGCTTGAGCACGTAATCGGTAGCGCCGCGCTTGAGGCTCTCAATCGCCAGTTCTTCGCCGAGAGCCCCCGAAATGAATATGAACGGCGTATCTTTCCCCTGCGTTCGCAGCAATTTCAGTGCAGAAAAGCCGTCGAACGACGGAAGTGAATAGTCGGCGAGGATAAGGTCGAAGCCTACGCCGTCGATTGCCGCCAGATAGTCCTTCTCGGTGTCGACACGAGTCACGACAGGATCAAGCCCTGCCATTTCCAGGGAGGCTACGACCAGTTCGGCATCGAGCAGGCTATCTTCCAGGTGCAGAATAGAGAGACGCGTCAAGTGCGTAATTACCTCGGCCGTGTAACAGCGCCCGGCGGCGGTTCGTTAATGACAGCCCAGAAGAGTCCAAGTTTCTTAATCGCGCTGACAAAGTCCGTGAAATCAACAGGCTTCACGACATAAGCATTGACGCCCAAACCGTAGCTTGTCACGACATCGACTTCTTCTCGAGAACTGGTGAGCATCACGATCGGGATCGTCCTGAGGTTAACATCCGACTTCACCGTCTTCAACACCTCAAGGCCGTCGATCTTCGGCAGCTTCAGGTCCAGCAGGACAACGGCAGGATTGCCTTCCGCGCGCATCTTGTAAATGCCACGGCGATAAAGGTAGTCGAGGGCGTCGGCGCCGTCACGCACGACAACCACCTCATTCGCCAGGTGATTTTCCTCAAGAGCGGCGAATGTCAGCTCGACATCGTTCGCGTTGTCCTCCACGAGGAGGATTCGCTTCAATTCCGGCATACTTGGTTTTCCTTAATATCGATCATTGTTTACGACTCCGGCATATCCGCAGGCAATGAAAAATAGAAGGTTGCGCCGTTATCGATCTCTCCTTCCGCCCATGCTCGCCCTGTATGGCGATTCACAATGCGGCGGACGTTGGCCAATCCAATCCCGGTGCCCTCGAATTCTTCCTTGCTGTGCAGGCGCTGAAATACGCCGAAGAGCTTATCGATGTACCGCATATCGAAGCCGGCTCCATTGTCACGCACATAGTAGACGGTTTCCCCGCCTTCTACCCTGGATCCGACTTCTATTGTGGCACTCGAACGCTTTTTCGTATACTTTACCGCGTTGCCGATCAAATTCTGCCATACGAGCCGCAGCATCGACGGATCTCCGTAGGCAGGCGGCAGATCCGCTATCTTCCACTGTATATCGCGGCGGTCGATCTCAATCGCAAGGTCACGGCGAACGTCGCTGACCAGGGCGTCCATATCCACTACACTCTTCTTGATCTCGGCCCGCCCCATCCGTGAAAATGCCAGCAGATCATCGACTAGCGCGCCCGCATGAGCGCCCGCATCCAGTATCGTTTGAATATAACGCAGGTTCGTATCATCGAGCTGCCCGGCGGCGCGCTTTCTCAGAAGATCCGCAAATCCGCTGATATGCCGAAGCGGCGCCCGCAGGTCATGCGATACGGAGTACGAGAAGGCTTCAAGTTCCTTATTGGCCTCCACCAGCAGCGCTGTCCGCTCCTCGACACGCTTTTCAAGTTCCCTGTTCAAGAGGCGCACCTCGGCTTCCGCCCTGCGACGCTCCGCAAGATACCGCTCGGTGAAGATCAAGGAGATGACGAGCATCGCCACGGATAATCCGTATCCCACGACGGACCATTGCTGCGCGCGCACAGCAGACTCTTCGGCCTGCTTCGTTCGCAGGTTCAAGCGCGCCATCGATTCGGTCTTCATTGCGGCGATCGTGGCCCGTATGCCATCCATGAGAAGTTTGCCGCGATTTGAGCGCACGATAGCGGCCGACGCATCGAAGCCCGAATCACGTCTGGCGTCTACCGTTTCCTTGAGTTCGTCAAGCTTGTCATGGATCAGTTTGTCCAGACGAGCCACGTTCTCCTTCTGTCTCGGATTAGGGGAAACGAGATCGCGAAGCTTATTAAAATCGGCGACCGTTGATTCAGAACCTTTGGTGTATGGATCCAGGTAATCATTGGATCCGGTAATAACGTAACCGCGCTGTCCCGTCTCCGCATCCTTGACGTCCGAGAGGACCTGGTCGGCAGTCGCAATCGCAAGGTGGCTTCGATTGACGAGGGTATCGTTTTCCAGGAAGGTATGAGTGGTCCGGTATGCAACGATCCCCACAATCGATATAACGAGGATCGTGACAATCAAGCACAGAATTACAATGCGGTCACGAAAAAATGTGGATCGCGTATTGCGGTCTTTAAGCACGCAGGGGCCTTCCAGAGTTAAATGCAGCAGCTTTTATTTCTACCGGGTGTAAATGCACGTGGATCATTATAGCCGCTCGTATGACTTGGTAAACCATTAACGTGAAAGATGGGAACTACCATCGTCGTAGAATAAGATCGCAGTGCGCCCAAGGAACTGTGGCAGTTGCAAGAAACTATGGCCTCGGCAATTCCCGGCTCCTGCGCCACGATGTTCTCGCGCCGGCAGGCGGGTTTAACGGGCAGACACGCCAGGGTAGATACCTTTTAGTTAGCGCGGATGCCAGCGCTGAAGAGGCGCGCACCACGGAAGGAAAGCGACATGTCAGACAATCCGAATTTGGACACGAACAAAGCAGACAACACCTTGAGCAAGCATGAGACTGAACCGGCGACCAAGCACGACGTCAAAGAGGGCGGAGCGATTGGAGCTGTTGGCGGCGCTGTGGTTGGCGCACTTGCCGGAGGCCCGGTCGGAGCGGTCGTAGGCGCGATAGCGGGCGGAGCGGCCTCAGCCGGGGCGGTCGACGTTGTGGATAAGCACGACGATGACTACGAGGAAACTGTTGCCAAGACGGGCACCGAGCCCGTATAGGGACTGGATGCGCGGAGCCGCATCCGGATAAATTTGGCAAGCATAGGAAAGGGCGCGATCGCAATGATCGCGCCCTTTTTTAGTCGAGTCGAATCAGACCTTTCAAATACTTACTGTCAAATGCAGATGCCGGTGTCCGTTGTAGACACCGGCATCTGTGTTTCTATTCGCAATGATTTGCGCCGCTATGCCGCGACTTGATCAATCGCCAGGCGTCCCCAGTGACGCTTACCGATCGAGGCAATGAAGCCGGCAGGATCATCCGGCGACAGAAACACGCCAGGCTGTGCCGACGGATCTCCGGCCTCTGACGGAACCGCAGTCTTGATCAGATCAGCGCCTTCCGCGGACGATCCGATTGCCTTTGCATGCTTGTATGTCTCGGCAATAAACGCACGGGCATCGCCGCTGCCGGTCAGCAGCGCAGCGCTTCCCCCGCCCGGGACAAAGACGGCGTCATACAGAACCGAGCTGGCGCCCGCATATGTTTTCACCGCTTCAACCGATCCGCCTTCAGCCTCGATTATTCCGAGGTGCGGCCCGACGATCTCCCCTTTTGCCCCGGCGGCTTTCAAAGCGGCTATAATGGCGCTTACCTGCCCGGCATCAACCCCGGCCTCGGTCAGAATGGCCACTTTACGGCCCTTCGGACTGACCGGCTGCCCCTTCTCCATGCTGAGCGCATCCGAACTCTGAATCCCGCCCGATGCCGTGGTGGGCGAAGCGGCATTTGCCAGAGCCGTTGTTTCGACAATCGAATCCGCGGTTCCGCTTGGCTTCACCGATGCCGTTGTTATCATGTCCTTCTCGCCGAGAGCAGCCGCGACTTGCGATGCGAGCGTGGAATTGATCTGCTCAAGGTTACTGATCATCCTCTGCCTGACCTTGCGGGTCTCCACATGGCCGAGCTCGAACTGCAGCGCCTTGGCGATGTGCTCCTTCTCAGGAGGCATCATGCTGTTCCAAAAGAGCTTCGCCTGCCCGAAGTGATCGCCGAAGCTCTCGCTGCGAACACGAACTTTCGGACCGTCTATCTGCTCCGGATAGCTCACGAAACCACCGGTGGAGGGATTCACCTCATCCGGATCGTGATCGTCGAGCGACGCCGGAGCGTAGGAGACTCGTCCCTTATTGATCGTGTAACGCATATGGGCTTCGCGCTGGTTGTTCGAAACCGTATTGACCGGCCGGTTGATCGGCAGCTCGGTAAAGTTCGGGCTGCCCAGCCGGCTCAGCTGAGTGTCCAAATAAGAGAAGGTTCTACCCTGGAGGAGCGGATCGTTGGAGAGATCGATCCCCGGCACGATATTCGTCACATTGAATGCTACCTGCTCGGTCTCAGCGAAGTAGTTGTCCGGATTGCGGTTGAGTGTCATCTTTCCGACGCGGCGTACGGGGATCAATTCCTCGGGCCATATCTTGGTGGCGTCCAGAATATCGAAGTCGAACTTCTGCTCATCCTCTTGCGCAAGAGTCTGGATTCCGAGCTCCCACTCGAAGTAGTTGCCGTCGTTGATGGATTCCCACATGCCGCGTCGATGGAAGTCGGGATCCTTCCCCGCAATCTTGAGCGCTTCGTCCCATACGAGGGAATGAACACCAAGAACCGGTTTCCAGTGGAACTTCACAAATGTGGACTTGCCCGCCGCATTCACCAGCCGGAACGTGTGGACGCCGAATCCCTCCATCAGATTGTAGCTGCGTGGGATCGCCCGGTCGCTCATGACCCACATGATCATGTGCATCGATTCCGGTGTCAGAGAAATAAAGTCCCAGAACGTATCGTGAGCAGTCTGAGCCTGCGGGATCTCGTTATGCGGTTCGGGCTTCGCCGCGTGGATCAGATCAGGAAATTTGATCGCGTCCTGGATAAAGAACACCGGGATATTGTTGCCCACAAGGTCCCAGTTGCCGTCGGGCGTGTACATCTTAACGGCAAAGCCGCGGACGTCACGGGCCGTATCCGCCGAGCCACGCGAACCGGCGACCGTTGAGAAGCGTACAAAGACCGGCGTCTTCAATGACGTGTCGGTCAGCACCTTTGCAACGGTAAGATCGGAGAGCGATTCATAAAGCTCAAAGAAACCGTGTGCAGCAGCGCCCCGGGCGTGAACGATCCGCTCCGGTATGCGCTCATGGTCGAAGTGCTGAATCTTCTCACGCAGCACGAAATCTTCCAGAAGTGTCGGACCGCGAGAGCCTGCCTTGAGAGAATTCTGATCGGTAGCGATCGGCTGGCCGACATTGGTCGTCAACGGCAGCGTATCCGCAGTAGTCACCTTCGCCAGGTCCTCATCTTTTTCTGTCAACGGCGGCTTGACTGCCGGCGCCGGGGACATATCCGCCGTTGGATTGGGTGTCTTGGCGCTTTGTGCCTCAAGATCTTTGCTCATAGTATTGTGATTCCTGGTCTGAAACGAAATATAGACTGAAACATAGGTGCGGGGAGGTCTAGGGCACTCATTAAATGTTGTAATAAGCGCACTGAGCATTTACCCGGCAACGCGGGCCGCCAAACAATGTAGACATATGCTTCATGAACCGTACAGTCTCACGATTCAGCCGGAAAATCTAACCTTAGCGCAGTCTCAACATCAACCGCTTTCTATCAGATTAGCCAATAAATTTCCCACAGTTTAACTTTTGGCGCGCCGTTTACTTGCCAGCTTTATCGGGGTAATCACATCAACATGTTGGAGCAACATACTCCACTAAGGAAGAAACAAATATCATGGCGGACACAAAGTTCACGGATGAAGCGAAGTCGTTGGCAGAAGGTTCGGAACCGGCAACCAGGCACGATGTGACTGAGGGCGGACTTCTTGGCGCTGTTGGCGGCGCTGTAGTAGGAGCTCTCGCCGGGGGGCCGATTGGCGCAATTATCGGAGCTATCGCAGGCGGTGCGGCATCTGCCGCCGCCGTGGATGTAATCGACAAGCATGACCACGATTACGCTCGGACTGAGGAAGGCCGTGACGGCATCCTCGACGGAAACGCTGCCGATACAGATACCAACCAGGGTTTTGCCGGCGCGCCGTTGACTAACAGCGCTGTGCCTGAGTACGACGCGACAACTACCGTTCCTGCAGCCGCAGTGGCTGAGACGGAACCGGTTGTCAATACATATCGCTCTGAAGAGACGAAGCCGGTTGTCGACGGCTATCGTTCTACCGATACTGTCCCTGTAGTTGAAGGCTATCACTCCAATCTCGCAACCGATGTCACGGCCACAGACAATAACATCGTCATTCCCGTCGTGGAAGAGGAACTGGAAATCGGTAAGCGCCAGGTAGAACAAGGCGGCGCGCGCATCCACACAGTGGTAACAGAAAAGCCGGTGCAGGAGCAGGTAACGCTCCGCGATGAGACCGTTACGATAGATCGCCGTCCGGTAGACCGTGTCGCCACAGACGCCGACCTGAGCGACTTTAACAATCGGACGATCGAAGTGCTTGAAACTACAGAGATCCCTGTTGTAACAAAGGAAGCACATGTTATCGAGGAAGTTGTAGTCGGCAAGACAGCTACAGACAGAACCGAAACCATTCGTGACACGGTACGCCGCACGGACGTGGACGTCGATGAGCTGGATGAGGCAGATACTCCCACTCATGCCACAACGCGCCTCTAAAGACTATTTGTTCTAAGTGATCCTCCTGAACGCCGGCAGATTTTGGAAGAACGTAATTTATTCCAAATCTGCCGGCGTTTGTGGTTTGAACATCATTACTCAGGATGGAGGTTGAACTCTGCTGGAAGACTTTGGAATACAATCAGGCTGCATCTATTACAGGGTTGGCAGTTTAGATGATAGGAGTGCGGGGTAAATGGGTTCAACCTCACTGGGATGATCCGCGAGGGGAATAACTTATGGTGCATGTAATGTGCACAGAGAGCGAAAGTACCATGACCACCCTATCACCCGCCACCAATCGCGTAACAGCGGTCTTTGAAAATCGAGCCCAGGCTGAGCAGGCTGTTCAGGCACTGCGACAGCTCGGCGTTAATGACGACCAGCTTGCTATCGTCGCTCAGCATGACGGTCAAACCACTGCAGTTGGCGCCGGCAGCGCCGCAGCGGCTGCCAACGATGAGACGCATGATCGTGTCGGAAAAGGTCTGGCAGCAGGAGCAGGTGTAGGCGCGTTGTTCGGTTTGGCTGCCCTCGCAATACCAGGTGTCGGACCATTTGTAACAGCCGGGTTTCTAGCGCATGCACTGGGTGTTACGGGCGGCGCGGTGGCATCAGGCGCCATTGTGGGCGCGACATCCGGCGCCGTCGCCGGAGCCTTTACGAAAGCAGGCTACGACGAAAATGATGCCCGCTACTACGGTGAAGCTGTTGAAAAGGGACATACTCTTGTCGCTGTCGATACTGCAGCAGGCACCTCAGGGGCTGAGCAGGTTCGGCAGGTGCTGACACAGTATGGCGGTCAGTTTGCAACTTCCTCTGCTCTATAAACATTAGCCCCTTAGTCCACTGACGAGCTAAAGAGAGGGCAGGACATAATGCTTAGGTCCTGCCCTCTCTTTATGCCGGCTATCGCAGCCAAGCCGGTTCCAGCTGGGCACGATCCTGCTCCAGAACGACCGTGGTGCCTTCCGGTCCTGTCAGCAAGAAAACCCGGTCGGCAGTTTGCAGTGTCAGCCAGAAACCATGCCCCAAAGTGCCCGCGCCGCTGTAACCTCGTTCCAGGGTCGCCCGCGGCAAATCCTGGACTGTTATGCCGCCGCCTCGATCCTCGATCCATATCTGCACGGTGCAATTGTTATTGATTCCCACTCGGGCAATGCCGCCGCCGGCATGCTGAATCGCATTCATGGCCATCTCGCTGGTGGCTGTAATCAAGTGCTGCCACCTGATGTCTGGAAATTCCAGCGCCTGAGCTGTATCCTGCGCAAGGTGCCTGACCACACGCAGACTCTGAGTGGTATCCAGAGTGATCGGCTCCGCAACCGCAGTAAAAGGCGCGGGCAAGTCGGCGGGCGTATCGCATAGACGGAGCTTGCCCTCGGTGACGGACGCCAGCATTTCCCTCAGAAATGCCCTCCTCTGGTCCTCTGCCTGGCGCTGATCGTGGATATCGGTACAGGTGCCTACCCAGAGAAGGACGGCTCCCAATTCATCGTTCATCGGCACACCGCGACCAAGATGCCATCTGTATGTGCCATCGCTGCCACGCCTGAGGCGGTATTCCACCTCGTATGGATCGCCTGTGGCGACAGCCTTTCTCCAGGCGCTCACAGAAGCGCTGAGATCGTCCGGATGAACCACAGTTTCCCACCCATGATCCAATGACTGCCGGTCCGTAAGCCGCGTATACTCGTACCACTGTGGATTGAAATAATCGACAGAGCCTTCCGGAGTCGCCGTCCACACGATCTGCGGCATGGCGTCGGCTAGAAAGCGGTAACGCAGGTAAGCAGCCGTCGCTGCCGCCTCAGCGCTTTGCTGCTCCGTGACGTCCCGGACAGCTACTCCAATTCCGGAGATAACTCCCCCAACCCGGACAGGCATGTATGATACAAGGGCGCGGGGCGAACTTCCCGCGGACATAGATGGAAGGCCTGAAAGGGCGGCATCTAATACCGGCTCGCCGGAGCGAGCTCGCTCAAGGAGCGGTTTCACCAGGGGCCAGCGCTCATGACCGGCAATCTCCTGAGCGGTCCGGCCGATATGGTCGGAAATTGGGATGCCGTTGATAATGGCAATCCGTTCACTGACCCACAAAAAACACAGGTCCATGTCGAGGAACGCATATCCGACAGGCCCGTCGGTAAGCACGGATTCCATAAACGCAAGCGCATCATTCGCAGTAATCGAAAATATAGGATCAGGGCGTTCTGAACTCACTCTGTAACTCTTTCCAGTGAGATTTGAAGCAAGGCAGCACTTAGGTCTTCGCTATTTGCTTATTACCCAATAAAGCAGCGTTGCCTGCACATGCGAAGCGCAACAATTGGAAACAATAAGCTCACGCAAATACAGACGGTAAGCGGCACAGACTGACCACTATGACCGCAGTGGCTCTATTCAAGCCGGACGGCTCCCCACCGATCTTGGGAAGCTCTATGCTTCCCTTTAAGACCGCGCTTATCGAATATCTTTCCGGAAAAGCTGCTCGCCACGGCCATTCTCGTAAGCCACGCCGCAACGCGTAAGGCCAAAGCTTTCATAGTGGGCGATCAGCTTTGGATTTTCGGCATAGCAGCTCAACAGGAACGTTTCATGCCCCATAGCTCGGGCGTTCTCCTCAGCGTATCGAAGGAGGGCCACACCAATGCCGCGAGCCTGCTGAGTCCTTCGCGCGACAAGGCTATGAACGTAAGTCGCACTCATAAGTGTCTCAATGTCGATAAATTCCGCAAAAGCCGAATCGGGCTTCGAATTGAAAGCGATGAAGCCAAGCAATTCATCCGCTTCCGCAACGCAGCCAAAGTCGATCAAGCCTGTAATCTCCTTGACTACATGCACTCGGCTTGAAACCGGCGTAGTCCCCCACTGAGTAGTAATACCGTGCGCGTTCAGCCATACGACGGCCTCATCGTAGACTTGCAGCAGAGCGTCAAGATCTTCCGGCCTGGCCTTACGGATAGACCAGGACGCAGCCTTATCATTCATGTTGGGTCTCCTGATGCAAGTCTACCATAGGGATGTGAGGGTATATTCAAATCATGGATGATAAGCAGTCCACCACTCACCAGATCTACGAAGACAGCCAATTCGTCGCAGCGTTCATGGCAAAGAATGGCGCTGTAAATGCTGCCACCGTATCGCCGCGTATCAGAGAATTTACGTTGCGCCTCAGAGGCAGACGGATCATTGATGTGGGATGTGGCCCCGGCAGCCATGCGCGGCAGTTCGCGGAGTTAGGCTTCAATGTGGCCGCGATAGACTATTCAGAAGCAATGATCCGCGCCGCAAGGGATTTGTCTGCGAATGCGGCCATCTCATTCAGACATCTCGATATGCGGCAAATAGGGGAAGCGTTTGACGCCGATTCCTTCGACGGAGCCTGGGTATCGGCTTCGTTGATCCATGTGCCCGAAGCCGATGTGCCGCAAGTCCTTGCCGGGCTTCACAGGATCCTCATTCCAAACGGCATTGCCCGAATTACACTCAAAGCCGGCAAACAAGGACCAAAGGTGATTTCCGACGACAAGTATGGTCTGGTTGTCGAGCGCGAGTTCATCTTTTGGGAAGAAAGCAACTTCACACGCCTGCTCCACGACACAGGCTTTGACATATCGAATGTCGAAATCGAAGTCGCCGGGATAACCGGCACAGAACCAACGACATGGCTGCGCTACGTCGCGCAGGCAGTCAAGTAATCAAATTGTGGATTTTAAATGGAAAATAAACCGTTCAACGTAGAATCTCTAGAAGTATCAACGGACGTCACTCGGGTGGATTGGAACGAACTCGCCCTCGTAATCGAGCGCGCTCCCCTGGGAAAGCGCGATCCGGGGCGCACGGAGAGATCGTTTCTGGGCAGCTACCTTTGCTGCTTTGTATACGACAACGAAGAAAGCCCAAAACTCGTGGGAGCGGGACGGGCTCTTTCGGACGGAGAGACCCACTCGGCCATTTACGATCTGGTAGTGCTACCTGAGTACCAGGGACAGGGAATCGGGAAACTCATTCTGGAGTTTCTGCTGGAGAGGTTGCCCAAGTTAAACGTCATGCTGGTCTCTGTCCCCTCAAAGTTACCATTCTACGAAAAGCACGGCTTCCGCAGGCTGACGACCGGCTGCGTGCGCCTGGAGAGCGAGACGCTCTGGCAAGAACGCGGTTACCTGGCTCCCAGGAGTGAGTAATCCGTCAAAACATGATACCGATTCGGGTAAAGAGACGGCGCTTTGATCCCATACTGAAGGCTCCCAGATTATCCTGAATCTGAAGCTGCGCGCTTTCGGGCGACCATGTCACGCAGGGGGACCGACAGGCTTGCTGCAAGAGCGGGGCATTCCACAAGCTCACTGACCAGCGCAATGTTGTCGCGATGATGGTTGATGACATCGTTCGCACGGGCGATTGTCCACTCGGGATAGGGACGGTTGATCAGCGTCAAGGTGTCTCCGGCGGCGATTTCGCCTTCCTGCGCCACTCGGAAATACCAGCCACTGCGTCCATTCGCCAGGATCTGTGCCACCAATCCTTCACGCCGAAGCCGGCGCTCCACCTTCCAGCACGGCATGCGTGGCTGGCTCACCTCCAGAACGATGCTGCCCAGCGCGTACTTGTCTCCAAGGCACACATCCTCTTCTGTCTGCCCGGCAATCGTCAAGTTCTCGCCGAACGCAGCCGGAGGCAAACCGGGCCAATCCAACTCAGATAGCCAGAGCGGATAGTGCGATGCCGCATAGCCAAGGATCGCTTTATCCATCCCGCCATGGTGCTTCAAATCGGCCTGTCCATCGCCATCCAGGTTCGTTTTGCTAACCCGGACACTGCCCTCGACGGGGTATTTGAAGAAGCCGGATTCCCACGGCTCATCCATCCGGTCTGGCGAACCGGGAATGCCGTAATGCTGCGGCTTGCCGACCTGAATCGATTGGACAAATGCGCTCTTCATGCGTTTATGATAACGCATGAACTCCGTTTTCGGATCGTTCCCGATGCGTGGCGACTTCAAAATCGGGCATAACGACATCGAGCGTCCGTCCGGATGCTGCCGCGTCGCGCGCCGTCAGGCACATCAGCGCGCTGAGCAGCCCTGCTTCCATTGTGACGATTGGCGCAGCCTCCCCGCGCATCAATTCAATGAAGTTGGCGGCAAGGACGGCATCCCCTCCGCCATGGCCTCCAGAGGCGCTGAAGTTGTGCGTATCCGTGCGGCCTGTGTGGTGGTGGTGAACTGTCAACAATCCTGTATACCAGTCGAACTCCATAGTCCCCTTGTATCCGATTACGGTCGCACCTCGCTTACCGGCCTTGCCGCGAGCATAGAAGTTCTGGCTGTAAACGACATGCATTCCTGAGTCGTACTCGATCAACGCGCTGCCCGAATCCTCATTGCCGGTATCCACCGCAAATGCGCAGCTTAGTTCTTCGTCCTGATCCAGAGGCGCCGGGTTCGCCCGAAGCCGATCGTACGGGCTCTCACGGCAGTCACGCCGTTCCGGACACTCGAAGCAGCGCAAGCCCACTGGATGGTCACCGCGGAAGACGCGTTTGGAGGTCATGGCGGCGATGCGGTTGGGGCGGCGGTTACTGAGAAGCGCGTTGATATAATCGAAATCGTGCGTTGCCTTCTGCAGGAACAGGCCGCCGGTCTCCTTGTCGTCACGGTACCATGTCTGATAGTAAACCCAGCCGTAGGTTACATTGTTCCAGGCCTGTATATGCTCCACCGTTCCGAGCACGCCGCTCTCGATGATCTCCCGGGCAAGCTTCACCATCGGAGTAACTCGCAGCGGAAACGATACCATGGCCCGCGGCGCGCCTCCCGCCTCGCGCACGGCTGCAGCAAGAATAGCCAGGTCTTCACGGCGCGTTGCGACCGGCTTCTCCAGATAAAGGGGTATTCCGCTCTTTAATACCATCGACCCAATCCGGGCATGATGGCTGCACGATGTCGCAACGAGAATGCCATCCAGATCATCCTCAGACTCCAACATTCTCTCGGCGCTGTCGTAGAAATGAATGCCTTCGGCTTTTCCATCGCCTTCCAGCTTTGCGCGGATCTGCCCCTGGCGTGGGTCGGCAATCGCGGTCAGCCGCAGTGACGGCTCCTGAAAGCGAAGTTGCTCCTCCATGCGCTGCGCCTGAAGGCCATAACCGATAATACCGAGCTTCAACGAACTCATAGATCTTCCTTTTTGAACTGTCGGCGCGTTATGCGCCAAAGAAGTTATAGGTGCGAATCCCGAGGGCAAGCCCGACCAGCCCCCAGATGCTGCCCATGACGCAATCTCCCAGAACCAGGCCGAGGAAGAAGGGAATTGCCTGCCGGTAAACCTTCAGCCCACCATAACGCAGGATCGGTCCCTTCACGGCCCACGCCAGCAGCAGCGGGAACCAGATCAAGTGAATGGCCCACGATGACGACACTGCATAGCCGATTGGATGCAGGGGGAAACCAAGCAGTCGAACCCGCAGAACTGCCAGGACAAAAGTGCATAGCGCGCCGACCCCGACGGCCGCGCCGGCTTTGGAGTTCGGCAGCGCATCACGGCTGCCCGACAGCCAGGCTTCCAGGCGATTGTAGGCTTCGCGCCCCATCCCCTCTCCTGCCTGAAAATGCGCGTCCGTTCCCAATCGATATGCAAGATGCTCATAGGCCCAGAACGTTCCAAGGCATCCAAGAACGGTCGCAAGCATAATCGCCGCAAACATCGGGCGCATCGAAAAACCTCGAAGGCGCGCCATCTGCATGCCTTCCAGGCCGACCGGCATCGTATCACTGCGATGGGCGCGCGTCAGCACATAAGTTCCCGTCAGAAATGCAAGATCAGGATGGGAGAAACCGGATGTCCCCAGCGATTCCGGCAGCATCGCTCCGGCGTCCATAAAGTGGAAGTCGTGCACCGGAGCTCCCATCTCAGCCCGTATCCGCGTAACGACAAGCGCCGCCGCAAAATACACGCCCAGGAATGCTGCCATTACCCAGGCCGATACACCCGCAGCATAGCCAAATATCGACAATCCCAGGATTCCGACACCTGCTCCGATCATAGCCGCGCGTCCACCCGGACGCTTCCAGGCTCCCGCGTAGTGCCGCCGCCCCGTCCAGATGTAATATGCGAACAATGCCAACAGCGAGCCGAAGCCCTGCTCCGGAACGAACGGAAATCCCTGCACCTGACCTCCATATCCGGACGCATCCGCGGCCACAGCCTGGAGGTTCCATACAAGAAAGAAGAACCAGCAGGAGAACAGCAAGTCCAGAGGCAGAAGGAAGCCCAGTCCGATCACGAAGGGATAGAAGGTGACTGGCAGCCATTCGATAGCGTTCCAGGGTTTGGTGGTGAGATAGGCTCGCAGATCGATCGACGCCAGTGAAATGGAAGGCAGAGTGGGATAGAGAACAGCCAGCCCATTCCAAAAATTCAGTCCTGCAGCCAGGGCAAAACCAAGCCACATCAGCCGGTTTCGCCAGAGACCGGCCTCATCTCCCGTGTCGGTCATGGCAAGTGGCAGCGAGATCAGCGGAAAGCTAAGGCGTTCGCGATCCGCCCACTGTGGGCGAACCAGCACGTTCATGCACTGGCACACGAACAACAATAAGGTGACGAGCAATGTCCATGAGAATATCGGCACAGCCCAGGCGCGCAGCACCTCCGGCCGCATAAAGGAACTCTGGCCGAGATAATGGCCCTGCACCACGGATCGATCGCGGATAACAAGCCAGTCAGGAAAGGCATTCAGCCAGGCCGACCAGTGGTTCTGCGGAGTGGCCGTCCAGGCTCCATGCGGAATGATCTGGCACAGGGCACTGACACCGTCAAGGCCGGCAAGCCCGGTCGAGACGGCCTGCATGGTGTAAATTGTGAGAAGCTCCGCCTGCGTGAATGCAGCCTGAGGCCGCACTCGACGCAGCAGCGCATTCAACCCTATCATGACAAAGAGAGTAAAGACGACATTGGCGAAGAGCGAGACGGTAGATGGATAAGGTCCATAGGAAACCCGCTCCATCCGGACGACCCAGAGGCAATTGACGGGGATCAATAACGAGCCCAGGATCAGCGCACGCGCCGTAACTCCGTGCGCCGGCCGTTTAGCCGGCGCAGTCATTGTTTCGTCAGACCGATCCCTGGACATTATCCCGCCCCTATCGCCGAATGTCATCGCGCAGCCTCCGCAGAGACCGCCGGTGAGTGAGCAGGAAGCGGCGGCAGGACAATATCCCGAGGCGCTTTATCCGTGACCGGCCGCTTAAAGGTGTCTCCGTATTTGATGTCTCCGGTCGGGACATATCCGCCGTTGGAGAGGAAGAACCGTCCACCGTCAACACCGCCTGCGCGATCCGGCCGTTCTTTGACATCGTCGGTATGCGTAAAGCGCGCCGTAGTCAACTCGGTCCAGGTTCCGTCTTCGGCGCGGACCCAGGCAGGGCCAAATAAGGCGTAACGCTGCATATAGCCGTTGCCGTCGCCGAAGTCTTCATTGAACGAGTACAGCCCATGCAGTGTGCCGCCGTCCTTGGGAGCGCGGAACGAGGAGATCAACCCCCAGGCCTTCTTCTCGGGAAAGTAGAAGTAGCCGCTGTAGATCGTGCCGGTTCCGTCCGGCTGCGCCGAGACCAGGAACTTGTACGTCTTCCCCGTCTTCCAGGGATAGACCAGGTGGCTGTGGCCGCCCGTTCCCTCATTGCCGAAATCACCCGCAAATACATCCGTGCCCTTGGCAATCAAACGCACGCGGTCGTCGTCGGCAACCTTAGCACGGTCGGTAGGCTCTTTGCCGCTATCCCAGACAGAGAAGATGATGCGGCGCTCAGTTGGACTGTTGACCTGGATGCCGAAGTAGCCGCGAGAGAACCCGCAGGCCATGTAGTATGACCATATTGGGGTTTTCGTGGGAGTCACTTCGTTATAAAACCAGGTGACTTTGGCGTCCGGCGGAGCCGTGTATCCTAAATGGACGGAAGGCGCTCCACGATATTTGGACAGGCTGAAATGAGCGCCTGCTGCGCCGGGACCGGAAGCAAGCAGGGCATCCGGAGCCCCAAAAGCTGCCCCCGTACGTGAAATACCTTCGAGATCAAACCGATATGGGCCAGGGCGTTTGATCTCAATCGTTCCCAAGGGAACTGTCGTCTCATCCGTTCCTCCAGTCACGTCCACGGTTAGAGGTTGATTCTTGTCTCCGTGCCGCGATGGAGGCCAGGACGTAGACGTCAATTTGAGGGTGGAGCGGTCGCCGGCCGGTAAACGCAGCATCAGGCGCAGATCCACCCGGCCGGCGGTAGGAAAGTTGCCGTACCAGACGACATGCTCTCCAGGGGACGACCAGCCTGCGATTCCGTTCTCAACGGAAACTTCCATGCCGTCCGGGTCAGGGATCGGCTCAAGATACGCTCCATGGCCCGGAGCGAGGATTTCTCCATCGGCAGGAGTCACTGTGGGAGTATCTCCCCAGGCAGCCGGGACAATCAAAGCTGCCATGGCGCACAGAGATGTCAGAGCAATTGAGAGTGTTTTCAACATTGGGTCACCGTACCTGGCCTTGATTATTGTCGTGCCGTTGCCGGGCAACTCCCGGTCCCGGAACTTCGCCGCTCATATGCGGACCGCCCGGCGCTCCTGCCGCGCCTGGAGTCAGGTGCGGCGGGGGCGGCCCGCATGAAACGAGAATGGACACGGAGAGGATCAGCATAGCAGCGCGCAGGGTTGCCTTGAGCATGGCTGATAATCCTTGATTCGCCTCTAAATGCAGCAGTTCACTCCCCGGCAGCTAAATTTGCCGGAACGCAAACGCTTACGGAAATTATAGCTATTCGCCTTGAATTGCCCACATGCTTGGCTTGGTGCTGCCAAAATGCAGCCACTTGACGTGACAGTCACCGAAAATTGCGTTGAAGCCGCCCATATGGTGATCGCGAACATAGTATCCGTGATGCTGCTGGTTGTTGGACTGTCCGCATGTCCAGCCGCAATCTGTGGCGTTGCCATGGTCGAGAGTCCAGCCGTAGTCGGTTTTATCGTCGGAGCCGATGTCGGTCCAATCGCCCTCCGCAAGCCAGATGCACCCCGAGGGGTTCTGGATGGCGGAAATCGGAATAGCATCGCCGTTCTCATAGCTTACATAGGAGCCGTCGGGAGCATCGGCCCGAAGGGAAAATCCCGATCTGGTTGCCACATCGAACCCGGGATCGATCTTCTGAGCATCCGGCCAGTTGACAGCGCCCGGCTGAATTCCGTTCCAGACCCAGCTTGTGCGTCCACACCCCGGACAGGCTTTGTCTGTGTTGCTGGGATCCGGCGGCTGATGGTTGTGCCAGGCCTCGTAATAAAGGTCTCCGTAGTCGCCACTGGGACAGACAAATACAGCGCGGTTTTTAATATAAGGCTGAAGGACGTTCTGCCAGTCATCCAGCCCATACCCCTCCCCACCGCCGGGGCTGTACGATGTAGGATCGAGTACGCTGTAGTTAACCCAGATCTCGTCATAATCCTGCGAGTAGGATTGAGCGGAGAGTCCGATCTGGCGGGCATTGCTCATACAGGAAGCCTGACGCGCCTTTTCCCGCACCTGGGCAAAGACGGGGAAGAGGATTGCGGCGAGAATCGCTATTATTGCTATAACAACGAGCAGTTTAATCAATGTGAAAGCTTGCTTAACAAGCTTGCCGCTTGGGCGGAAGGATTGACGGACCATTGGCTTAACCTCGATTTCCTTTCTCATGGACCGTTAAGGTCCTGGTAAGGGAACGTCGCCGTTGAGCGTCCCATTGGCAGCATGAAAGAGCCCTGATTAGCGGGCAGGCGGCGCGCAGGATTCGCGCACCACCAGGTGAGGCCGGACGACAAAGTCCGAGGGAACTGCCTCATCGTGGATGAGGTCATAAAGTCGCTCTACGGCAATCCTGCCCAATTCATGGCGGGGATGGTGAACCGTAGTAAGTCCGGGTTCGACAGCGGCAGCCTCGCCGATATCGTCGTAGCCGCAGATGGAAGTCTGACGCGGCACTTTAAGCCCAAGCTTGCGGCATGCATTCAGCAGATGCAGAGCGCGGAAATCGGATGCCGCAAATAACGCCGTGGGCGCTTCCGGTAAATCCATTACCGCTGACAGGGCATTGGCGTCCTCCGCCTCATCGAGGCCGCTCGTCTCACGAACCAACTCAGGCAGGAAAGGCAGTCCATACTCCTCAAGAGCCTGGCGGTACCCCTCGACGCGCGGCGCCATCCATGCGCTCCGTGTTCCGCCGATATATGCGATCCGCCGGTGGCCAAGCTGCGCCAGATAAGTAACCGCGGAGTATGCTCCATATCGCATATCGACGCGGACAGCGGAAGCCACATGCCCTGTCCCCGGCGCATTGACCCCGATTGCAGGCACGCCATGCCGCGCAGCCAGCTCCGCTCCGGCACGGTAATCATCTGCCGACATACCGATAATCAAGTAACCTGTGGAGCGATCCGCCGACGGAAGACTGTCAAATCCGTCGCGTGATACCATCTGCACCCGGCACCCACGCTCCCGAGACGCTTCTTGAATACCGGCGATGAGATCGAACACCTCATGACAGGCTTCGATGCGACTCTTTTGCTCCTGCCCACCCAGCATCAACAGCCCGCGCATCGTGGTGGGAACCAGACGCTTGATAACGACAGTTCCCTTGCCACGGCCTCGCCGCTTCTCAATCAACCCATCACGAGAAAGCTCATCCAGAGCGCGCCGGATCGGAGCCTCGCTGACGCCGTACAGATCACAAAGCCGGGGCAGCGTCGGAAGCTGATCCATGAACCCGATCTCGCCCGTAACGATCTTACGTTCCAGATCAAGATAGATATGGCGATGCATCGACTGGTTTTTAAGCTGCTCGGTCATATGTCCAATTGCTGTAAAAGTGTATTGTGTATATACTATACAGATTTAAGAGAAATGTGTCAAGAGGTTTTGAATCTTGAAGTTCGGAAAGCGCTGAGTTCATGCCTCCTACTCTACCATGGGCGGCAGGGAAGGTATAGTGAGATACTGAACGCACGGACCGAACGAGGCTCTGCTTAATGCGGGGTTAATTGGCCCCGTGCTGCTGCGTCAGGCAGTGGAGGTTTCCGCACATTGATCACGACTAAAACGTTTGACTGGCGATCTCATCACATTGATCCCATGCCTCTCCTTCGCTCATTCCTGTTCCTCTCCTGCAGCGCCGCCCTCGGCGGCATCGCCCAGGCTGCGCCCAACGAGCAACTCAAGATAAACGCGGTCGATAGCAACACCTTTCACCTCGTGGCCTACCCGTCCGGTCTGCCCACTCCTCCGCCCAGCCCTTTTGTGGTTAAGCGAGCCGATTGGCCGGGCGCTAAGAGCGTGAACCATGCCACGGCTTCCTCGGTGGATGTTCCAGCCGGTCACTTCGTGCTCGATTATACCGGCGGCTGGACCTTCAAAGGCGGTGGTAAAAGCCTCAGCGGCTCCGTGACGGCAGGAACGGAGACCACCACTTTCACCCTCAAACATGGTCCAGGAGAACGCTTTTACGGCGCGGGCAATGAGAAGCGCGACTTCTCCGGCCCCCTCACCCATCCCAGCGGTACGGTGATCGTTGATAACGGCATGACGCGCGTGCCGTTCCTGTGGTCGACCGCCGGATACAGCATCCTGGTCGCCAATAATCAAACGGGTTCGCAGTGGAAGGATGAAAATGGTATCCTGACCTGGACGATCCCCAACTCCTACGCCGACATTTACCTCAGCATCGCGCCCAACGCCTATGGATTGCTGGATGCGTATTCCCGTCTTACCGGTCCGGCCTTGCTGCCGCCTAAATGGACATTCGGCTTCTTAATGAGCAAATGGGGTTATAAGGATAACGCCGATATCCGCGACAAATGGACCCAGTTCCGCAATCGTAAAATTCCCGTTGATGCCTTTATTTATGACTACGAGTGGTTCAAGGACGATTGGGAGTTCAACCCCGCCAACCTGACGCCGAAAGACATTGCCGATATGCACGCCATGGGCCTGCACATGGCCGGTATCCGCAAACCACGTATCAACGGCGCCAATCTCGACTTCGCCAGGAAAATGGGCTGGGTGCTCAGCAGCCCCATTGGAACCGACCTGCGCTTCGATTTGCCCGAAGCCGCGTACTGGTGGTGGAGCCACCAGGCCCCTCTTGCGAAGGCCGGTGTCGATGGGTGGTGGAACGACGAAGCCGAACAAACCCTCGACGAGTTCTTCTACATGTCGAAGGCGCAGTATGAGGGCTGGCGAGCTATGTCTCCACGCCGTTCCTGGATGATCAACCGGGGCTTTGCGCCCGGCATCCAGCGCCTGGGCGCGGCGACATGGACAGGAGATACGCATGGCAGTTGGGAAACCCTGCGGAACCAGAAGGGCATCATGCTGAACTGGTCCCTCGCAGGCATGCCCTTCACTTCCGATGATATCGGCGGTTTTGAGAACGTCCCCACGCCCGAATTGCTGACCCGCTGGATGCAATCGAGCGCTTTTGGCCCCGTAATGCGGGCTCACTGTGTTTTCAATGAGAACCGCTGGCCGTGGGCTTATGGACCCGAGGCCGAAGCTGCCATCAAGAAAGCAATCGAGCTTCGCTACCGCCTCATCCCCTACAACTACACCCTGGCGGAAGAGACCACGCGTACCGGCGCACCGATCATGCGCCCGATGGTGCTGGAGTACCCCAGTGATCCAAAGACTTACGACATGCGCGACGAGTGGTTGATGGGCTCACGCTTACTGGCTGCCCCCATCCTCAACGAAGGCGGCAAGCGTGACGTCTACCTCCCGGCCGGCGGCTGGTTTGATTTTAATACAAGCTCTTCGGTTCAAGGTGGTCAGACGTTGTCCATAACGGCTGCTCTCGATCAGATTCCGATGTATGTCCGCGCCGGTTCGATCATCCCGCTCGGCCCCATCATGCAATCGACCATGCTGGGCAAAGCCGATCCTCTTGAGGTGCGCGTGTACCCCGGCGCCGATGCCGACTTCAGCCTCTACGAAGACAGCGGCGATGATTACGATTACCAGAAAGGCGTCTGCACCCGCATTCCGATGCACTGGGATGACAGGAGCAGCACGCTGACTGTGGGTAAGCGAACCGGCAGTTACCCCGGCATGCTCGCAACGCGAAATTTCTCAGTCACTGTGTGCGGCAAAGGAAGCATGAATGTCGTTTATAACGGCACAGCCACCAGGTGCGTCTTTAGACCAGCGCTATCCCGTACCAGATAGGGGTAGTTGTGAGCTATACTTAAGACTGAAGAAAGCGGAGGTCCTATGTCAGAATTAGCTAATGAAACTGATATTTCCCTAGATAGCTCCGACATACCGTTTTTGCACAGTCAAGCAGAGAAGTCTTCTCTTTTCACTGCGTTCGTTACGCTTGAGCGCAAAACTGCCGCTGACGAGGAACGATTGAAAGTCGTGACAGAAATGCGCGGCAATATCATCAACTTGCCGCGTGACCGTCATGAGGAAATCTTCGCAGACTTCGCGGGGGCTTTAGAAAGCGGTGATTTGGAATACCTGGCTGATACCGTAATGAATTGGGCGACCGGCGGCCACGGATACAAATACGTTGGTATGCCGCTGAAATCAGTTTCCATCGGCTCATTCGGAAAATACAAGGATGATCCAGATATGGAAGCCTTGTAATAACGAATGACACGAAAGATTTTCCTCACCTTATCAATCCAGACCATGTCGTCGATTGGACGATTTCCCCGGACTGGGATAACATTTAAGAAAAGATGCTTCGTTCACTCGACCATCGTCGCACGCTGAATTGCAGGATCTGTGAAGATATCGAACTCGTCGCGGCTGCGGGTTGAGAATTCGGTGACCACAGCGCCTTCAGGGCCGCCCTGGAACCAGTGCAGCGTATCGGGCATGATTGTATATTGCTCGCCTGCGTTTAGAACAATCTCATGGTGAACGGTGTAAACTCCTGCAGGCGCTGGCGCGGCCGGAGCATCCGTGGGATCACCCTCTACATAAAGGTAAACAGTTCCCCACCGGCAGCGAAACGTCTCTTCTTTGCCAAGCTCGCCGTCGATCGACGGATGCCTGTGCTCCGGACAGGTCTGGCCGGGAAACAGCACGAGTTCCTTGGCGCATACTCTCTCCGTATTCACGTAAGTCACTAGTTCCAGTCCGGTCGTTTCCAGTTCGCCAAGCCCGAAATCCGCGACTTCTATATTCTCAGCCTCATCCGGACGCAAAACGACGCCCGTTCGTGCCAGAAACTCCCGCGCCCGCCCCTGTGCCGATTCCAACTCTGCTGATGTGATCATGATTCTTCTATTCTTTCGTTAACCTGCGCAATCACGCAGACGGCACCATACGCCATTCGGTTCATCCCATTGCCAACCGCTGAGTTCGACGCCGACAGACAAACGCGGCCATCCGGCCTCGATCCGTGCCGCCGTTTCCGGCCACGTGCGAATCCCGCCCAGCGCATCGGCCGCTTCCACACTGCATGCACCCACCGCGCATGCTGCGGTCATGGATTGCTCCGGTGTCATACCGCGCAAGACACCCATTAAGAACCCGGCGATCGTCGCATCGCCCGATCCCGTCGTCCCGACGACATCCACCGCAAAACACGGCGACCACAATTCCCGATCCGCCCATGAGGGCAGATCGTCCGGCATCGAGCGCCCCATATGCGCCAACGCCGCTTCCGACGCGCTACGCAAATACAGCCCACGATGCCCCGCCTTCAGCACGACGATCTTCGCGCCCATGCTAAGAAGCTCGGCAGCGATTAGCCGCAAGTTCTCTTCACAAGCTGAGCAGGCATTCGCGGGCTCCCCTCCCCACCCCCTCCCCGGAGGAGAGGGGCTGTCAGATTTAGGAACGTTTTCGAATACCTTTCCTAATTCTGACTCCCTCTCCCTGTGGGAGCAGGCCTCTGTGCCTGCTCGTAGGGAGGGTTGGGGAGGGGAGCCGGTGTTTGCATTGACGCAGTTGTGATTAGAGATGGGCGGCAGCATCACCACCATCTCGTCCAGGCTGGGAACAAAGATGTCTACAAAAGGCAGCACCCGGCCAAGCAGAGCGCGCCAGTCAACTTGTCCCGCTGGACCAGCCATATCAGGCATCGACATATCGAGCGACGTCGTAATGCCTGCCGCCTTTGCGCCTTCAAAAATCGCGGCAAGCGATGCGCCGCCATTGCGATATGTCCGCTCCATGAGCGGTGGATAGCCGAAGTGGAAGAGACGCGCGCCGTCAAACGCCCCGGCCGGAATGTCGTGTTCATGAAAAGTCGCATTGCATCCGGGCGCATGAATGAACATGCGGTCCGCGCCGGGTGGGCTCAGGATGATCGAATACGACGTCGGCTCCGACGCCGAGACCACCATCCCATCGGCTAGCCCTGGCCCGTTTGCAGTAAGGATCTTAAGGACGGCATCGCCGAAGAGGTCCGCGCCGATCTTGCCGACAAGCCGCGTGCCGACACCCAATCGGTGCAGCGCCAATCCCGTATTCGACACCGCGCCCCCAGTCGCAGTCGTCACCCCACCCGCCTCAACAAGCTTGCCGGGGACAAACTCGATTGCGCTGCCCTTCAACGTCGGAATGACATCGAGGCAGATATGCCCCGCAACAATCGCTTCCGCCGACTCCCCTCCCCAGCCCTCCCTACGAGCAGGCACAGAGGCCTGCTCCCACAGGGAGAGGGAGTCAGAGTTAGGAGATGTTTTCGTAACCAATCCCATCCTCTCTTGCCCCTCTCCTTCGGGGAGGGGTTGGGGAGGGGAGCCTGCGAGTACATTTTCCGTCACAACTTATTCCCCTACCGCCGAAACCTGGCGATACTCATGCGACGCTAGGGCTGCCGTCAGTACATCGTGATGCCGGGCAGTCTCTTCGGGCGTTGCGCATCGGAAAGGCTGCCGCATATTGTCGCGGTTAACGAGTTCATCGCAGAACGCGGCCCACATCTGCAGGATGGAATCCGAGAAGCCGAACTCGAAGATGCCGCCGGTGATGCCTGGATACGCCGATGCCGGCCCAAGGTCTTCCGACTGCCATGCTTGCACGCCGCCTGGCGTGTAGCTCATGGTGCGGAGGGTCTTCGGGTATTTCGTGCTGAACTCCGCTGAGAATTCCGTGCCGTAGATGCGAATGTACCAGGTGTTCGTCTCGCCCGGAGCGATCCGTTTGGTCTCCAGGATCATGGGGAATCGGTTGCCGCCGGCCGAAACTTCACATGCCAGGGTCGCATTGTCCCAGGTTTCGCATGCCGCCGGCTTGCCGTCCGGACCGGGGCGCTCCGTGACGATCTTCGAGAGCAGAGCGCGCACGTTCTCGGGCTGCCATCCGAAGCGCAGCGGCAGGTGCAGCACATGCAGCCCAAGATCTCCCATGCAGCCATATTCACCGTTCGTGGCAACGCGGCGCTTCCAATTTATTGGCTTTCGCGGGTCCAGATCGCTGCTGTGCAGGAAACCGGCCTGCACTTCGATGATGCGTCCGAAACGGCCTTCGCCGACAGCTTTCACAATCCGCTGCACTCCCGGAAAGAACGGAAACTCCGATGAGCAGCGCACAAGCACGTCGGGATGGGCATTAACCACATCCAGGATCTTACGGTTCGCCTCACGATCAATACCGAACGGCTTCTCGGCCATCAAATGCTTGCCGGCCTTGATGATATCGACATAGATCTGCTCATGCAGGTTATGCGGCACGGCGCAGTAGATGGCTTCGATATCCTCCGAATTTAGTAGTTCGTGATAGTCCGCCGTCTCGATCTTAATGCCGTCGAAATTATCCCTGAACCAGCTCAGCATGGCAGGGTTGGCATCGCAAATGCCCACGATCTTCGGCACAGAGTCCAGATCCAGCAGGTGGCACCAGCGCGCAGCGGCGCTGGCGAACTCCCGGCCCATCAATCCGCACCCAATGATGCCGAACTTGATCTCGCGCTTAGCCATGCTACGCCTCAATTCCGCTCAGCAGTTCAGTGGCCTGCGCAACTGTCGCGCCGTCGTGCACGATCGCCATCAGAGCCGACGTCATACCGCCGGGCCGCTCATGCTGGATGACATTACGTCCGTAGACGATCCCCGCCGCTCCCTGCTTCATCAACTCAAACGTGCGATTCAATATCTCGCTGTCGCTTGCCCGCCCGCCGCCGCGCACGAGAACCGGCCGCCCCGAGGCGATCTCGATCACGCGATGGTATTCGGTGACATCATCACACGGGTCTGCCTTGATAACGTCCGCTCCCAGTTCCACCGCCTGGCGCACCAGTGGCAGAATTTTCTGCAGGTCGCCGTCCACCATGTAGCCGCCGGCGGCGCTGTTCGATTGCATGACCAGAGGCTCGATCATCAGGGGCATCCCGTAACGGTTGCACAACGGCTTAATCCTGCAGATATTGTCGATGCACTGCGCATGCACATCGGGCTGCCCCGGCAAAAGCAGCAGGTTTACCACGACGCATGCGGCATCCAGGGCAAGCGCCTGCTCGACCGGCTGCTCGATCATCCGGCTGAAGAGCGTGCTCGGCAATTCTTTGCCATATACGTTAGCAACATCCGTGCGCAGCACCAGGGAAGGCTTCGCCTTCCCGCGGATCGACTGCAACAGGGGAGCCGTGCCGGGTGTCAATTGGATGGCGTCGGGGTTCGCGGCGACAATCGTGCTGATCGCCTTCCGCATGTCCTCGATACCACCCAAAAAACTCGGCTCATTGAAGAAGCCATGATCGATAGCCACATCGAAGCAACGGCCGTCGGAGGCCAGTAATCGGTTCAGTCGCGATTCAACAGACATAAAACCCTCGTTTCTGAAATCGATTTCATTATATCCAGAATGCTCTTACAAGTCAATAGCTCCATTATTTGACAATATAACTCTCTCTGACGTATACTATTCCTGCAATCGATTTCGAATTACTATGCCCCAAGAAGATATTAAAGCCACACTTTCAGCCAGGCAGCTCACAGTCAAGGACGTGGCGCGCCTGTCCGGGACATCCCCCAGCACGGTATCGCGCGTGCTGACCGGCCGCGTTCCCGTCGCTAAAGACAAGTACGACGCCGTGATGAAGGCCATCGCGGAGCTCAATTACCGTCCGAACCTGATCGCTCGCAGCCTGAAGACGAAGGCGACATTCAGCATCGGCCTCCTTATCAACGACATCCTCAACCCGTTCTACGGCGCCCTCGCCCGCGGCGTGGAGGATGTCGCCAGCGAAGCCGGCTATGCCGTAATGTTCTGTAATACCAATGAGGATCCTGGGCGGGAGGGCAGCTATCTTCGCATGCTGCAGGATAAAGGTGTCGACGGCATCGTGCTCGCGCCAACAGGCGGCAATCGAGACGCCATGCAGGATCTGATATCAAGCGGCACGCCGCTGGTGCAGATCGACCGCCAGGTTGCAGGCCTCGCGGCAAACAGTGTTACGCTGGATAACATCGGCGGGGTGGAGACAGCCACAAAGCATTTGATGGCTCAGGGCCACAGTCGAATAGGCCTTGTGACATATGCAATCGGCCAGATGACGATGATCGACCGCGAAGCCGGCTACCGCAAAGCGTTGCGGTCGGCAGATAGCTCCCTAAGTGAGCTCATCTGCCGAGTAAAGTTCGACCTGAGCGATACCGGCCGGCTGATCACCCGAATGCTCAAATCGGACACTCCCCCAACCGCCCTATTTCTCGCTAACAACCGAATCGCCCTCTCCGTATTTCAGGCGATCAAAGAGCTTGGGCTGACCGTTCCTAAAGACATTGCTATCGCCGTATTCGATGACCTTGAGATCTTCTCCCTCACCACACCATCGATTACCGCAGTCGCCCAACCCGCCTACAACATGGGCAGAAAAGCCGCCGAGTTCCTCCTGCAGCAACTCAGTTCCGACGCGCCCGCGATCACCCAGACGGCGGTATTTCAGCCCGAATTGATCGTTAGGGAGTCGGGTTAGGAGACCTCTGCCCGGCTGGCGGTTAAAACCGCGCCTAGAAAGTACGACTCCTTCGGAGTAAGTCCGCCTTCGCGGACTCCTGTCTGTGTCGCTGCGCGACGATCTTAAAATTCATCGCGAAGCGATACATCAAGGAACCCACGTAGGTGGGTTTATCACCAAGGGTGATCTCACTCTAGCCGCGGTTTTAACCGCCGGGAGCGCAGGAACCCAC
>Ga0207671_10000112_pt1 | contig 125310 bp, 97 predicted proteins | sample KBSC24metaG_FD_184352 | JGI IMG/M metagenome (GOLD analysis project Ga0207671, IMG submission 184352) | Corn rhizosphere microbial communities from Kellogg Biological Station, Michigan, USA - KBS C2-4 metaG (SPAdes) (version 2) | ecosystem: Host-associated > Plants > Roots > Rhizosphere > Soil...
TTGGGCGGCGTACAGGTTGCGGATCTCGTCCCAGGCTTTAACATAAGTAACCGGGTTAGAGCGAGATGAACGGCCAATAGGGTTCTGATCTACCAGTTCAACCTGTTCTATTTTTTGGTAGTCGCCTTCAATAGCATCATACGAGCCTGTTTGTTCACCGGTGTAATTGCCCAGTGTTTTTTGCAGCGCAGGCGCCAATATGCGTTTAACCAAACTGGTTTTGCCTGAGCCTGAAACGCCGGTAACTACAGTAAGTACCCCTAATGGGAATTTAGCGTTTACATGTTTCAGGTTATTTTCGCGGGCGCCTTTTATATCAATATGGTCGTTCCATTTTCGGCGATGGGTAGGGATAGCTATTTCTTCCTTCCCACTTAAATAACGGCCGGTAAGGCTGTTATCATCCTTTATAATTTCATCATAAGTGCCCGAGAATATCAACTCGCCGCCATGCGTACCAGCTGCCGGGCCAATATCGATGATATGATCGGCAGCCTTCATAATTTCTTCTTCGTGCTCAACCACTAAAACGGTGTTGCCTACATCGCGCAGGGATTTGAGTACGCCTATCAATCGTTGGGTATCGCGCGGGTGCAGGCCGATGCTGGGTTCATCCAGCACATAAACCGACCCTACCAAACTGCTGCCTAACGAGGTGGCAAGGTTTATACGCTGCGATTCACCACCTGAAAGTGTGTTCGATAATCGGTTAAGCGTTAAATAGCTCAAGCCTACATCGTTCAAAAAACTAAGGCGGTTGGTGATTTCCATTAACAGGCGCTTGCCCACTTTGGCGTCGGTTTCGTTTAGTTTAAGGTTCTGGAAAAAGTCTAATGCCTTATCCAAAGCCATTAAAACTACATCGGTTATCGATTTGCCGTCTATCTTCACATACGAAGCATCCTGCCTTAAACGGCTCCCCTTACATTCAGGGCAGGTAGTCTTGCCACGATAGCGCGACAGCAAAACACGATACTGTATTTTATAGGTTTGTTCTTCCAGTTCTTTGAAGAATTCATTCAATCCGCGAAAGAACTTGTTGCCTGTCCATAACAATTGCTGCTGCTTTTCGGTAAGTTGATTGTATTGGCGATGGATAGGGAAGTCGAATTTCAGCGCGTGTTGAATTAATTGATCGTTCCATTCGCGCATTTTTTCGCCGCGCCAGGGGGCGATAGCGCCCTCGTATATGCTTTTGCTTTTATCGGGGATAACCAAATCCTCGTCGATGCCTATCACTTTTCCATAGCCTTCGCAGCGTTTGCAGGCGCCATAAGGATTATTAAAGCTGAAAAAATTGGGCGATGGCTCTTCGAATTTTATGCCGTCAAGCTCAAATCTGTCGCAGAAAAAGCGCTCGGTTTCTTCATCGGCATCGGGTTGTTGGTAGCGGACATAACAATCTCCTTTCCCTTCAAAAAACGCGGTTTGGATACTATCGCCGAGGCGGCTGATGGTTTCGTCTTCGTTGTTTTTGGTGATACGGTCGATGACGATGCGGACGACCCCCTCTAAATCTCCCCCGAGGGGGGAGACTTTTCCTGTCTGTTGGGTTTCTTTCAGCCAGGAGTCGTCATCAACAATACTCATGTCTTCCAACAAAGTCTCAATACGTGATAGTTTGCCTTTATATTCCACACGCACAAAACCCTTTTGCATCAGCACTGCCAGTTCTTCTTTCAGGCTGCGGTTGTTGTGTGGATGAAGCGGGCAAAGGATGGTTACCTGGGTATCGTTCGGCAGCGACGTGATGAAGTTCACCACATCGGTAACAGAATCTTTTTTTACTATTTCGCCTGATATGGGCGATATGGTTTTGCCAATACGCGAGAACAGCAGTTTCAGGTAATCATATATTTCGGTGGATGTGCCTACGGTTGAGCGCGGGTTAGATGTAATTACCTTTTGCTCGATAGCGATGGCAGGGGCTATACCTTTTATATAGTCGACATCGGGTTTGTTCATACGACCCAAAAACTGGCGCGCATAGGCCGAAAGGCTCTCCACATAACGGCGCTGTCCTTCGGCATAAAGCGTATCAAACGCCAGCGATGATTTACCCGAGCCTGACATGCCTGTTACCACCACCAACTGATTTTTAGGTATGGCTACATCAATATTTTTAAGATTGTGTACCCGGCTACCCTTTATAATAATATGTTTTTGCGGATCTTTTTCTGCTTCTTTGATCATTCAGATTTCCTTCGTAGGTAATGGCTGAAATTCATACAAAAGGCGTTCCATTGATGAGATTTCTACCAAAGTGCAAAAATCCTAAAATAATTAGCCTTTTGCAAGTCTATTTAACTTATTTTCAGTAATATGATTTTGGGTTGATGATTGGTTAATAAAGAGCCCGTTGCAATTGATTTGCGAAGTTTTGAAAGTTTCGCAAGTTAATGTCTGGTGGATTTTATATTGGATAGGTTATCGCCTGGAAATCTCCAATTATGCTATTGAAAAGGTCATATTCAGGCTAACTAATTAAACCAAAACGGCTTAAAACAGTCAAATGTTAAATAATGTTAAAACAGCTATTTCGGAGATAAATTTGTTTTTTTGACGAAAATTTCTTTAATTTGATGTAACAAATCCATAACAAAGAAGGAGAAACCCTATAGATATAAACTCTACTTTTAATAATTTATTACACTTAATTAGTTTAAAGTAACAGTTTTCTATGGATTTTCAATTGAAAAGTGACCAGGACCTAATCCATCAATATATTACGGGCGAAGAGGCAGGACTGGTGGAATTAATTCGCCGCTATCAATCCAAAATTTACACTTCCATTTATTTATTGGTAAAAGACGAATACCTGGCCGAGGATATTTTCCAGGACACTTTTATAAAAGTTATTAATACTTTAAAAGCCGGAAAATATAACGAAGAGGGTAAGTTTTTACCGTGGGTAACCCGCATAGCACATAATTTGGTGATCGACCATTTCCGCCGCGAAAAGCGCGCGCCAATGGTGAATAATGGTGATGATTTTGATATTTTCGAGGTTTTAGGCAATTATGATGAAAGCACCGAAGACCGCATGGTGCGCGAACAAACCCACAGGGACCTTAAACAACTGATACAGCTTTTACCATCGGAACAAAAAGAGGTGCTCATTATGCGCCACTTTGGCGATCTGAGCTTTAAAGAGATAGCTGATATTACCGATGTGAGCATCAATACCGCCCTTGGCCGTATGCGTTACGCGCTGAATAACCTGCGTAAAATGATGCAAAGCAAGGAGCTGAGCCTGAAGAATTGAATTATGAAATTTTCATGAAATTTTTTTTGTGACGGGATAAAATATTCTGCCATACGCTACGTTTAATACCTATATTTAAATACTAAATAAGCGTATGGAAGAAACCTTTACAAAACGAACAAACACGATCACTAACAACGCACCGATGAAAGAGGCAGAGATGCATGAGAGTCTGGATGCGGACGAATTGATCTTTTATCATTCTATCCGTTCTGAATTGGACCTTTTAAAGAAGGAACCAAAGTTGCAAACTATCCATCACATACTGGATTATTCAAAAAGTTTGCGCTAACACAATTCAACTCATAAACACGGAAAAGACTTACGCCCGGTGAATTATTTTCGCCGGGCTTTTATTTTTATATGGCACATTTTTTAGAGACGCAAGTGTTGCGTCTCTACGGGGTAGGATTTTTTTAACCTATCATTCTGTCTTCAAGCTCTTTATTGGGTTGGCTAACGCTGCTTTTACAGCCTGGAAACTTACGGTTAATAAAGTGATAAGCATAGCGCCAATAGCTGTAAAAACAAATATCCACCAAGCCATATCAGCATGATACCGATAGTTATGCAGCCAGTTGTGCATGAAGTACCAGGCTACAGGCGAGGCGATAATTATGGAAACCAGCACCAAAACAGCGAAATCCTTTGACAATAACTGCCACAGCGTGAATACTGACGCGCCAAGCACCTTGCGTATACCGATTTCTTTAATACGCTGTTCGGCCATGAATGAGGCCATCCCAAACAGGCCAATACAACTGATAAATATAGCCAGACCAGCGAAAACGGCAGCCAGCTTGCCTATGCGCTGTTCATCGCTGAATTTTTTTCCATATTCCTCATCAACAAATTGATACTCAAATGGCTGTTGCGGGTCTTCGGCTTTTAAAACAGCAGCAATGTTGCCGATAGCTTTGGCGGAACTCATCTTTGGGTTGATCTTTAACAATAAGTTGCCACCCGGCCCATTCGCCAAAAAATAAACCATTGGTCGTACTTGTGCATAAGGCGAACCGTTAATGGCATCTTTAGTCACCCCTATAATTCTGAAACGCTGGCCAAAAAAGGTTATGTAGCTTTCTGTAGGGTTCTTCATAGCCATCAGGTCGGCTGCTGACTGGTTGATGATCACCGCCGCTGAATCGGAAAGGAACGAGCGTGAGAAATCGCGGCCGGCGCTTAATCCCCAGCCAATAGTTTTACCATAATCATAAGAAATATAATCCTGGCCGATGCCCGCCTCAAGATTAGGATCCTTTCCCGGCCACGCAATGCCGCTGGTGGTGCCGGGAACATCGGTAGGCGGCGCATCTGCTTCGGCCATTTCGGTTATGGTGTTAGTACCTGTTAGCGCTTGTTTTATCGCATCAAAATGCTGGTGAAGCTCAAAAGTACGGATAGGTATGGTGACTAATCCATTTTGGCTATAGCCTAAAGGGCGATCTTTGGCAAACATGATCTGCCGGATGACCACAACGGTGCCAATAACAAGCACAATGGAAACGGTAAACTGGAGCACCACCAATACTTTACGTGGTGCCGAAGCCCAGCGGCCCACCCTGAAGGCACCCTTCAATACCTTTACCGGTTTAAACGATGAAAGATATAGTGCCGGGTAACTGCCGGTGATAACAGCTGTTATGAAACTGAGGCTAATACCTGCCAGCCAGAATGCCTGGCTGTTCCATGGAACGAACAATTGTTTGCCTGCCAGTTGGTTAAATGCCGGAAGAGCTAATTTTACTATGACCAATGAAACCATAAATGCCAGCAGCACACAAATTAACGATTCGCCGTAAAACTGGTAGATCAATTGGCAGCGGGATGAACCGAGCGTTTTGCGGATACCTACCTCACGCGCGCGTTTTTCAGACCGAGCAGTGCTTAGGTTCATGAAGTTGATGCAAGCCAGCAGCAGTACAAATACACCTACAATACCAAATAGCCATACATATTGTATTTCGCCGCCTACGTTTTTTCCATCCTTAAACTCGCTGTACAAATGCCATTTGCTCATGGGCTGCAGAAACAACACCGATTTTAAATTATCTACGGATGATTTTAAATGATGTGCTCTTTCATCCCTGATCTTTAACGATACTTTCTCCAAATCGGCATTATCGGTTAACTGAACATACAAATTAACAATTCCCGGCCCCCAGGGATCACGCATTCCGCTCAACCCCGGCGCATAATGCCCCCATGAGGCAATAAAAGCTATGCCGGCAAGGCTGGTGTTCGCGGGCAGATCAGCATAAACACCTCCTATTTTCAGGTCGTCCAATCCATCCCACTTCAATTTCAACTTTAATACTTTACCTATGGGATCCTCATTGCCGAATAATGCTTCCGCTACGGAAGCAGATATTAATATCGACGATGGATCTTTTATAGCATCACCCCTGCCCTCAAGCATGTTTAGCGTGAACAGGTCGGGGCCCGCGGCTTCCATAAAAACACCTTGTTCATCCAGTTTTTTATCGCCGAAACTCATGATATAATTCCACGGCCTTGTGGACATTACTACGGACCTGAGATCGCTACTGTAGTTTTTGCGGAGTTCGGCTGCCAAAGGGTATGGTACAGTTAATGAAGTTTGTACGTCGCCATTAACGGTTACATTTTGCATTACCTGCGCTATGCGGCTATAATTACTATGATATTTATTAAATGATACTTCATCCCAAATCCAGAAACTGATGAGCATTACCACCGCCATACCTGCGGCGAGGCCGCCGATATTAATTAACGACATCGCCTTATTCTTGATAAGATTGCGCCATGCAATTGTTAAATAGTTTCTGAGCATATGATAATGATGAATAGATTTTTTTGCTAAAATTCCTGTTCAAGCTTTCCTGAATGAAATATAGAGATATAAATTTAGGGTTAATAAAAAGCCATGTGATTTTTTAGTTTTACAACGGTTAATGTTACATAACCCATCAACCTTGAAAAAATAAAATGCTGAAACAGGAACGCTACCGCCATTTTGTAGACTATTTTTCGAAGAACCAACCCAACGCGGTTACTGAACTGCATTACGGCAGCCCGTTCCAGTTGCTGATAGCAGTGATATTATCCGCCCAATGTACCGATAAGCGTATAAACCAGGTTACCCCTGCCCTTTTTGAGCGGTTCCCAACGCCTGAAAGTTTGGCTGCGGCTACTTCCGATGAGGTTTTTACTTATATACGCAGTGTTAGCTATCCTAATAATAAAGCCAAGCATCTGGTGGGCATGGCTAACATGCTGGTGGATGTTTTTAAGGGTGAGGTACCGTCGGATATTAACGAGCTGCAGAAAATGCCGGGCGTGGGCAGGAAAACGGCTAATGTGATAGCCTCTGTGGTGTATGATGCACCGGCTATCGCTGTGGATACGCATGTGTTCCGCGTGGCTAACCGCATCGGGCTTACTATCAATGCCCGTACACCATTGGCCGTTGAAAAGCAACTGGTGGAGTACCTGCCTAAGGAAACTTTAGCAATTGCCCATCACTGGCTCATTTTGCATGGTCGGTATATTTGCGTGGCGCGAAGTCCGAAATGTGAAATTTGCCCGCTGACGTGGTTTTGTAAATATTATGCCCGCACGCATACGGAAACTTATTTACTGAAAGTCGAAGCCGCGCAGGAGAGGAAAGCCAAGGAGGCGAAAAAGAAAAAGGCGTTGGATAAGATAAGCAAGGAGTTGAAGAGACGGAGTAAACAATAAGCACAACCTCTGGAGATGGGTGCGGAACAACGTGCAGTTGCAGGGGGTGAATTATACCACGCACATTAAATTCAGTTGCGATTCCAGCCTCTGGAGGGAAAAGTGGGGTATAGAATTATTTATTAAAGTCTCCATGCTTGTCACAAGCGGGCGCTTGCAGCAGCATGGAGACTTTAGTTAAATATAGTGCTTAAATTATGTTATTGGGTGATGTTAACAGTGCCCATGTCCTCCACAGCCCCTGTGGTTACCGTCACATTACTAACTGTTTGCGGCAGATAAGGAATAACGGGTACAAAATTAACTTTGTATATGCCCGCTGGCAGACCAGGGAAGTAAAATTTACCTGTCGTGTCGGCAATAGTACCTACAGTATCCGTTCCCATGATCGCATACACTTTAGGAGCCGAAGCGGCGGGACTAACCATTCCTTTTATTGCTCCTGATACGGCCACCGGAACGGCGCGTATCACGGGTTTTAAAATGTATTTGCCATTGCCGGTTAATACAATTGACTGTGCAGCATCAAAATCCAGCATTATAGTATAATCAATGCCAGCGACTAGTTTATCATGAACATTCAATTTCACTCCGGAAGTTTGTCCGCTTGGGGTAGTCAGGTTAAATGATGTCCCACTTACCACAAGTTCGTTACCCGAGTCATTCAACACCAATCGTATCTGCTGTATTGTTCCTGAAGGGATGTCCTTTGCAGCCAATAAAGTGTCTTTACCAAGTCTAAAATCTAAGATATTAAGGGGGCCTCCAGCAACATCGAGCGTTTGTTCACCTTTATCAGTGACAATCACTACACTTTTAATACTCAAAATAACCGCATCGTATGCTCCTGGGGCATCAGTTAGTTTAACCGTAACGTGTGTTGTACCTGTACCCGAGGCAGAATGATCCTTATGACAGGCGGTAATCGCTAAACAAAAAGTAGCGGCAAATAATAGAAAGAAATTTTTCATAGCATTGGTTAAGTAATTGTTATTAAACTACAGATGTAACGCATAAGTTACAAAATTGTTTTGCTATGGTTGTTCCCGGCAGTTACGCAATTATTGCTTTCAGCCTTTATATATGCGGGATATTTTCTTAAAGCGATAAAAGAAAACGCGGTAGCAAACCTATTCAATACTTTATTATGACTTGTATAAATGGTTTTTCAGGCTCAATTATTACAATCACACCTCAACCGTTTCCTCATCCAGTTCGCGCATAAATTTTTTCCGGTAATTGAGCGGACTGAGGTGCATTTTGGTTTTGAAGGTTTTGTAAAAGTGCGATACATCGCCAAAGCCACTGTCGAACGATATCTCGGATATTGGCTTATCTGTTTGTACCAGTTGTTGGGTAGCGTAATTAAGGCGGTATTCGATAATGGTTTCCATAAAGGTTTTGCGGGTGATTTTTTTAAAATACTTGCAAAACGCGTTAGGGGTCATGTTGGCTATGCTGGCGGCGGCATCAAGCGATACCTGCTGGCGGAAATTATCAACTAAATAAGCATACACCGGGTTAATGCGTTCCTGCTCGGCTATGGTACGCTCGCCAATGCTTTGGTTTTGGTCGAGCAGGGTATATTCATTCGATACGGCAAGGCGCTGCAAAATCTCTAATAAACCCAGCATCATGTTAAAATTACTACCCTCGCTTATAAGGTGCGATAACCTTTTGCTTACAGCTGCCTGCGTACTGCTGCAAAAACTTATCCCGCTGCCAGCTTTCTTAAACAGCTTTTTTATATCCTGCAGTTCAGGCTTATTGAAAAAGTCTTCCCCCAAAAAATTAGCGGTAAATTGTATCACTATAGCGCCCGCATCACATTGTTCGCCGGGGGTTTCCAATTTCCAGCAATGGGGAAGGTTGGGGCCGAGCAATACCAGGTCGCCGGTTAAAAAATCGTCCATATGGCTGCCTACATAGCGCTTGCCGGTACCATTTGTAATAAACGTAAGTTCATACTCAGGGTGAAAATGATAAGGGCCGTCGAATGCCCATTTATCAAATCTGCGGGCAAGGAACGATTGCCGGTTATTGGGCTGAACTATTTCGTACGAGGCTTTAATCATTGGCTTATTTTATTCAAAAAACTAAGATATAAAATATAAAGGATAAAATAAACCATAATTATTCCATTTACAACATTTTTTTTGTTTAACTCTTTCACTTACTTTGATCAAAATCAATTTGAAAAATGAATAATACTATTGAGCAACTGCCTTCGCTGGATGATATTAAGAAATTACCCGCTGAAAACATCGCTGAATTTCAGGAGTTAGGGCATACACTTGTTAAGGGTGTGTTATCGCCAGATGAGATAGCAGCCTATCGCCCGGTAATAGTTGGCGCTGCGGAAAGATACAATACCGAAAAACGCAAATTGCAGGACAGGGACACTTATGGCAAGGCATTTTTACAGATAATGAACCTATGGCAGGTGGATGCCGAGGCTCGTAAATTTGTTTTGGCCAAACGCATGGCCAAAATAGCCGCCGACCTGATGGGCGTTGAAAACGTTAGGCTATACCACGACCAGGCACTGTTTAAAGAAGCCGGCGGCGGACCCACCCCATGGCACCAGGACCAATACTATTGGCCTATTGACACCCATAATACCATTACCATGTGGATGCCCCTGGTTGATATTGATGTAGATATGGGGATGCTGACCTTTGCATCGGGCTCTTATAAAAATGGCGCGATATTTAACCATGAAATTTCAGATGAGTCGGAAGCGGCGTTTGATGATTATGTGAAAGAGAAGAAATTTCCGATAAGCCGCGCCCGCACAATGAAGGCAGGTGATGCTACCTGGCACCGCGGTTTTACTATACATAATGCGCCGGGCAATAATTCGGACAAAATGCGCCAGATAATGACTATTATTTATATGGCCGATGGCGCCCGCGTTACACCTTATGCAAACAACTGGCAAAAGAGTGACCACCAAAAATGGCTGATGGATAAGCCCATTGGCGAACTAATTGACTCAGAATTGAACCCAAAATTGCTCTAATTGATTGAATATTGGTTTAGTTGGGGGAAGGTTATGCCTTCCCTTTTTGTTTGTATCCCCAAATCTTTTGTCATGCTGAACGTAGTGAAGCATCTATCCGCTTTCGACCAATCATTGTGGTGAACCTATCACTTGTATATAGATTCTTCACTACGTTCAGAATGACAAAACAATTGGCTTATTCCGCAATCCAAATAGCGTCAATAAACCACTTCTTACTATCGAAGAAAATATTCATAGGCTTAAATCCGGCGTTTTCGGCCAATCGATTGGTTTGCATCACGCTGTATTTTTGCGAGATCTCCATATAGATGTATTCATCCTTTGCAAAATGGATATTCTCCTTGCCGATCTTTACATCCTGCTCCTCAGTGCTTATTAAATAGCTTTTACAGGCACCGGTCTCGGGGTCGTAAGTTGGGTAATGCTCAAATTTTGTAAGATTGAAATTGGCATCCAGTTCACGGTTGGCGCGCTCCAGTAAATTAAGGTTGAAACGCTTTGTGATGCCTTCTTTATCGTTATAAGCAGCTAACACCGTTTTTGGATTCTTTTTCAGGTCGATGCCCATCAGCACCATATCACCCGGCGATAAATGATTGCGAAGTTCCCGGCAAAAGCCTTCTGCCTCACTTACAGGCATGTTGCCAATATTCGAACCTAAAAATAGCACCACTTTACGGCGGTTTGATAAAGCGGCAGCTTTTTTCAGCATATCAAAGTAATCGCCGTTCAAACCTGATACTTTTAATCCGGGTAAGGTAACAGGTAAAGTAACATTCAAGTATGAGATCACATTCGCCGAAATATCTATCGGCAGGTAGCTGAAATCAGCCTTATTCTCCAATAGGTATTCTAACAGATAGGTTGATTTGGTAGCATCACCCGCGCCAAGCTCAATCAGGTCGAACGCGTCGCCGTCGGCTATCATGGCATCGCATATCCCGGCAGTTTGCTGGGTGAATATTTCCATTTCGCAATTGGTAGGGTAATATTCCTCGCAATTCATCAGCTCCTGGAAAAGCTTGTCGCCATTAGCATCATAAAAATACTTTGAACTTAGGTGTTTCGGAGTCGACTTTAAGCCCGCAATAACATCCTTATAAAACTGGCCGGTAACGCCCGCCTGTTTTTCGTTTATCAGTGATTGTAATAATGTATTCATGTTTGTATCGTAGATGTGATGTGTTTTTACATAGCAAGCCTTATGCCAGTAAATTGCCAGCGCAGGTTTGTTTGGAAAAAATTGCGGTAAGTGATGCGTGCATGCCCCGGCGATGTAACTTCCGATGCGCCCCGCAGTACTTGCTGATTCACCATAAATTTGCCATTGTATTCTCCAATGGCACCCGGAGCTTTTGCAAAACCGGGATAAGGCAAATAGCTGCTCCCCGTCCATTCCCAGCTTTTGCCCCAGCTGAATTGCGGTGCCGCGGCTTCCCACTCAAATTCGGTTGGCAGGCGCATCCCTTTCCACGAAGCATAGGCATAAGCCTCATAGTAACTGATATGGCAAACCGGCTGCCTTTCCTCAACAGGTTCCAAACCTTTGAAAGTATAATTGTACCACTCGCCATTGATCAAATGCCAGTAGAGGGGTGATTGTATTTTGTTGTTTTTCACCCAATCCCAACCCTCAGCATGCCAGTGGCGAAAATCATTATAACCGCCGCTTTTTATAAATTTAATGTATTCTGCATTGTTAACCAGGTCGGGGCTTATTTCATAAGCATTCAGGTAAACTTTATGGCGGTTCAGCTCATTATCGAAACAAAAGCCGTCGCCTTCATAGCCTATCTCATAAATACCCTCTTCTATCCTGATAAATGGCTTACCGCTTTTCATCACCTTTGGCGAATGATAATCATGCGAATAAGCCGGGAACAAAGGATTATGCCCCAAAATGTATTTAATATCAGTATACAATAATTCCTGGTGCTGTTCCTCGTGATTAAAACCAAGTAGCAATAATTCCCGAACGGTTTCTGATGGCTCTTCGCACAGGAATTTTATCATAGCCTCATCCACATATTCGCGATAGCGCTTAATATCTATAACTGTAGGCCGACTTAAATTACCCCTATCGGTGCGGATAACACGGTTGCCCACCGTTTCATAATAACTGTTGAACACGAAGTTGTAATCAGGATCGTACTCCTGGTAACCCATAAAATAAGGTTTCAGGATAAAGGTTTCGAAAAACCAGGTAGTGTGCCCAATGTGCCATTTAGGCGGACTAACATCAACCACAGGCTGCACCACATAGTCCTCAATTTGCAGGGGTTCGCATATTTTTTCCGTCAACTTACGGACGTTCAGATAGCGCTCGGCAAGGCTCAATTGCGCTGTGTATTGTTCAGCTATTTCCATTGGGTCTTTTTATTTTTTATCCAGGTATTTCTTTAGGTCCGTAATTGATTTAACACCTAAATCAGCAGCTTGTTTTTGCCGCATCATCAAAGCATATGCATTATTAAACCCTATTGGTTTTAACCACGTGATGTTATACCGTTTTTCGAACTCCTGTTTGTCGTAATTATAGGTCTTTTCCTTACTGCCTTCCAGCGAGTTAATTGTTTTTGTATCAGCTTGTAAAATAACCAGCAAACCCGTGCCCGTATATTCCGGGTAAAAGTCGATCTGGTTGTTGGTCAAAGCGTCAAAACAAATTTTTGTACCGCCAAGGCCCGTTTTGGTCGATACACCATAATCGGTATATCCCTTTATCAACATGCTGTACATATTTGCCAGTATATATTGCTCACCAAATATTTTTGAACCGATACGCACCACACCCGCGCTGCCGCCCCTTTCAGGCTTCCAAAGGTTCTTCGATACCAAAAAATCTTTAGCCACCTTCTCGGGGCTTTCGTGAAGATAGTCGGTCCGGTAGTTTAATTCGGTCATAATGGTATCATTAATTTTGCCCGACAGCAAATTCAATGTCTTTTCGAGTTCAGGGAATTGCTTCAAAGCCTCATCCCGCACTATCGGCGCGGCATAGTAAGGCGGGAAAATACCTTTATCATCCTTTAAAACCACCAGGTTGTACGCCTTAAGCCGCCCATCCGTCGAGTAGCCGCTGATCACATCCAACTGCTTCTCATAAGCCGCCTTATACATCACCGCATCGCTGATAACAATGGTGTGTATCTTCAATCTATATTTATCGCGCAAACCTAAATTACCATCCTGCCTGCCCATAAATTCAGGGGTGAAACCTGCTGTTAATTTGCTGCCATAGGCTGATGGCATCAGGTAGAATGACGAAAACACCACAATTAGTATGGGCAGGGCAATAGTAACCGTCTTTAATTTTTTAGTGTTGAGATGCTGCACCCGAGACAGTAAGAAATCAAAAATTATAGCCAGCAATGCCGCAGGGATTGCACCTGCCAATATCATATTGGTATTGTTAAGCGATATGCCGCCAAAAATAAACTCGCCTAAGCCACCCGCGGCAATGTATGATGCCAGCGTAGCCACGCCAACCGTTATTACCGTAGCCGTGCGGATACCGGCTAATATTACGGGCATAGCAAGTGGCAGTTCAACCTTAAACAATATTTGTCGCTGGCTCATGCCCATTGCGGTAGCCGCTTCTTTCACCGCTGCATCAACCCCGGTAATTCCGGTATAAGTATTACGGATGATAGGCAATAAAGCGTAAAGCAACAGTGCCACAATAGCGGGTTTGGGTCCTATGCCCAACAACGGTATCATAAAGCCGAGCAAGGCAATACTTGGTATGGTTTGCAATATTCCCGCGATCCCTAAAACCGTGCCTGATAATTTCCGCTTGCGCGCGATGAGGATTCCCAGCGGTAAGCCCACCAACACCGCCAACAACAACGAAATAAAAGTTAGCCCGATATGTTCCAGCGTTTGAGTAGCCAGTTTATCGCTCTGCTGCCGCATAAAATCCCACAAGGTTTGCTGCTGATCATTCATATTGCCTAAGCGTATCTAAATATTTAGGATGATGTTGAATAAATATTTTGTCGGTTATAAAAATCAGAAGCTGTTTGTTAAAGTAATATTTTCCGTTTTTATAGAAATATCCAAAAACATTAAAGCAATATTTATTTTCTGTTTTACCTATAATAAAATTGATCGATCCTCGAGTATCAAACGATTGCTTATTTTGAACCGATTTAAATCCCTTGAGCAACGCTTGAAACTCCATCAGATCCGCTTTATTGAAAATATATTTGACTCTCTTTTCTTTCTTAAACGACTTATCAAAACTCTCGCAACTTACATCCGCAAACGTTTCAATACTAAAGTCAACCCATTCAATTGTTACAGAATTTAAGGTGGAAGATTGTCCATAGCTATAACTATGTAGCAATGATACACTCAGAATAAATAGAATATAAATTGATTTCTTCATGCTTGTTTCCTTTTGTATTGATAGAATGAGGCTATCAATTGTTCAAACCCTGCTGAATTATCATTATCCGCTTTAAGTTTTTCCAATACCGACCAAACAGATTGATCAGGCTGAAATCCTTTTATTTCGATTTCCACATCCTTTAATGTCACCGATCTGAACTCCAACTGCAACCGTTGTTCTTCCAGGAAATCCCGTACAAATTTATTTTTCGGTTTAAACAGAAGATCAGTTGGCGTACCTTGCTGAACGATCTTCCCGGCATCCATCAGGCAAATGCGGTCGCCCAGTTCAAAGGCTTCCTGCACATCATGGGTTACCATGATGATGGTTTTCTTTTTCAGCTCGTCCAGCGCCTTAAATTCGGCATGTATTTTGGCTTTGGTAACATTGTCCAATGCACCGAATGGTTCATCCATCAACAACACCGGCGGATCGGCTACCAATGCCCTTGCAAGCCCCACACGCTGTTGCTGGCCACCGCTTAGTTCATTGGGATAGGCCGATAAATAACTTTTATCCAGGTGCAGTTTTTCAAGTAATTCGCTAACGCGATGTTCGGTTTGCTTTTTACCCCATTTCAGTAACTGCGGGACAATGGCAATATTTTCACCCACCGTATAATGCGGGAACAGGCCGTTGTTTTGCAGCACGTAGCCAATGCCGCGACGTAGTTGCTCGGGCTGTTGCTCCAGTATGTTTTTATTGTTGATGAATACCTTGCCGTGGGTTGGCTCAATCAGCCGGTTCAGCATTTTTAGCGTGGTAGTTTTACCGCAACCGCTGGTGCCGAGCAGCACCATGTTCTCATGCTCATTTACATCAAAAGAAATATCATCCACCGCCTTAACCCTGCCAAAGTGTTTGCCCAGATGTTCAACTTTTATCATAAACGAAAGCTAATCTACCAACCCCAAAAACAGGTTGTTTATTGATTCGGAATACGACGGATGCGCGAATACAAAGTAGCGCAAAGTATCATAAGTAATGCCACCCTCCATGGCCATTTGCAGCACCGTCATGATCTCGCCACCCTCCTGCCCCAAAACCGCGGCACCTAATATTTTTTTAGTTTTAGGGTCCACGACTGCCTTCATAAAGCCGCGTGTATCGCCAACCTCTATGGCCCTAGCCACGTGTGCCATAGGCAATTTAGCAATTTTTACATTTAATCCCTGCTTTTGAGCTTCCTCTTCACTTATGCCTACCCTGCCCAATTGCGGGTCGGTGTACATACAATAGGGCAACAAGCGGTTTTTGGTGCTGATATTTTGTTTTTCAATGATATTGCGATAAACAATGGTGTAATCATTATAGGCGATGTGCGTAAATGCCGGGCCGCCATTCACATCGCCCAGAGCATAAATACCCGGTACATTAGTTTGCAGTTTATCATCGACAATTATGTAACCCTTTTCATTAACCTTAACCCTGGTTTTATCCAGTTGCAAAGCTTCGGTTTGCGGTACACGACCCGTTGCTATCAATACATTTGAACAGGTGATCTTTTGCTCTTTACCACCAATAGTCACCATGGCTTTTATATTGCCTTTCTTTGTTTTCTTAAAGCTGGTAGTTTTTGCATCAACATAAATTTCTATCTGCTCATCATTAAGCAGTTTATGCATTTCTTCGGCTATATCGCTATCCTCGCGTGATAATATTCTTTGGCTCCTTTCAAGCAAAGTAACCTTACTGCCAAACCTGCTGAACATCTGCCCAAATTCCATCCCTATATAATTGGCGCCTAGCACCAGTAAATGTTTGGGCACTTTCTCCAGTTCCAAAATACTGGTATTAGTTAAGTAATCTATCTCATTTAAGCCGTCTATTTCGGGTATTAATGCTTTTGTACCGGTGTTTATGAATATTAAGTCGGCGGTTACCTGCAATGTGCCGCCTTCATTCAATTCTATCAAAATTATTTTTTCGCCTGTAAAGCTGGCTTCTCCAAAAATTACGGCAAGGTTTCTTGTGTCTTCAAGCGCCTGCAAACTGCCATTGCGCGCGTTCAATACAATATCGTCCTTGCGCTTTTTTATCCGGCGCATATCAATCTTATAATCCTTTATCTTTACCCCCAAATACGCACTTTTATCGGCCATGTAAGCCATCTTTGCCGACCCCACCCATGTCTTGGTCGGCGTACATCCATCATTTACACAAGTGCCGCCAATATACCTTTTTTCAATAAGCACGGTTTTTTTCCCGGCCTTAGCCAGCTTTTTTGCCAGCGGCACACCCGCCTGGCCTGAGCCGATTATAATAGCATCGTATTTTTTCATGATATGGATTGTGCTGCGGCGCCTGTAATATAGTTATAAAGATAGACGTATCGTTTTTACAATTAAGAATACAATAAAGGTTTTTTTGTTTGAGAAAGGTAAAGTTTAGCGTCCCGAATTTACGCGGTAATATTTTTTTGAAACTTTATTTTAAAATTATCTTTAAACGTATATCTTTGCAGTCCCAAAATAAGGGAACGCGTTGGTTCAAAAGCCAACGACCATATATACAAAAAGGCCCGTTCGTCTAGGGGTTAGGACGTAAGATTTTCATTCTTGAAACAGGGGTTCGATTCCCCTACGGGCTACCATAAGGGAAAGATTACTACCACGGCAGTCTTTCCCTTTTTTATTACCATCTAATTCGTTGTTAATCAATAAGATAAGTTCACCTATAGCATTGGGTCGAGGAGTTCGAAACCGCTCTCCGTCATACTCCAATTTTTCAGGGAATAATGAACACACCATGTGGCGCTGTTTTTTAACATCTGCACTTAAAAACAGCTCATCTAGCTTCGAAAAACTGATAATTACCTTATCCACAAGGGTTTCTACACCTGCTTTCATTAGCGGCTTAGTGCTGACATTGGCTAACTTCGCTTCCAGTCGCAAAATCCTTTCTTCACAATCCAGTTTCAAGGCCTTGAAGTCATCCGCCTCAATATGGCCATCTAAAAGCAGGTTTCTTGCTTTAGTTATCTTAAGGCTATACACTTCAATTTCCTCTACAATTTCACGTTTCCCGCTTAAATCGTGTTGAGTTCGACTTTTGTAGACTTTGGTTGTTACCACCCTAAATAACTCTGTTGCCGCCGGATTAATACGGTATTCCTTTAGCTGATCTACAAATATTTGGTTGGCAACTTCAGCGTTGAATCGTACCCCGCAATCACAGTGATAGTAATAATAGTGACGATACTTCCCTTTCGATTTACTTCCGGTTAGCATTCGATGGTCACAATTCGGGCAGTGTATCAAGCCCCTTAAAGGCAGCTTATCCAATGATACGGGCTTGATGGCCGATTTCCTTTTGCGCCCGGATAAAACGTCCTGTACTTCATAAAACAAGATCTCGGAAATGATTGGCTCATGTTGTCCGTCTACAACCTTAATGTCTTCGTCATTGTGCTGTGGAACAACAATTTTACCACAGTAAACAGGATTACGGATGAGCCGCCAAAAATTCATACGATCACAACTAAGCCCCTGCCTATTGGCCATTTTTCGGATTTGGTCTGTGGCATAATTGCCTTTGGCAATTTCTTCAAATACCCATTTCATAATACTGGCATGGGGTTCTCTCGGCGCAATATATTTCTTACCGTTTTCGGTAATCATATTCTTATAGCCGGTGGGTGCCGTACTCATCCATCGCCCTTCTTTTTTGGCCCGGCGCATACCATAAAAAGTATTTAACGCCCGCCTGTCGTTTTCCACCTCCGGCGCAGCAAGATAAAAAGCCAGCATCATCTTGTTTTCAGGGATGGACAAATCGAGCGGCTGCTCTACGGCCTGCGGCTCAACGCCAAGTTTACGCAAAGTGCCAATCATCATATAGGCATCTCCCGCATTGCGGCTAAATCTATCCCACTTTGTAAAAAGGATAAGGTTTCTCCGGCCTTTGGTTTTTTTGATCTCTGCAAGCAGTTTAATCCATTGTGGGCGTACAAAGGATTTAGCAGAATGGTCCTCAAAAATCACCTTGTTAACCCTGATGAGATTGATCTCACAATAACGGCGCAATCGTTCTTCCTGGTCGCGTTGCGAATAGCCTTTATCGGCCTGTTCGTCCGTACTAACACGGACATACAAATCTGCAATTTTCATGTTCTAACGTATTGATCTACAGACAAGTTAACTAAAAAATATAGCAATTCCAAGAGATTTTTAGCCTCATCGACCGTTATTTTGATGTTATTTTTAGCAAGGATTTCTATCGCAATTTCAGGTGCGATCATGCTGGAATTATAATGTTCGATTTCCATTTTACTTTGTTATCTGTGTGAAAACAAAGTTCATTTGGCCGATGCAAATCCATACCAACAGATGGGAACGTCGTGGGTATCATTGCAGCCTAATAAGTGCTATATTAGCAACCCAACCTTAATAGCCAATGACACCAACTGCACAATTTTGCCGGATACTCCGGGATCGTTCGGCCGAACACACGGCGGCAGGACGCTTATTATTCCCTCAAAGACTGTATGGCCAAATGATAGCTATTTTAAGGCAGGAATTAGATTCGATGGTTAGGGTGATTTTTCTTACAACCCAAAGCGCAAGTAACAAGCAACACTATATCAATCAAACACTCAATAATGAAAAATGGACTTTGCCAGGTACAAGAACGCAAATCACAGATAGGCAAATGGTTGACTTCGCAAATACCCTTTATGGCTGGCCGCAATCAGTTTACAAATTAGGTTGTGCATTTATACACCTGTCTGCGATGGCAGATTACAATAATGTAAACCCATTTTCAAAACTTCCGACGATAGAGCAGCAAGATATTAAGCAACATCTACACAATTACCATCAATATCCTTTATCTGACAATTTAAGCGTTAATACAGTAGGCCCCTACTTATTAAAAGTTCTTGAAAAAATTTCAAGTAATTTAGAGTATGAAATACAAAGATTATAAGTCAATGGGCTTATCATCGTCGTTGTTATAATCAATATCCTTCTCTTCATCTTCCCATTGTTTACGCAATTTATCTATTGAGTCGATCATTCGTTCGGGTAAATCACTGCTGCCACTGGTCAACTTTAGCGTGTTAAAATCAATATCATTACGCAAATCCGGATTGAGCAATCGTTTCATTAACTCAAATACTTCTTCATCGGTAGCAGGCTCATTTGTTTCAGGATTTACCGGTCTGCCTACTTCTTTCAAAAGCTCAACAAATTGTACAAAGTCCGCTTCGCTGCCGGTAAACTTGATTTCCTCCGGCGGCACTTCATCTCCTACCATTAATAAAGCTTCTAACTCGTTTTCTAAATGGTCACGCAATAATTCATAAGCCTTGAATTTGGCAAACAGATAATCAAAGCCGGTAGAGAAGTCCTTTTGCCCGTAAAAGAAAATCGGGTCTATCTCAATCGGCAAATCCCGAAAATTAAAACGATCCTCAACCTGTCGCACAAAAAATCTGATGTCCAGTGTTTCCAGTCCGTCTTTATAGTAACCATACAAGCTTTCGTGCCGCTTAAAGAAAGCGTCTATCTCATTTACCTGATCGGCCAAGTAATCTTTTTCTTCAGCAGGGTCGAAAGGCCGGAACGTTTCTTTATTATGTACTTCAGCGGCAAAGATCAATTGCGCCATTATTGCGGGCTTTACCTTTTTGAAAAAATGAATTTCCTCGGAACGCTTCTGAAATGGAAACATAGCCAAAGCCTTTTGCAAACGATCCAGGCACTTTTCCAAATAGAGTATAGCCTTTTGCGCCCACTGATCGGGTTTGGGATGATCCAAACGCAGTTCCAATAGCTGATGCTCCATCCGTTCGAGCAATTCAAAACAGTATGATTCGAGTTCTGTCATCGCGTTTAATTAAACTAAAATAAGAATTTTTATTTTTTATATCTGTGAGTTATCACCAATGCCGCTATGGCGGTGGTGGCCTTGTTTTAAATTTTTCATAATCAATTACTTGCGTCTTTTGCGGTGGGTTACTACCTGGTAGATAACCAACAGCGCCAACATGATGTTAACCTCAGTCATGTGGCCAAGGGTATCGGACGCCTAAATCGGCGCCAACTCAAAATCTCCCATCCATAGGAACAGCATGGGAAACCGCCGCCGTGCGGGCTGGCATCTTTGGCAGAAAAATAAACGCCATGAAGCACGAAAAATTTAAACCACCCGATACCTGATTAGAGTAGTCACCTAACCCACAATCTACATTAATAAATCAGTGTAAAACCGGAAGCCAAGGAAGGCTTTTCGTAAAGTCCGCTGGCCTCGCGTGAGCCCAGCAAAGATGTATTTTCGTCCACGAAAATCACTTTGCTTGTTACCACAAGAAAACCAGGGGCGGCGGAACTTGCCCCTTTGCTTGCCATAATAAACAAGTAAATGCCCCGTAAAAAGTACGCGAATCCCGAAGTTGTGCTGACCCACTTTGTCCGAACAAGATTGACTGAAGCAGCCTTTAAACGGCTGGATAAAATCAGGCAAAGCAGCGATTGCCATAGCGTGGGCGAAGTGGCAAGAAAGCTACTCAGCCAGGAAAAGATCACACTTTTTTATAAAGACATGACGCTTAATGGTGCAATGGAAGAATTGGCATTGATACGAAAGGAGCTTAAAGCCATTGGCATTAATATTAACCAGCTAACGCGTGGGTATCACATCGCCAGTAAAAAGGGCCAGACAACCGAACATCACTTATTCCAAGTCGCCAAACTTTACCAAACCGTTGATACCCGTACAGAAGAAATCTTACAGATCATTAACCAGCTCAGTCAAAAATGGTTGCCAAAATAATCATCGGAAAAAAGTTAAGGGGGGCTTTGCACTACAATGAAAATAAGGTAGCGGAAAGCCAGGCAGATTTATTACTGGCCAGCGGCTTTGCCGGAGATATTGACCAAATGAATTTCCACCAAAAGCTACAGCGCTTTGAAAACCTGCTGATGCTCAAACCCAGCGTAAAAACTAACACCCTGCATATTTCCCTCAACTTTGATGCTGTCGAAAAAATGGACTATGTAACCTTGCAAAGGATCGCCATTGCTTATATGGAAAAGATAGGGTTTGGCGACCAGCCTTTTTTAGCTTACCGGCACCATGATGCGGCACATGACCATGTGCATCTGGTTACCACCAATATACAAGCCAGTGGAGAAGCGATCAACTTGCACAATATCGGCTGGCTTAAATCTAAAAAAGCAAGGGAAGAAATAGAAGTTGAATTTAACCTTATCAAAGCCAAAGGCAAACAATACAAGCCCGAACCGGCCATTAAACCGGTAAACCTTGAAAAGGCATTATATGGTAAAATGCCAACCAAACGCGCCATTAGTAATACGGTAAATGCGGTTGTCAGTAGTTACAAATACACTTCAATTGCCGAACTCAACGCCATATTGAAACAGTTTAATGTGACCGCTGACCGTGGCGCAGAAGATACCGCCATGTTTCAGAAGAAAGGATTAGTTTACAGCTTACTGAACGAACACGGCAACAAGGTAGGCGTACCTATCAAATCAAGTTCACTCGACACTAAGCCGACATTAAACTATTTAGAGCAGCAGTTTGCACAGCATAAAGAAGACCGCCTCGAATATAAACCGGGGCTAAAAACCAGGATCGATAAAGTATTAAACGGGGGTAAGCAAAATGAGCAAACTTTTGTAGAAGCCCTCAAAAAGCAGGGGATAGCTGTTGTTTTCCGGCGAAGTTATGGCGGGCAAATCTACGGGATCACCTTTGTTGATCATGAAAACAAAACGGTTTTCAACGGTAGCGACCTGGGTAAAAGTTATACTGCGAAAGCGATAACCGACCAATTGAAGCAAAGCCAGCCATTACAAAAGACAATTAGAGCTTCACAAACGACAACCGAAAATAGTCAGAGGGTAAATAACCGGTTGTCACACCACGATCAACCGGGCCGAATAACGCCATCTGCAAATCCATTGGAAGCATTGCTGCAACCCACACAGGCAAACAGTTCATTCCTGCCTAAGAAGAAGCGCCGGAAAAAGAAAAAAATGAGCATCTAAAAATACAACTATGCAAACCGGAGAAAACATACAAGCCCTGCGTAAGATTATGGATTTTACCAGGCTGGCCAGCCTGCTGATACTGGCAATCCATTTCTATCTATTCTGCTATGGCGCATTTCAAGGATGGGGCTGGACAGCACCGCTTACGGATAAAATCATTACGCCGTTAAGCAGGCTACCCTTGTTTAAAAGCGAAGTGCTAACAAAAGCGGCCGCCATACTGTTATTAAGTGTCTCTTTAATCGGTGTAAAAGGCCGCAAAGAAGAAAAGATTAACAAGGAAAGCGTTATTGCTTACCTGCTAACAGGAATGCTGATTTATATACTTAGTCATTTATGCCTGGGCTCGCCGTCCGACAATAAGCACATTGCATTGTTTTATATAGCCACTACCTTAATAGGCTATTTATTGTTATTGACTGGTGGGGGCAGGTTGTCGCGATTGTTAAAAATCACTTTAGGCAAAGACATCTTTAACAAAGAGAATGAAACCTTCCCCCAGCATGAGGAACTTTTAGAAAACGAATTTTCCGTTAACCTCCCTGCTCAATATATGCTCAAAGGAAAAGTAAGGCAAAGCTGGATCAATTTCATTAACCTGTTTAGGGGCTTGCTGGTTATTGGTACACCAGGTGCCGGTAAGACTTACTTCGTTATTCGCCATATAATAGAGCAGCATATTAGAAAGGGTTTCAGCATGTTCCTGTACGATTTTAAGTTTGACGATCTATCGCGTATTGCTTATAACGCCCTGCTCAAATACTACAAAAATTATACAGTAAAGCCGGAATACTACGTGATTGATTTGGATAACCCTAAACATCGCTGTAATCCACTTGATCCCGAAAATATGGAAGATATAACCGATGCCACTGAAGCCAGCCGCACAATCATGTTAGGGTTAAACAGGGAGTGGATACGCAAGCAGGGGGATTTCTTTGTGGAATCCCCGATCAATTTTGTGACGGCTGTGATCTGGTATTTGCGTAAATACAAAGATGGTATCTATTGTACGCTACCGCACGCCATAGAATTGATACAGGCAGATTATGAGCAATTGTTTCCCGTACTGCAACTGGAACCGGAAATTGAAGTATTGATCAACCCATTTATATCCGCATTCATCAATGAAGCCACCGACCAATTAGAAGGCCAGATCGCCAGTGCAAAAATCAGCCTTGGGCGTTTGGCATCACCAAAACTTTACTACGTATTAACCGGCAATGATTTTACTTTGGACATCAATAATCCTGAATCGCCTAAAATCGTATGTATGGGTAATAATCCACAAAAGATACAAACGTATGGCGCAGTACTATCGCTCTACGTTTCAAGAATGATTAAACTGGTCAACCGCAAAGGACAGCTAAAAAGTAGTTTGATCTTCGACGAATTTCCAACGATCTACTTAAACAATATTGATAGCCTGATGGCTACCGCGCGTTCTAATAAGGTGGCGACCACATTAGGCATCCAGGATTTTAGCCAACTGAAAAAAGATTATGGCCGGGAACAAGCAGAGGTGATTATGAATATCGTCGGCAATATTATTTGTGGGCAGGTCACAGGTGATACTGCCAAACAATTATCTGAGCGTTTCGGAAAGATTAACCAGGTCAAAGAAAGCTTATCTATTAACAGTATGGATACATCAGTTAGTAAGTCAACCCAATTAGATTACGCGATACCTGCCTCAAAAATTGCTACACTATCATCAGGTGAATTTGTCGGCATGGTGGCCGACGACCCAGCCAACAAGATTGATTTAAAGATATTCCACAACGAGATTATCAATGACCACGAGGCTATCAAAAAAGAGGAAGCTGGCTATAAGAGATTGCCAAAAATCAGGGAGGTAAGCGAAGAGGAAATTATGGAGAATTACAATAAGGTAAAAACGGACATTAGGGGATTGATTACAGACGAACTGGCCAAACGCACACCTGCCGGAGCTATTGTTGAGCCGAAGAAACAAGCAAAAGGGCAACGCAAGCAACCACAGAAAAAGGAAAAGCGCAGTTTATCCTTGTAAATTATTAAAAACTAAAATTCAATCTCATTTTTCGTACTAACAGGTGTATTTGAGGGCTTTTAACACCTTTTAAGACCTAATTAAAGCCGATTATTTACTTTGCGCTAACTTTTTGTTAAATTCGTTTTAACTTAACGCATTTTGGCAAGGCAAAGCACTCTTTCAGATCAGGAATTGGTTGACTTTTTAAAGTCAGGCGATCATGCTGCGTTTACCGAGCTTTATAACCGTTACTGGGCGGTTTTATTCCACCATGCCCGTAAGATGTTGCAAGACGACGACACCGCCGTCGATATTGTACAGGATGTATTTACCACTATCTGGATCAAAAGCACCGAACTTAACATCACGATTTCCATTAAAGCTTATCTGTACGCCGCCGTGCGTAACCGCATTGTGAGCGCCATTCGGCATAGTAAAGTACATGAAAGCTATTTGGATTCTCTGGTAACCATTATTGAAAAAGGGGAAATGGTAACCGATGAACAAGTGCGTTACCGGGAGTTTTCGGCACAGGTCGAAATGGAGATAAGTAAACTACCGCCAAAAATGCGGGAAGTTTTTGAACTCAGCCGCAAAGAAGGCCTATCCCATAGCCAGATCGCTCAGGAATTGAATATTGCAGATGAAACCGTAAAAAAACAAATTTATAAGGCCATGAAGACGCTTCGTCTGAAGCTGGATGCCTTTTTATTTACCTTTCTGCTCTAATTTCTTAAGCGTAAAATCCTATTCTAAACTCCACCTTAAATTTTTATTATTTTTTTCTAAAGTGCGTACCACTTTGGGCATAGCTGTGCGTCATCATACAAAAAGGGATAGCTAATACCAAAAAATGGATCAAAAAACCGCCAAAGCGCTGATCGACAAATACCTGGCCGGGCAATGCACGCTCGAAGAACAGGCGCAGGTAGAAACCTGGTATAACCAATTGGCTGCGCAGCAAAAGGATAAAACCGAACTGCCCGATTACGAAGCCCGTAACGCGCAGATCAAAGCAGGCTTACCGCCTGACCTTACCGCTCAACGAAAAGTTGTACGTCTTTGGCCGCGTATTGCTGTTGCGGCGTCTACATTACTTATCTTATCCCTTGGTGTATACTTTATAAATCGCCGTGCTCCTAAACCTGTTCAGGCACAATTGATTGATGTGGCTCCCGGAGCCAATGGTGCCACACTAACTTTAGGTAATGGGCACAAAATTCTATTAAATAATACAACCCAGGGTCAAATTGCTGTACAAGGCAATGCTGTAATCAACAGAACCCCTGCCGGCGCTATAGTATATGCCACCAATAATGCTCAAAGTGACGGCATTATCTTCAATACTGTCACCACCATGCGTAAAGAAAAGTATAAAATTACCCTTGTCGATGGAACTAAAGTTTGGTTGAATGCCGAGTCTTCGATTAGGTATCCAACCACGTTCCGAGGTAGTAAACGTGAGGTAGAAATAACTGGGGAGGCTTATTTTGAAGTGGCTCATAATGCTAAAAAACCGTTCTATGTTAAGTCAAATAACGAAACTATCCAAGTGTTGGGAACTCATTTTAATGTGAACGCTTATAGTGATGAACCCGAAATGAAAACTACCTTATTAGAGGGAAGTGTTAAAATTAGTTATAATGGGCAGAGCGCCTTGTTAAAGCCTGGTCAGCAGGCAATCGTTTCACCATCAGGCCAAAAAATAAATGTTACCGAAGCGAACGGTAAACAAGCAGTTGCCTGGAAAGACGGTCAATTTATCTTTGAGCATACAGCACTTAAAACGCTGATGCGACAAGTAGCACGCTGGTATGATCTTGATGTGGTTTATAATGGAAACGTTGCTAATGACGAGTTTAACGGACAAGTTGACGCTAACGTGAATTTATCAAAGATGCTGAGAATACTACAGTCTGGCGATGTCCACTTTGAAATAGAAAACAAAGGCAATAAAAAGGAATTGATTGTAACACCTTAACGTAAGAAGATAATTAATAGAGTTTTTAATCCTTCAATCATCAAAAATATGGCAAAATAAATACCCAACGCAGAGCAAGGCATCCAAAAAAGAACCGGAAGTGCGACTAACACTTCCGGCGATGTTCGGGAAACCTTCAATAAAATCGATTCGACTGAAATTATTACGTAAACCCTAACTGTACAAAAGTATGAATTTAAACTTGTGTGCTAAAGTCGCGTTTGTAAAGCGATTTTCGGCAACCCAAATAGTAAAAGTAATGAAACTCACAATATTACTGATAACCATTGCTTGCCTTCAAGTTTCTGCGAAAGCATATTCGCAAATCACCTTAACCAAAAAGAACACACCCCTTATTGATGTACTCAATACCATTCAACAACAAACAGGCTATACGTTCTTTTACAAAGCAAAACTTATAGCCAATATTGACGTCGACGTTAACCTGCATAATGCCACGTTGCAGCAGGCATTAGACCAAGTTTTAGACGATTTAATGTTAACTTATGAAGTTAATGACAAAACTGTTTCTATAAAGCCGGCGAAAATCTCCTTTTTGAAAGAAATCAAAGACAAAGCCAACAAATTTTTTGCTGGACCTTCAGATATCACCGGCAAGGTACTAGATAGTGCCGGTCGTGGTTTAGCAGGAGCAAACCTTAGGTTAGAAGGCACTGATTTTAGTACTGTCACGGATAATAACGGCTGGTATCATTTTAACAAAGTACCTCAGGGTACCTATGCCATTTATGTAACTTATATAGGCTATATCAGACAAGAAAAAACTATTGTAGTTAATGGAAAGGACCTGACAATAAATTTCATTTTAAAAGGCTCATCTTCGCCACTTGATCAGGTTCAGGTTATAGGTTATGGGGCAGATACCAAGCGTTTTAGCGTAGGATCCGTATCTACCGTTACCGCCGAACAAATTGAAAAACAGCCTGTGACTAATATTTTGCTGGCCTTGGCGGGACAGGCACCCGGACTTGCGGTTAATGCAACCACAGGTGTACCAGGGTCGAGAGTATTAGTACAAGTGAGAGGCCAAAATAGCCTGGACAACAGCCCACTTTCACAAAAACCGTATGACCAGCCTTTATTTTTAGTTGACGGGGTTCCTTTTGCCACGCAAAATGCTAATATCAGCCAACTAAGTTCGCTTGCAACATTGTCTCGCACAAATGGCGGGATAAGCCAGGCTGGTGGGATAAGCCCTTTCAATAATATTAATCTTGATGATATAGAAAGTATCACCATACTCAAGGACGCAGATGCAACTTCCATTTATGGTTCACAAGGGGCCAATGGCGTTATTCTCATTACAACGAAAAAAGGTAAAGCAGGTAAAACTACTTTTAAATTAAATGTGAATAGCAGTTTTAATTCTGAGGCGAAACCAATATCGCTGTTAAATACACCGCAATATCTTCAGTACCGGAAAGATGCCTTCGCTGCAGATGCAGCTACACCCACTACTACTAGCGCACCAGATATAACAGTGTTTGACCAGAATAAATATACTGACTGGCAACACGTTGTTTATGGTAAAACATCAAATAATACCAATGTGCATGGCAGCCTGTCCGGTGGTACAAATGAAAATACTTTCTTAATTTCAGGAGGATTTACCCGCTCAGATTTTAATTATCCAGGAGATTACGCTGATCAAAAAGTGTCACTACATAGTGCTATACATCACCAATCTATAGATAATAAATTTACAGTTAATTTCGTGGCAGACTATGGGTATGATCAAAATAATTCTCCGGCTTTTGGTGGTAGCTCAGCATTGCTGCTAGCGCCTAATACCCCCGACCTTTTAAGCCCATCAGGTGGTTTAAATTGGTACTATAAAGGATTTAATTTAAACGGGTATCAATTTTATAATTATTTAAAACAACCCACCAGTTTGCAAAACTATAACTTAAATAGTTCATTACATCTGGTTTACAAGATAGTAACTGGGTTAACAATTGGTGCCGATGTAGGTTACAACCGCAATACTACAGCTTCAAATTCTCAAAACCCGGCTGCCGCGCAAACTCCTGCCTATGCCCCTTATGTAACAGCATCTTTTGCCAATATGATAGCTCAAACAATAAATGTTGAGCCGCAGATCAATTACACAAAAAACATAGGTAATGGTTTATTGACTGCATTAGTGGGTGCCACTTATCGTAAAATTTTAAACTTTTCAAACACAACAACCGGATCAGGTTATTCTAATGATAACTTCCTCGGCTCTATTAACGGGGCTACTACGGTATTTACCTCTGATGCGTCAAATATTTATAAATATAATGCGGTCTTTGGGCGCTTGAAATATGTTTACGCGCAAAAATATATCATAAGCTTAACCGGGAGAAGAGATGGTTCCAGCACTTTTGGCCCTGGCCGCCAGTTCGGAAACTTTGGATCAGCAGGCGTAGGCTGGATAATGTCTGAAGAACGCGCTTTCCAAAAAGCCCTGCCTTTCATCAGTTATGCAAAACTTTCGGGAAGTTACGGAACTACAGGTTCGGACATTGGTTCAGCTTACATGTACCAGCCTCTATTTAAACCGGTTACTTCTTCAACAGCTTTTCAAGGTGTATCACCGAGTGCTCCTTATAACCTTTACAATCCTGATTTTAGCTGGGCCGTAAAAAAATCGTTGAATGCAGCATTGGATCTGGGCTTTTTTAACAATCGCCTTTTATTAAATGCAACATATTATAGGGAGAGAGAAGGAAACCAATTGGTATCATATCCGTTACCAATACAAACCGGATTTGGAAATGTGTTTGAAAATTTGGATGCAAATATCCAGAACAAGGGTATGGAATTTTCACTGAGTTCAACGAATATAAAAACCAAAAATTTTTTATGGACTACCAGTTTTAACCTAGCCTTTAACCGCAACAAATTACTTTCGTTCCCTAATCTGGCAGCATCGTCTTACAATAGCTTATATATTATTGGCCAACCAACATCAATTATATTTGGCTATAAATATAAAGACGTAAATCCTCAAACCGGGCTTTTTGAATATTACGATAGAAACGGTAATGTAACATCCGCTCCAAAGTATGGATTGGTAGCCAATGGCGGCGATCAGGTTCCGATTGCCAATCAAGAGGTTAACTATATGGGCGGTTTCGGAAACACCCTTAATTATAAGCATTTTAGCCTTTATGTTTTTTGTCAATTTTCCAGCCAAAATGCCTTAAACTATTTAAGCAGGGTATACAACACCAATGCACCTAGTTTAAGTGTCTCGAATGTGCCAGCAGCCATATTTGGCAATTATTGGAAAAATCCGGGCGATAACGCTATGCTTCAGCGTTTAGCAAGCGGTTATGGCTCTGTAGCGTATAAATCTGCATCATATTTTTCTCAATCAAGTGGTGTTTATGACAACGATACATATCTAAGAGTTAAAACGGTATCGTTATCCTATGCTTTACCTGAAAGTTGGCTAAAAAAGCTAAGTATTCAAAGCGGAAGCATTTTCCTAAATGCGCAAAATTTGTTTACGATAACCAATTATAAAGTCGGCGATCCAGAACAACCTGGTGATTTTACAACATTTCCCTTACAACGCATTATTGGCGCCGGATTAAATCTGAATTTCTAATAATCATGATCATGAAAAAAATAACTAATCACGGAAATAAAATATTGGTGTCATTTATCTTAATAACCAGCATGCTCGTATCATGCAAGAAATTTATAGAGATACCACCACCACCCACCTCAATTACACAAACAGAGCAATTTGCAGACAGCACAACAGCAATGGGAGCTATTGTAGGTGTCTATAACTACAATCCTTCAACCGGTTTTGCTTATGCCGATGGAAATATCAATGCCTGTGCAGGGCAATCAGCTGATGAAATATCGTATACGACAACTAACGATATCCAGCAATTTTATACCTATACGTTAACAGGGCTAAACAGTACGATACCAACATTATGGTCAAGCCCTTATAAAGGTTTATATCAGGTAAATGTGGTGATAAACAGTATAGATGGTAATACCAATCTGTCTCCCTCATTTCAAAAACAGATAACAGGAGAGATGAAAGTAGTAAGGGCATTGTATTACTTTAACTTGGTTAACTTGTTTGGAGACGTCCCCCTGGTAACAACGATAGATTACAAAGTCAACACACATATACCACGAACTTCGGTCGCTACGGTATATAAACAAATAGTAGCAGATCTTACAGATGCGGCGCAGAAATTACCGGCAACATATCCTTCGGCGGGTCATTTGCGCCCTAACCTATATACCGCTATGTCGCTTTTGGCAAAGGTGCATTTGTACCAGGGGGCATGGCAAAGCGCTTACAACGAAGCCGATTCGGTGATAAAGTTGGGCGGGTATAGTTTAGAACCAGATGTCAACAATGTGTTTCTGGATGGCAGTAAAGAGGCTATTTGGCAATTGCCCGCTAAACAATCCTACTACGCAACAGCTGATGGAAGGAATTTTGTGCCCTCATATAGTGGAAGTGTGCCACAATACGTGTTAACACCTTTTCAGTTAAATGCTTTTGAAACAGGCGACCAGCGTCTACAAAAATGGATTGGTACTTCTGTAATCACTATATCAGGAGTTGCAAAGACTTATAAATACCCTTATAAGTACAAAAATATTGCAGCAAGTTCAACGCCAACCGAAGATCAAATGGTATTTAGATTGGGTGAGCTATACCTGATTCGTGCTGAGGCTGCTGCGCATTTAAATAATCTGCAACAGGCTTTAACAGATGTAAATGCCATACGCAGCCGCGCCGGATTGACGGCAAGCACCGCTGATGTGACATCACAAGCTGCGGTATTGGCTGCTATTATGCACGAAAGACAAACAGAACTGTGTTTTGAATGGGCTAATCGCTGGTTTGATTTGAAAAGGACCGGAACAGCGGCAGTGGTATTAGGTGCAGAAAAGACGGGGTATACCGCTGATGCTGCACTCTATCCGATACCACAGTCGCAAATACTGTTAAATAATTTGTTGATACAAAATCCCGGTTATCAATAAACCATAATTTCTTTTATCGTAACACTTTAATCGCATCCGGGGTATAATTATGCCCCGGCCAGCGATTCCTATTTTAAAATTTGAAAATGGAACATTCAATATTGAGTATCAAAAACCTATCGCACCGTTATAACAGCAACTGGGCCATCCGCGATATTGACCTGGAAATCAACCGCACCGGGATTTTGGGGCTATTGGGATCCAATGGTGCCGGCAAATCCACCACTATGAATATCATGTGTGGCGTATTGAACCAAACGGAAGGAACCGTACTGATTAACGGGATCGATACCCGCAAAAACCCCGAGCTGGCTAAAAAACAGATCGGTTTTTTAGCCCAAAACCCACCTTTATATTTGGACTTGACTGTAGACGAATACCTCATTTATGCCGCAGAGCTAAGGAGGATGGAAAACAGGGATATCAAGTCGGCGCTTGGAGAAGCTAAAGAACGGTGTGGTATTGCACACTTTAGTAACCGGCTCATCAAAAACTTATCGGGCGGCTACCGCCAGCGGGTCGGTATTGCGCAGTCCATTATCCATAAGCCCAAATTAGTAGTAATGGATGAGCCGACAAATGGCCTCGACCCTAATCAGATTGCCGAAGTGCGATCATTGATAAAGGAAATTGCTGTAGAACACGCAGTCATCTTCTCTTCGCATGTTTTATCAGAAGTGCAATCGCTCTGCAAAGAGATTAAAATGATAGCAGACGGCCGTATTGTTTTTTCTGATACTATGGATGCTTTCAATAATTACGTCGAGCCGCATAGTGTATTAATGCAAATGGAAAACCCACCCGCAGCAGCAGAGATTTTGAAAATACCCGGTGTAGATAAAGTATACTTCGTGACCGAACGCCAGGCCCGCATTTATTTTACGGGCGACCGGGAGATTACGGAGCGGTTGATAGCGACAAGCGTTCATAACGGTTGGCGCTTAAGTGAAATCAGTCGGGATAAAACAGCTCTAGATGAGATCTTCAAACAACTGTCAACTAAAACCAAGCAATCCTAAATTATCCTACAATGAAATTAACTTTTAAAATAGCAAGGGCAGAGCTCCGCAACCTGTTCTATTCGCCCATAGCCTGGTTTTTAACTATAGCTTTTATGGTGCAATGCGCCATCACTTATACCAAAGTATTAAATTATTCTGCCACCACACAGGAAATGGGCGGAGCGGGTTTGAACTACATGGCTCAATTAACATCAAGAGTCTTCACTAGCCAAACAGGCCTATTTAATGGTGTCATGCAAAACCTGTATCTGTACATGCCTTTATTAACTATGGGCCTCATCAGTCGGGAAATCAATGATGGTACTATTAGTTTACTTTATTCCTCCCCGGTAAAAATACGCGAAATTGTTTTCGGTAAATATCTGGCAATGATGGCTTATAGCCTTGTCCTGTTATTGGTAGTCGGTATTTTCATGATAGCAGGGGTTTTTGATATTAAGGCGGCAGATTATGGCATGCTTCTATCCGCAGGGCTCGGTTTTTACTTATTGCTATGTGCTTATTCGGCCATTGGGCTGTTTATGTCCAGCCTCACCAGCTACCAGATAGTAGCAGCGGTGAGCACCTTTGTTATGATTGGAATTTTTAGTTATATAGGCACCTTATGGCAGGGCGTTGATTTTGTGCGTGACCTGACTTATTTCTTATCGCTTTCAGGACGTACCCGTCATATGTTGACCGGACTAATCGCTACTAATGATGTCGTTTATTTTATAGTGATTGTTTACATATTTCTAGGTCTGAGCATATTAAAGCTTCAATCAGGTCGCGAAACAAAACCGTGGTATGTTTCGGCAGGGCGATACCTGGCCATAGTAGTTTCCGCTTTAGTTATTGGTTATGTCAGCTCACGCCCCCGGATCATTGGTTACTGGGATACGACAAAAAATCAGGGCAATACGCTTACTTCTAATGCACAGCAGATCATTAAAGAATTGGGCAATGGAAAATTGGATATTACAACCTACAGCAATTTTTTGGATAATTACTATTACTTAGGATTACCAGAACAGCGTAATGATTTTTTGGCTAGGTGGGAACCGTATTTAAGATTCAAGCCTGATGTTGAATTTCATTTTGTAAGTTATTATGATGTGCCGATGTCGTTAAATTATGACATGTTTAGCTCTTACAAAGGTAAAACAATGGAACAGATAGCAGAGCAACGAGCCAAACCTATTGGTATAAATATGGCAATGTTGGAAACACCGCAACAGATACACAAAAAAATTGATCTAAAGCCGGAGCTGAACAGGTTTGTAATGAAATTGACCTATAAAGGGCGCTCTACTTTTCTACGTGTTTTCAGTGACATAGCGACGTGGCCCAGTGAGGCTGAAATCTCGGCAGCTTTTAAACGATTGCTGCAGGCTAAAATGCCTGAAATTGCGTTTGTTACCGGCGATAAAGAGCGGAGCACTCTTAAAAAAGGTGACCGAGAGTATAAAATGCTAACCAGCGACAAGACCTTCCGTTATGCGCTGATTAACCAGGGTTTTGACGTAGATTCTGTTTCATTAGACAAACAAAATATTCCGGACAATATCACAACACTGGTTTTGGCAGATCCTCAGAATGCATTAAGCGTGGCAGCTACAGAAAAAATTCGAGCTTATATAGCTAAAGGCGGAAACCTGTTAATAGCAGGTGAACCGGACCGGCAACAATTGCTTAATCCATTACTGAAAACATTGGGTATTCAATTGATCAATGGTATACTCAAACAAGAAAGTAAGGATAACGCTCCCACCCTAATATTGTCCGATTTGACAAAAAATGCTGTCAATATATCTAAAGTATTGACAGAACCATCAATAGACACTTTGCCTGTTTCGATGAACGGCGTTGCGGGATTATCTTATCACGATACCAGCGGATTCAATGTCCAACCATTACTAGTCACAAAAACCGGAAAGGCCCATAATACGAGAGGCCGTAACCCTGATCTTGATATGGTTAATAACGACGAGCAAGCTAATACTGGCCTAACCAAAGGTCAGCAATTTTTTCCTCCGGGTGTTGCCACCCAAGGCGCTCATATAATAACGAGGAATAGAACGTTGCAAACCATCGTTGGCAAAAGATTAATAAAGCAATCGCCTTTAATACCTGAATATGCAAATAATTCTAAGGATACTTATACTACTGCGTTAGGCTTAACGCGCCAAATAAATGGCAAAGAGCAGCGCATAGTTATATGTGGCGATGCTGATTTTATGAGTAACTCGGAGTTAATAAGGTCTAGTCCTAAAACAATCAACTTTTATTTCAGCAACGCTTTATTCAACTGGTTAGATTACGGGCAATTCCCTGTCAATACCTCGCGCCCAGACAGTAAAGACAACCGCGTAACGGTTAGCACGGACCGGGTAGCCTTTTTAAAAATTTTATATGTATGGGTTCTGCCTGGCCTAATCTTAGCGTTTGCTGCCATTTTCCTAATCCGCCGTAAAAGAAAATAACATGTTATTTACCACAGACAAGCAAACGCAGGAGGACCTGAATATTTATGGAAAACAGGGGACGGATTCTATCTTATCTTTGTTCAATCGCACCTTGACGGTAAATGGATCAAAGCTGCTGGAAGAGATGTTTATGCACCCGTTGTCGGATGCCATAGCTATTAATGGCCGCAGCGAGAAGATCAACTACCTGAAAACGATAAAAGCAGTGTTTCCGTTCAGCTCCGAATTGTTTGACCAGATCGAGCAATATCTGGCAAATACGGATGAAAGAACGAAACTTTCCGGTGAGAAACCCAGCTTGGAAAAAAAGCTAACCAGTTTGGTTGTAGTCGATGCCGATTATAAACTGATAACCGGCGGCATAAGCGCATTAATAGAGATCACACAGCAGCTAAATAGCCTGGTAAAAAACACATTGCTGTTGGCAGGTAGCCCTTTTAAAACGGATGACGATACCACGAGACTCTATGCGCTTTTAAGTGCAGAACCCATTAACCTGCTATTGCAAGAAAACCCGAAGCAAAAGTTGCGGCATGAAAAACTGGCCGCTTACGATGCAGTACTACGGTTTCGCCACCGAGAAACAGTGCGGCAAATACTAAAATACGTTTATAAGTTGGACGTCTATATCAGCATAGCCAAAGTAGCTGCGGAGCGGAATATGGTATTTGGCAAAGCTTTAGCCAAAGAAAAGCAGGTCATCAGCATAGATCGATTTTATCATCCACAACTAAAAAATGCAGTTGCGAACAGCATCCACATTAACCCCAATAGCAACGTGATTTTTCTAACCGGAGCTAACATGGCAGGTAAATCAACCTTCATGAAATCGTTGGGTATTGCGATGTACCTGGCACATATGGGTCTGCCGGTAGCGGCCAAAAAGATGGAGTTTGCGGTACTAGATGGGATCTATACGACCATTAACCTGCCAGATAATTTAGGTATAGGCGTGAGCCACTTTTATGCTGAAGTACTGCGAATCAAGAAGATTGCCAAAGAGCTAAGTTCAGGCCGGAACATCTTTGTGATCTTCGATGAATTGTTTAGAGGGACTAATGTGAAGGATGCTTATGAAGCCACGATCGCCATCACTACAGCCTTTGCCAAAAAACAAAAAAGCGTGTTTGTGATCTCCACTCATATTATAGAAACCGCCGGGGTACTGAAGTCGCAAGCCAATATCAGTTTCAAATACCTGCCTACCCGCATGAATCAAAATAAGCCGGAATATACCTATACTCTGGAAGAAGGTATTACTGATGACCGGCACGGCATGATCATCATTAACAATGAACGCATTCTGGAACTGTTAAAGAAAAGAAAGGAGCCAACAACTAAATGAGTTTTATAGCCGATAAACAAACACTGGAAGACCTGAATCTGCTGGGCAAATACAAACAGCATTCGGTTTTTACCCTGTTCAATAAAACAAGCACAGCGGGTGGAGAGAAGCTACTTGGCGAGATGTTTCAGAACCCATTGACAGATCCTGAAACAATCAACAAACGCAGTGAGATTTTTAAATATTTCCAGGACAAACAAATAGAATTCCCGTTCAGCAACGCCCAGTTTGGCCAGATGGAGAACTACTTGAGCCGTGAAAGCAAGAGCAGCTACCCCGCAACATTAATCAGCCTGACGAAAAAGAAGCTGTTAGCCACGATAATAAAAGACGAAGAGTACCCAAACATTGAAAACGGCCTACAACAGACTATAGCGTTATTATATGAATTTAGAATATTCATCAGCCAACTAGAAGGAAAAGAGGAACATCCTATTTTAGCAAAGCTACAAGCCGTAAAAAACATACTGAATGAAGCAAGACTGAAAGTGATAGCACAGCCAACTATTACAACCAAACTATCATTACTAAAAATAGCCAGCTATGATTATCTGTTAAGGCATACAATGAAACAGGGTTTACAGAATGTGATGGAGACCTTTTACCAGTTGGATGTATTTATCTCGGTGGCAAACATAGCCAAAGAAAAAAACTTCGGTTATGCCAAAGCCCTTTCAAAAGTAAGCAATGTCCTTAAGGCAACGGCGCTTAGACACCCCAATATCGATAAAGCGATAACTAATCCGGTAACATTGAACAGTGATAGTAACCTGATCTTTTTAACCGGAGCCAACATGGCCGGCAAGTCAACCTTTATGAAAGCTTTTGGTGTCAATATCTATTTGGCCCACCTAGGTTTCCCGGTTGCCGCGGCAGAGATAACTTTCTCGGTAAAGGACGGAATCTATTCATCCATCAATGTACCGGATAACCTGAATATGGGGTATAGTCACTTTTATGCAGAAGTTTTAAGGGTAAAGAAAGTAGCAGAGGAAGTAAATAGCGGCAAAGACTTGGTAATCATTTTCGACGAGCTGTTTAAAGGCACAAATGTAAAAGATGCCTACGATGCGACGCTGGCGGTAACTGCCGCTTTTAGCGAATATCGCAATTGTTTATTCATTATTTCAACGCATATAATAGAAGCGGCTGAGGTGTTAAAAGAACAAAATAATATCCAGTCACTTTTTTTACCCACCATCATGAACGGTAATATACCTTCTTATACTTATCAGTTGCAACCTGGCATTTCGGCCGACCGGCATGGTATGATGATCATTGAGAATGAAGGGATATTGCAGTTGCTTGAATCAGAATAAAATTATAAAAAACCATTATAGAACCAATCAAATGATGTCATTAAAATTTTGTAGTAAAAACTATATCGCGGCACTGTATTTAGCCTTTATCAGCGTTAGCGTCCACGCGCAGCAACCTCAACAAAAAGCGCAAATAAATTTCGTCGATCTGCCATTAGACCCTGCCGTTCGTACTGGCAAACTGGCTAATGGTTTTACCTATTATATTCGTTATAACGGAGAACCAAAGAACCGGGTATTGCTGTATTTAGTAAATAAAGCTGGTTCCATATTGGAAGATGAGGATCAGCGTGGCCTGGCTCATTTTATGGAGCATATGAGCTTTAACGGCACTAAACATTTTCCGCATAATGATTTGATAAACTATTTGCAAAAATCAGGTGTGCGTTTTGGAGCAGATATTAACGCTTATACCAGTTTTGATGAAACAGTCTATGAGCTTCCTATCCCTTCAAATAAACCAGAGCTGTTAAAAGGCGGACTAGAGATTATTCGCGACTGGGCGCATGACGCTTTGCTCGACCAGACAGAAATAGATAAAGAACGAGGCGTAATACTGGAAGAGAAACGCCTAGGCAAAGGAGCAAGCGAAAGAATGCAGCAGGTTTATTGGCCGGTTATATTGAACAATTCCCGTTACGCCACGCGAATCCCTATTGGGCTGGATACGGTATTGAATAACTTTAAACGCCCCACTATCGCCCGATTTTATAATGATTGGTACCGTCCGGACCTTCAAGCAGTGATTGTGGTAGGCGATATTAATGTCGATCAGATAGAAGCGCAAATAAAACAAAAGTTTGCGGATCTGAAAAACCCGGCACAGGAAAAAACTCGCCCCAAATATACCATTCCGCTAACCGGTAAAAACCAGTTTTTAGCAGTGACCGATAAAGAACTAACGACAACGGAAGCCAAGATTATGATCAAACATAAGGCACCCGAGATTAAAACTGAAGCAGATTACCGTACGGCTTTGGTACAAGGTATTTTTGACCGGATGTTAAGTAGCCGCTACACGGAATTACTAAGGCAGGCCGATCCGCCATTTATAAACGGTAGCGCCGGCATCTCTGCTTTTATGGGTGGTTTAGATGCTTATAATGTCAGCGTACAGGCCAAACCCGGCGAGCTTGAAAAAGGATTGAAAGCGGTTTGGCGTGAAACTGAGCGATTGAAACGTTTCGGGTTCACCTCAACAGAACTGGAAAGAGCTAAAACAGCTTATATGAACAACATGGAAAGCGCCGTTAAAGAAAAAGGCAAAACCAATTCTGCAAACTATGTGAAAGAATATCAGATTAACTTTTTAACGGGAGAAGCCGCACCTGGCATTGATAAAGAATACCAACTAACAAAAAATGATCTGCCCGACATCAGCCTTATGGACGTTAACGCTTTGGCCGCAAGTTACATTACCGATGCCAACCGTGATATACTGATCCTAGCACCTGAAAAAGATAAAGGTAGTTTGCCTGATGAAGCCACCGTCAACAACTGGCTTAAAGCAGGAGCAGCGGAAATACTTACCCCCTATAAAGACTATGTAAACACCAAGCCGTTGCTTAGCAAAGCACCTACTCCCGGCAAAGTTATAAGTGAAACAAAGAATAAAGGCTTCAATATCACCACGCTAACCTTAAGTAACGGTGTGAAAGTACTGCTGAAGCCTACCGAATTTAGAAATGATGAGATTCGTTTCAGCGCTTTTGCGCAGGGCGGTACCTCTATATACTCCGATGTAGATTACCAGTCGGCAGCGAACGCCGCTGGCCTAATTTCGGCAAGTGGCGCTGGTAACTACAATGCCGGCGAGTTAAGTAGATACCTGCTAGTTAAAAAGCTAAACGTACAACCTTATTACCGAACGGTACCAAGGTATAACCGGCGGATCAACCCCTAAAGACTTGGAAGCCGCGTTAGAAATGGTTTACGCCTATTTTACAGAACCAAGGAAAGATACAAATCTTTTTAAGGGCATCATAGCGCGCTCTAAAGCGAGTTTAACTAATCGTAGCAATGACCCCAATAGTGTCTTTAGCGATACAGTGAGCGCGACAATGGGAAGCTACAATGTTAGGCGTACCGGCCCCTCGCTGCAAAAATTAGAGCAGATTAATCTTGATAAAGCCTACCATATTTATCAGGAGCGCTTTGCCGATGCGAGCAACTTTACTTTCACCTTTGTAGGCAGCATAGATATGAACACCATTAAGCCCTTACTCGAAAAATACCTGGGCTCATTGCCGGCAACATATATGCATGAGCAGGCAAAAGATCTCAACATAAATCCGCCCACCGGCAGATTGGAAAAAACAGTTTATAAGGGGAGCGAGCCAAGAGCAAACGTATACCTGGTGTATACTGGTAAGTACGATTATAGCCCCGAGAACAATGTGAAAATGGATGCCTTAAAGGAAACCCTGGAAATTCGGTTATTGGAACGTCTACGCGAAGACGAAAGCGGTGTATATAACCCTGACACGAAAGTAAGCACGGCAAAACTGCCGCAACAGCGTTATAGCTTGATCGTTCATTTTGGTTGTGCTCCTCAAAACGTCGATAAACTCATTGCATCTACATTGGATGAGATTGGCAAGCTTAAAATCGACGGTCCTTCGCAAGGTAATTTAGACAAATGGCGCACAGAAGAAAAAACCAGTTTTGAACCACAATTGAAAACTAATAATTTCTGGTTAAGCTACTTAAACGGTCAATTGCAGAGCGAGCAGCCGTTGGATCAGGTTAATCAATACAACCATTTATTGGACGAAGTAAAAACCTCCGACGTTAAAACAATGGCCAGTAAATACCTGAGGGGCAATAACTATATCAGGCTGGTTTTATTGCCAGAAACTATAAAGCTATAGTCGTCTAAAAGAAAAATACTCTTCGTTCTTACGTTTTTTCATTACGATAAATGATTTAGTTAATAGTTAATTATGCCCTTCGGTAGAGTGGCTGTGGCAAGACTACTTGCGTGGGTCTGGGAGTGCCCACGTAAGTTTTTAAAAGCCTTCAGCAGTAAACTTATATAAGAAGTTAAGGTCAAGCATGCTCTTAAGCTGGCGGTAGAAGTTATCCGCAGGAAACATAGTCTTAAACTTGAAAGCGGATAAACAGTTTTTCCTGATAATTTTTTGTTAATGATCTAATATACTAATAATCAATTTTTTTAATAAATAAACCAAAGAGCTTTTTTTAACAAATTTGTTAAAAAAACTCATGCAAGTTACTCCCTACTTACATGAGTTGTGCCACAGCCACTGGAGCGGCGGGCCTTTTATTATCCCTGATTGATTTGCCTATGCACTGAATACTGATTTATCATCTATCTATATCCTATTATGAAGTACGAGCTGGAAACATTAACACAACTGGTCAATTCAGTGGTTCGTGGTGAAGAAAAGCCTGCGGTATTGCAGGAGATCCTGAAGGAAGCCGAGAGGCTGCCAAGGGTGATTATGGAAAATATCTTTGGGCTGCAAACGGATTACCTGGTGAGGCAATACATTTGCTGGCACCAGGATGAATTGGTAAAGCTGGCCGATCAGCTTTACCGCAAGGCGGCTATCGTACCTCGGAAGGAAATTAAAAAGGCGCTGGTGATCATCCTGAATGTGCTGAACCAGTTGGGTCAGGCATTCCCGGAACATTGCGACAGTTCGGTGCCGGTGCCGCAGGCGGTATTGGATAAAGAGCGGAAGATTTATGTAAACGACCTTGACACCTTAAGGTTGCGACTGGAAGAAAATAAGATCAATCCGAAACTGATTAAGGTGGCTTTGGCCCCGTTAGAGAACTATATTGCCAGACGGCCCGGTAAAAAGATCAGCTACGGCGACTATCAATATATCCGGCAATATAGGACCGGGATGAAAGAACTGGATTTTGGGACGAAGGATTTCCCTGCAAGGGATTATGTGCTGTCCAATAAGCTGATCTCGGTGAATTATAACAATCTGCTGCTCTTAGAATATTGTACAGCGGAGATCACCAAATACCTGGATAAACACCCGACACCGGAGGGTAAGGAAAAAGTGCTGACCAGTGTAAAGAAGATTCTGAACCAGTTACCGGTGATTACGGGAATCAGTTATGATAAGCGTTTCCAGCCGATCAAGGAGGCATTGCTAAAATGGACGGAGGAAGAAAGCAATTTTTGGCTGAGTAAAGCGGAAGCGGCCGGTTTAACCGCGCCGGTGCCGATGTTGAAACAAAAGCTGCCGGTAGCGCAGATCGCCTTAATGGCGGCTTTGACCTATCGGAACGATGTGTATTACGAAAAGGATAAGAACAGGATCATTGATCATTATGTCCATGTCTATGCCTCAAAAGAGACAGAACACATGAGCGAGGGAAGTTTTCGTAACCATTTCAATAAACCGACCGACGCGGCAGCAAGGGGATTAAGAAAGCTGTTACGGAAGATGTTGGATGATCTGGATGGCTTCCTCAAATAAGATAACGATCAAATCCATAATCTGTTAGAATATGGGTTAGCTCGGCAAGCATTCGCATATTAAAGCCCTCGTGTTGTAAAACATCGTAGGGCTTTTCCAATTTAAGAATATCGGCCAAAGTGTGGTAACCATAATGTTGGGTAATGGCTTGAAGTTCGGGGCTGGCGCTCAGCTTCGCAATGGGCAGGTTCAGCAGTTTTTGTTGAGTTAACATGGTGCTTTGTTATTGTTCTTACTGCCCCCGGTAAGGTGTTGAAAAAAAATAGCGCGGGACATCAGCCATCTGTAAACTGAGGCTCGCGAAAGCCCAACAAACAAGACAAACTAACGCCCACACGCATTCGGTGAGCGGTTAGCTGATTATCTCTTGTTTGTTTGGTGAAGTTTCGCGATTTCAGTTTACAAGTTAATAGCTACCACTATTCTATATATTGAATTTCTTTACTCTCTGTTTTTATGTTGTATTTCTCTAATTATTTTTGCTAAGCAAATATAGTATATCCGCTTGTAATGGCAGATTTCTTTACTAAAATCAGGGGTGCCCAACCCCTTGTGGACTATTCCTGTATGTTGTACGTGCTTTTCTTTGTATGCTATAAAGGATTCGCCTATGGAAAAAGTCTACGCATTTCCTGCTAAAGTGAAATAATGGAGCCAGTTAACAGGCAGGCAGGTTCATTTAATGTTTTAAATATGTATAGTAAATTTTATGACATGCTGTACAGTCAGCTGACGACTATCTTACATTCAATCGTAATTAGTCAGACCGACCCTGTAAAACGGCTATCCCAGGCGCTACATGAAATAAGGGTTGTACTACAAACGTTGCGGGGAAAAGTATTGTCCCGGCCTTTCCCCACCAAAGAAATCGAGATTTGGTTTTTTAAAACAATCAAACCTAAATTTTACGCGCTGCGCATTTTTCATTTGGAGCTGTATAATCTCGATATGAGTAAGCCTGCCGGTACACGGGATATGCTGCTGACATTTTACAAGCAGGAACTCGGCCTGGTGGACCGCTTCTTTAAGTTGAATGCCTTTCTCTACCAGTATTTTAAAGCGGGTTTTTCGGAAATGGATGGGCTGTATTTTATCCGGGGTGCCGAAATACCGACGGTACTACAGCCGGAATTACCCGACACCGATCCTGAATTTTCAACCGGGCTGGATTATATGTACGCCCGTTTTATGGCCTTTGAAATGCTGCAAAGGGAAATCTTAGACCGCATGAACGGACTGGACGGCACCTTGCAGCCCTTGGAACCTAAAAAGCCGAAACCTGTGCCTCATCTCCAATGGACAGGCAGCCATGTGAACATGGTGGAGCTGGTCTATGGCCTGTACTATACCATGCAGCTGAATAACGGGCAGGCTGATGTAACCGAGATCGTGGCCTTAATGGAGGATACTTTTGGTATTAAGCTTCGCGACGCGCATCATTCTTTTGTCGAAATACGCCGCCGCAAAATAGACAGTCCTTCCCGGTTTTTGGAGCAGATGGCAGCTGCCATACAGCAACGGGTAGATGACGATTTGGATTACAAGCCCAAACTAAAAAAGGCACTCAGGGCACAGCAAAACAACGAATAACCAGCCAAACAGACCCATGCCGTTCCCATGATGGGAAAGGAAAATCGGGGGTCTGGAAACCTTTGTTCCGTTCCCGGCAATGTCGCCGGGAATGTAAAACAAAGGTTTATGTTGATACATTTTGGGTGGCCCGTATTCGGGCTTTGTGCAGGGATCTTCCTGGTCGTTTACTTCGCCGTGATCGGCTGGCTCTATTTCCGGGAAGATGCCAAATCGTTCTTTAACAAACAACAAAAGCAGGCAGCAGGCGAGGAAGAAACGCCGGAACTGGCTGGGCCGGTTAAGCCTGAACCGGGGCTTTCAAACGTCAGCCTGAACGACCTGGACTTTGGCCGGGAACAACAGCAAGCAGATGTCCCCGATTTGCTGGAAGAACTCAAATGGTTCTTCGACCAGGCCGCCAGGGACAAGGTGCCGCAAAAAGAAATCTTATCCCTGCTATTGCCGATCCTGGAACCGCATACCGAGCTATTGCAAGGAGAGCGTGGCAAAGCGATCCACGAGTTTATACAAGCGGAGTGCCGGGAACAATTAGGCTACGAGTTACCGGAAAAGCGCAACACCATTCTCCATAGCGGGGGGCTTGCGGTACTGCTGGTTTTATTGTCGGTAGCAGCGCAGGCGCAAGATGGAAATTCGGGTATTCAGCAAGCGACCACAATGGTCAAGGGATACTTTGACACCGGCTGTAACCTGATGTACGCCATCGGCGCAGTAGTCGGCATCGTTGGGGCAATCAAGGTTTATCAAAAATGGAACGCGGGTGAGCCGGATACCGGCAAGGTAGCCGCTTCCTGGTTCGGCTCCTGCATCTTCTTAGTGGTGGTAGCCACCGTTATCAAATCATTTTTTGGGTTATGAGCAGCATTTATCAGATCAACAAAGGTATTAACAAGAGTATTGAGTTCCGCGGACTGCGGGCTCAATACATCGGGTATTTAGCAGCGGGGTTAGTCGCCTTATTGATCCTGTTTGCAGTATTGTACATCGTAGGCGTAAACACCTATGTCTGCCTGTTTATCATCTTTAGCGCAGCCAGCGCCTTGATTTTCTATACGTTCCGGCTGAGTCATAAATACGGCAAACATGGCCTGATGAAAAAACGCGCCAAACGGCAGCTGCCCGACTACCTCAAATTCCGCTCACGCCAATTATTTATCCATTTAAAAGGGAGGGGCTTATGATTGAGATAGAGAAAATATTGCCCATCTACAAAGTCGAACATGATGCCTTGCTATCGGCCTACGGTGATATAACCGTGGTTTATGAAGCCCGCTTACCGGACATCTTTACCCTATCCGGCGCGGACTACGAAACCTATCACCAATCCTGGGTAAGCGCGATCAGGGTCTTAGCAAAACATACCATTGTGCATAAAAAGGATGTGTTTTCGCGTAATCATTACAAGGGTGCAGGCAGCAATAAAAGCTTTTTAGCGGCAGCCGCAGACCGTCATTTTGAGGGACGTGCCTATTTAGATCACCGCTGTTATATCCTGCTCACCAAAAAGGCGGAAGATCGCAAAGCCGCCAGTAGCGGGTACTCCGGTTTAATGCGCAAAAGTATCGTACCCAAACAGACGACAGATCCCCGTATGCTGCCTGACTTTTTAGAAAAAGCCGGACAGTTCGAGCGTATTTTATCGGATAGTGGCTTTGTCAAACTGCGCAAACTAAGCAATGATGAACTGGCGGGTACTAAGGCAAAGGCTGGCCTATTGGAACAATATTGTTTCAATTTGGGTGAGGACGAGCGCCCGCTCATTAAAGATGTGCATCTGAAAGACCGTTTACAGATCGGCGATCAGTACGGCCAGGTGTTCACCCTAAGTGATGCGGAAGATCTGCCTGCTTTATGTGGTAGCCGCATTGATTATGATAAGTACAGCACCGACCAAACCCGCTTTCCTATCGGCTTTGCCACCGGGCTGAATTTGCTGCTGGATTGCGACCACGAATACAACCAGTACATTTTTATTGATGACGCGCAGAAAACCATGAAAATGCTGGAAGCCAAAAAGCGCCGCCTACAATCACTTTCTGCCTACAGCCGGGAAAACGCCATCTCCCGTGATGCCACCAATGATTTTTTGAACGAAGCCATTAGCCAGGGCAGGTTACCGGTTAAGGCGCATTTTAATGTGATCGCCTGGACACGGGATCGGGAAAAATTACAGGACATCAAAAACCTGGTGGGTTCGGCAATGGCGAAGATCGGTGCCACCGCCAAACAGGAAACCGATGGCGCGGCCCAAATCTGGTGGGCAGGTATTCCCGGCAACGCCGCCGATTTTCCTGCCAATGATACCTTCGATACCTTTTTGGAACAGGCCACTTGCTTTTTGAACTTGGAAACCAATTACAGCAGCGACCCGCCGGAGAGTGGAATCCGCTTTTGCGACCGGTTGAGTAACAAGCCGGTTTATGTGGATTTATACGACCTGCCGCGACAACGGGGCCTCACCTCTAATATGGGCACTTTGGTTTGCGGCACATCGGGTGGCGGTAAATCGGTAACTGTTAACCATATCCTGCAAACCCTGTATGACCAGGGCGCACACTGCGTGGTAATTGATATTGGTGGTAGTTACAAAGGTTTATGCGAATTGGTAGGGGGCTATTACTTCACTTATGAGGAAGCCAACCCGATCCGGTTCAACCCTTTCTTTTTGCCCGAGGGCCAGATACTGGATACCGAAAAGAAGGAGAGCCTTAAATCACTTTTGGTTGCCTTGTGGAAACAGGAAAATGACAGCTTTAACCGCAGTGAATATGTAGCCTTATCCAATGCTTTACAAGGCTATTACCAGTTCCTGGCCGCTGATCCGTCCGTCTTCCCTTGCTTTAATTCTTTTTATGAATACCTGGAAGACCATTACACGGAGGTATTAAAAAGCCACCGGGTCAAAGACCGTGATTTTGATCTGGATAACTTCATGTATGTGTTGCGCCCCTATTACCAGGGCGGGGAATTTGATTACCTCCTTAACGCAACCGGCAAACTCGATCTCTTAAACCAATCCTTCGTAGTGGTAGAATTGGATAATTTGAAAGACCATCCCGTTTTGTTCCCGGTCGTTACGCTGATCATTATGGAAATGTTCATCTCCAAGATGCGCAAGCTAAAAGGTACGCGCAAGGTATTGTGTATAGATGAAGCCTGGAAAGCGATCTCTAAAGCGGGTATGGCCTCCTTTGTTCAATACGCCTTTAAGACCATCCGCAAGTTCAATGGGGTGCCGATGGTGGTTTCCCAGGAGGTGGACGACCTGATCAGTTCACCGCTCATTAAAGATGCTATCATCAATAATGCGGACATTAAAATCTTAATGGACATGCGCAAGTTCCTGTACAAGTTCGACAAAGTACAGGATGCTTTAGGCTTATCCGATAAGGCCAAAACGATTACCCTTTCCGTCAACAAAGATGATCGCGAGATCCTGATCGACATTGGCGGCGTGATCACCAAAGCTTACAAAAATGAGCTTTGCCCCGAAGAACTCTACGCCTTTACCACCGAAGGCAAAGAGCGGGTCAGGGTTCAGGAATATGCCGCCCGCTATGGCAGCATGGAAAAGGGCATCACCGAATTAGTTAAACAACAAAAACAGCTATGAAAAACTTAATCTTCGCAGGGCTGCTATCCGTGATGGCGGCTTGCAATCAAAACAACAACCATTTTGCGGCGGGCACCTATGTCAACCATGCAGAAAGCCAATACAGCGTGGCAGATGATACGCTCATCATTGCCGGTGATTATCAGGTAACACGCCGGACAACGTACCACCGTATCGGTGGCCAGCCGCGTCACCTGCGCAAACAGTTCAACGGTGTTTGGGACGAAAATAAAAAGGTGCTCACGCTCACACAAACAGGAACGCAGCTCTTATTCCGGCCTGCGAAAAAAACACTGTTGCTGGACAATAGCACCTATCATCAACTAAATTAACAGGCTTATGAAATTTTATAAGATCGTGTTGCCTGTCAGTATGGTGGTGGTATTGATTACCCTACCGGAGCAAAAGGCCAACGCACAGTTTGTCATTGGAGAGGTATTAAACCAAACCGTCGGTAAGATCATCCGGGCCATCGACCTGAGTGTACAGCGGGCACAGAACCAAATCATATGGTTGCAAAACGCGCAAAAGGTAATTGAAACCCAGTTAAACCAATTAAAGCTAAGCCAGATCGCAGGTGTTGGCCAGCAGCAAACCGACCTGTTCAGCAAGTACTATAATGAATTGTTCGAGGTGAAAGCTTTAATCAGCGATTACGAGCAGGTCAAAAATATTACCCTGCGGCAGGAAATGTTGGTCAAGGAATACCAAAGCGCCTGGACGCTAACCCAGGAGGACGAGCATTTCACCGCTGCTGAATTGCAGCACATTTCGGCGGTTTATACCGGCATACTGGATGAAAGTGTGAAAAACCTGGATCAACTCATGGTGGTGATCAATTCCTTCAAAACGCAAATGACCGATGGCCAGCGGATGGAGATCATTAGCCGGATCGCTAAAAAGATCGAGGGTAATTACAATGACCTTAAACATTTCAATAACGAAAACATCCTGCTAAGTCTCGGCCGGGCCAAAAGCTCACAGGAAGTTCAAAGTGTCAAAAACCTATATGGCATCCATTAAAAAAATAACATTATTGATCTTGCTGGCTAATGGCAGCCTTCGGCTTTCGGCCCAATCCTTCAGCTTTGGCGATTTGTTCGGGCAATCCGGTAAGCAGAAAAAATATTACCTACAACAGATCGCCGCTTACCAGGCATTTGAATCCGAATTAAAGCAAGGGTATAACGTGGTGAAGAACGGATTGAGCGGTATTCGCGATATTAATACGTCCGAATTAAATGCACATAAGGCTTATTACACTTCGCTCAAACAGCCCGGTAGTTCGGTCAAAAGCAATGTACAGGTACAGGATATTTTGAATTGGCAAACGGAGATCAATAGCTGCTTTGCGTCATCTTTTACCGGCTTAACGACGGATGAGCAAAGCTATATCGTTACCGTAAAAACCAATTTACTGCAAGCCTGCAATGCTGATCTGACCGATCTGCAAAACCTCTTACAGACCGGCACCCTGCAAATGACGGATGATGAACGCCTGAAACGGCTGGCCAAAATTCATGCGGCCATGCTGGATAAGTACGAGTTCACCCGAAGCTTTACCGGTTCCATCCGGCTCTTAATGGCCCAGCGGCAGCAAGACAATAATCAAACACAAACATTAAAAAGCATTTATGAAACACCTTAAATTTTTGCTGGTCGCACTTGTGCTCTTAGGCACGGCGGTCACTACCCAGGTTAAAGCCCAAAGCGAAGACCTGACGCAACTGATTTTGGACATTGAGAAATTAACTCAATTGAAAGGTATTCTCACCGATATGAAAACCGGCTATGATATTATTAACGGGGGATATAATGAAGTCAAGCAAATTGCCAGCGGCAATTTTAACCTGCATTCCACTTTCTTAAATGGGCTGCTGATCGTTAGCCCCGCCGTAGCGAATTATGGCCGGGTAGCTGACATTGTTTTAAAGCAGGGCTATATCGTTACCGAGTACCAGCGTTATTACGGGCAGTTCAAAAACAGCGGCATTTTTAACAATGATGAAATTGCTTACCTGGGTAATGTTTATGCCACGCTGTTACAGCAAAGCCTTCAAAACCTCAGCCAATTAACCGACATCCTAATGGCAGGTAAGTTGCGCATGAATGATGATGAGCGCATTAAAGCGATAGACCATATCTACGCCGACACTGACGATAAGCTCAGCTTTCTGCGGCATTTTGACCAGCAGGCTGCGATCATGGCCGCGCAACGCCAGCATGAAGTAAACAATCTATCCACGGTTCAAAAACTTTACTGATATGGATAATCTGACAGGCCTACAGGCCACCTTAGAACAGGTCTATAACCAGATGCTGCCGCTATGCAGCCAACTGATCGGAACGGCGCAGGGACTGGCGGGCTTTGCAGCCTTATGGTATATCGCTGCGCGTGTCTGGCGGCAGATCGCCGCCGCCGAGCCGATTGACTTTTACCCCTTATTGCGCCCCTTTGCTTTGGGCATGGCCATTATTCTCTTTCCAACGGTATTAGCGGTAATGAACGGCGTTTTACAGCCAGTAGTGAGCACGACAAACAATATGGTTAAAGATTCTAATGCCGCCATTGCCATACTCTTACAGCAAAAGACCGAAGCAGAGAAAAAGACACCCGCTTATCAAATGTATGTTGGAGCGGACGGAGAGGGTAACCGCGAGGCCTGGTATAAATACACCCATCCCGATGATCCGAACGATAGTAACGAGGGTATGATTGGCAGCGTAGGCAACGATATGAAATTCGCGATGGCCAAAGCTTCTTACAACTTTAAAAACAGCATTAAAGAATGGATGTCCGAAGTATTGCAGGTATTGTACGAAGCGGCTGCATTATGTATCAATACGGTGCGGACTTTCCAGTTGATCGTATTGGCGATACTGGGCCCCTTGGTATTTGGCTTCGCGGTATTTGACGGTTTCCAGCACACGCTTACCGTCTGGCTGGCGCGTTATGTCAACGTGTTTTTATGGTTGCCGGTCGCCAATATTTTCGGCAGCATCATTGGTAAGGTGCAGCAAAATATGTTGGCCTTGGATATTGCGCAAATCCAAAGTACAGGCGACACCTTTTTTAGCTCCACAGACGTTTGTTACCTCATATTTTTAGTGATTGGCATCGTGGGCTATTTCACCGTACCCAGCACTGCCAACTATATCGTCCACGCTGGCGGCGGCAACACACTCGTTAACAAGATCAATAGCCTGGTCGTAAGTTCCTCCCGTTCCGCCACATCTGCTATGTCCGGCGGGATGCAGGCCGATACCTATGGAAACCAGCGGGAAAGCGTATCGCAAAGCATGGCTGATAATTCTTTAAGCAAAGGCTATTTCAAAGACAAGCCGGACAATGGCTCAAACTATCAAAAAGACAAATTAGGAGGTAAGTAAATGTTCACACAAACCAAAAATATCGACACGGTTGCCAAGCTCAACCGGCGATTTAATATCCTGCTCATGCTGGTAACTGCCGCTGTTTTGTGCTTCGGTATCTATAAAAGCTATGACTTTGCCGACCGTGCGCAAAACCGGGTGCGCATCCTGTATAACGGCAAGGTACTGGAAACTTTCCTGTCCGACCGTAAGCACTATAAACCGGTGGAGCTACGCGATCATATCAAAACATTCCACGAGGATTTTTTTAACCTGGTGCCGGATGATAAGCAGATACAGGTTACCATTACCAAAGCCCTTTATTTAGCGGATGAAAGCGCCAAACGGCAATATGACGACTTGCGCGAACATGGCTATTACGCCAACTTAATTGCAGGCAATATCAGCCAGCAGGTTAACGTGGATAGCACTGTTTTGGACATGAACCAGGTGCCTTATGCTTTTACCTGCTATGCTACCGAAAAACTGGTCAGGGCTACGAGCACGGTAACCCGCAAACTCGTTACCCAGGGCAAGGTTAGGGAATTGAACAGCGAAACGGATAATAATCCGCACGGCTTTCTGATCCAAAACTGGGAAGTAATCAGCAACAAGGATATAGATTCATTAGCTGCAAAACCATGAAGACAGACGTATTGGCCAGCCGCATCGCTGGCCGGATCATCCAAAAACAAACACAGATCGCAGGCTTTTTGAACCGAAAAACCCAGCACTGGAATAAAGCATCAAAACTGATCGCCTTAGCCCTATTCGTGCTGGTATTCGGTGGCCTGTGTATTTATTTAATCATTAAACACATTTAATATGCAACAGCACATTCAATTTCAAAGAAAACGGATCGCACTTGTCGTGCTGCCGTTTATCATTGTCGCCCTATCTGCCTTATGCTTTTACGCATTTGGCGGAGGCAGGGACAGTAAGCCGGTTACGGGCATAACTAACTCCGGCTTAAACACCACGCTGCCATCGGCGCAGTTTGACAAACACGAAAAGCCCAAAGATAAAATGAGCTTTTATACACAGGCCACGTTGGATTCTGCCAAGCAACAATCCAATAATAACAGCCCGTTCTTAAAACAGCTGGGTTTTAAACCCAATGAGCATAACGACCCGGCTAATTCAAATCCGGCGCTCACCTCAGCTTATAGTGATCCCAACGTGGTGAAGATCAATCAAAAATTAGCGGACATTAATCGGCAGATCAGCCAGCCGCAAGCTCCACCAGTTTTGCCCGTTTCGCCAACGAACAAGCCGGTTGCTGATAAAACGCTGACCGACCAGGTAACGAAGCTGGAAACCCTGATGAAAAGCATGAACAGCAACCAGGGCAGCGATCCGCAGATGCAGCAGTTGAGCAAAATGCTGGAACAAATACAGCAAATCCAACATCCCGAATTAGTCAAAAGCGATACTAAACCTGCCGCCTCAACTGACAATCCCTTTAAAGCGGTTAGTGCCAGTATCGATGGTAAGCAAAAGGTGAAACAAGCCGGGGCCGTGAAGCTGCGCCTGAATGATAGCCTGATGGTAAAAGGCCAGGTCATCCCGAAAGGTTCGCCGGTTTATGGTACCGCTAATATCACCAACCAAAGGCTATTAATCGCCATCAAAAATATCCGCTTAGGGCAATCTATTATCCCGGTTGACCTGGCTGTCTATTACACCGATGGGATGCCAGGCGTTCCGGCACCCGAAGCCGAATTTGGTGAGGCCGCCGCCAGCGGTGCGGATAACGCCATGCAGAGTATGGAATTTCTCAGCATGGATCAATCCCTGGCAACCCAGGCCGCCGCAGGCGGGATCAGCGCCGCTAAAACCCTGTTCAGTAAAAAAGTAAAACGCATCGTGATACACCTGAAAGATGGCGATGCGGTATTACTGCGTAATAATCAAATCCATTAATACCAATCATTATGGCAGTCAACGAAAATAACTTAGCCTATAACAAAAACCTGTTGGAAAAATTAGGTTTTGGCCAGGCGCTACATGACCCGCTGGAAAAATTCATTATCCAGCAACAACCCGAAATTAAGTTGACCCACGAGGCCAGCCATTTTAAAGACAACGTAGAGTACACCCTGCATTTCCGAAAGTCGGATACCACGGATATGTATTTCTTTAACCGGTATGAAGCCACGCTCAAAAGCAACGACGAAGCATTTAACCGTACTCAATCCTTTCAGATACGCAACGGCACCAATATCACCGCCCAGGAGTCTTTTAACCTCATATCCGGCAGAGCTATTAACAAGGAAATGTTCACCGGCAACGGCGACCGTTACGAAGCCTGGCTAAAACTGGACTTTTCCCAAAAGGATAAATACGGCAATAACGAAGTGCAGCAGTTTCACCAGAATTACGGCTACGACCTGAATAAAGCCTTAAACAAATTTTCGATTAAAGAATTGGAGGATGCCGATCAAAAAGGCCAGTTGATGGCTTCGCTCAAAAAAGGCAATATGCAGCAGGTTACGATGGAGGTGGACGGTAAGGAAACCAAAATGTATATCGAGGCCAACCCGCGTTTTCGCACACTTAATATTAAAGACGAGTTAGGCAACACCGTCAAACGCGACCGCGTAGAAAAGAAAGACCTCACTAAAACTAACAAGCTCGACGAGGCCCTAAACAAAGACAAAGCCCAATCCCAAAAACAGGGCAAAAGCAAGGGTATGTCCGTAAGCTAAAAAATAAATACCTTTAACGCCCCGCTTAAAACCGGGTATTATTTAACATAAAAACAAATTAAATTATGTCAACATTTCAAAAATTAAAAGACTTAGTGGCAGCCACAGAAGCAGACGCACAAGCATTCCACGAAAAAGGCAACAAAGCCGCAGGCACCCGCCTCCGCAAAGCCTACCAGGAAATCAAAGTCCTTGCACAACAAGGCCGCACAGAAGTAACCGAACTAAAAAACAAAGAATAATAAGCAGTTAATAACTGATTGGGGAGAAAGGGAGCGCAAATCGCTCCCTTTTTTATTGCAAATCATCGCGCCCTATCTGTTAGTTTGTTATGCTATCTTAGCGATTAAAACAAGCCCTTCGTTATGCTAAACGAACAGATAGAATTGGATTATTTATTAAAAATCCTGGCTTCATGGGAAAGCGAGATCCAATTTAACTCTTACGTTAGCTATACAGATATTAATAAAGCCGCAGAAGGTTTTTCGCTAAAACTCCTTAATTTAATTTACGATTATCATTTAGTTGATCTAAATGATATAAAAAGAGATCATCCGGGAGTAGATCTTGGTGATGAAACGAAAAGTAAGGTCGCCTTTCAGGTTACCTCACGTTCGGATGCTGCGAAAGTAGTTGTTGACTTAAAAACAGTAGTCAAACACGGGCTTGACAAGATTTATACTGGCGGCATTAAGTTTTTTATTATTCGTCATGCCACCATTAAATTTGGATCGCGCACAAAACCAACACTATTTCTTCCTTCTTTCGATGTTAAAAAAGACATCGTTTATTTAAAAGAAGTATCTGAAAAAATCAAACAATGTTATCATCAGGACTATCCGCGTTTTTTGGAGATTAAGGAATTGTGTGAAAAAGAACTTCGGCCAGTTTCGGGAGAGCATCAACAATCCCCCGACACACCAAATCTTGCCGCTATCGTTGAGCAGCTATCTAAACAATTGGCCGCATTTAAAGGTGCGATTGCACCTCAAAGCACCATTGAAAACGATTTTTCTTTAGGTCTGCGATTACCTCAAATTCAAATGCTTGCTGAACGCAATGGTTTTGTCAGTCAGTTGGAAGCAATTGCATTAAACAGCCCCGTTATTTGGTTATACGGAGACGTAGGAACAGGTAAGACCAACATAGCATTTTTGTTGGCTAAAAAACAATCAAATTCTGTTTATTGGTTAGAAACAGGCGGGTTAGTCCCCACAATGCTTCCAGTCACATTTAACCGCAATTTTACAAACGAATTTAACATAGAGCCAGGTAATAATTTATTACAGACACTTGATCTGATTTTTGAAAATGTACCGGAAAACGCCTGCATTATAATAAACGATTTGCCGGACCTCGCCGGTAATGAAACCATTATAAAGTGGTTTATTGAATTAATTTATGCTATTATTTCCAGTGAAAGAATATTGATAATAACCAGCAATTATCAAACCCCCACCAAGATTAAAACTCAATTTTCTGATCAATTCTACCAAACGGGTGTGCCGGTTTTCGATGACCAGGATATAACTGAAGTGTTAAACCTAATGGGCGCTCCGCTTGAAAATGTAGAAGAATTAACAATGTTAGTTAGTTATCTTTCTGAAGGCCATCCTATTATTGTTAATGCTATCATTTCTTATCTGCGGGAAAAGGCATGGGAAGTGGTTCAAGAAACGCTTAACCATATTTTTAAACATGATTATGCTTCGGGACTTAATAATGAGACATATACCAGATTGATTGATTCCACAGAGGATGAAGCTACCCGTGAATTACTATTTAGGTTAAAATTGATTACCGGTTCATTTACCGAAAAAGAAATTAGGGTAGTGAGTGATGTATCGCCTCTGATTAAAATGGCAGATCAAAAAATCAATAAGTTAAATGGTGTATGGCTAAGAGTTACCCAAAATTCCGGTTATCAACTATCGCCTCTGATTAAACGTTTAGGTCAAAACCTGGATGAGGAACTGGTTAAAAACATTTATCGCCAATTAGCTGCTTCAATAATAGATAAGCGGAAACTTAATCAATATGACTTCGGTAAAGCCATTACCTATTATATCAATGGTGATGCTAATGCAGACGCTGCAATGTTACTCGTTCGCGCTTTAAATTCCTTATTATCCACCCCAAAGCTTTTCTACGATTTTGGTTTCAATTTGTACTGGTACTTTCAGGAAATGCCTACAGATATTCCCTTAGTCATCAGGATTTTTATCAGGTTTTTGCAAATGAATATTGCCATGACACAAAAGGAAGATACTTCCTTCTTATGGGATGACTTACAACGTTTAGGCAACAGGGCTACGGATGATTTCTCTTTAGGCATGGTTAATTTGATAGCTTACCGCCTCCACGCGGAAGATACTCCGATTGCCGCCATGACCCAATTATCAGCCGCTTTAAAGCATTTGTATAGCGAACAGGGAGAAAGCCATACTTTCGGTTTTGGGGAGGACAATATCCGAAACGGTGCCTGGGTTACTTTTTACAACCTTAAACCCGATGAATATAAAGATTGGTTTGCAAAGGTTGGCGAACTGAACCTTACACAGGAGATGCTTTCGCCGGAAAGTAATGCATCCTATTCAGCAGCCGGGCCAATGATTTATGTTAATCTTTTTGAAAGAGATTTAAAAGGTCAATGGGATAAGATCAAAGCTATTTTGTATGAGGTATTGGGGTACGCTTTGGAAACAAATCTGGGACTAATTGCTGCTTATGCCCTTAAAAACCTCGTCTACTTAATCTGCCAGGAAGAAAAAGATTTTGCAGCTGCGCCTGGTCTGATTGCTGAATATGAAAATTTGCTTTTACAACATCCCATTTTTCGATACATCGTTATTGGGGAATATGGTAGACAGCTATTTTACGCTGTTAAAAATGACGAAGCGTATGAACAACTATCTCTCGTTATTGGCACCAGTTTGCCGCCGTATTTTTCGGAGGCACCCGAAACCCAACGTATTTATGGGCAATTGTCTGCGAAGTATAGTGAATTTTCGGCCCATGAATATAGCCTGAAAGCGTTAAAGACCTGCTTAGATAACAAGTTTAATGGCAATCTGGAACGTGTACAACTCTTCGGGGAACTCGGAATATCCTTTTGGCTGATTGGCAACAACGAGCAGGCAGTGCGCACGCTGGAGCAAGGTTACGATCTTTTAAACTCGAATTTTATAGATACGTTAGCCTATAAAGCAGCTGTAATCCGGTATGGCCATGTCGGGAATTACATTAATAGATTAATGATAACCGGTCAAGCGCCTACAGAAACATTAAATGGTGAGTATGTAAAGCCCTATCGCGGATTTTTCTATGGAAACGACGAAGCTTTATTGGATGCTGGCTTTTATTTCGATGAACGCAGGTATGTTACTTCCCTCATTTTCCAAGATGCCTACGAGTTTTTAGGTGAATACGAAAAAGCAAAAAAATGGGCTTTAATATCTATTCAAGTTTCCATTAGTTATGAGGATATGCAATTTTCGGCAGTCTTGGGCCGTAGTTTGTTTTATCTAATTCAGGAGGGTGATTTAAACAAGGTGTATACCGTTTATAATTACATGATGAAGCATTTGGACAGCGATAAAGCTAAGCCGTTCAAAACGCTCTCTGCTGCTGATAATGCCGAAATGCAAAAACGTCAATCTGAAATCCAATCTGATGATCTAATATTTTATGAATATGTATTGGTGCCAATTACCTACCAACTAATCTTAGATATAATCACCGGTAATATTTTACCTGAGGACTTTAAGCAGGCTATCCTTAAAATTTTTGAAAATCCTAACCTGCAAGTTAAAGATAAAGAAACCCTGCAAATTGTCCGGAGAATATTTGACGGTGCATTACTTAATAACGGCTCAATTCAAGAGTTGGCCGAACTTACTATTGGTCATAATCAGAGATTTACATCACAGCTTCAGGTTATCATGTATATGTTGTATAGTTTAAATAGCACGGCGGAAGAAGCGGCAAGGTATCAGCTTGTTGTTTTGAAAAGGGAAATTGAAATATTTAACCGGCTAAATCATGGCGGGTACCGTTTCTTTCTTGTGCCATTCTATGTAGCCTTTTGGTTGATTAAATTTGCTAAACATGAAAATGAGTTTAAAAATAAGGACTTTTGGTACAGCAAAAGTCTTAGTCATTTCCAGGACGCACATTGGAATGAAAAACTACGACGATTGTTTGAAGTATTAGTTAATCATTTAGCAATTAATGTTGGCCCTGAGATTGAAGAGTGGCTTATGGGATAACTTGCTTCACTTATCTATCTCATCGCGAATTACGGATTATATTTGTGATATTTAAAGCATACCGACTACTAAACCTGTTATGATTACGCGAAGAAAACCACCAATAAGGGAACCTGAACCCCCACTTACGTTTCCCGAAGATGCCGTACTACAATTTGAAGGAATTCAAATTGCCTTTCTCGAATTAAAAGCGGCTGATTACAAAGCGAAGCATACCACGTTTAGAGGCGTAGCCTTTAAAAGCCTTGTGTTATTTGAAAATACTAAACTGACAAATGGTTTAATTTTTGAAGATTGCGAATTTAGCGAAGCGACCATTTTTAAGAATGTAGTTGTTGATCAATATGACCAGCTTATTACGCCGGATTCGGTAAGCATCGTATTTAAGGGTTGCACCTTTAGTGGTATTGTTGAATTCTTGGGCGAAAAAACCAAATTAAACAGGAGTTTAGTCTTTGCAAATTGTGTTTTTTCAGGAGGGTTGCATATCGACAGCCTAACCATTGAAGTGGAGGGCCTCACGCTGGAAAAATGCACTATTTATAAAAAGCTGGATATATTTCGCACTGCGATAACACAAACCATTTCCTTGGTTGGAAATACGATTAATACTTATGTCAGGTTTGGAAATGTTGTTTGCAGCATGATCACCTTTACCGGCGCTAACGTCATCACTGGTAATTTGCATATGACGACTTGCAAATTTACCCAGGGAATAATTTTTAATGACGGAACATTCAAAGAAGAAATCTACTTTTCCTTAAATGAAACGCGGGAGTCGGGCTTAACCATTATTGATTCTTTTTTTGAAAAAGCCTTCACTATAAATTACCATTCCGGGCAGGTAAGGCCGGGCGTGGGCATTGCTAAATATTATATCAGCAGCGCCAAATTCCTAAATGGCTTTTACGTTTTTGGTGTGCAGGACATGTTTGCTGAATTACCAAGAATTACAGGTATTAATTTGGATATCACCTCCATGCTTTCCGGAAATATATTTTTTGACCATCTGGACGTAAGAACACTTCAAATCGGCGGTTATAACGTCAATGCAAAGATTACGCTTAAAAACATGCATGTCGGTCAGGTCAAAATCAAAGGGCTGATAAACGAAGGCGGACTCATCTTTTCAGGTTTCCGTGCCTCTGTGAATGAATGGTATGAAGAAGATAACGATTCCGTAGTACGTAATACTGCCTTTTATTCTGACGACAGCAATTTTGGAAAGGCCCAATTCTTTCAGACAAATTTCAGGTCATTTGATAATTTGTCTTTTCATAATGTGATCCTGACGGATATTTCTACATCACTTGTGAACTGGTTTAGTAAAGACCAGTTAGAGGATACACATCTGAATATGCAACGCACACGCTTTATTGAGGAAAAGAAAACAAAGGACAAACTAAGAATCAGCAATGCAAGAAAAGCGCTGTTGGCAATGCTAAATTCTAAAAAGGAGATTTACCGTCAGTTGAAGTTTGCCGCCCAAAAACAAGGTGACATTCCATTATCTCACGAGTTTCAACGATGGGAAATGGAATACTATAAGGAAATCACCAAGTATGAAAAGCCGCGTAAATGGAGCGAGTTTCTGATATTATACACCAGTCAAAGTAATAATTTTGGGCAAAGCTGGATCAGGGCATTCTGGGGGCTGGTCGTGTTTTCATTCCTAAGTTATATACCTATTGGATTTTTAACATCGCAGCAGTTGGACTACACGAAGTTTGCCCGGTCTATTGATGATGTGTATTTTAATTTCAGGGTTGTTATTTATGATAATATCAAAACTTGGTTAACCACTTTAAACCCTACGCACAGGCTGGCGGATATCGCTGCCAATATAGATAAGTTCTCGTCCTGGATTTATTTTTGGGATTTAATCAGCCGGATTGTAGTAGCCTATTTTATATTTCAAATGGTCAGTGCGTTCAGGAAGTTTAGTAAATAAAGAGGAAATATCGTATTAATTTTAAATAGATTTAAACTTACCTAACCAAGTGATCAATAATTATTTTGAAGAAAAGGACGAGTTAGGCGCGATCCGTGTTAAAATCTACTCCTTATTGCAATCTGGCGATTTAGATAGTGAGGCCATTAGGATTATTGCATATCTCGATGTGGTATTTGCTTTAAATTTATTATCGGCCAGTAATCAGGCAGATCATATCGGCGACCATATACCCGGTCAGCCAGTATTGCAAATGATAAACGATCTGGTAGCTGATGTAGTAAACCCGTATATCAAAACACGGCTGTTAGACATTCTTCAGGTTAACAAACAAGATAAATTCAGCAACGCTCAACAAGCTATTAAAGGATACTTTTCAATAACTGATAAACGCAATTCACTTAGTGAAAAAAGAGATTACCTATTGAGAATAATCCAAATACTAAATGGATTGGGTAAAGGCAACAAAACTATTCTGAAAGACATATTTGAGAAAATCAAACAGGATGTTTGTAAAACTGATATTGCTAAGGAATGTTATTCATTTACGCACATCATAACGGCGATGATCTCACTGGAGGCCGAGCCCGTTGAATACAAAGCCTTTGTTACGCTTTTGGAAAGCAACACCGATGAATTATGGGCATCGTCCAAGTTTCAATGTTACCGGTATTGCAATGATACATTAGCAAGATTGCTGCCCGACAAATCGCTTGAATATGGCACAGCAGTGGCCAAGGCATATATTGCAGAAGCCAATGAATTTAGTCAAACACCCAATGCCTCACAATATATCATCGCTGACCTTTATAAAAAAGCATTAAGAATATTTAAAGGGCTTGGCTTAAAAGGCAACGAAATTGAACAATTGGCCGGGAAAGTGGCTGCTGCGCAGCAAAAAGCTGTAGTGCAACAAATGGGTAATAATCTGCCACCTGAACGAATAAAAGTAAACCCCTTATTACAATTTCCTGAGTTTGAAAATATATATCAAGCCGTTTACTGGTTAATAGCCCTGCCTTTACCATCTAAAAGCCAATTGGAACAAGAACTGCTAACCCGAAAAAAGGGTTTTTTACATCAGCATTTCTTAGGGGCTACTATGGCTGATGCTAAAGGCAATATAATTGGTGTTAGCGGAGATGGTGCGAAGCAAATTTATATAGACGCGAAGTTGACGAGGGAAATTTATTGTAAAAGTATTATCGTACCGATGTATAACCATTTTAGTGATCAGATCGCTATTTCTGAAATGGAGTTAAATAGCTTACTATATGGTGGTAAATTTATACCTCCGGAAAGGTTGAGCATTTACACAAGGGGCCTGTTTCATGGTTTTTGCGGCAATTTTGTTGAAGCCGTACATCTACTGGTGCCACAAATTGAAAATGGCCTAAAAACCCTGTTAAATAACGAGGGCAAAATAACCCGGAAACTTAATCACGATGTTCAAACCGAAAAAAATCTGCAATATTTTTTGGATGAATTAAAGGGAATTCTCAGTGACGATCTGTTGTTCGATCTTGATGGTTTGCTAAATGAAGCTTTTGGTGAAAACCTGCGACATGATTTAGCGCATGGATTGTGTGAAACCGCAAGGCTATCCTCTTACATTGGGCTTTATACCTGGTGGCTTGCATTAAAAATGAGCCTGCACATTGAGCAACTAATGATACCTAAAGAACAAAAGAAATGAACTATGCGGATGCCAAAGGGAAATCTGGTGAGGATTTTGTAAATCACATCGCCTTTAAATCATTCATAAAATATTGGTGCTTCCCCGGCCCGCTGGATATTACAGGCGATAATAAGGAAATTTGTGATTTGCTGGTTGTCTTCGATCATATCTGCATGATTATCTCAGTAAAGAACTACACGTTTAAAGGCGACTACGGACGATATTTTAAAAAGACAGTAAGCAAAGCGATACGGCAGATCGATGGTGCCGAGCGTAAGCTTTTTCGTGATGTGCCTTTACTTTTAAAACATCCTGACCGGGATGCTGAACTCTTTGAAAAAGATAGAATAACGGAGATATATAGAATAATTATCAATCTAAACGAGGACGTAAAGTATTATCAGACTTCCCACTTCGATCAAGGAAAAAATTATACTATTATGGATGCGGCGGCGTGGTACACCGCAATGGAAGAACTCAATACCTTGCCCGACATTACTGCATATCTTACAGCAAGATGCAAGCTATTTAACTGTTATCCGGCATTTATGTTCCCACGCGCAGAATATGATTTTTCTACAAATGACAAAATTAGTGCACAAGCGGAAATAGAAGAAGTCGCTATGTCTGGTGGAAAAGTTACAATGGTGCTTGGATCGGAACTTGATTTGATTGCTCAATATATACTTCATGCTTTTAAATTTCCTGACACTTTAAATCACAATGAAGTAGATAGTTTGCTGCTTAAACTGGATGGGGAATGGGATAAATTTATGAAGTCAAAAATAGCAGGTCAAAAAGACAACTATGAAAAAGAGAGTTATTTTATCGATAGGCTGGTTAAAGAATTTCTTATCCATACACAGAATGGAAATCATTTAGCTGCCATGTTCTTTCGTCTTAACCGCATACAACGAGCAGAGTTTGCACGGGCATTTTTAGATTACCACGAGGGTTATGCTATGGGTGACGTAAATATCAAACTCAACCGTAGTCATGTGGTACTTCCTTTTATTAATATGGTTTTTATCTACCATGATGATGATTATCCAAGAAACAAGTTAACTGAGATCGTGGATATGAGCCTCCATCACCACCACTTCTTGCATAATTTCAAATGTAAAGAGGTGGGCGCTCTTGGTATGTCACGAACAACCGAAGCATTTACATTCGGGTATTCCATGCTTGCGGAACCATATACAACAGATGAAATCCGTGAGATGAAAGAAGCTTTCGCTGCGATTGGTTGGCAAACTGAACAATTAACTGGCTGATTTAAGCTAATAAAATAAAAGCAGATATAATTTTATTATGGTTTTACGTAAACCGCCTCATAAAACAGATAAATGATAAAGAAAATAAAGCACTTATTAACAATGGAAAAACCGGCCATTTGGGAATTGGCAGTAGAAAGTAAAGATCAAATTGATGATAAAATTGCTGATTTTATTATCGGTCAAGCTGAAAAAGCCCTTGCCTATTCCCTTGACGTGGCTGATAAGGCGACTAACAGAGCATACGCCGTTATTGTATTGATGATTCCCTTAACCTCTACGGCAGCCGGTTTATTAATAAAGGAGGTTGGTGCGAGCATAAAAACACATAATCATCACAAAATAATTTTTTTCGAGGTTATTACGTTTTTATGTTTATCAACGCTAAGCTTATTGTTGACGATAGTACTGCCAAGGTTAACGATGGGCAACGGCAGGTCACCAAAAGATCTGGCCCACGATAATATGCTGCAAAATGACAATACCCCTGAAAGAAAGCTATTGTTGTTTAAACTCAATGAAATAAAAAACCTTCAATATAAAATAGGCTATAACAACCGTCTTAACAGTAAACGTGTCTTTCGGTTTAAAGTAGCCCTGCTAATTATTTGTATTGGATTTGTCGGTGGAGCATTGGTATATGCTACGCTTGAATGATAACAGGAATTTCAGTTGTAGATGGTTGTGGCTGATCTACCGGAGTTTCAGGATAATCATTAGGATCAGGAAATAATTCGCAAGTCATAATCAAAAAGTTTATGTTGACTAAAATAATACATTTATACCAAAATTGCAGACCCGCATTTATTTTTGTTGATCGAGTAGTTTTTTATATAGTTCATTTCTGTTTTTAAAGGCCTTTTCTTTTCCTATTGCCCCTCCTTTTTTGGTCAATAGATAATTAAACTCCCACTCTTTAGCATCATTAAACAGAAATTGGATTTTTTCAGGCTTCAGGTTTTTTAGTTGTTTTATTTTTTCATTAATCGGTTTTAATTTCTCTTTACTGGTTGCGCCCAAAACATCATCATGATTATTTGTAGTAATGACCAATTCGATCTGACAATTGCCATGATTGTATTGAATAACAAAATTTTTAGGCCGATGCGCAGGTAAGGACTTTTGGATCATTTCCATTGCCCCCCTACTGATCAATTTATAAAGTTTCACCAAGTCATCACCGATTGCACTTCCCAGTTTTTGTGGAATTTTGGTTGCGCCGAGCCCCAAAGCCAGCGCAAGTGTGTGCGTCAGTTTAATGATTAGTTCAGGGTCAGGTAACTGTGACTTTCTACCTATCATCGATTTTTCAATGTCAAGGCCTGATTCTGTTTGAAGGATATCCATTAATTCTTCAAATCCGTTAAAGGTTTCAAAGTTTGCTGGATCAGTCGAAACACTGATCACATCAATATTCTCTACTTGGCTATCCCAAAAGGCTTTATTGCCTCTTTTAAAGCTTTCCTTTATTAACACCGTTCCATCTGGCAATACGCCACTTTCAGCCTTGTCAAAATAAAACTGTTCGCCAGTAAGGTAATAAGCCTCATCATTTCCTTTTATCAGTTTGCCATTGATAATAGCACCCATTGGGGGAATTGTTCTAACGTGTTCTACGCCCAACTTAACCCGCCTCTCTCCATTTAAATAATTAAGCGCACCTTCCAATGCGCCCTTAGTCATCATCTGATTTTGTGAATCTAAATGGGTTGAACTTAATACTATTGTTTGTTTATCAGACATATTAAACTGTGACGTATTTAATTACTATTGGAAATAATGAATCAATATCAAAAATAAGTATTAAAAAGAAGTGTTTATAAAGACAAGAAAGATTTTGGCATAATAAGTCTTCACCGTGAGGCTAATGTGCCTTAAAGCTAAAAGGCGGGAATACTATTCATGTGTATTTATTTGGTAATCAGACAATAAGTCAGCTTTGCATTGTTATTAATTACCTTTTGTCATGCTAATGTCTTTGGCATGATTATAAAGACCTCATTATTATCAACCAGGCAATAATATAGAAGCAGGCGACTGCTGTTGCCAAAACCAATTATTACATGGCAACAAATATTAATGATGCATTTGAGGGCTTTTTAGCTGATAAGGTGCGGACGTTAAAGTCCCGCTCGGATATCGCCAAATCAAGTAAGGATAATCTTGTTAAGGAAATTGCGAAATTTCCCGATGATGGTATATTTCCAACACTACACCCGTCCCTGAGCATCGACTACGGCTCTTTTTCCCGAAAGACGAAAATACAACCGCTTGATGATATTGACCTGATGATCATTTTGCATGGGCAAAGCTGTACATATTTAACCTATGCCGATAGAACCGAAATTACAGTTCATGATAATGCCGCATCTCTAAAAAGTATGCGAAACGATTATAGTGAGATACTTAATTCCCGAAAAGTTATCAATAAGTTTAAAGATTACTTGTGGAATGTGTCTTCTTATGAGAAAGCTGACATTAAGAGAAATCAAGAAGCGGTAACGTTGAATTTAAAATCTTATGAATGGGTGTACGATATTGTGCCTTGTTTTGTAGCGAATGACGGTTATGGCAGCGATTTTTACCTCATTCCCGATGGCAATGGCAACTGGAAAAAGACCGATCCCCGAATTGACAAGAATAGAACCGTAACAATAAATGCAGCGCAGAAAATATCTGTTCTTGACGTAATCAGATTATTTAAGTATTGGACCAACCGTCCGACAATGCCGACCATGAAATCTTATTTTCTTGAAAATTTGATCCTCAACTATTATAACTCAGGTAAAACGAGCGACCAATTTATTGATCTTGAATTTCGTGATCTGTTAAATTTTATTTCGACCCAGGTACATTATGATTTGAATGACCCTAAAGGTTTTCAGGGGAATATTAATCATCTTACCTATGATGAACGGAGCAAAATTTCAGCTAAAGCGCAAGAGGATTATCAAAAAGCAGTTGATGCAAGGTCTTTTGAATCTGCGGGTAAAACAAGTGATTGCTTTCGCAAGTGGGGTGAAATATTTGGTTCAGATTTCCCAATCTATTCATAAATGGAAAATATATTAACGCGTCAAAACCAAGAGGAAAACATAAATAAATTATGTGCCCAAAAACAACTTTATATAAAGGCAAAGAGGGTTTTTCTTTTTCAAATCTTTTTAACCGTGCCAATAACTGTTTTATTGTCATTGGTTAAAGTAGTATTGGGCCTGTTTTCTATAGATATATCCGCGTACGTGCTGGTATATGGGATTTCGCTATCATTAGTCGATCTTATTTTAATCAACTTTGTTATTAATGATTTAAAGACCACCGCTGCAAAGATTCAGGAATCATTTGATTGCGCCGTTTATGATATGGAGTGGCATAAGATCGTTGTTGGCAAAAAACCGGCTAAAGAGATCATTAATAAAAATTGCAGTGAATTTAAATCATCCGGCAAAGACATTAATAAGTTGGTAGATTGGTATCCTGTCGAATTTATAAACCAACCGTTATTAAAATCAATTCTCCTGTGTCAAAAGACCAATCTTAATTATGATACTTCCATACGGGAGGCTTTTAAAAAGAAAGTTTATTTGGTTGCCGGTGGTACATTGCTCACGCTTATCCTATTTGCACTAATCGGGGATTTATCTTTACAAAATTTTATAACAAGGATAGTCGCCTCTTTTTTGCCGGTGTTTATCTTAACTGTCAAAATCATAATTGAAAATAATAAGACCTTGAAAAACTCAGAGGAATTAAAGGCCGCTATCGATAGTTTGCTTGAAGATGAAAATGCCATTTCTGAAAAAGCACTTAGAAGTGTACAGGATAAATTATATCTAAGCAGAAAAGACAGTGCGCTCATTCCCGAATTTTTTTATGATAAAATCAGAACAAGACTTGAAAAAGAAATGCATGAAAACGCTGCAACTTATTAAGTTTATTCGCTTTTTGTAATTAAATAGTTAAACTGTATTAGATGGGCACATTTGAACAAATCGAGAAAATAAAAAGAGAATTACTTGCCTGGGATAATGCTTTAAAAGATGTGAATGATCTTCCTTTAGAGGAAGCATACCTACTGATGAAAAAATCGCTTGAATATTTCCCCAATATGATATTTGAGCAACCGGAATACCCCATGACTATCTATCGCGCAAGGGTTATTTCAAACGACAGCCGGGAAGACATTTCCAATCCAAAGACTTTTTCTTATCCCCCAAAAGAGTGCTCAAACAATTATCAGAGAGCGAGTGTCCCAGGATTTCCTGTCTTTTATGGCGCAATGGATGCCAAGACAGCGATGGAAGAACTGCGAACTAATTCCTTTGCGCCGATCAAAAGGGGCGACCAGTTTTATTTATCGGAATGGAAAATTAAAACAGGGCAGTCGCTGACTTTCAATTGCCTGACGTTTGCTGAAATTGTAGGCGAACAATACCTGATCGGCGGCATGACCGAACAGGTAAATTTTGCGATGAAAACGATAATGGCTGAAACAAGTCCCCAGTTTCGGGAAGTACAAACTTTTATGTATAACCAGCTTAGTCAACTGTTCTTAACAGGTAAGTACCTGCAAAGCGGCCCCATTGCCTATAAGATGCTATATGATTGCGCACCTAACGAAAGACCTGACGCTATACTATACCCAAGTTGTTCCAACAATTACCAATCTATTAACTGCGCCTTTCATCCGGATTTTGTAGACCGAAATATGGCGATGGAGGTTGTTCGGAAAATGACATTTGAAGAATTTACGGAACAGGAAGCCCATTCACTGGTTTATTATTTTGGCGCTGTTGAAAATGATAAAGTGGTATGGAAAAATCATATTACAGAAATGTATGGAAAATATACAATGACACTGGATTTGTCTTTAAAGTGGCCGGACGAATGCATCGAAAACGCTTCTTTTTTTGTTAGGAATGAGGAAATAGATTTGACTAAATTTTGCGAAAATCTAATGGATGAAATTGATTTTGATACGATCAGTATTCCGCAAAAGCTGGAAGAACCTGCCCAGCCAAATAAACCATTGGAGTTTATATTTACTTATCCGCTAATCGACGAAAATTGTTATTTTAAAAAAGACAATGGGGAAATCAATAAGCTAAAAAAATTAAAACTCATTATTCCGGCTAATAAAATATTAAAAGAAGTAACACCGAACCAAGTACTGCAATCATAAACGACAATGCCAGGATTAACAATAGAACAAGGAATCAACCAGGTAATGGGCGGCAGGCACATTGTGATATTAGGTGCTGGCGCAAGTATCGCTGCGACCCGAAGAAATGCGGAGCGTAACGGTAAAGCACTGCCATCCATGCTGAATTTTATTGAAGTTGTCGGATTGCAGGATATTGTAGCAGAAATTCCTGCGGAACTGCGAAACGACAATTTTGAAACGCTTTATGGTAATCTATACGGCAATGACCCGTCATCTCCCTTGCTGGTCAGCATTCAGGAACGTATCCAAGATTATTTTGGCAGCATGGAATTGCCCGATGAACCAACGATTTATGATTATTTAATTTTATCGTTACGGTCAAAAGATCATATAGCAACCTTTAATTGGGACCCTTTTTTATATCAGGCTTGGTGCCGTAACCGGGAGTTTACTAAAAATCTTCCTTTTATGTCATTCCTGCACGGGACGGTAGCTTTAGGTTATAGTAAGGAAGATCAGCGTTCAGGGCCAGTGGGTTACCAATGCCGCAGGGATGGAGGGGTGTTTGAGCCTATCCCTTTATTATACCCAATTAATAAAAAAAATTACAACGACGATGAGTTCATTGTAGAGGCATGGCAATCGCTTAAAGCTATGTTGCATAAGGATAGCCGGTCAGTTCGGGCGACCGTGTTTGGTTATGGTGCGCCGGTATCCGATGTGGAAGCGGTGAGTTTACTAAGCGAAGCGTGGGGGACACCTGATGAACGGGCGATGGAGCAATTCGAGGTAATCGACATTGTGGCAGAAGATGAGTTAAGAGAACGTTGGAGCCGCTTTATCCATAGCCATCATTATGATATTAGTGATTCTTATTTCAGGTCTTCATTAGCTGCCAATCCGCGCCGTACCTGTGAGAGTTATTTTAGTCATTACGAATGCTTCACCATAGATGAAGCATTCCGTCATAATAATCCTGTTCCGCAAGATTTTAAGACACTTCAGGAATTATGGGCCTGGCACCAGCCGCTGATCGATGCCGAACTTAGGGCGGAAGAAGTAGTTGATAATTGATTTTTCAACTATAATTTATTGGCCGTTTCCCGGTTATCACCGGGTCGGGCTATCCGCAGTATCTGCTACGCAGGATACTTGCTCCTATCCCTAACGGGGCCTGTGTGACATGCCGGTTCACTCATTCACGCAACTAAAGCTTGCTTCATTCGCTCACCAGCCTGTCACTCCGCGCAGCAAGCGCATAGCTGGCGGATTCCCTGTGCACTTGCCGAAATGCCACAGTACGCTACGCTTAACCCGGGCATTTCCGCGCTTACCGCCAGCCATGCCCTTGCTTTTTCCCTTAAAGCAATAATGCTGCCGGTCACCATATCTATAATTCAGGCTCTGGTTGATCCACTGTTATATACTGCCCCAGCCGAATGATTGACCATACCACGGTATCCGCTAATTCCAGCGTATAGCTTTTAGGTGCCAGATAACTATGTGCAATGTTGTTACGCAAATCCATGCCGGTCTTTGTATAAATATGCCGCATAAGTAATTTATCTTTTTCATCGAAGCGGTCTTTCGGGAGCTTATCAAGCAGTTCGGGCAAATAATTTTCTCTTGGGTCGCCACTGGGACTATCAATTGCGGTGGTAGCGATGCCGCAGTTTTGCAAAAAGCAACGGATCAGCATTTCATATTTAAGCACCAGCGTATCTGTGCAAAGCACGAAGTCTGCCTCTTCACCACGTAAGTTCCGTCCGGCTTGTTCTAAATAATAAAGTAACGCAGGACGTATTGCAGTATATAACTGATATTCATCATCCTCGTTTCCGCTACTGGTTGTTAGCGTCGTTTTACTGATCCATGTCTTTTCAAAAAAGGCGTCCAGTACTGATATCGATAGTTGCCCTTTGGTAATAAGTTCGTGCATAATTCCGCTAATATATTGTTGCGTAAATATTTTATACTTCATTCTATAAGTCCAGGCTTTATCGAGCCGTTTACTACCAGCTGACGACAATATCTTTGGATTTTGATTAATGTCAAAGTTAACGAGTGTCATCTGTCGGGCGATTTGATTATAAAGCCCTTTTTCGTTTTCGCCGCCATCCCACGGCAACAAGGTAAGGTCAGTTGCTAAACTGACCAATATGTCATCGACCGGCATCGATAAATAGTCTTTTTTGCGACTCTCGATATAAGTATAAAGTAACTCCCCTGTGTCTCCATCTATCAGATTGACCGAAACCCGGCTAACTTTCCTCGTTTTTTTGAACGATTGGTACTCCACTGCGGCATCCTGGTATTTATTTTCGGCTTTTGCTTTTTTATAACAATCCATCGCCTCTGCAAGCTGAGGCAAAATAACAATGCGGGCGGGATCATTGGTACGCTTGAGCGCATGTAACCTGATGCCATCGCCCATTCGTTCCCATAATAGCGCTTGCCGGTTACCGCCCATCAACTGATCAGCCTTTATCGCGGTTTCACAATTTTCCTTATACAAAGAGTAGCCGCCATTTTCTGTTTGCTCAAGAATCTCCCTGATATAAATATCTAAATCAAGCGCCCTGGCTTTACCTTTCAGGTTTTTTACGACATCATCCAGCGTGCGGCCTTTCATCCATACGGGAACAGGTAAAGAGAGCAGGCGATTAACCAAGCCCACCGCCTGGTCAAAAGATGCCTGATCCTTGGTTGCTGCGCTTAAGATCAGGGCCGGATATATGGTCCCGTTCCAGCGCGAGAAATATTTCTCTTTGTCAATTATCCGGCTCAAAGCATATTCAGCCAATTGGAGGTAGGCGCTAACAGCAGCCTGATAACCCGGAAAATAATGATGCAGTTGCCAAAGCAAGTGACCATAGCGGGTACGCGTTTCAGGATGTTCTGTTAAAGAAAGCCGATGCTGGAAATAAGCTTTCGCAACTGATGTTGAGGCTATATCTATCCCTGCTGTTGAAATACCTGCTATGCTGGCCTTTTCATCCAAATGAAAAGTAAACGCGATACTTTCCAGCTGGTTTTCCAGTCTTTTCTCGTCGTCTACCTGAGCCAAAGCTGCAAAAGATTCGGCAACCTTGTAGTACTTATATTGCTCTTTTGGGTCGTCTATAACCTGATAAATTTCAATAACGTTCATAAAATATTTTCATAATCTTATCTAAAGCTGTAAAATAAAGCTACTAATGCGCAGCCTAATTGCGTAGCAAGGGACTAAATGAATTTATTTTGAAAGTTACTCTTTCGGGGACAAATAGTTTTAATAAATCATTTGATAAACGGTATCGTTTTCAGGCTTTCAACCGCCAACCAGCAAGGCTTACCTGTCGGTACACCTTGCTGCCCTTCGGGTGCTTGTTCCGAATTACTTCGGAATTGCAGTTGGCGCTTTCAAGCCTGCGAATGGTCCGGCAATGGCGATGTTCCGCTGCGCTGCACAACACCGTTGCCTAAATTGGCTACTATTATCTTGCATCGAATCAGAGCGCCGGGCTAAGTTTGGCATGGATGAACTTTTACAAAAGACGCAGCCAGGGTCAATTAGCCCAAAAAAATGGCAACTGTTTCGGACATTAAACAAGCCACTCCAATTTTTTCGGTTGTTTAGGGTATGATCTGATTTATAAGATAATTTAATAAATGAAAACTGAAATTGGACTTGACTTCCTGGAAAAGCGATATATATTTGCTTAGAAAGATTGGTGAAAATGATAGAGAAATTTGAATTTAATGGAGAAACCTTTAATAAAGGTGATGTTACGGCAGAGGTGCCTGAGAAAATTAAGTGGGCAATAAGCAGCGTTAAGCCTGTTGCCAACAAGTGCTTAGCGAACAGTGGTAAAATGGCACAGGAAACTGGCGCTAAAATGGTAGAGGGTTATTTGATAACGACCTACCACGACAAAGAACAAGTGGAATGTGTAGGCCACGTTTGGAATGAGTATCATGGTATTCAGTTTGATATTAGCGCAAGCCTTATCAATGATGAAACCGTTAAAGATAACACGTACTTCCCCCACAAAACGTATTTGGTGGCAGATGCATTAAGACAGGCCAACCCGTTTCCTTTCGGGCCAGAGCATGTCGTGTTTAGCACCAGGGTAAAAAACAATGAAAAGAAGGTACGCGAGCATCTGAACAGCAACCCCGATACCGCTGTCGTAGAATAACCTTTAACTACAAAAGCCGAACTAAGGAAAAAAAGGCCAGTTACATTTGCAACCGGCCTTTAAACACTATTGGGTGGCCCATGTATCATCATTAATTGCTGCCGCAAGACCTAAATCATTCTCAAAAAAGTTCAGGCTTTGTAAGTTGTCGGCTACTTTTAGAGAGCTGGTTACAAAGTAACCAGCTCTCTTTTGTTTTAACTTAGTTTATTACAAATCAGCAACTTACAAAGTCATGCTTTTTATAAGAACTACAATCTCGCCTACGAATTGCAACTCAAATCGAGGATATAAATTCGTTAAAAACTGATTATCAGCAGGTTAATTACTTAGCCACAAAAGGTTCGATATTTCGCTAAAGGTAACCTTTGGGGAATCGAACCTTTTTAAATAAATAATAATCAACAATTTGAAAACTTGCGTCGTTCCGTTCAAGCTATTCTAATAATAATTAGTGCCAAGCTTTGCAATACCATTTACAATGAGAAGAATTACATCAGGTCTTATTGTAAACATATTAGTTGTTTTAAGAATATTATTGGAATACCCACACCCTAAAATATATCCGGAATAATTTTTTATTTGCAATCGATTGCATAAATTACCAGGATAATTTTATATTATGCTATAAGACCAATATCATGATACTCAAAGTGCTAAATTCTAAATGCTTTTTGATTGTAATAATACCATTGCTTGCATGCTTAACAACTTTTTACGCATCGGCCCAGGTTGCTGCGGATACTGCTACGACAGGTAAATTGCGAAGCGATATTAACGCGTTTGTGCAGCAACAAATAAAGACACGCTCCATAGCGCAGGTGGTAGTTAGCCCTGACGGAAAATCGCTTGCCTGGCAATGCGACGGGCCAAACGGATCACAGGTTATTTATCGCGCACCGCTCGCCCATCCTGATCAGGCTGTTCGCGTCACCGCCGCCCCTGCCGATAAATGGTGCAATGAAACCGAGCCGCAATGGTCGCCCGATAGTAAGGAGATTGCGTTTCTATCAGATTATGCAACAAGTGGCTTATCACAGGTTTATATTATCGGCTGTACATCAACTAATAACGCTGACGCTAAACAACTGACAAAATACGATGGCTATGTTTCACACTTAAAATGGTCTCCTGATGGCAAGTTATTAAGCGTTTTGTACGTAGAAAAAGCCAGCCGTGAGCCTAACCCAATGGCTGCCGAAAACCGGAAAACAGGTGTGATTGATTCATTAGTTAATTTGGATATACAAAGAATATCAGTTGTAAATAAAAGCACGCAGGAATCACGCACCATATCGCCGCCTAAACTTTATGTTTTTGAATATGGCTGGTCGCCCGATAGTAAACAACTGACTTATGATGCCGCGGCCGCACCCGGAGATGACAACTGGTATATTGCCCATATCTTCACACAAAATATTAACGCTGTCGATGCACATGACATTTACAAACCAACTTTTCAAATAGCATTGCCCCGCTGGTCACCCGATGGCAAATGTATAGCTTTTATTGAAGGGTTAATGAGCGACCAGGGTGGTACGGGTGGTGAAATATACAGTATAACCACTGATGGCAGTGATAAACGAGACCTTACCATCGACCGCAAATCGACCCCGGCCTGGTTTACCTGGTGGCCCGATGGCAATATACTTTTCAGTGAGTTTGTGGGCGGCTCTAACGCTATTTCAACCTTGAATACAGCTACGCTTGCCACTACAAAAATATGGCAGCAGGAGGCCTCTATCGCAGCCTCGGGCGAAGAACGCAGCCTGGCAATTGGCGGTAATGCCAAATCGCCTGTATTGGCTTATGTAAAGATGGGCTGGGCTACGCTGCCTGAGATTTGGGCGGGTAATTTGAAAACACAAACGCAATACTCCCATTTGAACGATAGCGTACATTTCTCCATGCCAAAATTTGAAAGCGTGGAATGGACAAATGAAGGCCAACGGATGCAAGGATGGTTGTTATATCCCACAAATTACCATCCTGCGAAGCATTACCCTATGCTGGTAATGGTACATGGCGGCCCGGCGTGGATAACCACACCAACCTGGAGCGCGCCCGATTTTAACACGGCTTATTACACGCAGATGGGTTATTTTATATTCTTCCCTAACTCGCGCGGAAGTTATGGGCAGGGCGAAAAATTCACAATGGCAAACCGCAAGGATTGGGGCTTTGGCGATATGCGCGATATGCTTGCCGGGGTTGATAATTTGGAAAAGAAATACCCCATTGATGACAACCGACTGGGCCTGCTGGGCTGGAGTTATGGTGGTTCAATGGCGATGTTTTCTATTACGCAAACCAATCGTTTTAAAGCGGTTGTTGCCGGCGCGGGCGCAGCAGACTGGCTGAGTTATTACGGCCAGAATTCCATCGACCAATGGATGAACTCTTATTTTAATGTGTCGCCGTATGATGCCCCGCAAGCCTATGCACGCTTATCGGCTATGACTTACATTAAAAAGGTAAAAACCCCGACACTTGTGTTGGTGGGTGAATACGATGGAGAATGTCCTCCTGCACAATCCATGCAATTCTGGCACGCCTTGAAGGAGTTGAAAGTACCAACTCAACTGGTTATTTACCCAGATGAAGGCCATGATTTTCAGAAACTGGAAAACACCATTGATGTAACATTGCGAACGATACAATGGTTCAATAATTATCTCAAGCCCTGAAGGCTTTAGCTTTATTATTGGGCGATCTCGGCAGCATATTTTTTATATAGCGCGCGGCTAACCTGCATACTATCGCCCTTTGGCGCAGCCGGAAAAACATCCCACTTTTGCGACCAGTTCCATTCAAAAGCATTCGACTTTTTGTCAAATGCTTTTTGATCAAAGGCTTTATTTGTTTTAACGGCAGTCGTTACATCAGCAATAAACATGGCCCAGCGTTTGCCGTAGTAATCATTCAGCATGCCCGATAAGTTGCGGTTGGCATAATCGGTTAATTCGCTACCCTCCTGCCCCCAGGTAGCCAGTATTAACCGGGCATCATGTTCAAAGTATTGTTTCTCTGCTTCATTACCGCCCATTGCCCGCGCATCATTTATCCATTTACCCAATAAAAACGATGAATTGGTTGCCAGCAACGCATCCATATCATGGATGATCTGCATCATTTCTTCTCCGTTTTTATTCATTGCCGCCAGGTTATGTTTATTGTAGGCATCGGCAAACCTGTCGCGCACAACAGTAAAATAATTGCCCAAAGTTTGGCGGCCAATATTTACCACATCATACCTATAAACATCAGGCAACACACCTGTCGATGGCTCATTAAGCAATCCCCATACTTTCAGTAAGTTGCGGTTATCGTATTCAATTTTATTGTCGGTGTCCCAATCGCCGTGCCCGGTTAATGATGGGCGCGCGTTAGTAAGCGGCGACTGACCTAAAGCGCCATATTGCATCAACACTTTTTTATTTAAAATACCCCAGGCTTCCTCCGTGTTTTTATCGGGCTTGCCCCTGCGGCGGACTGCCCAATCATTTATCCATTTATCTGTATTCACTGGTCCGTTTTCCCAGGCCTTTTCAAAAACATATTCAATTACTACCGGGTTAACACCAAAACCTTCCAGGGTTGAGCCTATACCCCACATATTTTTGCCACCGTTCTTAAAGGCGTTCTCCATACGGTCCTCAACTACATTCAGGTTGCCGGTTAGCATGGTATTCGAACCGAAATTCCCTAAATAACACCATAAATAAGGCTGACCAAAAAACTTGTCCGTCATTTTCCATACCTCGGTGTTATCGCAGTAATAATCAAGCAATATCATTTTATCCTGTGGCACTGCTTTCAAAAAAGCTTCGATGCGGGGGTTCGTCCAGTTATCGCGCTGAAAATAAAATATCCAGCTCATTTGCAGCCATTTTGCCTGCGGGTCGCTGGCAGCCATAGAGTTGTAAATAGTTTTTGAAACGCTTGCTAAGTATGCCGGCTCCCAGCTTGGCGGTGTAACCTCGTTAAAAGGGTCAGTACCATAGATATGGTCGGTGCCGAAAAGGCGGGTTTGCTCAGCTAAAAATTCCTTCTGTATCTTGTTAAACAGCGGATCGAATGGGTCAAGAAAATTACTGCGGTATTTTGCCGGAAAGCCTCCCCATTCACCTAATGAATTTATCTTGGCCGATGGATATTTGGCTTTTAATGCTTCAGGTATGTGGCCTGCGAACGCAGGCAACACAGGCTTCATACCTAATTCGCGTTCGCGTGCAACAATTTTTTGCTGCAAAAGCATCTGGCCCTTTATCCACGACATGGGCAGCGGCCCGTCCCAATGATCGATATTAGCCATGCGGTGCCAGGGCAGGAACGCCGGGCCGGTAAAGAAGCCCCTTATCTGCGCATCGCTCAACCCGAACTTTTTCCATACGTTATACCATACCGCCTCCTGCCCGGTAATGGCTAAAGGCATGTTGATACCGTTTAGCGCCATCCAATCAATAAAGCGCTGCCAGTCGTCCCATTTCCACCAGGGCATGGTATAGCCGAAGGTACAATAATTAAGCATGAATCGGCTGTTGCAACGCGCGGTTTGCGTTACTTTTTCGGTTATGACAGGAAGTTCCGAAGGAACATAAATTTTATTATTTTTATACCATGACACTGATACATAACAGTAATACTTTAAATAATGATTTAGCCCTACTGCCATTGAATTGGCATTATTTCCCCTGATAACAATTTTGTTGCCTTTTGATTCCAGTTCAAAAGTATCACTGTCATTTGTTGTTTTTATCTGCTCAAATTTAAACCTACCTACATATTGGGGCAGCAGTCTTTTAACCAGTTGCGAGGCAGCCGTTACAGGTTGCACAACAGCAAAGCTTTTTGCAGGAAGTAATTGTATAATGGCTATTATTAATAAGCCTAAAAAGCATTTAGGCTTGCAGGTGAATTGTATCATCTTTGTTGGCTCAAAATATAAAACACTAACATACAGCTTTATACTCTATTTTTTTGGCTGATGCATGATGAGTTTATTGATCAAGTCTTGCATCTCGGCCGGCGGGCGCACCGCAAGCAGGTAATATTGATTGCCGGGCGTTGTCCAGCCGTTGCTGCCGTTATTGTTAACCACCACTTTTCCTGATACCAGTTTATAGAAAGGTTCGGGGCCAATTATAGCTACAAATACCGCTGTTTCATCCCAGCTCATGCGGCCGTTCACATCATCTTTTGATTGCGGTATCGATATCCGGAAAACATCCTTTACCGGGTCGTTTGCTATTTTATCATTATGAATAAGCGGCAGGCCCGTATGAATCTGAACCCCTATTTCAAATCCGCTGAAGATGACTGGCTTTGTCCAGTGCGAAAATACATATCTTGAGGCCAGTGAGTCATTACTCATATTATACTCATAGCCAGAAGGAAATTTCCCTGCCATTGACACCATTTTTGCCACCTTGTTCTTCACCAACTGTTCACCCGTTAACGATGAATACTCATCGGGCCCGGATTTTAGCAGGTTAACCACGTTGGTATAAAAGCCCACTGTTATCATAGTTACGCTGTTGTCAGGCTGTTGCGACAAAATTTTACGATAAAGTTTCACAGCATCCATCGCCTGGCTGTTTGATGTGATCTTGTGAGGATATTTCGCCGTAATACTGTCCGACCATTTTTGCGGGTCGGCATCAGTTGAGGCATTGCCAGTAGGTACGCCAATAGGAATATCAGGCTTTTTGAAGTAGGTATTGATAACACTTAGCACCGCGGCAACACGCGGGTATTTGGTACTGGCAATGGTGGCCAATATCTTTATTTTGCCTTGATCAGCATAATAGTGCAGCAATGTTATGGCGCCTACGTCATCATAATCGGTAGCGATGTCAGTATCGAATATTACATGCAATGGTTTAGCCTTTTTAACCTGCGCCGTTAAATTCAGGGCATATATTGCGATAGCGATTACCAGTACTAATTTTTTAACCATTTTGGCTGATGATTTTATATGTTTTGTCTTTTTAGTTCGTTAACCGCAAAATCAACCGCACGCGCCGTTAATGCCATATAGGTAAGCGACGGGTTTTGACATGCGGTTGATACCATGCAGGCACCGTCGGTAGCAAACACATTCTTAGCGCCCCAAACCTGATTATTTCCATTAAGTATGGATGTTTTGTGGTCGCGGCCCATGCGGGCTGTACCCATTTCATGTATCCCCTGCCCCGGCGCCTGGTTCGAGTCGTAGGCTTGTATGCTGTTAAAACCGGCTTTCTCCAGCATTTCACTACCTTGTGTAAGGCTATCTTTCAGCATTGCTAACTCGTTAGCTTTGTATTCGCAGTCTATTTCGAGTTCGGGCATGCCCCAGGCATCTTTTCGGGTTTTGCTCAACTCTACCTTGTTTTCGTAATAAGGCAGGCACTCGCCCATGGTGTTCATCCATATTCCCCATGTGCCGGGTTCTGATAACGCATCTTTAAAATCCGCGCCAATGCCACCTTCAGGCACATATTCCGACCAACGCGACCCCCCGGCAGCTATGGCGTAACCGCGCACAAAATCCTTCTGTTTATCATCATTTACATTCCTGAAGCGTGGCACATAAACACCGGTAGGTCTTCTGCCATAATAATACAGATCCTGATAGCCATCATGCTGCGCATTAATGTGCCCGCGATAATTATGATCCATCAGGTAATGGCCCAAAACACCGCTGTCGTTACCAAAACCATTTGGAAAACGCGATGATATAGAATTGAGGAATAATAACGTTGTATTTAGTGTGCCCGCGTTTACAAAAATCACCTTTGCATAATATTCGGTTATCGCTTTGGTATTTGTGTCGATAACGCTTACGCCAATAGCTTTTTGCTTATCCTGATCATATAATATCTCGTGTACTACGGCAAATGGGTGCAAGGTTAAATTACCTGTTGCGCGTGCTGCAGGCAAGGTAGCTGAGTTACTGCTGAAATATCCTGAGAACGGGCACCCCCGCGCGCACATATCACGATACTGGCATGGGCCGCGGTCTTTTAATCCTTTCGACAAATTGGCTGTACGCGATATGATGAGTTGCCGGTCGGTATAATTTTGGGCGATGCTTTTTTGCAGGTGCTTTTCAATCGCATTCATTTCCATGGGCGGCAAAAATTCGCCATCGGGTAAATGAGGGATGCCATCTCTGTTGCCGCTGATACCTACAAACTTTTCAACGTATGAATACCAAGGCGCTATATCTTTATAGCGGATAGGCCAGTCAACACCTATGCCTTGTTTGCCATTGGCCTCAAAATCCAGGTCACTCCAACGCTGTGTCCACCTGCCCCAAATCAGCGACTTACCGCCAACCTGGTAGCCGCGTATCCAATCAAAGGGCTTTACCTGTTTGTAGGGATGTTCTTTATCCTTTACAAAAAAATGCTCGGTATATTCATTATAAGCATAGCAGCGATTTGCGATAGGGTTTTCTTCGGCATCAGCTAAAGTAACTTTACCACGGTGCGGCATTTCCCATGGCGCTTTGGTAGCGGTGGTATAATCTTTAATATGCTCCACGTTGCGCCCGCGTTCAAGCACCAGCGTTTTTAGTCCCTTCTCGCAAAGTTCCTTCGCCGCCCAGCCGCCTGATATACCCGAGCCAATTACTATGGCATCAAATGTATTTGCCTGGTTTCCTTTGCTATTAATATTTGCCATTTTATGTTTTTAAAATGTGGCTGTAAGAAACTAATCCAGCCTGATCCGTGATCTCCAAGTTCTAATTTCTAATTACCACCCAAATACTTTACTTACGTATTGCCTGCTTATTTCCCAATCATCTCGTACAGGGTTCACCGGCGGGTTATCAAATGCCAGTTCAATTGCCGCACGGCCTTTAAAATTAACTTCTTTTAATGCCTTCACAATTGCCGGGAAATCGGTAACGCCCTGCCCCAGGTACTCCGTCCATTTACCATCGGCATACTGGTCGCGGATGTGCATGTAGACCATTTGGTGGCCGTAAGTTTTAACAAACCATACCGGGTCAACACCGCCGCGTATCAGCCAGTTAAGGTCAGGGCCTAAATTGGCATCGGGTATGCGGGCCAACGTTCCTTTCAAGTCGTGCATACTGTTATTCACTTCGAATGTATGGTTATGCAGGTTGGGCTGAATTTTATTGGCATCACAAACTTTAAATATCTCTTTTAACAGATCGGCCTGCGCATCCAACTCATCTTCTGTTTTAATATGCCCCGTATCGCCTACGGTGATGCCAAACGTACTTGCACCTAATTTTCCCAACTTACCTACAACCAGGCTCACATCATCCAGTATCTCCTGTTTCTTATTTTTGTTCCACATATCGCCATAGTAGGAACTGCCGGTAAGCGGTACACTATATTTGCCGATAAGATCAGTAAACCGCTGCTCAGCATCCGGGTGACGAAGCATAGGTTCCATTACCTCAACGCCCCCCATACCCGCGTATTTAAAATCGCTCCAAACGGTATCCAGTATCGGCGTACAATCCCAATCGGGTGGATAACGGCCGGCATATACCCATAAATGCCCGCTCACGGGTACGGTATCTTTCCGGTTAACAGCATCGGCCAGCAGGCTTTTCGGTAAAAGCCCCGCCGAAATTAAAGCAGCAGCTGCAACACCTGAATGTTTTACAAACTGCCGCCTGTTATACCCATTAACCTGATCTCTCATTTTTACTAAACCACTATTTATCCTTCAGGGCAAAGGCAAGGTACACATCGCCCGATTTTGTATCTAATTTTCCGCCACCGCAGGCAATCACCACGTATTCTTTACCATTTACCTCATAAACAGAAGGCGTAGCAAAGCCTGCATAAGGTAATTTATATTGCCATAAAAGTTTACCCGTATTCCTGTTAAACGCACGGAACATGCCATCGCGCGTAGCGGCTATAAATAAAAGGCCGCTTTTTGTGATAGCCGAGCCGCCATAATTTTCAGTACCTGTATTTTTCACGTTTGGAAAGCGGGGATCATTGCCCAGAGTATCCCTCCAAAGGTATTGGCCGGTGTTTAAATCAATGGCGCTTAAAGAGCCCCATGGCGGCGCGATACCGGGAAGGCCGCTTTTGGTTAAGAACTTGTTGTAACCCGATATGGTATAAGGCAGGTTTCTAAATTCCTGTTTTGCCGATACTTTTTCAACAAATGGTTTTTTCTGCGCGTCAGGCAGTTTTAAAACAAAGCTGGCAATAGCCTCTTTTTCTTCCTGCGGCAAATGCTGGAAAGCCGGCATCATCCTGCGACCTGCATTTATAAATGTTATGAAACTGCTTTCATTCAGTTTTTTGTTGATGTTTATTAGTGAAGGATAGTTTCCGCCGCCTTTAAGGTCCTTACCATGGCACATCATACAGTTTTGCTGGAATAACCTTACACCTGCCTGCAGATAATTCTCTTTGGATGTAGCATTTTGTTTGATATCATACATTTTCAGTATCCAGGCCATTTCGCTGGCGTTGACATACATGATGCCTTTATCTGGGTCGACCGATGGGCCACCCCACTCTGCACCACCGTCAAACCCGGGGAATATGATAGTACCCTCTTTTGATTGCGGCGTGAATAAATGCCCGGTGTGATATGAAGCCAGGTCGGATGTCATATAACTTTTTGAAGAATCGGGCAAATAAGGGTTGATGTCTTTTACTGTTAGCGATTGCCTTACATACGGTTTGGGCAATTCAGGCTCAGGCTGTGTAGGCGATAACTTTTCGCCGGCCAGTTCTGTTACCGTATCAACCGGGACTTCATTTATCGGGAACAATGATTTACCAGTTACCCTGTCGAACACAAAAACAAAACCCTGCTTGGTAGTTTGGGCAACAGCATCAACCATTTTGCCATCATGTTTTAAAGTAACTAAAACGGGTGCCGATGAAGGGTCGCGGTCCCAAACATCATGGTGCACATATTGAAAATGCCACAATACTTTGCCCGTATTCGCGTCGACAGCAACAAGGCAATCAGAATACAAATCGTTACCGGGCCTTTTGCCGCCATAAAAATCCATTGAAGCGGAACCGAGCGGTATATAAGCTATCCCGCGCTTTTGGTCGATGGTCATACCCATCCAGTTGTTCACACCGCCGGTAAGTTTGTAAGCGTCTTTACTACCCCATGTTTCGTAACCGGGTTCACCTGGTAGCGGAATAGTGTGAAATACCCACCTGATGGCACCTGTATGCACATCATAGGCACGTACATAACCGGGGGCCGCATCCATACTTTCAGCAACGCGTGTACCGGTAATAAACATATCCTTATATACTGTGCCCGGCGTTGTTTCGGTAACAAACAGATCTGATGCATCATTACCCAAACCCAGGTGGAGGTCAACTTTGCCATGGGTTCCGAATTCATCTACAAGCTTTCCTGTTTTTGCATCAATAGCCTGCAGATATTGGCCTGTAGAATAAAAAATACGTTCATCGCCATTGCCATCGGTCCAATAAGTTACGCCGCGGTTGTTATTTAGGTTGAAATGCCCCGCTCTTGAGCCTTCAATTATTTTTACAACAGGATGGTACTGCCATTTCTGTTGCCCGGTTGCCGCATCAATGGCAAACAAGGTAAGTGCCGGTGAAGTACCATACAAAACACCGTTAACGATAATGGAGTTACATTGGATCTGCGATTTTGCTACAGTATCCACATCGCCGGCATGGTATGTCCAGGCAACCTGCAGGTCTTTTACGTTATCGGTATCGATTTGCGTAAGTGTTGAATACTTATTCATGTATGAATTACCACCTGCCATACCCCAGGTAGAATAATCAGGGGCTGTTTTATCCTTACAGCCCGCAAACGTTGCAGCAATAAATAAAGAACCTAAGAAAAGCTTAGAGGTTGAAATTTTCATTTTTGGTATCGTATAGTTTAAATTGGTAAATGCCTAAACCTGCATCATCAGCAAGTTAGGCATTGTATATTAATAACCCGGGTTTTGTTTTAAAGCCGAATTTCCTGTGGTGGCACTGTAAGGTATGGGATATAGCTCATAATGTTTGTCAGTTGCAGGTTTTTCCCACCAGGCATCGTTAAAATGCCCAAAACGTATCATATCTTCACGACGTTTCATTTCATATGAAAATTCGCGGCCGCGCTCGTCAAGTAATTCATCCAATGTTAAAGTTGCTGTGGTATAAGTTGAACCTATGGCGCCCGGTTTAAAACTGCGCGCCCTAACCTGATTAACCAAACCAACAGCATCGGCAGTGGCAACGCCACCATTTTGGCGCATTTCGCATTCTGCCTTCATATCCATTATATCGCCTAAACGGAAAACTACCAGGTCGTTATTCATATTATAAATGCCATACTCTATCTGGTATTTAACATTGGCAGCGCCCGAATACGCATTGTCCGCACCATCTTCGCCTAATGATTGTATTTGTGGGGTCAGGGTTAATTGATTACCATCATCATCTATCACCGGTTCGGTCTTTCCTGTAGTTTGGTCTACATAAGTTTGAGGCCCTACCAGCCACTGGTTTATGCGCAGATCGTTTTTCGCATACAGATCGTAAAATGATTCCTGGCTAACAACTTTGGCCCATCCGTCAGATATACCATATTTTGGCGGTGCCTCATCCCAATGTATTTGTTGCTGTGCTGCATTGAAGCCGATAGCGTGCTGGGAGTCAAAAGGCACTACAAATATATTTTCGGCGCTATTTTCATTATGTGCCAGGAACGGCGCGTCCCAGGTAGCATCAAGCGAAAATTTGCCCGAATTAATAATAGCATCACATTCAGTTATACAGGCTGCATATTGTTGTGTACCTGTAAAAACCTGCGCGTTTAAGTATATTTTAGCCAATAGAGCATGGGCTGCTTCCTGGGTAAAGTGTCCATACCAGTTGGCATCGCCTTTATGGCTAAGCTGCGGCATGTTAGCGTTAATATCTTTTACCAGGTAAGCATATACATCGGCCCTTGCTACTGTAGGCGGGTTTACAACGCCTATATGCTCAACTATCGGAACGTTCCCAAATTCATCCAGCAACCAGTAATAATGCAAGTCGCGTATCATTTTTGCTTCGGCTATCATTTGCGCTTTTGATACAGGCAAGTCCATTTTGCTCACATCAACATTCTGTATAGCGTCAATAAAATAATTGGCATAGCCTATGGCCTGGTACATATCATTCCATTCGGTGGCTATCCATGCATCGTCGGTTGTCCAGTTATGCTGATGTAAACGGTTCCACATGCCATCCTGGTCAATATAACCATAACGTTCCGGGCATACCGCTTCATCAGTGGCAAATTCAGCCAAAGCAAAGTGCACCTGGTAAATATGGGTGGCTATGAACGAATAAGGCTGTACATATGCCGATTCAACCTGGCTTGCCGTTTGAAAGAAATTGCTGGTAGTGATCTGGCTGTAAACATGCTCATTCACCTTGTTGCAGCTAACCACACCTATTGCTGCGGCTGTAAGCATAACCAGACCAAGTAAGAGTTTCGGTTTGGTAAAAAATTTTATCTTTTTCATATCTTGTAATATTTTATTTAAAATGTTGCGCTTAAACCCAATGATAAAGTACGGGTAGCGGGATAATAGTTATACAATGGTTCAATACCGGGGTTTGACAAGCCTTCGTCATTAGGATTTGAGTCTATGCTTGTTGATAGCGGCGCCTGTTCAGGATCTACACCTGAAAAACCTGTGAAGGTGAACAGGTTTTGTGCGATGAATGAAACACGCAGTCTTTTTATACTGCTGCCTTGTTTCATTGGGATAGTGTACCCGATACTTAAGTTGTCAATTTTCATGTAATCTCCATTTTCAAGGTAATAGCTTGAAAATGTTTGATCGGCATTCTTAACCAAGGTATTAGGGTCATTAACTACAGAAGTAAAGAAATTGGTACGGGTTATCTGCCCTAAATTTTCGTGGATGAGGCGCTTGGCATTAAAAGCTTTAAAACCTAAGGCGCTGCGCAACATGATAGAAGCATCAAAGTTGCCATACCTGAAGGTGTTGGTAAACGACAGGTTGGTAGTTGGCAAACCGCTGCCCAAATATTTATAATCGGTTGCCGGATTCAGTTGCCCATCAGGAACTGCCTGGCCTGCTGCGTTCCTGAACAGCCAGCTGCCATCTTTCGCAAAACCGGCGAAAACCCTTCCATAAAATTCGGCAGTAGGTTCGCCGGGGGCTAATCTGTAAGCATAGTTGGCACCGTCAATACTTCCGTATGATTCAGCTGAGCCGTGAAACTCGCTGCTCGATAATGATAAAACTTTGTTTTTATTATATGCTGCGGTGAAGCTCGACATCCAGGTGAATTTGCTGTTCTTTACAAAAGTGGCATTTAACGCCAACTCAATACCTCTATCCTGGAATGAACCGGCATTAGCATAAATACTTGAGAATATGTTTGAGGGTACCTGTGCACTAAATGTTCCCAACAGGTTATTTATTCTTTTGTCGTACACATCAATTGTACCGGTTAACCAGCTATCATGAAATAAAGAGAAATCAAGACCTATATCTATCTGGCGTTGTGTTTCCCATTCCAGATCAGGATTGGTATTGTTGGTAGGGCCATATGATGGCACCCATGTACCGGTGGTACCATTGCCTATATAACCATCCTGTGGAAAGGTTAAGCCTTCGGCATCGCCGGTGTACATGCGGTTTAGTAAATACAACGATTGATATTCAATTAGGCCCTGTTCGTTACCGGTTGTACCGTAACTGCCACGGAGTTTCAGGAATTTAATGGTTTTATTATCCTGCAAAAAGTTTTCTTTAGATATTACCCAACCGGCTGATGCGCCATAAAAATTAGCAAACTTATGCCCCGCAGCTAATTTTGACGAACCATCGCGCCTTATGCTGGCTTTGAAAAGATATTTCTCATCATAATTATAGATCACCCTTCCGAAAAACGACTCCAACTGATTTTCAGTAGCAGAGCTTCCCATTACAACACCTCCGCGGTTGGCAAGTGTAAAATCGGTAAGCGCCTGGCCTGCGCCTAAGTTGTAATAAAGGGTAGCATCTGAGGGGAAATTATTATTACCTGCATAAAAGCTATCATCAAAAGTATCCTGGTATGAATAACCGGCCACCAGGTTAAAGCTATGCTTCTTTATTTGTTTGTCGTATGACAAAGTTCCCTGAACAACATTATCGGTGATGTTATATTCATTCCGATAGGCTGTGCCGTTCTCACCGCTTGATGATTGCAGAAAATCCTGGCTGGAAGCATACTGGCTGTTAAGATAATCCTCCCTGCGTGTATTGTAATTTACATTTGCCTTAAACCCTGAAAAAATATCATAGCTAATGTCGGCTGTGCCCTGAAACCGTTTTTCTATATCATTATTAGTATTTAATAATTCTGAGGCGACAGGGTTTGTTTGTAAATTATAATCACCGGGATTTTGATAGTATGTACCGTCAGGATTATATACCGGGAACGTTGGGTTCATGTTAAGCGTTTGCGCTATATTGCCGCTGTTACCAAAATTTTTATTGTCGAAGCTATTGGTAAATTCAACCGTGAAATTCAGCTTGTCATTCAGCGCTTTTGTGTTTACACGCGCATGGCCTTCAACAAAACGCCTTGTATTAACTAGGTCTAAGCCCTCCAGGTTTTTATAGTCGACTGAAGCATAGTAAGTTGTTTTAGCATCGCCGCCGTTTATAGCCAGATTGTGCGTGGTATTAACTGGCGTACGTGTCAATTCATCAAACCAGTTGGTATTTGCTTTCTCGTTTTTAACTTTCTTCTTATACTGTTTGGCAAGGGCGAGATACTGGCTGGCATCAAGTACCTGGTAGTTCTTTGATATAAGGTCGGTTGATAAGGTACCATCGTAAGTAATAGTGGAAGTACCCGGCTTACCTTTTTTAGTAGTAACTATTATTACACCGCCACTGGCACGGGCACCGTATATGGATGATGCAGATGCATCTTTCAATACATCAATTGAAGCAATGTCCTGCGGTGCTATCATTTCCAGGTCGCCGCCGGGTACACCATCAATAACCAGCAATGGCTGCGTGGAGCCGCCAAATACGGTGGAAGGCCCTCTTAACTGGAAATCGGCCAGTGCATTGGGATCGGAACCGCCCGACCTGCTTATGGCCAAACCCGCTACTTTACCCTCGATTAAAGTAATGGGATCGTTTATATTACCATTATTGAACTCTGAGGCTTTTACAGTTGTTATAGCATCGGTTACATTTTCGCGTTTTTGCGTTCCATAACCAATTACCACCACCTCTTTTAATGATTTAGGGTCGGCTACCATCTTTACATCGATAAACGTTTGGCCGTTAACAGGTATTTCCTGTGTTACATAACCCAGGTATGAGAAGATGAGTGTAAACCTGGAATTATCCAGCCTTAGCGTGTACTTGCCATTGGCATCGGTAGCGGCGCCAATAGTTGTGCCTTTTACCTTCACGTTTACGCCAGGTAATGCCTGGCCGGTTTCATCTGTTACGTTACCTGCTATATTAACACTCTGCGCATTGGCATGTATTTGTATCAGCATGATAAACAACAGCAATAAAAGCCATTTTGGCTTTTGACGATTTTTTGTAATTGTAAAATTCATATTCTGCTGGTTTTAATTATTGGTTTGGTTAATTGGTTAATTGATATTTTTTATTAGTAGCCACCTTGTACTATAGCCGTTCATAGCTATTTTTATATTGGCAATTTTATTTTTATTGCCTGTAAACATCCTGTTAGTGAGTACATCTTCCAGGGTTATTTTTCCGGTTAATTGCGGTGCTATATTTTTATAATTGAGGCACGCATTGGCTGTTGCGCCGCTAAGATTTATAATTACTATGAAATGTTGGTTGCCTTTGGTACGCTCAAATGCCAGTATAAACGGGCTATTAGGCAACTGTATCTCGCGTATGGACTTGCCGTATAAAGCCGGGTACTGTAAACGCAGGTGTATTAATTTTTTATAGAAAGGAAACATGCCGGTGCTATCCGTTTGCTGTATGGTGCTACCAGCAGTGAAAATGGTTTTGGGCGAGTAGGGATATAATTTAAAGCCAACTTCCTGCCCGTTATACAGCATGGGTATGCCGGGGAGTGCAAACATAAGTTCGGCTGCCATTTTAGTTTGGCTAACGGTGTGCATAGCGATAAAGCGTGGCACATCATTATTTTCGATAAAGCGAAGGCCGGTGTGGTTAATGCTGGCATTAGAAAAAATAGATTTCCTTAGCAGAGATTTTACTTTCTGTGTATCAGGTGAATTGAATATGGTTAAGCTTTTGCGCTGATCATGATGAGTTTGCCATATCCATTGCGATACCCAACTGGTATCGGCTGTCCAATCATAAGCAGCATCCAGGCCACTTTCATAAACTGTTTTATCCGATGATTTATCCTCGGCTAATAATAAAATATCAGGTTTTACGGCTTTAAGCTCCGCATTTAGCCTTTTAGTAAACTGCGGCGAACGGGCATTGATACCCCACATGGCATCAAAGCGGTAACCGTCAATATCGTATTTATTAATATAATACCTGGTTGCCTCTATTATCCACTGCTGTACTTCGGGATTATTATAATCCAGGTTTACCAAATATTTCCAGAAGTAGTATACAAATCTATTTTCATCCTTATGATAGAAAGAAGAATATGGTTTATCATCCAACTCGCGCTGGTAAAAATGATAATAGTGTGAACTGTCGCCATGTTTTATACAATCCTGCGCGTATGGATGGTATAATGAGGTATGGTTAGGAACAAAATCAAATATCACCCTTAAATGCAGCTTTTTTGCCGCCACAATTAAATTTGCTAATTGCTTTTCAGTGCCATAGTCGCTGCGCAGTTTAAAATAATCGGTTACTGAATAACCCTGCCCGGGGTCGTTGGTTTCATAAACAGGCTGCAACCAAAGGGTGTTAATACCTAATGATTTTATTTCGGCCAGTTTTGCTGTAATAGCGTCGTAAGTTCCGCCTTTAACAAATACTGAGGGATTTATTTCATATATCACCGCGCTATCGATCCAGGCTGCATGGTCTTTATCCAGGTTGTAAGCATGCAAACTGATTTTATCGCGAACAACATAGGTTTTATAGTTTACTGAATCTGTGCCGGACCTTATCCGAAGATTAAAATAATATGTGCCTCTCTTAGGAGGAATGATTACCGTTGCCGATTGTGTATATTTGTTTGAAAAGCTGCACTTTGCAGGATTGACTTTCGATTCTGTCCACTGATATTTTAGCGCTGCAAAACCCGTTGTATCCAAAATCATGGCGTTAAGTACAACCTTGTTATTTCCAATAGTAGCATAAGGCAATACATCAGGCAGCGGATGATAACCCAACTTAAAATTGAGTACAGCGGACGATATTGCTAAGTTACCCCGTGTCCCGGTAGCCCATATCTTGTTATCGCCATTATTGAGTTTAACCATAACCTTGAATGTGTTATCAACGTTAATGCTAACCGGGTAGGCCACATTATTGCAGTGTAATTTTATATCATGTATATCCTTATCACTAATTCTACCCGCAATCGATTGCATTTTTTGCCACACGATCGCATCCTTTTCTTTAAAAATAATTGAGCCTGTATACATTTTGCTGTTAGTAAAAACAAGCAGCATTAAAAAAACAGCATTAAAAAAAAACTTCATTTATATTTTTTAACTAACAGCCATTAGCCATTAACTTACCATCTAAAAATTGTTTGGCACGAGGAACATCGCTTTCTTCCAGGTGTTCAATAATGATCGGGATATTCGGAAAAATTTTACTCAAACGTTGTAGATACAAATCGTAGTTAAGCGAGCCTAAGCCTGGTGCGGGCAGATCTATAGATCCTACCCCTCTTAAAGCATGTGCTTCGCTGGCATCAATATCGGCCATTTGTACACCATGGGCCGAATCAGCACGCTTAACATCCTTGGCATGCGAAATTTTTATTTTTGATGATAACGCGTTAAATATCTGGTTCAGCACCAAATCCATCTGGTCGATATTATGGTCTTCAAAATAATTGGTAGGGTCCATTAACAGGCCCAGGTGCGGGTCGGTTATATCGGCAAATAAGCGTAACGTTTCTTCAATAGAACCAATAACGTTATTTACATAGGTTTCCACCAAAAAAGTAACGCCATGTTCGCGGGCAAATTCAACCAGTTTGTGTATCTCATCACGGCATTCCTCGTAACCCTGTTCGGTTTTGTTTTTTGGGTGATGAACCCAATCGCTGCCGGGATCGAATGTACCTGATTCGCTAATCACATATGGGGAGCCTAACTCATTGGCATATCTTATCAGGTCGCGCAAATGGTCGAGGTTTGCCTGGCGTTTTGCAGGGTTGGGATGCACCAGGTTGGTATAACCTGATATACATGATACAGGCAAGTTATGCCTGCGGAATGTATCGCGTATCAGCTTACATTTTTGCGAAGTGAATTGCCCGGTACCCAGTTTCATATCTTTAAAACTAGCATCGAGCTGAACAGTATTAAAGCCAATGGAACGGATGCGTTTAGCAGTTTCTTCTAATGTATAGGGGAAATAACCTGTGAATATGCCAACCTGTATCATGTGTTTTATTTTTTATCAATTAGTTCAATAATATTTCGTCAATAGCGACTGCCCGGTGTTCGCGATATGAAACATAGCAGGCATCAACCAATGCCATTGTTTTCAGGTTATCGGCGCCGCTTATCTCCGGTTCAGTGTCTTCTTCAACGGCCCGTATCAACTGCGCCATTGGGCCAACAAAGGCATCGGGGAACCAAACCTCATTCCAACGAGGTTTGAACCATTGTTCGCCAAATTGTGTTGATGTAAAATCAATTGTACTTGGCGTTGGTTCTGGATATTTTGGCCAGCCGATGGTACCTTTGGCCATGCCTTCCGTGCCTTCAACACGCCAGTTGATGTACATTTCGGATGCAGCCCCTTCGCGCGAAGGGCCGGTCCATATATCATCCCATGCCGATGCGCGGAACCCGTTGTCATATTCGAGTATATACAGCGCAACACCATCTTCATATTTAAATTTTTTAGCCGAGCGCGGGTCTTCCGATACGCTGGCAAATACACGTGTGGGGTTGCCAAAAAGATAGCGGAAGCAATCCAAATGATGTATGCTCATGGTGCGTAAAGTGGCCCACCCCAGTTCCTGCTGCCAGTCCATAAAATGCGGTATGGCACGCATATCTATGGATGCGAAAACCGGACGACCCAAAAGCCCCTGATCTATCAGCGACCGGCAGGCACGGATAGACTGGTCGTACCGCATGTTTTGGTTCACGGCAAGTTTTATACCTGCATCGGCACAAAGCTTTACTATTTCTTTAGCTTCGGCAAACGAAACCCCTAAGGGCTTTTGCGCTAAAATGCCCCGGATGTGATCATTATGTTTTACCGCTTCGCGGATGATCCCCAGCTGCAGGTTGGGCGGTACAGCAATATCAAGCACCTCAATGGCAGGGTCGGCAAGCAATTGTTTATAATTATCATAAACTTTTTGTATGCTATGCCTGTCGGCTACTGCCTGGCTATTGGCACGGGTGCGCGACGCGATGGCGACCGGGTTAAAACCGGCAGCACGGTAAGCAACCAAATGACAATCGGCCATGATAAAGCCCGAGCCGATACAGCCAATAGCCATTTGCCTGTTTTGGGGCAATTTGGGCAGATAATCAAGTTTAATATCGAGTTGGACGTTATCCATATGGCATCTTAAAATATGAAGATCACACTTATATGATTTCGCTATTTAACATTTAATGTTATTTCATTTTCCTTGTGCAGGAAATCTGTTTTATCTGATAATCCGGTAGGCGACGACTTGAGTATAGCATCATCGGGAACAACCTTTACCGGCGTTATACACGACATGTTTTTTTCGCGGAACGGCTTATTATAACTTAGATTATAAGCCGATATTAACGACCAGCGCGCTTTATCGGACAAATTAGCGCTTGAGGCATGTAACAAATTGCTATGGAAAAATAACGCGTCGCCGGCATTTAACTCAACAAATACGCTTTCGCAATTTTTCATGGCCTCGTTCACAAAATCCATGTCGGCGCCTTGCTGTTCGCCGGCAAAATTGTGTTCAATGCGTCCCATTTTGTGTGAACCCTTCAATACTTGCAGGCAGCCATTTTGTTTAGTGGCTTCAGTAAGGGCCAGCATTACGCTCATCATGGCATCGGGATATGGGAAGCCGTTTTTATACCAATAGCCATAATCCTGGTGCCATTCCCATGCGCCGCCAACCTTGGGTTCTTTTTGCATCAGTTTTGAGTGAAAATGGCAAACTTCGCCTTCACCCAGCAATAATTGGGTGCCATTTATCATGCGTTCGCTGCGGGTTAACATGCTAAAAGTATCATCGCCCGGGGTAAACCAAAGAGTTAGTTTCGTACGCTTTCCGGTCTGGTCGTTCAAGTCAAAAGCGTTGCTGTTTATAGTATCATCGGCAGTGGCCAGCTTATATAATAATCCCGCTTCATTTGTATCAACAAAGTTCGGCACTATCAAATAGCCGTCACTATCATACTGCGCCTTTTGAGCGGCTGTTAAACTTATGGTGGGCATAAAGTTTTAATTGGTTACTCAAATATTGGCTTAAACTAAGTGCTTAACAAACACTTTTCAATCAAAAAAATAAAGTTTTTTGACATAAATCACTCTATTTGTTAAATATATTGTAGTTTAAACCTTAAATAACCAATTGTACCCTAATATGCTGATGACCCCGCATATACAGAAGCTGCCGCTGTCAGAGCAATCGTCATTTTTGGCTGATACCTTTATGACGCCTTACTTTGAAACGCCGTGGCATTATCATTCTGAATATGAACTGGTACTTATTATAAAAGGAACCGGTAAGCGCTTTGTAGGCAACCATATATCTGACTACCAGGAAGGCAACCTTACTTTTTTAGGCCCAAACCTGCCCCATTTGTTCAGGAAAGAGGTAAGTAATGACCCGGGAGGATCATTGGTGATCCACTTTAAGGAAGAATTTTTAGGCGACGGGTTCCAGTTTATACCTGAAATGCAAAAGATAAAGCTGCTTTTCGAAAAATCAAAAATGGGTATTGATATTATTGGTAAAACCCGAGATGAGATTGACCGCCAAATGAACAGGATACTCAACCTGCGCGGCATGAGCAGGCTGATATGTTTGCTCGACCTGCTATCAATGCTGGCTGATTCAACAGATTATGAGCTATTATCAAACCCTGACCTGAGCTGGCAAAAAAACAGGGACAGCGACCGTTTAAACAAAGTATTTGATTACCTGATGACGCACTTTAACGAAGAAATACAACTTGAAAAGGTAGCCGAATTGGCAAATATGAGTTATTCGGGATTTTGCAGGTATTTTAAAAACCGCACAAAAAAAACATTCTCGCATTTTGTAAACGAAATACGCATTGGTTATGCCTGCAAGCGACTTATGGAAAGCGATGTGACCAGCATCAGCAATATTTGTTTTGAAAGTGGCTTTAATAACCTTACAAATTTTAACGAGCAGTTTAAAAAAATAGTAAAAGTAACTCCGCACCAGTTTAAACGCATGAACAAGGTTTAGCAATTGCTAAACATGCAATACATCCTTAACGTAACGGCAACTTTCTGTAATACTTACAAAAAGGTCGATATCTATAAAATTTTCCTGTTCAACAATAAATTGCTTAACACCGGCTATTTTTGCATAGCCCATAATGGTTTTAAAATCAATAGTACCCTTGCCAATTTCAGTATTTAATTCGCGATGTGTTTTATCCATGTCTTTGATATGGAAAGCGAAGAACCTGCCGGGGTGCGATCTGATAATAGCTACAGGGTCTTGTCCGGCGTTTGCTACCCAGTAAATATCCATTTCCATGTGTACCAGGGAAGGGTCGGTTTCCGCAAGTATGGTATCATAAAAAGCTATTCCCCCTACCTCCTTCCATTCAAAGCCATGGTTATGGTAGCCAAATTTAAGCCCGTGTGGTTTACAAATAACTGCAATTTTATTAAATTTATCTGCAACACGTTTATAGTCATCTGCTGTTTGGATAATATCACTACTGATATAGCCAATTACTAAATATTGCATACCCAGAATATTTGCAGCTTCTATATAGGTTTCCAATTCATCTGTTTTACCTGTTCTGAAATAAGTGTCCATCAAAAAATGACCGCTGGGAATTGCCAAACCGTTGTTTTTTAACAGCGAGCCAAAAGACCCGGGATCCAGGCCCCAAAAACCATCGGCTTTATTGTATTGCCAGGTTTCTACAGTTTTATAACCCGCGGCGGCTACTTTGGCAATTGTTCCTTTTAAATCCTTCGGCAATTGTTCGCGCAAAGTATACAATTGCAACCCAACACTTTTGTTATTAGTTACGGCAGTTAATAAGCGTGGTTTCATCATCAGCCCGGCCGAAGCAATGCCTGTTTGTTTCAAGAATTTTCTTCTGTTTATCATTTCACTTACCGTTTTGTTACTAATGAAATTATTTTTCTAAGTTTATACAATCGATTGTCGATATATCCAAACCTAATAAACTTTAATAAGATTAACTGTGAGAAATAAAAGGAAATTATTATTCCTTGCAATTTTTACGCTTCCGCTACTGGCGGTCCTGTCGCAATGCAGTTTATTTGGTAAGAAAGAAACCGATCCCCGCGGCCTTTTGTATGCCGGATCATCAACCTGTATAAAATGCCACTCATCAATCTATTCTGATTATCTGCACACCGCTCATTTTAGCACCTCACAGTTAGCTGATAAACATACGGTAAGCGGTAGTTTTAAACCCGGATCAAATGAGTATCTGTTCAGCAACAATGTAAAAGTGGTGATGAAAAAAGACGCGGGAGGTCTTTACCAGGTTGCCTATGAAAACGGTAAAAAGGTCAACCAGCAGCGTTTTGATATAGCTATTGGCGGAGTAAAAGCTGAAACGTATTTGTATTGGAAAGGCAACCGGTTATATCAATTACCAATTTCATATTTTAAAACCTTACATAAATGGACGAATAGCCCGGGTTATGACAGCACCTCTGCCGATTTTAGCAGGCTTATTACCGTGGGGTGCCTTGAATGTCATGCCTCATATATTGAAGCGAATAACCCCACAACCGACCCGCATACAAACGTAAACTATAGTAAAAATACACTGATATTAGGAATTGATTGCGAACGCTGCCATGGGCCGGCCAGCGATCATGTTTACTATCAAACCACTCATCCTGAGGATAAAACCGCGCAGCACATTATTACTTACGCCTCATTAACCCGCGCTGAAAAAATAAACATGTGTACGGTTTGCCATTCGGGCAGTTCGGGCACAGTGCTACGATCGACGTTTGGATTCAAGCCAAATGATAACCTAACCGATTATAAAATTGAGGATATGTTTCAAACCACAAATCCCGATAAACTTGATGTGCATGCCAACCAGGGTCGGCTACTAATGACCAGTAAATGTTTTATAAATAGTAATATGGATTGTGCCACCTGCCATAACCTGCACCGTAATGAACGACAACAATTAACTATGTATTCGCAAAAATGTATGGATTGTCATAGTACAGCCAAACATAACTTTTGCCCTGAGTATAATAAATTAGGCGAGGCGATCAAATTCAACTGCATAGACTGCCACATGCCTAATAAACCATCAAGTTTAATAGCGGTTGGCACTGGTGGTAAAAGTAAGGCGGTACCCTATCTTGTGCGTGATCATCATATAGCGATATATGCTGAGCCAATAATACAAATTTCGACAGGCTCACATAACGGCCAAGTAGTGGGTAAACAAAATAGATAAACATTCTTTTGAGAATTATACTATGAGAAGGGTGGGTGCAATATGTACCTTGCGATTTCGCCCGCTTGAGTACCAGAAACTGCCTGGTTTTAATATTATTTGCTATAGACTAAACCACTGGCCTAAATCAAGTCACTTAACAACTACCTCTACAGCCTGTAAACCAAACTCCGAAATGCACACCAGGTATTAATTGATTCATACCAGCAGGTAACGACCGATAGCTTGCATAATCAGTTCACAGGGAAGAACCAAAAATGCCGTTTCCTGATGGAATTATTCAAAGAGCATAATGCTAAAGTTAAAGCATTAATTGGAACCGGTTTTGAGCCTAATACATTGAAAGGGGTATAACACATCTGAAAAACGCCTTACAAGTTATACTAGCATCCCGTGCTTATACTCCAAAATTTAAAAAAGAATGAATGTGCATTATTGAAACAATATATGTCCTTATTGATTATTAACTCTTATAATAACAAGCCGGTATGATTAACGAAAAAAAAAGAATTTTTGGGCTCGATTTATTGCGAAGTATTGCTATAATACTCGTTTTAGTTACACATACAGTATCATTCCTCGATCCGCAAAATCATTATTATGAAATTCCTGTTTATACAGGATATCTTGGCGTTGAATTCTTTTTCGTTTTGAGCGGCTTTTTAATAGGTACCATTTTGTTGAAAATCCATTATCAAGATACTATCATCAATTTTAAAAGCATTAAGTTATTTTGGATCAGGCGATGGTTCAGGACGTTGCCTAATTACTATCTAATGTTCTTGTTATATGCGGCGCTGGCGTATTTTGTACATCATTTTATTGTTTTTAGCCATCTGAAATATTTGGCATACCTGGTTTTTCTGCAAAACACGATCAGCTATCAGCCAAATGATTTTTTCCCCGTAGCATGGAGTTTAAGTATCGAAGAGTGGTTTTACTTGTTATTCCCGCTTTTGCTTTATTTATTTAGTCAAATATTCCCTAAAAACCGGTCGCGATCATTCTTTCTTACAGTCATTTTTTTCATTATTGTTGAACTATTGATCCGGATCTGTATAGCGGTATCTCAACACAACTACTGGGACGAAGGTTTCAGAAAAATGATGCCTATCCGGTTGGATAGTATTGCAATAGGTGTCTTAACAGCTTATGTCAGGTTAAATTTACCTCAGTTTTGGCTGCGAAATGTCAAAAAGATAGCTCTCTTGGGAATAATTTTAATGGCTGGGTTAACAACATATTTTACATTCGATTATGTCGTTCATTTCAGTCCTTTAAATTGGGATCATAATCTTGATGCAGGACTCTTTTTGGAAACGCTTTTTTTTACATTATTAAGTCTATCGATTGCAATGTTTATACCCTATTTGTGTTCAATGAAAGCACAAAATGGAATTTCAGGCAGGGTAATAACTTTTGTGAGTAAAATTTCTTACTCCATATATCTTAATCATTTATTAATTATCCTCGCCCTTTCGCGTATTTTTAAACACTTTGCCAACTTAAACCATTCAAACATTGGCTTATTTGCTGGAATTTGGGTATGTACTATTGTTGTTTCATGGTTCCAATATCAATTCTTTGAATTGAAAATGACAGCGTTGCGAAATAAGTTTGGCAGAAAAAAGGATGTAGTTAACGTAACTTAAATTGCTGTTTGTAAAACTTATGAAATAAAAAAATGTTAATGACTTTGCATTTGCATTCAAACTACATAAAAGTATGGGCGGGCAAGTCATTTTTTATGAATAATAAAATTAAATTTGCCGAAACTCAAATAAGGCTATCGTGAGATGGCGATTTTTTGATCTACTATTCTACTATGAATCAAATTACGTTACGGATTATTTATGTTTTTGTTGTTCTTTTGCTAATAAACCCTTTAATCGCGTTATCTCAAAACTCTCAGAATGTTTCCACTGTAAACGTAGATCAGCTTACCGATCAGCAGATAATGCAACTATTACAGCAAGCACAAAAGGCAGGTTTAACTGACGACCAGGTTGTGCAACAAGCGCAAGCTAAGGGAATGTCAGCATCTGAAGCCTCTAAGTTACAGGACCGGATTAAAGAAATACGGAGCAACAATCATGGCTTTTCAGACACAACCTCATTTACAAATCGTACACTTAATTACGTACCCGACAGGTCAGACACATTAATTCAGCAAAACAATAGCAAAAGAATTGCGCGATTGCCCGTTTTTGGGGCAAACCTTTTTCGCAACAACAATATACGCTTTGAGCCTAATTTAAACCTTGCTACGCCAACTAATTATGTTTTAGGGCCCAATGATCAATTAAATATAAATGTTTATGGTAATTCAACGGTTAATTGGAAGTTAAATATTTCGCCTGAAGGCAATATAAATATTCCGGGTGTTGGTGTAGTAAATGTTGGTGGAAGGACTATTGAACAGGCAACAACATTAATAAAAAATAAGCTGTCAACAAACAACTATTCTGTTGGCAGAGGCACCTCAGTGCAGGTAACATTAGGCAACATACGAAGTATAAAAGTAATTATGGTGGGCCAGTTGGTGAGGCCGGGTACTTATACTTTGCCCTCTCTTGCAACAGTTTTTAACGCATTATATGCAGCAGGTGGGCCTAGTGACAATGGAAGTTTCCGGCAGGTACAAATCATTAGAAATAATAAAATTGTCAAAACCCTTGATGTTTATGACTTTTTGGTAAAAGGAGACCAAAAAAATAATATCATCCTGCAAGATCAGGATGTTATCAGGGTACCAACTTATCGTACCCTGGTTGAATTATATGGCCAGGTAAAAATTCCGGCAAAATATGAAGTGCTACCTGGCGAAACATTACAAACCGTTTTGAATTTTGCCGGGGGTTTTACCGATACCGCCTATACAGCGCGAATAATTGTTTCGCAAGTGAGCGACCAACAAAGACGCCTTACCGATGTTGTCGAGAGTGACTATCAAAACTATATACCGCTAAGCGGGGATAAGTACTTTGTCCGTTCCATCTTAAACCGTTATGAAAACAGGGTAACCATAAAAGGCGCAGTGTTCAGGCCGGGCGAGTATGAACTCCAAAAAGGCATGACCCTTTTGCAATTAATTCAAAACGCCGCCGGGTTAAAGGAAGATGCATTTACAGGGAGGGGTACTATTTTGCGTTTAAAACCTGATAATTCAACTGAGCTGATATCATTTAATTTAAAAAATGTTATTAATAAAACTTCAGATATATTGTTAAAGCGTGAAGATATTGTTAACATATCATCCATTTTTGATCTCAGGGACTCATTGCAGGTGACAGTTTATGGGCAAGTACGGGAACCAGGAACATATCCTTTTGCTGATAGTATGAAAGTCGCCGATCTGATCTTAAAAGCAGGGGGGCTTACCCAAGGAGCCAGTTCCATGCGTATAGAAGTAGCCCGACGGATAAATAATGCTGATCCGGAATCAAAAAGCAGTGCTGTAGCCAATGTCTTTACGATTAATATCGACAAGAATTTAAAGCCGGGTGCGGCTGATTTCGTATTAGAGCCATTTGATATTGTTTCGGTTTATAACTTACCTGGCTACGAAAAGCAAAAAACAGTACGTGTAGAAGGCCAGGTTTTATACCCGGGCGTTTATACACTTCAAAAAAAGGATGAGAAAATATCAGATATAGTGTCACGTGCCGGGGGGCTAACTGTTTCGGCAGATATTGAAGGCGCTACATTACGGCGCGAAAACATTGCCATATTGGGCGTCGATAAAAATACAACAGATGTAGCAAGTTTGAAAAAAGAGCAGGAAGAGAGGATAAATCACCTGCAAAAGGTTTATAAAGATTCTGCTAATGCTGACAGCATGCAAATGCGTAATAATTATATTGGTATTGATATGGCCGCTATATTAAAATCACCCGGATCGAAAGAAGATTTATTACTGGAGGATGGCGACATGATACGTGTGCCAAAACAGCAACAGGTAGTAAGGGTAAATGGTGAAGTGTTATATCCAAGTGCAGTAATTTATAAATCAGGCGAATCATTTAAAGCATATGTTTTAAACGCAGGTGGATTTGCGCCGGATGCATTAAAAAAAGGTGCTTATATTATTTATCCTAACGGAACTGTAAAGGGAACAAGAAAGTTTTTATTTTTTAACAGTCATCCTAAAGTGAAACCCGGAAGCGAGATATTCGTTCCTCAAAAACCACCCAGAAACCCCAATTCTGTTCAGGAAATACTTGGTTTAACTACAGGGTTGGCTTCATTAGGGGCTATCATCCTGGGCATTATTAGCTTACACAGGTAAAACATATTGCAATTATACGTATGGAGATAAATGGAAAAAAGCAATAAAAACGAAACGAGTGATGTTACGTTGAAAGATATTATTCTGCACCTAATATTGTTTCTTAAATTTCTTAAAAGCAAATGGCTCATCATTTTGGTAAGCGGTGTTTTGGGTTGTGCTATTGGTATTTTCTATGCCATTATCAAAAAACCATCGTACATTGCAACTTGCTCATTTGTACTGGATGAAAACAAGACGTCAGGGCTTTCTCAATATGCAAATTTAGCGTCGATGGCAGGTTTGGATCTGGGAACAGATGGGGGCGATATTTTTGTGGGTGATAATATTGCCGGACTTTACACATCCCGTTTAATGATAGCTAAAGCGTTACTTTCTAAAATTAATGTTAATGGGAAGCCACAACTACTGATTGACCGGTATGTCAATTTTTTGAACCTAAGAAAAGATTGGAAAAAAAAGGATGGTATAGACAGTATTAACTTCAATTCGCCGCTTGAGAATTTTAACCGTAAACAGGATAGCCTCTTAATAGTTATTGCTACTGATATTGACAAAAAGGTTTTGGTAGTTAGCAGGCCTGATAAAAAGTTAAGTATTATAAATGTAAATGTAAAATTTGGTGATGAGCAGTTTGCAAAAGCGTTTAATGACAGCCTTGTAGCAACCGTTAATAACTTTTATATAAAAACAAAAACAAAAAAAACAGCGCTTAACGTAGCTGTATTGCAACGCCAGGCTGATAGCGTTAAAACTGTTTTAAACAATTCAATAAGTGGCGTAGCCTCTGCTTTAGACGCAGCCCCCAATGCTAACCCTCTTTTGCTTACGCTTAAGGTGCCATCTCAAAAAAAACAAGTTGATGTGCAAGCTAGTTCAGCTGTTTACGCGGAAATTGTAAAGAACCTGGAGTTGGCAAAAATAACCTTACGACAGGAGACTCCTTTAATACAAGTGATTGATAATCCCATTTTCCCACTAACTATTGAAAAAGCAGGGAAGATTAAATGTTTAGTAATCGGGTTTGTTTTGGGTTCAATGTTTGCTATATGTTGTGTATCGGCTAAAAAGGCTTTCACCAAATTAATGGCTTAAGCGTTGATGTAAAACCAATATTACTCTATTATAACCAGCATGAAAATAACCAAGATAGACGTACTGTGGAATTACATAGCAACATTCTTCAAAATATCTTCTTCACTTTTGTTACTGCCTTTTATCCTTCATAAATTATCTAGCGAAGATGTTGGCATCTGGTCAATTTTCAGCTCTATTGCAGCTTTGGTTTTTTTAGTGGACTTTGGCTTTAATTCTTCATTTAGTAGAAATGTCACTTATATATTTAGTGGTGTTACTACATTGCAAAAAGATGGTCACGAAACAATATCAGTAAAAAGCGATCAAATAAACTATGGCCTGCTAAAAGGCCTGTTAAAATCTATGCGCTGGTTTTACCTGCGGGTGGCGTTGGTTTTGTTTCTTTTACTGGCAACTATTGGTACAATTTATATGTACCGCCTTTTAGAGGACTATCATGGCAACAAAATCGATATGTATATTGCCTGGGGCCTATTTATTTGCATAAATACATACAATCTTTATACCCTTTATTACGATGCGCTGCTTGAAGGGAGCGGCCTTATCAGGATATCAAAGCAAATTACAATAATAGGTCATATCGTATACATCCTGGTGTCCATTATCACTATTTCATTAGGGTTTGGTTTAATTGCGCTGGTGTTAGCCCAGTTAATTTCTATTCTTCTTATCCGTACCATATCACAACGAAAATTTTTTACTCCGGATATAAATGCTCACCTGGCGGCGAATGAAGGGGAAAACAAAATGGATATCTTAAAGGCTATTTACCCTAATGCCGTGAAGTATGGCGTAACTTCATTAGGTGGTTTTATGATACAAAAGTCGTCCATTTTTATAGGTTCGTTATACTTAACGTTACCTGCAATAGCATCTTTTGGTGTTACCAAGCAAATCATGGATGTAATAGTGGGTGTCGCAAATATTTCACTTGCTACGTTTTTACCGCAAATAGCCAATTTAAGGATTGAAGGCAACTACGTGCGTATCAAAGAAATTTATATCAAAGGTCTCATTATTACTAATGTAATATTTATAGCTGCTGCTTCATGTGTAATTTTATTAGGTATACCTTTATTAAGTTTAATCAAGAGTAATACCCATTTAAATGTGCAGGTTTTGGTAGTGGTTGCTTTTTCATCACTTATAGGGTTAAACTCGGGGGTATCAGGAGCAGTAATATCAACCAAAAACCATATCCCGTTTGTAAAACCTTCCCTGCTTTCAGGTGTGGGTACCATACTGCTATTATTTATCTTGTTAAAATTTACGCATTTAGGTCTTATCGGCATGGCGCTGGCCCCAGGACTGATTGATTTATGCTACCAGGGATGGAAATGGCCCTTAGTAATGATACAGGAATTGAATTTAAAAATTTCTGATGTTTTTAAGGTAATAAGCGGATATTGGAAATGACAAATGATTATTTAGAAAAAGATAATTTAGCCGGCGTAATCATACTTTATAAGCCCGATGATAGTGTGTTAGTAAACATTAGTTCCTATAATGCATCTTTATCACACCTATATATAATTGATAATTCTGAAACCCCTAATGAAGAATTAATTGCTATCATGCTGAATATCAGCGATAATATCACCTATCATCCTTTTGGTGATAATTTAGGAATTGCCACGGCTCTTAACTACGGCTGTAATTTAGCGCAGAAGGACGGATTCAAATGGATATTAACAATGGATCAGGATTCCTATTTTGAAAATCATTCTTTTTTTGAAAGCGTTTTTAATAACAATTATAACAGCGTGGCGATTATTGCAGCAAGTTATAATCATATATATTTTAAACCACATACTTCTGCTTATCCGGGTTTACTATCTGTTGGCTTTGCAATTACATCGGGTAACATTTTAAATGTTAACGCATGGCAATTAACCGGTGGCTTTATTGATAAGTTATTTATTGATGAAGTAGATACCGAATTTTGCATAAGGGCGGGAAATAAAGGGTTTAAAATACTTGCCACAAAAGACATATACCTGTTGCATAAATTAGGCGAAGGTTTAAAAGTTAAACATTTTTTAACTGGCAATGAATTAATAGTTACAATGCATTCTCCCCTTCGTGTTTATTATATAGTTAGAAACAATTTGTATTTATGGCGTAAGTTCGTATTTACTAATTTTAGTTTTGTTGCAAACCGCGTTAGGAACCTACTTACACAAATTTTTAAAATAAACCTTTATTTCCCAGAAAAAAAAACATATAAGAGATTTATTACAAAGGCAATCGGCGATGCATTTAAAGGGAAGTATGGTAAATTCCTTAAATGATAAAACAATGGATAACAATAATATATCAATAGTTTTAGCAGTGCATAATGGTGAAAAATATATCAGAAAGTTATTCGATTCCCTTATTGCCCAGGAGGATGTGATCATTCAGGAGTTAATTGTAGTTGATGACAAATCAACTGATACCTCGATAGAGATCATAAAAACATTCCAGCAAAAGTATCCTAACATAAGATTGATTGCAAATCATGAAAACCTTGGGCCAATTAAATCATTTATTGAGGGCGCAAAATTAACTTCGTCAAGATATGTCGCTTTTGCCGATCAGGATGATATATGGAAACCGACGAAACTATCCTTATGTCTTGAATTATTAAAGAAGATCGAAATTGATAACAAGCCCTCAATGGTTTTTTCCGACCTCGAAATGATTGATGAAAATGACACGCATCTTTATGATTCTTTTTGGGACTTATACCGTATTCGCCCGGTGAAGAATAATTTATTTACTATTTTGTTTGGCAATATAGTAACGGGGTGTACTATGATAATAAACAGAAGTATGGTTAATGAGTTTGTTGAAATGCCAGTGACAGCCCCTATGCACGACCATTGGATAGCTTTAATAGCATATGCATTTGGTAATGTTGCGTACCTGGAAGATACCACTGTACTTTACCGGGTACACAATAACAGTGTTACCAATAAACATAAGGTAACGTTTAAGCAAACAATAGTAAATTTTCTGGATGCCTCATTTGGTAATAAATCGAAATTTCTGGAAGATTACATCAACCAGGCAATACTATTTAAGTTAAAATATGCAAATAAACTTAATGGGCCTGTAAACAGGCAGCTTAATTATTTTATACGACTTAAAAATGCATCGGGCTTTGTAAGGAAGTTAAATTCAAAGTTTCGATTTTTACCGCGTAATTGGGCGTGATTTTTTGAACTAAATAAAGTATAGTGATGGGAAGATACCATGCAAAAACTTAAATATATTCTGCTGACAATAGTTTTACTTGAACTTTTTTTAGGGGGCACAGGACGGCTCATCGAATTCAGTTCGTTTTTAACATTGCGGATGTGCCTGTTCATGTTATATATGCTAGTGATATTAATTTATCTTTTCACCAATCGTACATTGCCAGTTGAAATCGTTTTTATTATAGTTTTCTATATAATAATAAATATTATTGCTATCGCCAACGGATACTTAAATGGTGCAGCACCACCCGATATATTCGAAGATGTTAAACCTTTACTCAATACTTTCTTGCTTTGCTATTTGTCATTTTCTATAAAAAAAACGGGCGATATTAAATATGTATTGAAATTATTGAAAATATCGGCTATTATTCTGGCCGTTTTTCATATTATACTTTATTGCATTTATCTAAAATATCATGATATCGCTATCCTGTATGCTGCCATTAACTCGGCCCAAAGTGATAATACCGTTTTCCTGTTTAAAGGAGATAGCGGCTTTTTAAATTATACAGGCGATATCTATTTATGTATTGGTTTTATCGCATGGGAACAATATCACAAAAAATCATATATTAAATATTTCGCGTTAGGCCTGATTACAGTGGCAATTGTTCTTACCGGCACCCGCGGGCTAATTATTTCACTTGGGTTGGTATATATAGTTAAATGGTTGTTTTTGAAATTTAACTATCGATCATTGATTTATATGGGTGTAGGGTTAGGAATGTTAGCGGGGGTGTTTGTCAGTATTCAGGGTAATATTGGCGATAAAGATGAAAGTGATCAAACACGGGTCGACCAAATCAGACAAGTAGTGGAAAGAATAACCCCTGCATCTGTAATTATTGGCCATGGTTATGGCATAGGAGTGCCGATACGGCCTATACATATGGAAATATCATATTTGGAAATATTTCATAAACAAGGTATTATAGGGCTGTTGTATTATGCAACCATATTAATAATAGCGTATGTAGCCTACAAAAAGTGTAACCGTGAAAACGCTTTAGGCTTTTATCTGTTTGTCTTGTTTATATATTTTGTTTCGGCCACTAACCCATATGTGAATCATCCATTAGGAATAACTGCGATCTCAGTGGCATTGGTGAGTATGATCACTCTAAGTAAAATGCAAAATAATACCAGTAATAGTCTTTTATAAATTTGTAATACTAAAATATGCCAACGGTTAGTGTTTGTATGGCAACATACAATGGGGAAAAGTATATATTCACGCAAACGAAAAGTATAATTGACCAACTTTCAAATCACGATGAGTTGGTAGTTAGTGATGATGGTTCAACCGATAAAACGATAGCGGTGCTCCAGTCATTTAATGATAGCCGTATAAAAATAGTTTATAATAACGGGAATAAAGGGCCAATAGGAAACTTTCAAAATGCATTAACTCATTCTAAAGGTGAATATATTTTTCTCGCCGATCAGGACGATGTTTGGTTTCATAATAAAATAGAAACTATGGTCTCGTTATTAAATAAATATGATGTGATTACTTGTGATTGTGCAATAGTTGATGATAACTTGAACATATTAAAAGACTCGTATTTCAAGCATGCCCATTCAGGGCCTGGTTTTTTTAAAAATTTAAAACATAATACTTATATGGGTAATAGTATGGCGTTTAAACGAAAATTAATGCCTGTGATATTGCCATTTCCTCCAAATATTCCAAACCATGATTTATGGATAGGCGTCGTCGCAGATTTATTTTACAAACCGTATTTTATTCCCCAGGTTTTGGGTATGCACCGCAGGCATAATTCAAATGCATCCAATACGTTTGATATTAAGGTAAAAATAAGCTTTTGGAAAAAGGTAAATAAACGCATCCTCATATTTCGCAACCTACCGCGGTTAATTTGCAAAAAGCTTATAATGCCATAAGCTTTTTAAAAAATATTTACTAGTATAAGTAGCTGCATTACAGGCACTTTTATGTCAATTAATTTTCCTGAGACGAAGTTAATTTGCCTTAAAGGAATATTATGGCTATATTTGAAGTAAAAAAGCTAAACATTTATCAAAATAAAAAAATAACCTAAGTCTTTCTCAATTTTTTAAACACTTGAAACATTTTTTTTTACCAAAGTGTTATATATCGCAAAATCATTACGTAATAGGGTTATAGTATGTTATATAAACTATAAATAATTTGTTTTAACAAAAATTCAATTTTACCCCTATGGCACAACTCATCTTGCATTATCATCTCTCCAATTACAATCGGCTTTACATGGTTTACGCTGATTTAAAATAAATAATTATTTGATCTTTCTCATTTTTTTAATCAATAATGGTCGATATTACTATATCTATAGTCCTTTTCCAAACGGATAAGGAAGAATTGAGACACCTGCTAAGTCTAATTAACGAATCGCCATTAAGCAAACATATTTATTTAATAGATAATTCTACCAACGACGATTTGAGGATTTTTTCGAACACGCCGAATGTTGAATATATATTTAATTATGTTAACGTAGGTTATGGTGCCGGTCATAACGTTGCTATTGGCAAGGCACAAAATATGTCGAAATACCATATAATAATGAACAGTGACATTGATTTTAATCCGATAATTTTAGAACAGGCATTTATATGTATGGAAACCAACGACAATATCGGGATGATCAGCCCAAAGATTTTACTTCCGGATGGCGAATTACAACACTTTTGTAGAAAATTACCTACTCCATTTGATTTATTTGCACGACGATTTGTACCCGGATTTGCCAAGCCATTATTTAAACGATTTTTAGATAATTATCTCCTCCTGAACAAGGATTATTCGTCGACAATGAATATACCCAACCTTCCAGGTTGTTTTATGTTTGTGAGAACGGCTATTTTGGTTGAGGTCGGTGGTTTTGACGAAAATTTTTTCCTATATGTCGAAGATATTGATTTAACGCGGCGTTTGCACGAAAAGTCGGTCACTTTATATTATCCAAATATTGTTGTACGGCATTCTTTGGCGCGCGGTTCATACAAAGATATCAAACTTGTCCTCCATCACATCGCTAGTGCCATTTATTATTTTAATAAATGGGGATGGTTTAATGATAAGGGCAGAATTACAATCAATAAAAATCTAACACATTAAGCTAGATGTCGCATGGATACTAATATAAGATATCTTAAGTCAAAAAAAAATGTCTTATTCGAACGTAATTCTACCAAATGTTTCCTGTGTAAGTCTGAGTTAACACGTATTAAAAGAGGCTTTTTTGTAAAGAAGTTTTTATTTTGGTTGCCCTTAAAGCGGTATATCTGTTATAAATGCAACCGAAAGTTTTATAGTTATAGGTAGATTTGTACAATTTGAAATTCATAAACCCCGGCTAACCAAAATAGGAATTGGAGAATTTTTTAAAGAATTAAGGATGCTTTTATCTTGGTTCTACGTTAAATTCATCCCAGGCGCCATGACACTCCAAATTAGCCTCGGCCACACGTAAATACCATATTAGTCGCAAAGCACATACCAACGCGGGTCATCAGAGTAGTGGCAGGTACGTACGTGGTTGCTATTAGTTTGTTTAATGAGCACGATATCGCGAACCATCTGCTCCTCGGTAATGGCGTGGCCATCGTGGGGTCAGTTTCATGGCGGTTAACACCTTTTAATTTAATCGGCACACCGTTAACCAAAAACAAATAACCTTTTATTTCAATGCTGCGAAAACCTGTTACTTTAGGGGGAATATCGCTAAAACGCAATGTTTCCCCCTTTTTTATGGCTTCTAATGCCTGTTAAATAGTAAGATATGGGACAACGGTTCACTTAAATAAAGAGCTCGAAGTTGATTTCAGTCAAAACATGGTTTTTCGGGGTACATAGAACTTATTATCCCGTCTTTTTATGGTAATATCCTGATCTTATAATATTGCAAAATATCCGAATATCGGTCAACAAGAACGTCCAGTAAGCCCTCAATGCGCCGTATCTCCCCCGATCTGTTAGGTTGATCAATCAAAGTCGCTCCAATTTTTGCAAGGTTTCATTACACTCAAACTCGTCGTGTTTCGAATTAGTCGAAACATGATTGGAGCTGTCATAAGATATTTCCATCCGTCGACAGACCTGTGTCATTTTTCCTCAAAAAGGTTGTGTTAATAAACACGACATTATTACTTATTGATCTTATACAGAAATTGATTAGCACACATACTGCCGAATCCCTTACCTTTTGTTTGTATTGTTACCAATCATATTTAACAAAGCACGAATTACACTTTTTCGTTGCTTAGCTATCGGAATCTTTTTGTCGGTATAATTCACCACCAAATAACCGGAATCCTCATTAAGAATTTTGGTGACATGGGTTTTGTTAACCAGGTGGGTTTGATGACAACGGATAAAACCATAGGGTTCAAGCAACTCCTCGTATTCATATAATGGCCTGGAGATTACATGCGCCATTCCGTTGGTTAAAAAGAAAGTAGTATAGTTATTTGAAGATTCACATCGGATGATATCTTTAACGGGTACCAGGTACGTTTCTTTTTGTGTAGGAAGTGCAATCTTTTCATTTTGTTCGGGCTGTGTTTTATCTAACAGATAAAGTAAATTATTCAACCGCTGGTTTTGTGTTTTGACCTGTAGCGACCTTTCTAATTTATTCACTGCTATTTTAAGTGCTGATATATTAATTGGTTTTAACAAATAATCTAGGGCAGAAAACTTGATAGCCATGATACCAAAGGTGTCATATGCTGTTACGAATATCACTTCGAAATCAGGATCTTTGATTGATTTTAACAGATCAAAGCCATTTTTACCAGGCATCTCAATATCCAGAAATATCACATCAGGTGCTAATTCCAGTATTTTAATTCTGGCTTCGTCTGCGCTTGTGGCACACGTTACAACGTCAACTGTTTTGCAGTGAAAATTTAGTAAAGCACGTAAATTATCGTTGTTTATTGGTTCGTCGTCTATGATGATGGCTCTTATCTTTTTCATTTGTTATAGCCAATTATGGAATGTTAAAACTGCTTCAGTGCCGGCGTGTTTATTAAAAGCCAGTTCGATTGATCGCCATTTATGAAGCTTGTTGATCGCTGCAATTCGTTCGGCAGTCAAAGTAAGCCCATAACCTGCATCGGAACCAGAACGCTTATCTATCCAGGTTCCATTATCCCTGATTACAATAATAAAAGTAGCTGCTTCCTCTTCCCTTTTGCAATTCACATATAATTGCCCTGCATGCCCTAAACCAGCTAATCCATGCCTTATGGCGTTTTCTATCAATGGCTGCAAGATCAGGGTAGGGATTTCGATGACAGTGGAATGTATATCAACAGCCACCTCAATATCCCAAGTGAAATTATACCGAAGGGCTTCAAGCCTGATATAGGTGCGCATCATCTCCAGTTCCTGGTCCAGGGAGTTAAAAACATATTCGCTTTTCACTAACGTTTTCCTAAGCAGTGAGCTGAATTCCTGTAAGTAGTCATTCGCTTCTTCGATACGCCCTGTATTCATTAAGCCTTGAATGGAATTTAATGAATTGAATGTGAAATGTGGATTTAGCTGAGCCTGTAACCTGAGCGCAGCCTGCTCCGCATTATACTGGCGATTCCGGACAGCCTTTAGCCTGCTTTTAGAAACTAATAAGATTATCGAAACACTTGTTGCACACAATCCTATAATTAGAATTATATAGGTAAGTACAGATTGGTACCAATACGGTTTTACATGGATATAAAATGTACCTGTACTTTCTGGTTGAAGTAAATAGCCAAAACGAAGTTCATAGTCAGTGTTTGAAGCAAGCTTCAGCGGTCCAAAGCCGAAGCGTGAAATTTTACGTTTCGTTTTTCTTGTTTTAAGGTCTACCAGCGTGTATTCAATATCATCCTCCTGGAATTCGGATTTTTTAGTTAAACGGATATTTAATAGTTCTCCCGCAGACAAGTCAAATTTGGCAGGGTGATCCTCCAATATAACACCTTGAAGAGGCCCTCTGTTATTTGGTAGCCGGTCAAGTATAACCTCAGGAATGGCCATAACCCTTTTGATCTTATACCTTTTGACAAGGGAATCTGTCCTCCTGTCCCTGAAATCAATTAGAAACGTATCATTGACTTTTAAATAAACCTGTCCAATCCGTTCACCACCCCGAATTTGATCGCTGCCGTAAATTAACTTTGCAGTGTCACTAGGCCCCCTGCTTGAATACGTATAAGCCCGGTAATAAACAGGATGGCGAAGGTACCCCATTACCTTGCTAATCTGCAGGGCCACGAAAGCTCCGGCCGTATAAATTTGCACTTCTTTACCCCAGCCAGAAGGCTTGAGTTGCCCCCTGAACAACCCATTACCCTCAACTTGTATCGCACTATCAACGGGTAAGATAGCCTGTTGTGAATAAGCGCAACTAATCCCGATAAAAAATAATATGCTCAATAAAAAACAGCGCGTAGCTTTCATGCTTGTTTAGTACTAATCATGTTAATTGCTGGTATACTTAGTATTACAACTCGTTTATTGAGCCTCAGCGATCTTGATCATGGCCTCCATTTCATTGGTCAATTCCGCGTCAGATGAATACCCTGCCGTCGAAAACAACTGGTTTCCCCGTTTGTCTATCACCACTTTTGTCGGTATGCCATTTAATTTATACGCAGTTGCCACAGGGAATTCTTTTGGATTATTTGCTTCCGGCAAATCAAGCAAAACATGAAAGTCATAGCCGTGGGTTTTAATAAAGGAGTGTGTCTTGGCTGGAATATCCGCGCCTTGTTCCTGCGTATCAATAAAAAGGAAGGCTACTTCAGGATGTTTTTTGGTTAGCTTTTCCATAGCCGGCATTGAAGATATACAGGGAAAACACCAGGTTGCCCAGAAGTCAAGTACAACAACTTTTCCTTTTAGGCTGGCGAGTGATACAGTGTGTCCTTGCAAGTCCTTCAAAGTAAAAGCTGGCGCCGTCACATTGTTCAGCATCTTTTTTGCAATTTCTTTTAAATAAGCCTTATCTACATTTTGCTGAAGAGAAGCAAGCAGGCTGTTAGCCCCAGCTATGGTACCGCCCTTTTTAATATAAAGGTTTTTGAGCAATACAATCATAGCCGGGGTTGATTTTCCCGTACCTGCCATTTTCAAAAGCAGGTTGTATGCTTTTTGGTCCTGTCCGTCTCTTGCAAGCAGAACGGCATAAAGCTCGGCCGAAGAAATGTCTAACCGGTCAAGATCCTGACCTTTCAAGGCCATTTCCTCGTAGTTAAGTGCAGCCTTATCTTTTCCGTTAGCATGCAGTATCTCGGCATAGGTTTCGTAATAAGGATAGGCCGCCATTTTCATAAACCGGTTCCAATCATCCTGGTCAAAGGTGGATGGCCTGGCTGATGGATCATTCTTAAAGCTATCATACAGGTCAACCGTTCTTTTCGCGATTATTTCTGCATAGTTCATATGCTTTTTATCTGTGAACAGTTTTTCTGCACCCATATTCAAATACGAAGTTTGATTAAACTTGTTTTTAATTGTTTTTATATAAGCCTCATATTGTTGTTTATTATAAGCTGCAAGAAATGAAAGAGCTACAATACCACGCATCTCATCAATTACCTCTGCATTTTTTAATGAATCAAGTTCGTATTCTTTTATAATAGAGGCCATGGTACTTACGTTTTTTTCCGGATCATTTTCTTTCGTCATTGCTTTGATGCGCTTGGCTATCGTTTCATTGTTTTGGGCGTATGATGTTTGTGTATTTATATTTAAATAAATAACCGTCAATAATAGCGCAATAAGTATTTTCATAATTTTAATGTTGTTTAAATCTATTTTTTAATATTTTATTTCTAATTGCAATTGAGATCAAAATTAAAGGTTAGGTACAGTAAAAAGTTGTTAGAATGTGCGTATATGCCGTATGGCTGTGAATTTGGCCGGTTTTAGAATAGACTGCATATCTACTTTATCTTTCAACGAATTTTGGGCCATTGAATACCGGCCAACGTTTTAAAACAGGCAATAAATGAGCATTCTGGCTGCTCACCTATTGCCTGTGGCTTTTTAATAGCCTGGGTTTTGCCGAAGATTCGGGTCGGTTTGCAGGTCGGTTGCCGGAACCGGATAAAGCGCATCGTTCGCATTCCAGGTGCCGCCTTTTTCCGTCGCAACTGTACTCATAACGCTGTTAACCGCTCCCATACGTTTTAGGTCCAGCCATCGATGCCCCATTTCGGTAAAGAATTCGACCCGCCGTTCGTGCAGGATAGCAATAAGAAGATCATTCTGTGTGACAGCAGTCGTATTAGGCAATCCTGCGCGATCACGAATCGCATTGAGATCGGCTCGTGCACCAGAGATGTTATTTAATTTGGCCTCTGCTTCAGCACGGATCAGGTATTGCTCACCCAGCCGAAAAATATCCGAATATTCATTAATAGTAGAGTTTAGGATATTGTTTTTGTATTTGTATGCGAAGTAATAGGTTGTACCGCCGGTTGTTACACTGTTAACCCACTGTGTTTTGCGCAAATCTCCGGGTTCAAATGCATTGACCAGGTTATTACTTAACCATACCGGATAACTATCGCTCGGCCCGGTGGCGGGGATAATAAACTCCCGCGCTTCACTGGTTGGGTATCCGGCTACCGTAGGCTCCAGTTGCCATATCGCTTCTTTATTACCGAGGCTGGCCTTTAAAAAGACGGCTTCAAGGCTGCTCAGTCCAAAAAGTGTGGTATTTTTAATAAGGGTAGAAGATTCAGATACAGCATTTGTGAAATTGCTATTATCCCCCGTCACGTAGCCGTTATACAGATAAACACGTGCCAGTAATGCGGTAGCCGCCCAATAGCTCGGGCGTGACCGGCTTGTACTGGCATTTTGTATGGTCCCATCCAAAAATTGCTGGCCCAGCTCAGATTGCGCAGCAGTCAGGTCGCTGATGATTTGCTGGTAAACCTGGTTAACAGGTGCGCGCGTGAGGGTTGCATTGGCCTGGGGAGTTGTTGTCAGCACCAGCGGAACCGGACCGTATAAATTAGCCAGGTAAAAATATAAAAATGCCCGTACAAACTGCGCCTCGCCCAGTAACTGCTGTTTTACAGTGGCTGGCAGCGAACGAGAGTTACTAATACCTGTTATAGCGCTGTTGACATTAAAAATAATAGGATAGGCATAGTTCCATAAATCGCCGTTTTGATTAGTAAGCCCATTAGTATAGTATTGCGTCAAACTAGTACCAGCAGTGCTAATTTGGGAAAATTCATCTGCTGACAATCCACAAAGCAAAGAGGTACTTAACGAGAAAGCATTTCCTGCGTCATTGGTTGCACTCGGATTAAGTGCTATATATATGCCATCTAAGACAGCAGCGGCTGTTGATACTGATGTATAAGTGTTTTCGGAGCTGAGAGTAGTAACCGGCGCAGGCGCCTGCACAAACTTTTGACAACTAGCTAATATACCAGCCAGCATAAGCAATCGAGCCCACCGAAACATCTTGCGGGGGGAAATACCCGGGGCAAAACCATTTTTATATTTTTTGTTACGCTCAGGAGCGCATTTTATAGTGATAATCTTCATGATTTAAATAATTAAAAAGTTGCCTGTATACCTAAAGTTATGACGCGTAAGGGAGGAACAAACTGGTTACCAAACAATCCGGAATTTTCCGGATCCATTCCTTTGTATTTAGTAATGGTTAACAGGTTCTGACCTTGTATATAAAGTCGCGCGTTTGAAATGGTCAGCATCCTGCAAACATTTCCCGGGAATTTCCATGACAATGATGCATTCTTCAATCTGATATAAGACGCATCCGAATAAGCAGCGTCGCTATTTACTGCATAGAAATACTGCAAGAAGTTGGATCCAGTCTGGCTGAACTTTTGAACGGCAGCATGATCTCCGGGGCGTGTCCATACATTATTGAGTATCGAGGTCGGTTGATTCCCGCTGTCAAAGCCACCAGGGTCACTGCCGCCAAAAATATCGTTAGCACCGATTTGCTTCGTAAAACTGAGCATGAACTCAAAGGAAAAAGATTTATAGCTAACTGTGTTTTGCAGGCCACCGTAGAATTTTGGCGCTGTATTAACCGTTGCAATCGCATCGGACGGTGTGCCAAAAACATCGGGATATTCGGTCACCTCGCCATTTCTGTCAATGAACTGGTAATTGCCATCTGCCGGGTTTACGCCGTCAAACTTCGCGACCTTAAGAATAGTTATTGGCTGACCTATACTATAAGTGTTTGCCTCAGACGAGGTGGCGAGTCCGGGATAAGCGATCAGTTTATTGGTTGGTATAGTGAGGTTAAAATTAGTGGTCCAGTTGAAGTCTTTTGTCTTAAAATTAATTGATGTTATTGTAAATTCAAGCGACTTGTTCTGAACAGTAGCCGGTAAATTTTCCAGAATTGCGTTATACCCTGCAATAACCGGCAGCGGATAAGGGAGCAATTCATTGGATGAGCGGTTGATAGCATAATTGCCGGATATTAGCAAGCGGTCCTTAAAAAAACCCAGGTCAATTCCAATGTTCGCCTTTTTGGTCAATTCCCATTGTAGGTACGGGTTGGGGATGCCTTGTGTCGCGAGGCCCAGATTTCCCTGGTAAGAGTACCCTGGCAAATAAGCATATTGGGTAAGGAAGCGGTAATCACCAATTTGGTCGTTTCCAGTACTGCCGTAACTAACCTTTATTTTACCAAAGCTTAAAAAAGGCAGCGCTTTTTGCACCAGGCTTTCTTTGGAGAATATCCAGGCTAATCCCGCAGAAGCGAAATTATGAAATTCCTTTTCGGGGCCAAAGCGGCTGCTTCCGTCCCGGCGTACTGCCAGGTCGGCCAGGTATTCATCGTTAAGGTTATAGTTGATCCTGCCAAAGATCGCTGAATAATTGTATTGGCTTGCTGTGGCTGATGGATATGTTTGCTGTGCGGCGGCCGGGTCGGTAAGTTGCAGGTCGGTGTAATAATTCACTCCCCTATAGTTATCGCTTATCATATTTTGACGCTGTAATGTTAGCCCTGCAAGCACATCCAGTTTCCCTTGGCCAATGTTTTTGCCATAGTTTAGCTGCGGCTCTATGATCCATGAATTTTCATTTGCATACAAGTAGTTTGCACTGTTTTGCAATCGGGGGCGGCGCGCCGGTTCAAGCGCTGATAAAGGATTGGTTGTGATTTGATCGATCTGGATATTAGTATACCCCAAACTGCTTTTGAGTTGTAGGCCTGTTAGTAACTGGTAGCTCACCAGAGCATGGCTTCCCAGGTTGTTGGTTTTATTGGAGAAAGTTTTTAATAAATAAGCCACCGGATTTCCAAATGTCCAAGTCGAACTTCCCAAGGAATTTAACGCCCAATTTAAGCTGCCATCCTGATTATATAAAGGTGGAGAATCCGGCGCGGAAAATGAAGCAAGAAAGGTTGGATCGGTTTGCGGTAATTGATTATTGTCATTTAAAAAGCTGCCTGACAGTTGCAATTTGAATTTTTTATTATCTGATGAAGTATTCAGGCTAAAGTGCATTGATGCCTTTTGATCCGCAAAATCGCCCGGAAATATGGTAGTTTCCCGATGATAACCTGCACCCACAAGAAACTGCGTACTTTCAGTACCTCCTGAAATGGACGCCTGACCATCCAGGTAATGCGAATTGCGGCCCAGCAATACCTTTTGCCAGTCGGTATAACTCTTAGTATCCCATATCTTTAAATCAGGCGCATACCCCGGGTCAGCAGGATCTGCACTCGCGGTAAGGCCATCATTAGCCATAGCCTGGTTGCGCATAGCCAGGTATTGCTGGGTGTTCAATTGCGGTACTTCTCTGGTTATATGCCCGTATCCGTCCTGCACATTGGCGCTGATCATTGTTTTTCCGGCTTTGCCTTTTTTAGTAGTAATAAGTATCGCTCCATTAGCTGCACGGGAACCATAAATTGAGGTCGCTTCAGCATCTTTAAGTATTTCAATGCTCTCGATGTCTGCAGAATTGATATAGGATAAAGGGCTGCCCGCTACCGGTCCGTTCAAAGTAGCGGCGCCCCCCGGCCATATAGCACCCCCAAGGTTTGGCGGTAATTGCGAAATATAAGCCACGCCGTCTATAACATACAATGGATCATTGCCACTGAGTAAGCTGTTTTGCCCCTGTATTCTTACCGTGACGGTTGAACCAGGAACACCGTTCGCCTGGGTAATGAACATGCCGGGTACGCGCCCCTCAAGCGCTAATAAAGGGTCGGCAACGGGCTGGTTCTCTATGTCCTTAGCCGAAACCGATGTAATATTACCCGTAGTAAGGCGCTGAGAGGTTTCCCCATAAGCAATTACCTGCACAGCATCCAGGGTGCTGGTTGCAACCACCAGTTTGATTTTCCCCATATCTGCATGCGCAGGTAATTCCTGCTTTTGGTAGCCTATAAATGAAATAACAAGGATAGCGTTATCGTCTACATTTTTGAGATGAAATACTCCATCAGCGTTGGTAAAATGGCCATTGCTGGCACCCCGCACAATTACTGTTGCACCGGCGATGGGGCGATTTTGCTCGTCTACAACAATGCCTGTAACGTCTGATTGATTAAAGCTGAGGGCATTTTTCAGTTTATCCAGAAAGCCGGGCTGTTTTATCGATATAACCATCGATCTATCTTCGATGGAATAGTCGAGAGGTTGTCCCTCGAAGATCTTTTTTAGCACATCGGTTAATTTACCGTTCTTAACATTGATAGTTACAGGTTTGGCTTGGTCTATTACTTTGCCGCTTATCGCAAAGTCATAACCAGTTTGCCTTTTGATTTGGGTAAGCACGCTGGAGAGTGGCGCATTTGTAGCGGCGAGAGTAACCGTTTGTGCAAGGGAAATCGCGCTTACCTGCATGAATCCGATAAATAGCAAGAAGATGGTTAACTTCATGACCCGCAATAGTTTTTTGGTATGGCCAGGTGGCAATACAAAGTTCTCTGAGTAAATTTTGTACATTTGCTGAGTTAGGGTTTGTCGCTTTGCCTTTTGTTTTCGAAGACGGATAGGCTGGGCGAGGTTCTTAAATAGTTTCAATTATTTGAGTGATCCTTTCGGAAGTCATCGGGTTAATGCCAGGTGACTTTTTTTGTTTGTCTATTTTTACTCGATAACGGTGACCCTCCTCCCTTCGATTTTAAAGTGTACGCCTTTGGTGTTCTGTAGTACCTTTAGTACAGCACTGATGTTTCGGTTACGACTGATATCTGCATAGAAAACCTCATCAGTTATCCGCCCCTTGTAAGTTACATCGATATTGTACCAGCGGCTTAGTTGCCGCATCACGCTTTGGATATTATCGCCTTCGAAATGGAAGTTGCCGTCTTTCCAAGCTGTAAAAATATCGGTATTAACAGTTTTTATATTAATGCCATCGGTTTGCTGACCCGGAGTCAAAGTCAGGTTATTTACTTTAACTTTTCCCTCTACCAGTGTGGTACGGGTCACGAATTCGTCAGAGTATGCACTCACGTCAAATACGGTACCTATGTCTTCGATGGTTTGTTTGGCGGTCTGTACCTTGAATGGCTGACTCGCCTTATGCTTGACCTCGAACAAAGCCTCGCCAGTAATTTTGACTATCCGTTCCTTACCATTAAAGGCAGTCGGGAAAGTGATACTCGATTCGGCATTGAGCCATACTTTGGTCCCGTCAGATAAAACCAGCGGGTAGGGTGACTGCTCGCCTCGCGTTGTGGTTAACGTATTATAACTAAACTGACCTCCTAATGTATTTGCATCATAAGTAATAGCATTTTGCGTTGCACTAATGATTGTATTATTCTGCATCGCCAGTTTGCCTTTTAACCCCTTGGTCAATACTATCTTTCGGCCATTGGCTAAGGTTAAGGTGGCTTGGTTGTGCCCCGGTACAATGTCGTTTTTGGCAAGTTGGCTGGCTGGTTGCTGTTGCTTATGCAAAAGAAAATAACCGCCAATTGAACAAGCGATTAGGATAGATGCAGCAGCCGCAATTCTTGGCCAAAGCGTAATCAATTTTTTAGCGGGAGCCTTTCCTTCAATCGTGGCCCACATTTCATCTTTTAGCCAAATCAAGTCTTCCTCTGATAAATCGGCCTGCTTATCTGCATTTAAATGATGGAACCAGTGTTCCAGCAGAATCCGTTCATCTTCAGAACATAAACCCGCCTTGTACTTTTCCCATAATACCCTGGCTTTTTCCATGGTTGTTATTTTGTGAAATTTAATCTCAGGCGTTCCAGTGAACAACCCTATTATATCCACGACAAACTTCGCACGGGGGGCAAGGTACAAGTGTGTAAAATAAATTTTAAAAAATTGTTATCTTTTGATAAGAGGAGTAATTCGTGCGAGTTGGATTTATACACACTTATCTTTTGGTCAACTATTCAAACTATATGAGAATAAGAATAAACACTCCTAATTTAACCCGTAAAACTTTTAAGGCCCGTTTGATTTGAGTGGAAACAGTATGTTCGGAAATATCCAGACTTTTCGCTATTTCTTTATAGGTTAGGTGTTCCTTACGACTTAGTTCAAAAATTTCACGCATTTTGCATGGAAGGTCGGCTATCCCCTTTTCAATCATAAGTGTTATATCTTTTTCCCGGATTTGATAATCCGTCCCCGCCTCATAATGGCGCAAAAAGCCTTCCAGCGATTTCAGGTATTTGTCTTCAATATGTTTGCGAGAAAAAACATTCATTGAGCGATTACGTACGGCACTATACAAATAGCCGGACAAGGCGGTTGCTAAGGAAAATTGTTCATGGCAGTTCCATAACGCGATAAAAACTTCCTGTATTACATCCTTTGTTTCGTCCCGGTTGTTCAATTTTTTATAAGCGAACACATAAAGCAGGGCATAATAACGATCGTAAATTTCAACAAAAGCGGCTTGATTACCCTCTTTTAAAAGGGCAGCCAATTCCTGATCTGTGAATTTATGATATTCCTCCATGTTAAAACCGTATCCAATTTAGGAATTCTCAGCGTCAATAATAGTTATTTTTTATAACTGATAATAATGTATTTTTAGTAGCTTCTACTAATTAATAAATCCATTTTTTCTGCCTTTTGACCAATGTCTCGGTTCCAGGTGCTGAATTATGGCTATATTTAATTGAACTGAACAAATGTCCACTCTCACTGGTCCAAATGAAATAACATTCTGCAGTGTTTAGACGCCGCCTTTAAATGGGAATAATAGAAGGATGCTTCAGTATCGTTGAAGTTTTTAATTGTTTTCATTTTTGAATTTATTTACTAAATAACCAGATTCTACGCTGGGCTCATTGGAATTAGTAGCGTAGATGACGAAGGGGTTTATGGCAAGAATAGGTACAGGGATAAAAGCCGGGGAGCGTTAATTTCTTAAAAAAAATCTTGTCCCTCGACGGTTTTATCTTGTCAATATTATAAATACATCATATAGTATTCTATTTAGTGAGACATAATCATTCCATAATATGATTTAAATCATATTTTCATTTAAACCACATACGCATTTTTGCGTGATGGAACTTACAATTAACCCGCAAACAAAGATTAGCCAGTTGCTTGAAGTTGATCGTGACCTGGTAATCAGGACTCTGGTCGGTTTGAATAAGAAATTTTCAAGGCTTAAAAACCCAATACTACGCAACTTATTGGTCAAAAGGGTTAGCATCGCCGATGCCTGCAAAATGTCAAAAACAGAGATCAGTGATTTTATGTGGAGCATGAAGCAGATTGGGTTCAAAGTAACCTCTGATACTTTTGTTGAAAATGATATAGCTGGGCGGACTATTTCTTTTCAGGAGCCTTTAGATTACCTTGAACTTGATGTACGTCCTGTATTGGCACAGGATAAAGACCCCCTAAAAGAAATATTAGCGGCTATCAAAAAACTCGAAGAAGGCCAGGGACTGAAACTTGTTAATACTTTCGAGCCGCTGCCATTGATTCATTTGCTGGCAGACAAAGGATTTTCCTTCCGTATGGAACATCCCGAACCAAACCTGGTAGTAACTTATTTTAACAAGGCCGGATCAAATCTGGTCGAAACGGTTACCATTCCATTAACAGTCCCGGCAGCTGACAATGACCAATTCGACAGGCTGCTGAAAAGATTTGACGAACATCGAATTATTTTTCTTGATGTTCGGCAACTGGAGATGCCAAAGCCCATGCTGGCCATCCTGGAGCAAACGCCGAATCTTGTTGCAGGCAACGCCTTATTTGTGCATCACAAAAAGATACCCGTATACCTGCTGCCAGAGCTGGAGAAACAAGGATTGACCTATGTCTTTAAAACAATCGGCCCTGCCTATATCAACATGCTTATCTATAAAAAATGAGCGGGATTAAGCAGAACCCTGGTCTTTATAAAATCGTGGTGACCCATTATGTGGCTGCCGCGTTTTGTTTTTTGGTGCTTTCTGTGATGATGTTATTTTCGGTGAAAGCATTTACCGGGCATTACTTTCAGCCGCAGATCCTGGCTATTACTCATATGGCCGCACTCGGCTGGGGAACGATGATTATCCTCGGCACATCTTATCAGTTGATACCAGTTGTGCTGGAAACGGAACTGTACAGCGAAAAACTCGCCTGGATAAGTTTCGCGCTCTTTGTGCCGGGGCTGATAGCACTTGTCTATTCATTTTGGGTATTTGTGCCAGGCATTCATATGCAATGCGGCGCGATATTATTACTTTTGGCCGTCCTCTTATTTACGGTCAACGTATACCTGACTGCTAAAAAGAAAAAACAGGAAACCATACAGGAGGATTTTATCTTAAGCGCTTGTATCTGTCTTTGCCTGACAGTTGCGCTAGGCGTAGCTTTGGTCTTTAATTTTACGCTCTCCATATTTCCCCAGGACCAGCTGCATTTTCTGAAACTTCACGCGCACATGGGTCTTATCGGCTGGTTCCTGCTGATGCTGATCGGGGTGAGTTCAAAACTGGTGCCGATGTTTCTGGTATCGTCGTATCAAAAAACTGGTCTGTTAACGGCCAGTTACTACCTGATCTTGGGTGCCTTATTGTATTTCCTGGTCGATTCGTATTTTTTCGGGCTTAGTCTTCGCACATATCTGATATTTGCGGTCGGTGCTTCAGGAATAGCCTGCTATTTTATCTTCATTTTAAAATGTCTGAGGTCACGGTTAAGGAAACACATCGACCTGCCGATGATGAACAGTTTCCTGTCATTTATTCTGTTAAAGATCGCTATCCTGACGGTGCCGTTCATTATTTATTTTCATCTCAAAAACAACCCGGTTACCATCCGCTTTTCCATGATCTATGGCGAATTCATGCTCATGGGCTGGATCACCGCGTTAATATTAGGACAAACCTTTAAAACACTGCCGTTTATTGTTTGGGTTAAACACTACGAACACCTGACGGGCAAATTTAAAACCCCTATGCCGGCAGACCTTTTCGCCGATAACCTCCTGAAGGCACAAACTGTGTCTTATCTGATCTTTTGCCTAACCTTTATGCCAGGCTGTTACCTGCTGTTCCTGCCGCTGATCTATATCGGCATCGCGGCATTGATGGTTACAGCCATGCTGTACCTGTTCAACATCTTTATAGTACTATTTCATAAAACAATAACTTATGGTAAGCTTTGATATTACCGACCCCAATTCCTTTTTAAAAGAACAGATGATGGAAACACTCCGTCTGGTGATGGATCCAGAATTGCACGTTAACATCATCGACCTTGGGCTTGTTTACGGAATAGAAATAGAGGCCCCGCAAAAACGAGTCAAGGTTAAAATGACCTTATCCTCCTCGTATTGCCCGATGGGTGAAAGTATCGTATCCGCTGTTAAAAATTGTATCGAGGGCCATTATGAAGGTTATGAGGCCACTGTCGACCTCGTTTGGGAGCCGGTTTGGTCTTATGATAGTATTACGGATGAAGGTAAACGATTATTAGGCCTGTGATGAAATGGTATCAAAGCCTGAATTATCCCCGGTGGGCGATCATTAATTTTATCGTGCTGAGTATTTTCGGCGTGTTACTGCGTTATATGCAGCTTTATGATGCCCCAAAGCTTGATTACCAGTTCATCCTGCATGCCCACTCGCACTTTGCTTTTTCAGGCTGGATGTTTTTCTCCATCGCCTTATTGATCGCCTCGTTATGCAATGAAGGGAATATAGGTCCCGGCTTCAAAACTATACTTTTGCTAACGCTTTTGAGCGCGTACGGAATGCTTGGCAGTTTTTCATGGCAGGGTTATAAACTGATTTCCATCAGCTTCTCAACTCTTTTTGTTTTGGTGACTTTTCGCTTTACCTACCTCGTGTTCCATGGAAACTTGCTTAAAAAACGAGTGAATGAACCGGCATATATCCTGCTACGGGGAAGCCTGATCTTATTATGCCTTTCGGCGCTGGGGCCATTAGCCTTAGGCCCGCTGGCTGCATCTGGGCTAAAAAACACACCGTTCTACCAGGACGCAATTTACTTTTACCTGCATTTCCAAATGAACGGCTTTATGCTCCTGGCTATTTTGGGAATATTAGCTGCTGCTTTCCCGATCACGCCATTAAGAAGACGATCAAGGATTTGGGTATATCTTTTTGTCTTTTCTACGATCCCTCTTTATTTTATTTTCTCCTTGTGGAGCAAACCCGGTAATGTTATCTGGATTCTGGCTGGTATTAGCGCTGGCTTAAACCTGGCCAGCTGGCTTATTATGTGTTTTAGTTTTAGAAGCCAATGGCGCGATTTGTCTTTTATAGAAAGAGTGGCTTTTATAGGCCTGGCATTCAAGTGTGTTTTTCAGGTGTTTGTCTGTATTCCCGCTATAGGAGATTGGACATTTCTCAACCGTAACCTGATCATTGGTTATATCCATTTGCTCACCCTGGGAATAATCATGCCACTGCTGGTCGGGCAATTTTTAAGGAAAGGGATGATCAGATCCTGTAAATTAGTTGCCACTGTAAACTTCATTTATGTCATTGTTGTTGTCACTTATCTTGGTCTGCTCTTTATACAACCCTTGTTAATGCTGTTTTCCATCACGATCCCTTCTTATCAGTTCTTGCTGTTTCTACTTTGCATATTGTTTCTTCCCGTGGGCATTTTGCTGTTTTTTAAGCTAAAAAGCAATGCAAACATTCATATGTGACGACGATCATTTTTTTAATAGATAATAAAAGATATGTTTGTCTTTTATTATTTAACAAATTAAAAAATGGAAGTATTAGACATTCTGGACGTTACCGTGATCGAACCGCGGTTTAAACATCCTAAGATTTTTGACAAGTTCGATTCCCTGTTAGCAGGCGAGGCCTTTATCATTCACAATGACCATGATCCTAAACCCTTGTATTATCAGCTCCTGGCTGAAAGAGGCCAGGTATTCATTTGGGATTATTTGCAAAGCGGCCCGGAAGTATGGCAGGTAAAGATCGCTAAAAAGACCAAAGCGGAAAACACGGAAACCATCGGAGAGATCGTGGCCAAAGATTACCGCAAGGCGCAGGTTTTTAAAAACTTAGGTATTGACTTCTGCTGTGGCGGTAAAAAAACCATCGCTGAAGTTTGCGAGAAAAAAGGGATCAGCCCGGAGGAAGTAGAGCGTCAGCTTGCGGCTGTTAAAGGCGAAGCATCCACCACCAGTGAAAACGATTTTCAGAACTGGGACCTGGGTTTTCTGAGTGACTACATTATCAATACCCACCATCGTTACGTACGCGAGAATACACAGTTTATACTGGAGATAGCTCAGAAGGTAGCGCGCGTACACGGTGAAAGACATCCGGAACTGATAAAAGTGGCAGAATTATTCGAACGGATCGGCAATGACCTGACCCTGCATATGGCTAAAGAAGAAAAAATACTGTTCCCTTTTATTAAAGAACTGGCGCAGGTTTATAACTCCGGCGGTATGCTTCCCTCGGCAAACTTTGGGAAGATCACCGTGCCGATACAGATCATGGATTCTGAACATGAGCAGGTAGGCAGCGATTTTGAAACCATACGCACAATCACTTCAAATTACCAGTTGCCTGTGGATGCCTGCAGTTCTTATACTATTCTATTCAAGAAACTGGAAGAATATGAGAACGACCTGCATCGTCACGTACACTTGGAAAGCAATATCCTGTTTCCTAAAGCTATTCAGCTTGAAAAGGAATTATCTTAAAGGATAATTATATATTTAGGTTTGTAAAATCAACAGCACAAAAAATGATACTATCCAAATCATGTGAATACGCCATCAGGGCGACGGTTTATGTCGCCCTTAAAAGCAGGAAGAATGAAAAGACGGGGATCATCGAAGTTGCTGAAGCAATTGGCTCGCCCAAGCATTTTACAGGCAAGATATTGCAAACGCTGGTCCGCAGGAAAATCCTTTCGTCTGCCAAGGGGCCGACCGGGGGGTTTTATGTTGAAAACGGGCAGGACCTTTTCCTGATCGATATCGTCAGGGCTATCGATGGCAACGGTCTGTTTACGTCTTGTGTGCTTGGCTTGGAGAAGTGTTCGGAAACACAGCCCTGCCCAATGCATGAACAGGTCAAACCGATCCGGGATATGTTAATGGCCGAGTTCAGCAAAACGCCGGTAACCGAACTAGTGGGAGAGTTCCAGCAGCATAAATACTTTTTGAAGTAAAAAAATTTGATTTAATAAAAGACAAATATATCTTTTATTAATATGATTAAAAGTCATTAATATAAGCATTAAACAATTAAAAAACACCATATAATATGATTTAAATCATATTATATGGTGCCGGGCATCATGTTGGCCCTTCCTATTTACTCATAGTTTTATCAAAAATTAAAACACAAGAAAAATGAAAAAATTAAAAACCTTACTTATTGCGACGCTCGTGTCAGGTTTGACCTTTTTATATGGCTGCGGCCCCGGAAACGGAGGTTCGGAGGCAGACAATACAACGGCCGCCACACCAGCAGCAACAGCGGATATTGATCCCGCTGCGAAAAGCGACAGCAAAGGTGTCGGCAAATTCACGGATGTGAAAC
>Ga0207671_10000115_pt1 | contig 123555 bp, 97 predicted proteins | sample KBSC24metaG_FD_184352 | JGI IMG/M metagenome (GOLD analysis project Ga0207671, IMG submission 184352) | Corn rhizosphere microbial communities from Kellogg Biological Station, Michigan, USA - KBS C2-4 metaG (SPAdes) (version 2) | ecosystem: Host-associated > Plants > Roots > Rhizosphere > Soil...
GCGAACGCTTCGCCCGGATCCATGGAGACGAACTGAACGCCGATCGCGAAATGATCGCGGTCGGCTCGGCCAACTTCGCCGTCGGCTTCTTCCGCAGTTTCGCCGTCTCCGGCAGCGCCTCGCGCAGCGCGGCCGCCGAGGGCGCCGGAGGCCGGAGCCCGATGGTCTCCCTGGCGGCCGCCGTACTCGTGCTGCTGACAGGGGCCTTCCTGACTTCGCTGTTCACCCCCTTGCCGGAGGCAGTTCTGGGCGCGATCGTCATCATGGCGGTCCGGGGGTTTCTGCAGGTCGCGGAGTTGCGTCGCTATGCCGCCGACGACAGGCCGAGCTTCTGGGTCGCCCTGACCGCGTTGCTAGGTGTCCTGGTCGTGGACCTGCTGCCGGGCCTGCTGCTCGCGGTCGTGTTGTCCCTGCTGCTGTTCATCGCCTACGCCAGTACCCCTCGAGTAGCCCCGCTGGGCCGATTGCCGGGCACCGACGTCTGGGGCGATCTCCAAGAGCACCGGGACGCTGTGCCTCATCCCGGAATCCTTGTTCTGCGGCCGGACGGTCAACTGTTCTTCGGCAATGTCGGCCGGGTCCGCAGCGATGTCAAACGCCTCGCTTCCGATGCGGAGGCTGCGCCGCGTGCGGTCGTGGTGGACCTGACGGCCACCTACTACCTCGGCGTGCCGGTCCTGGACACCCTCGCGGACCTCTCTGCGGACCTCGACCACCAAGGCTTCGAACTTCACCTGGCGCGTGTCCGCGCCAGGCCGACGCGCTCATTGTCCCAGCACCCCCTGCACGCCACCCTCAGCCCGGGACGCATCCATCCCACTGTGACGGAAGCGGTGAGAGCGCTGAGTGGCGAAGGGTGACCGGGGTCGGGGCGCATTCGATCATCGCCGAGATGCCGGCGTTGGTGCAGGTGCCGGCGGTGCCGCCGCCGAGCGGCCGTTACGCTTCGCCGACCTCGCCGATGTCCTCGAACCACAGCTCAGGGCGCTCCCGGATGAACGCGCTCATCATCGCGACGCATTCGGGGTCGTCGAGCACGACGACGTTCACGCCGTGCTCGGCGAGCCACCCGTGCTGTCCGGCGAACGTGGTGGCCTCGCCGACGACGACGTTCGAGATGCCGAACTGACGGATCAGGCCGCTGCAGTACCAGCACGGCGACAGCGTCGTGGCCATCGTCGTACCGCGGTAGGTGCGCTGGCGACCGGCTGCTTTGAAGGCGGCGGTCTCGCCGTGGACGGACGGGTCGTCGTCCTGGACGCGGCGATTGTGCCCGCTGCCCAGCAGCCGTCCGTCCGGACCGAACAGCGCCGCACCGATGGGGATCCCGCCTTCGGCCGCCCCCAGCCGGGCCTCCCGGATCGCGACGGCCAGCATCTGCTCGGGAGTGGTCATTGAGGGGTCCTTTCCGTTCTCTTCAGAGTAGACATGCGCTACTGATCCACAGTGAAGATCACCGCGCGCCCGGCCTCGGCGGCTCTCGCGAAGAAGTCACCCAGGCCTTGGAAGTTCGCCCAGGTGTATTCGAAGTCCTCGTCGCTGCGAAAAACTTGGTAGTCGGAAAACTCCAGGCTGTCATAGCGCATACGCAGCCACGCCTTGTCGATCGGTGCCAGTGCCGCCGCAACCTCCGGCACCTGCTGAGCACGCACCAGAGCGACCACATACTCCTCGCCGTCGTACACCGGCGATCCGCCCAAGACCGCGAAGGACAACGGATACGACCCGCCGGCCAGGTCCAGCGACCCGTCAGACAAGCAGCGGTGCAAAGCGTCCCACGCCTTGTCGGTCTCGAACAGGAAGGGCCGATCCCAGGACTCTTCGACCTCCTCGATGATCAGAGCCACGTCCTCATCGGTCTTCGCCTCGAGCAGCCGAGCCACGACCGCGTCATCGATGGCGAAGTGAACTCCACGACAAGCCACTTAAACCCCTCCCTGACCGATGCCGCCCCGGGGCAGCACTGGCCAGACCTGTCAGCTCCGCCTCTTCATCGGCGACCCGAACCGGATGACATTTCCATCCGGATCCTCCAGCGCCCCCTCATGCTGCCCCCACTCAGTGTCCTCCGGAGTGTGCACGTCGACGCCCGCCGCGCGCCATTCGGCCGCCAACCCGTCGGCGTCGTCCACGAACAGATACGCAGACCCGGGATGGTGCTCCCGGCTCGGCACCCCTAGATGGAGCTCGATTCCGTCACGGGTGGCGAAGCCATAGCCGCCTCCCTGATAGGCACGGACTGAGAAGCCCAGCCGCCGGTAGAACTCCAGCGCCGCGTCGAGATCACGGACGGAGAAGATCGGTGCGATGCGGTGCGCGGTGGCCATGAGGGCAGCTTTCCACCCACGTGCGACAAGCGGGCCGCTATTGCGGTTCTCGGCGCGCCGGAGGTCGCCAGCCGGCTGTGACGGTTCGTTCAAAACCAATGCCTCGCTGGCCGATGCCTTGGCCGCCCACGGGATCCAGCTGCCATCCGATGCCGCCGACACTCGCTATATGGCGGTGACGAACCTTGACTCGGTATATTCTCTAATGCTGTTTCTCGCCGATTCTTGTGCGGCGGCGCGAGCGGCGGTACAGAAGATGGCTATTCCGAAGGTGGCCGACGTATCGGCCATGCCGGATGCCGATGTAGAGTCCTTCGCGATGTGCCTGGAATCGCTACCGGAGCAGCACCGCATGCTCGGCGATCTGCGCGGTCTCGGCGTCGGAGAGTGGTGCGAAGGCGCCGATCTCCTCGAGGGCGGTGAACCGGCCGCCCAGCTGGTCGCGGGCCTGCGTGATGCGGGCGGCGGTTGTCTCGCCGAGGCGGCAGACGGCGGCTATCTGGGGTGCCGTGGCGGTGTTGACGTCGATGAGGCCGCCGTCGTCGTAGGTCTTCTCGTGGCCCGGCTCAGGCGGGAGGCCTATGCCGAGTTCGCGGGCCATGACGGGGTCGCGGTGTGCGAGGGCGCGGGCTGCGGCGCGGCGTTTGCGTTCTTCCGCGGCGGCCTTGGGGATGCCGATGAGCTGGGAGCGCAGCGGGTGCGCCACGAATGGGGCGGTGATGGCCATGGTCAAGATCAGCAGGGTCGAGATGGTCCCTGCGGCGTCCTCGGGGATCGAGGTGTTCCCCAGAAGCAGGATGGTCGCGGTTCCGGCGGCGTACACCGCGGTCTTGATCCATGCCGAGCGGGTGTGCAGCCGGGTCGCGGCGTGCAGGAACGGCACGAAGGCCAGCAGCCCGAGGGTCAACGGCGGCACGACGTAGTACCAGGTGTACGCCCAGCGGCCGGTTCCCAGTCGTGGAGAGTGAGGCGACGCGGACATCATGCGGATCACGGTCCAACCGGTGTGAGGTTGTCGCGCCGGAAATCGGCGCGGTCTTCGGTATCCACGCTGGACCAGTACCGGAACCGGCGACAGGGCCGAAGCGCCCGGGCGATACGGCCGAAGCACCCGACTGAGACAGGACTCTTAGTACTCCGGGTCCTCTGGCTTGTCGTCCTTCTTGCGAGTGCTTCCGCCTCCGCCGCCGCCGAAATCGAAGGAGAAATCGCCGCCGTCGGAGAGCAGGAACACGACCAGCGTGATGAGCAGGACCGCGACACCGAGCACGAGCGCGCCGCACAGGGCCGCGATCGGCACCGCGACAAGCAGGGTGAGCCAGTGCTTGGCGAACGGCCGGGCCAGCATCACGCTGCCGACCACGAACAGCACCGCGCCGCCGGCGAGGACCTCGACCCCCGTCTTGGCGTGCAGCGACTGACGCCAGGCGAGCTTGACGGTCGCCACCGTGATCAGCCCGCCGACGTCCTGATGCTTCGCCTTGCTCCACACATAGGCCGCCGGACCGCCGAGTCCGGCGAGTTGCAGCACCAGCCCGCCGAACATCCACCAACCGCGATGCGCGGTCGGCTTGATCCAGCCCGGTACGCGCGAGAGCGCACCCTCATGGATCTCTGGTCCCCACCCCCCGGTCACGACGGAAACGTACCACCGACCAGCGTGATCAGCAGGACTGCCTGGTTAGAAAGACGACAGTCCCTGGGGCGTGCCGAGCCATGTTGGGCCGTGATAGCCCTCAATGCGTTGCAATGGCGCGAACAGATCGTGTCGGCGGTTGACTGCGCGCTTTGTGAGCCGGCATGTTCTCAGGAGCCACCACTACTGCTACTGTCACTGGAAGTGCCGCTATACAGAAGCGGTAGGACTCACCGGCACCACGGAGCCTTCTCGCTCCGTCTTTTCGGTCCGGCCGTGGTCGCCCCGACAACGCGATCGCCTCGAATGTGTCATATCGAGCCAGGGTTTTGACGACCTCGCTCGGTGATCGGTCGATCGGTGAAGCGAGGGCTCAGCCATAACCACCTTTGGGTTTCTCAGCACGTTTCCGCCCACTCGCTGCGGCGTGGCGTCGTACAGTGCGGCACTGTCGGAGCACCTGGCTGACCGATCCGGCACGGACCGGGTCGGTGTCGTGCGGATCGTGGACCATGCCCAGCCCGGGGTTCACCCCAACGTCGTCGCCGAGCTCGTCAACAGCTCGCCGAGCAGCCTGAGTGCTGCGGCCTCGGTGCTCAACAGGTTCGACGTCGCCATCGTTCACCACGACTACGGCATCTACGCGAGCCACGACGGTCACGAGCTACTCGACGTGCTGGCGAAGGTGGCGGTGCCGACGATCGCGGTGCTGCACACGGTGCACTCGCAGCCGACGCCGTCGCAGCGTCAAGTGCTGGAACGGATCGCGCACGCCGCTGATGCGGTCGTGGTCATGTCCGGCACCGCCGCCCGCAGGCTGCAGACGGATCACCTCGTCGACACCGGCAAGGTCTCGATCATTCCGCACGGCGCACTTCGCGGCCTGCGGCTGTCGCCACGGCCGTCGACCTCCCCGTTCGCCGCACCGGCGGCGGCCGGTGCCCGTCCCACCATTTTGACGTGGGGCCTGATCCGGCCGGAAATGGGCATCGAGTGGGCCATCGAGGCGGTCGCCGCCCTGGGCGATCTGACTCCGGCCCCGCGCTACCTGATCGCCGGGCGGACCCATCCCGCGGTCCGGCGTCGCGACGGAGAGGCCTATCGCAATTCTCTGTTCGCGCGGGCCGAGGCTCTGGGGGTCGCCGATCGGGTGGAATTCGATCCCGTGTATCGAAGCCCGGCCGCGCTGCTGGATCTGATGTGCCAGGCCGACGTCGTGCTCCTGCCGCACGACGCGAGCGATCAGGCCGTCTCCGGTGTGCTGGTCCAAGCCGTCGTCGCCGGCCGGCCGATCGTCGCCACCAGGTTCGCGCACGCGGTCGAGCTGCTCACCGAGGCGACGGGGCTGTTGGTCGCTCATCGGGATCCGGCGGCGATGGCCGAGGCTTTGCGGACGCTCCTCACCCAACCGGCGCGGGCCGCGTCCGTGGCTACGGCCTGCGCCCGCCTCGCCCCGGACCTGGAGTGGTCCGCCGTGGCCGAGAGCTACCGGCACCTGGCGTATTCGTTGACCAGCGGACGCGTCAACGGCGCCGATGCTGTCACGGTCCGCGCCTGAGACTGTCGGCGATCCCGGTACGAAGAACCGCCGAACGGCGGTCATCTCGATTCTTGATCAGCCCGCCGCTGGGCGTGCTGTCACCACAGTGGGACGGCTCGCTCAGCTCAGACCTGGGCCGGCTGCGACAAAAGGAGGCTGGCCGACCATGGCGCGTATCGGAATTCGTGGAAGCAGGGTGGGAGCAGGTCCTGGTGGCGAAGGGGAGCGAGGACCGTCGGTCAACCGGGTCATGGTGACCTTCTGGTGCGCCATCGGGCACTCGACCAGGCCGGTCTTCGCCGAGACGGCGGAGATCCCCGTGATCTGGGACTGCGGCCGCTGCGACCGGCCCGCGGGCCTGGACCCGGACAACCCGCCCACCCGGATTCCGGTGGGTCCGTTCAAGACTCACTTGGCCTATGTCCGCGAGCGGCGCAACGACCTGGATGCCGAGGCCATCCTCGCCGAGGCGCTCACCAAACTCCGCGCCGCAGCGGTCTGACACCCGCCGAGTTCGGGCCGGAACGAAAAAGTGTGGCCCGGCACCGTCACGGTGCCGGGCCACACTCAGCAATCTACGAAATCGGCGGTTTCTCGTACCGCGATCACGCCGGGACGATGTTCGAGGCCTGCGGGCCCTTCTGGCCCTGCGTCACCTCGAAGCTGACTCGCTGGCCTTCCTGCAGCTCGCGGTAGCCGTCGGCGGCGATGTTCGAGAAATGCGCGAAGACGTCGGGGCCGCCCTCGTCCTGGGCGATGAACCCGAAGCCCTTTTCCGAGTTGAACCACTTCACAGTGCCGGTGGTCATGAAATCTTCCTCCTTGGGGGAACGAAGGGGTTGCGCACCGTGCGCGCCCCAGTCGCTGAAATGACCCCGTCCGGAGGTTCCGGAAAAACAAAAGGCGCCTGAGCCGCAAAGCATCAGGCGCACACTGAGTTCATGGGTACCAAAACTGCAACGTCGCTACTTTAGCACGGATTTCGGTGCCGCAGATTTGTCCCGAGTACGTCGCGACGCGGGATCCGCCTGCGTGGTGCGGCTCGGGTGCGCGGTGCGGCCGCGACGGTTGCGCCGCGAGCCCGCGGATCCGGTGGACCTGGTGGACCCGTTGGCTCCGATCGACCCGGTGTAGCGGGGGCGTTCGACGACGGGATTGGGGATGGTGACGGGGATTCCGGTGGGGACGCGGGCTCCGGTGACGGCGGCGAGCGTGGCATCGCCGGAGCGGACGTGCGCGGTGTGCGGGGTGATGCCGGCGGCGGCGATCATGCGGGTGACGTCGCGGCGTTGGGTGGGCAGGACGAGCGTGACGACGGTACCGGCTTCGCCGGCGCGGGCGGTGCGGCCGCCGCGGTGCAGGTAGTCCTTGTGGTCGGTGGGCGGGTCGATGTTGACGACCAGGTCCAGGCCCTCGATGTGGATCCCGCGGGCGGCGACGTTGGTGGCGATGAGCGCGGTGACCTGGCCGTTGCGGAACTGCTCCAGGGTGCGGTTGCGCTGGCCCTGGGACTTGCCGCCGTGCAGCGCCGCGGCCTTGGCCCCGCTGGCCAGCAGGTCGCGCACCAGGCGGTCGGCGCCGTGCCGGGTGTCGGTGAACATGATCACGCCGCCGGTGCGGGAGGCGATGTGGGCGACCGCTGCGTTCTTGTCCTCGGCCTGTATGTGGAGCACGTGGTGCTCCATGGTGCTGACGGTGGCGGCGGAGGGATCCACGGAGTGGACGACCGGGTCGGTGAGGAAGCGGCGGACGAGGCGGTCGACGTTGCGGTCCAAGGTGGCGGAGAACAGCATGGTCTGCCCGTCCGGGGCGACCTGCTCCAGAAGCTCGGTGACCTGGGGCAGGAAGCCCATGTCGGCCATCTGGTCGGCCTCGTCCAGGACGGAGACGGCGACCTGGTCCAGGTGGCAGTCGCCGCGCTCGATCAGGTCTTTCAGACGGCCCGGGGTCGCCACGACGACCTCGGCGCCGCTCCGCAGAGCCTGGGCCTGCCGGCCGATCGACATCCCGCCGACCACGGTCGCCAGCCGGAGCCGGACCGCCCGGGCGTAGGGGGTGAGCGCGTCGGTGACCTGCTGGGCCAACTCCCTGGTGGGGACCAGGATCAGCGCCAAGGGCCGGCGCGGCTCGGCCCGGCGCCCGGCGGTGCGGGCCAGCACGGCCAGTCCGAAGGCGATGGTCTTGCCCGAACCGGTGCGGCCCCGGCCCAGCACGTCACGTCCGGCCAGTGAATTCGGCAGGGTGCAGGCCTGGATCGGGAACGGGGTCGTGAGACCCTGGCGCGTCAAGGCGGCCAGCAGTTCAGCTGGCATGTCGAGCTCGCTGAACGCGCCGATCGGGGGAAGCGCGGGTGTGGTGCTATCGGGTATCGCGAACTCGCTTTTCCCGCGCGGGCTTTGACGGCCGACTGGCGCGCCGGCACGACTGTCGCCGTTGAAGCGGCGTCCGCCGGGGGACGATCGCGGGCCCGAGCCGGGCTGCTGCCGCGAATCGCGTGTGTAGGAGCGGTTGGAACGAGTCATCGGGAGACCTTCCTCAAAGGGCACGCATCGAGGACGGCTCCGCGCCGCGGGGGAACCGCGGGGAGACGGCACGAACGAGCCGGAAAAACGTGGGGTATCGAAGGACCGTTACAGCGGACCGTCGTCAGCGTCGCCAGCCGCGGTCGGATCAAAGGGGACGGATGTTTTCCGCGTGCGGTCCCTTGGGGCCTTGTCCGACCTCGAACTCGACTCGCTGGCCCTCGTGCAGTTCACGCACGTCTTCAGGGGTGATGTTCGAGAAGTGGGCGAACAGGTCGGCGCCGTCGCCGTCCTGCACGATGAAGCCGAAGCCTCTTTCTGATTTGAACCATTTCACGGTGCCGGTGGCCATGCTGTGGTCTCCTCGGTGGTGTCTGTGCCGGAAACCCGCGTTTCGCGTGTTTCGCGCCGCTGTGATGACGACCAGCCCGGAAACGACACCGGGAAAACAAAGACGCGCCTGCCGGACTCTCACCGTCAGGCGCACACAAGTTCATGGGAACCATAACTGCAACAGCTGTGACTGTAGCACTGCGAGTTACTTATCGGAGAGTTGTTCCGGGCTGGCACGGGCGCCCCGTCAGGCATCGGGCGGGTCTGGTGGAGGCGGCCGCGGGGGTCCCCGCCGTGCGGGTTGTTCACCTGATCGGTCTACCCGGTCCGGCGAAGCGCCCTGGTAGACCCGGCCTGAGACGTCGACTAGCGAAAATCTGCAGCCGTCGGTGTAGACATTCCAGTGCCGACTGGGTAGAGTTCCTGTCGTAAGCACAGAAGTCCAGATGCGCGGCAGACACGAACTGGCGCGATGCAGGAGCAGGACGGCAATGGGGTTCCGGGGCCGCAGTGTTGGTGGGCGCCGGAGCCGACAACCGGGCTGATCGAGGCCCGGGGCTGCCGAAGCAGTACCGCAAGTGAAGATGCAGTATCCCGTTTGGCAAGACACGAAGGAGGGTCACCATCAGGATCGCCCGGGCCGAACACGGTGTCCGGGTGGGCAGATCAGTCCCGGATGGGAAGGTGATTTCCAGTCACACGTCCGAGATCCCCGCACCGGGTCGCGTCAAGCAGCCCCGCGGAAAAGTAAGCTGGCGTATATCGCCGGTAAGTAGATGGTGTTGAACCCTTGGGCCCGGTGCCGTACGGCACCGGGCCCCTTTCGCGTGTGGTGCCGCAGAGCAGACCGAAGAGGTGCAAGTGACAGGAAGTACCAGCCCCGCCCCGGCGGACCCGTTGGACGACGACGACTATCCCGCCTACACCATGGGTCGGGCCGCGGAGATGATCGGCGCGACCCCGGCGTTCCTGCGGGCTTTGGGGGAGGCCAAGCTGATCGTGCCGCTGCGTTCGGCCGGCGGCCATCGCCGCTATTCGCGCTACCAGCTCCGCCTGGCCGCCCGCGCCCGCGAGATGGTCGACGCCGGAACCCCGATCGACGCCGCGTGCCGCATCATCATCCTGGAAGACCAACTCGAGGAAGCCCAACGCCTCAACGTCGAACTGCGCCGTAGCGGCGAGGGGTGACAGTCGTCGGGCCTGGCTGGATTTCCGTTTGTCGAAGAGGTCTGCGGAACGGCAGTCATCGCACCGCGGCCGAAACAACCACCACCTGTCCGAGGCGCCGGCGGAGTCGTCGCCCTCGGCTCAGGCCCGAGATCACCGAAGCCCGAGTTCCAGCCTTCGCCGGTCCCGATCGAGGCCGGTGACGACGACTGCGAGCTCGTCGCCTACCTTCACGGCGTCGCCGAGATCCTGTATGTCGGCCCGGACGAGCCCTTCGACACTGTCGGCAACGCGCACGAAAATCCCGAACGGGACGATCTTGGTGACCGGGCCCGTCAGCTCCTGGCCCAGTCAGGACACCTCAGGTGTCGTGATGAACCCGGCGCCGGCGAAGACCGGATGAGCCGGGCCGTCATCCAGCGCGACGAAGACGCCGAACCGCTCGATCGCCGCGACCGTGCCTGAGAGAACCGCGCCGGAACGCAGCGACTCGAGGAACGCCCAGAGCTCCGGAAAGTCAGACCGTTCGCCCAGCATGGGCGAAAGCATCTCACGCTCGCCTCGAGCCACGCATCGGTCGCCACCAACTGGGGAGTTCTGATGTCCACGCGGGGAGAAACCGTGTCCACCGCCCACCTGATCGGCAAGGCGATCGCACACCAGTTGCGCTTGACGAGCATCTGACAACTCGTTAGCTTCAGCGGTCAGAAACATTCGCGATACAGCTGTGAAACTTTCGCACAGCTACTCGCCCGCCGCACGCGCCCGTGCCGCACCGTTCTGGATCGCTACCCCTTGGAGGGGCCATGCGCAGACCTGCCCGTATCAGATTTCTTCGTCTCGCCGCCGCTCTGGTGCTGGGCGCTGGGGGCGCGATAGCCGCGGTGGCGTCGCCGGCGTCGGCGAGTACCTCCGTCAGCGTCTCGGTGAACGTCGGCCAGGCCCTGGGTGCCATCCCCGCCACCGGGACCGGCGTCAACGTCGCGGTGTACGACGGCGCCATGAACTCCTCGGCCACGCCCGGCATCCTGAGCACCGCGGGGATGAAGGCCGTGCGCTATCCCGGCGGCAGCTATGCCGACAACTACCACTGGCAGACGGACACGCTGGAAGGCGGCTTGTTCCACGCCCCGAACACCGGCTTCGACGCGTACATGGCCACCGTGCGGGCCGCCGGAGCGCAGGCGGTCATCACCGCGAACTACGGCTCCGGCACTCCGCAGGAAGCGGCGGACTGGGTGCGGTACGCGAACGTCACCAAGGGCTATGGCGTGAAGTACTGGGAGATCGGTAACGAGATCCCCGGCAACGGTGAGTACGGCGCCAAGTGGGAGACCGACAACCACGCCAGCCACAGCGCCACGACCTACGCCACCAACCTGCTGCAGTTCATCTCGGCGATGAAGGCCGTGGACCCGACCATCAAGATCGGCGCCGTGCTCGTCCCGCCGGGCACCTGGCCGGACGGCATCGTGGGCCCCGGCGACACGCAGGACTGGAACGACACCGTCATGTCCATCGCCGGCACAAAGATCGACTTCGTGATCGACCACATCTACCCCAACCCCACCAGCGAAGCGAACCTGCTCACCCAAGCCCAGACCTTCGACCCGCCCATCATGAGCGCCACCCACGCCCTCATCAACAAGTACGCCGGCGCCAACGCACCCAACGTCGGCATCGCGGTGACCGAGACCAACGGCTCCAAGTACAGCGACACCGCGCCTCAGGGCCTGTTCGCCCCCGACCAGTACCTCACTTTGATGGAGGAAGGCGCCTTCACCGTCGACTGGTGGGACCTGCGCAACGGCAGCGACTGCACCAACCTCACGACGGTCGACGGCGCCACCGAGTACAACGACGGCGGCATGGTCTCCAGCGGTGCCTCCTGCGAGCCGGCGGTGAACACCCCGTTCCCGAGCTACTACGGCACCGAGATGATCGGCAAGCTCGGAGCCTCCGGCGACACCCTGGTCTCCACGAACAGCTCGACGTCGCTGATGTCCACGCACGCGGTGAAGCGCGCCAACGGCGACGTGGACGTCATGCTCATCAACAAGGACCCGAACAACGCGGCCTCGGTCTCCTTGTCCTACAACGGGTTCACCCCGGGGTCCGGCACCCCGACCGTGTACTCGTACCTGAAGAACGGCACGTCGATCACCTCCTCGGCCACCGGCAGCGCCACCAGCCAGACCGTCCCGGCGTACTCGATCGTGGTCGTCCAGCTGCACTCCGGCAGCGGCTCCTCGGCCTCGACCGGCGAGCTGCACGCGGTCGGCTCCGGCAAGTGCCTGGACGTCAACGGCTCCAGCACGACGGCGGGAACCCAGACGCAGATCTGGGACTGCGCCGGCGGCGCCAACCAGATCTGGACGCACACAACCTCCCAGCAGCTGACCGTCTACAGCGGAGGCACCCAGATGTGTCTGGACGCCTACGGCGCGGGCACCAGCAACGGCACCAAAGCCGATATCTGGCCGTGCAACGGGCAGGCCAACCAGCAGTGGACCCTGAACTCCAACGGCACCATCACGGGAGTGCAGTCCGGCCTCTGCCTGGACGTCAACGGCGCCGGAACGGCTGACGGCGCACTGGTACAGCTGTGGTCCTGTACCGGCGGGAGCAACCAGAAGTGGACGCTCGGCTGACTCTCGCCCATGCCGGCACGGGCAACTTTCTGCCTGTGCCGGCGAAACATGGTGGTAGTACAGGCGTCGTGGTGTATGAATAGGGCGTGGCGGATGTGGACAGGCACGGCTCGGTGCCGGTTGTTCCGGGTGGTCGAAGCTCGGTGACCATCGCGGAGATCGCTGCGTCGGCGGGGGTGTCGGTGCCGACGGTGTCTAAGGTGCTCAACGGCCGGCCGGGGGTTTCGGAAGCGACCCGGGTGCGGGTCGAGGCGTTGATCGAGCGGCTCGGATATGCCAAGGCGCCGGTGAAGGGCTCCGATGCGGTGGAGTTGCTGTTCCACGATCTGTCCGGTGCGCGCGCGGTCGAGGTGATCCGCGGGGTGGAGCAGGTCGCCCGGCGGTACCGGTGCGCGGTGGTGGTCAACGAGATCAGCGGTGGGCTGGGCGACGGCGTGCTGGAGGATGTGGCCTGGCGTCGTCCGCGGGCGGTGTTGGCGGTGGCGCGGCTGTCCGGGACGCAGCGGGAGTTGCTCACCGGCCGTGGGATCCCGTTCGTGGTTTTGGACCCTGTCGAGGAGCTGCCGCAGCAGGTGCCGTTCGTCGGGGCCACCGATTTCCGGGGCGGGCAGACCGCCACCGCGCATCTCGTGGGTTTGGGACACCGCCGTATCGCGGTGCTGGCCGGCCCCGATGAGTTGCCGGTCCGGGCCCGGCTGGCCGGTTTCCATTCGGCGTTGCACGCCGCCGGTATCCCCGCCGACCCGGCCCTGGTCGTTCCGGCTGCACCGACCCGGGAGGACGGCTACGCCGCGGCGGCTGCGCTGCTGGCCGGACCTGACCGCCCCACCGCCGTCATCGCCTCATCGGATCTACAGGCCATGGGCGTCTATCGCGCGGCGCGCGAGGCAGGACTGAGCATCCCGCGGGATGTGAGCGTCGTCGGGTTCGACGACCTGCCCGCGGCGGCCTGGGTCGACCCGCCCTTGACCACCGTGCACCGGCCCCTGGCCGACATGGCCGCGACCGCTGCCGAAATCGCTTTGAACCTTTCAGCCGACACCCCGGCGGCACCGGCGCAGACAAGCGTGGAGATAGCGACCACTCTTACCACCCGGGAAAGCACCGCCCCACCACCCGCCGACCACTGACGCAGCACCCGTAGACCGGCCGCGGCCCCTGGGTGGTGACCTCTTCACCAACCCCGCCGCAAGAGGCGCCGACGAATCGATTCGACTCGCCCGGGGTGGGCTGGTGGCCTGCTTGTTGACGGAACCCTGAGTCGACACTAGCTTCTCCCACTGAGAAAGTTTCGTAACAGTGTCGAGCAACTTTTTTCCGGGGATGCGGACCATCCCGATGGAGGAGACATGGGGCACGTCAAACGACGACAGACCCGACGGCGGTTCGTGACCGTCATAGCCGGTGTCGTGCTTCTCACCGGTGCGATCCTCGGCACGGGCGCGCTTCCCGCGAGCGCGTCGGCCGCGCCCGACAGCACTGCGCAAGGCGATACCACCCTGCCCGCACCTCACAACCCGGCGATGGACGCGGTCGCGGCGATGCAGCCCAGCTGGAACCTGGGCAACACGCTCGACGCCTTCCCGACCGAGACCTCGTGGGGCAATCCGCCGGCCACCAAGCAGCTGTTCGACACGCTGAAGGCGGACGGCTTCCGCAGTGTCCGTATCCCGGTGACCTGGAGCAGCTACCAGTCCGCGACCGCGCCGTATGCCATCGATCCGGCGTGGACGGCCCGGGTCAAGCAGGTCGTCGACTGGGCGCTTCAGGACGGCCTCTACGTCGACCTGAACGTCCATCACGACTCCTGGCAGTGGATCGAGAACATGCCCACCGACCACGACGGCGTGCTGGCCCGCTTCGAGGCGACGTGGACCCAGATCGCGGCCGAGTTCAAGGACGAGCCGCACAAGCTGCTGTTCGAGGCCGTCAATGAACCGCAGTTCAAGGACGCCTCCGGCGCGGCGGCCTCCGACGCCGTGAGCGAGCAGTGCCTGGACGAGCTGCAGACGGCGTTCTTCACCATCGTGCGCCACTCCGGCGGTCACAACGCCGACCGTCTGCTGGTCCTGTTCGGGATCAACAACGTGCAGGACGGAGTCGACGGCCTGGCGGCCGAGATCGCCTCGCTGCACGATGCGAACCTGGTCGCCACGATCCACGACTACGGGTTCTGGCCGTTCACCGTGAACATCGCCGGATTCGACACGTTCAACGCCCAGGTGCAGCAGGACATGCTCGATCTGTTCTCCCGGGCCTACAACGCCTTCGTCTCCAAGGGCGTCCCGGTGTACATGGGGGAGTACGGCACCTTCAAATACCCGGACTACACCCACGACTACAACGCCATCGAGCCGGGCGAGGGCGACAAGTTCTTCGAGATGTTCGACTACGAGGCTCGCGTCAACCACGTGACCACCGCGCTGTGGGACGCCGGCAACTTCCTGAACCGCGGCACGTTGCAGCCCCGCGACCCGGCCCTGTGGGCGCTGATCCAGTCGAGTTGGAAGACGCGCTCGGCAACGGCGAGCTCGGACCAGCTGTTCGTGCCCAAGTCCGGTCCGATCACGGCACGGACGATCGGCCTGAATCTCAACGGCCTCACCTTCAGGGCTCTGAGCGCGGGCGACTGGAAGCTGGTCAAGGGCAAGGACTATGCCATCGACGGCGACCAGCTGACACTGACCGCCGCCACGGTCGCCCGGCTGGCCGGCAGCCGAGCGTACGGCGTCGACGCGACCTTGACGGTCCAGTTCTCCAAGGGAGTGCCCTGGACCGTCAACGTGATCACCTACGGCCCGGTGACCCAGGCGAACGCTACCGGGGACACCACGAACGGCCTGGTCATCCCCACCGAGTTCAACGGCGATGTGCTGGCTGAGATGGAAGCCGAGTATGCCGACGGCAGCGGTGCCGGCCCGGCATCCTGGACGACGTATCAGGAGTTCGGGATCGCGTTCGTTCCGTCCGCCTCCGGTAACACCATCACCATGACCCCGGCGTTCCTCGCCGCGATCAATGACGGCGTACCTGTGACGCTCACCTTCTCCTACTGGAGCGGCGCCACGACGACGTACACCGTCACGAAGTCGGGCACCACGGTTACTGGCTCTCACGCCTGAACCGGGGCGACGGCGAGCTGAGTCTTCCATCCGCCTGGCGGACGGGAGACTCAGCTGGACGACGCGGTCACACGCCCGGGCTGGTCACCGCCGGTGCGCCGGCTTGACCCGCCGTCGGCGTGCCACCAAGACGCCGCCCGCGGCGATGACGAGATCGGCCCGCAGCGCAAGGAGTCGGCGCGGCCCGTCGTGACATGGCGCGACACGCCACGGTGGCCGACCGCGTCTGTGCCGATACCGCTCCGCGCTCGGCGAGGTCAGCGCCTTGGTATCACCGAGCCGGGCAGCTTCACCGAGGCGTCGGACGGCAGGTCGCTGCTCGACCGGCCGACGGCGAACTCGTATTCTCCCGGCTCCACGCGGAACTCGCCGATCTCCTCCGACCAGTACGCCAGCCGGTCCGCCGGTACTTCGAAGGCGACGGTCCGTGATTCACCCGGGGCCAGGTCGATCCGTTCGAAGCCCTGCAGGCGGCGCAGCGGGGTGGGTAGCGAGGCCTCCAGGGCGCGCGAGTAGAGCTGCGCCACCTCCTGCCCCGCGATCGGGCCGACGTTGGTGATCCGCACCTCGGCCGTCACCGTGACGGCTCCCAGCCGATCTGCCCGGACTGCCAGCGCCAGGTCGCCGTACTCGAATCTCGTGTAGGACAAGCCGTGGCCGAACGGGTACAGGTGCTCGCGCTGCGAGTACTGATATGTCCAGCCGGAGCCGATGATGTCGTAGTCATCCGGCGCGGGCAGGTCGGCGTCGGCGGCATACCAGGTCTGGGGCAGTCGGCCGGCCGGGTTGTGGGTCCCGGTCAGGACGTCGGCGACGGCGCTGCCGAGTTCCTGGCCGCCGTGTGCGGTCCAGATGATCGACGGGACGTGGTGCGCGGCCCAGCCGATCGAGTACGGATAACTCGACGTCAGGACCAGTGTGGTGTTCGGGTTGGCGTGCAGGACGGCGCGGAGCAGCGCGTCCTGGTCCGGCGGGAGTGCGAGGCCGTCGCGGTCGATGGTTTCGCGGCCGTTGATGTGCGGGTCGTTGCCGAGCACCACGACGGCGTGCTTCGCCGAGGCCGCCGCGGCGACGGCCTGGTGGATCCCGGAGGTGAGGATCTCGACGGTGAACGCTGTCGCCTGCTCGGGTGTCTCGGCGTCGGCGACCAGCCGGTTCCCGTCGGCCACGCGCAGGTACCGGCCTGTGGCGTTCGAGCGTATGACGGTCTGTGTCTGTTCGTCATCGCCGTTATCGGCGACATGGAACTCCCAGAGCTCCTTCACCACCCAGCCGTCCGGCGTCGCGGCATCGGCCACGACGTCGGTGCCGCCGTCGCCGGCGAGCGTCAGATACCTGGCGTTCGCGACCGCTTGGAGGGTGTGCACCGGAGTCGGGCACTGGACGCTCGTGCCCCAGTCCTGGTGGGTGTAGGGGCCGAACTCGGCCTCATCGCTGCGAAGGCAGATCACGTCGGCGCCGTCCACCGCGGTCACGGCCGTGTCGCCGAAGGCCGTGCGCAGGCCGTGGGCGATGCTCACCTCGTAGGGCAGATCGCCGCTGTACCAGTCGGTCAGCACCTTGCTTCCCAGATGCCCGATCACCGCGATGGCCGGCGTGCCGTCGAGCTCGCCGGGTTCTGGAAGCCTCAGTGGAAGCGCCGCCTCCTCGTTCTTGAGCAGCACGATCGCGGCGCGGGCCGCCTCCAGCGCCAGCGCGTTGTGCGCCGGGCAGCTGATGACTTCGGCCCTGATGGCGGCGTAGGGATCGGCGCCGGTGTCGAACTCGCCGGTGGCGGCCCGCATCGCGAGCACCCGCCCGACCGCGGCGTCGATGTCCGCCTCGGTGATCAGGCCCTGCTCCAGCGCGGCGGTGAAGCGTTCGATGGTCAGCCGTGAGTCAGGGCCGTCGGTGTAGCTGTCGACGCCGGCCTTCAGGGCGGCGGCGTGCGATTCCTCGTGGGTGGCGAAGTACTTCTCCCGCTCGACGAGGTTCGACGGGGCCTGCGCGTCCGAGCAGATGACCAGATCGGGATTCCACGCGCGCAGCGCATCCCTGATCAGGGGATGGACATGGTTGGGGATCCCGTTGGTGAGGTTGTACCCCGGCATCACCCCGGCGGCCACGCCCGCCTCGATCGGGCCGCGGAAGGCGGGCAGCTCGTATTCGTGCAGGACGCGCGGCGGCACCTCGATGTCGATCACGTCGCGCTCGGTCTCGACGTTGTACGCCAGGAAGTGTTTGAGCACCGGTGTGGTGCGCCAGATCGCCGGGTGGTCGCCGCGCAGGCCGCGGCAGTAGGCGGTGGCCATTTCGGCGGTGGCGTACGGGTCCTCGCTGTAGCCCTCCTCGTTGCGGCCCCAGCGGGGATCGCGCAGCAGGTTCACCACCGGCGCCCAGACGTTCAGGGAGATCATCGGAGGCTTCTCGGCCATAGCGCTGGACTCGAAGGCGTTCGCAGTGTCCTGACGGAAGGCTCGCACCTCGGTGGAAACGGCCTCGCCGACACGCCGGATCAGAGCCCGATCCCAGGTCGCACCGAGCCCCACCGCTTGCGGGAACACGGTCGCGCGCCCGATCCACGCCACGCCGTGAAGCGCTTCGCAGCCGGTGCGGAATGCGGCCAGTCCCAGCCGCTCGACCGCGGGCTGCTGCTGATGGAGGAACGCGATCTTCTCTGCCGGGGACAGCTCCGCGAGCAGTTCGGCGGCCTTCGCGGCGGCGTCGGGGACTTCAGTCACGGGACGACCTCTTCGTCGGATGCGCTGCGGAAACCGCGCGGAAACGTGGAACAGCCGCGCTTCCCATCGAAGGTCGAAAGGCGGCGGCGCGATTGAGTCGAAGCGCTTCGAAAGTCCCACCTCTCGCTGAGCCTGTCAACCCTGAGGGGGCGCTCCCGGTCGTCGTTCTCATCCAAGTTGGCTTAGAACAGGCGTTTCCTCTGTGCGCACCCAGAGGCTGCCGATCAATAGATGGGATGTAAAGGGTCTTGTCGATACCAAAACGTGACCTTCACCTCTTGCGCCACTCATCATGCTGACTTAACCTCATCGCAATATTGAAGCGCTTCGACAGTCTGTCCTCGCCAGTCGTCCTTCGGCGTTGAGCCCGCACAAGCGACAGCACGACTACTTCACATCCGTGGACCGGACGCCGGGCCGACATCCGTCGGCCGTGTCATGGGTCGCGGACCACCTCGTTGACAGGAGATGTCCATGTCGAGCACCAACGCGTTCACTCGACGCGGTTTCCTCACGGCGTCCGCCGCCGTCGGCGGCGCGGTAGCCGCGTCTCCGCTGCTGGCGGCCTGCGGCAACAACGCCGGCAAGGGCGGGGCGAGCACCAAGCAGGGCATCCAGGCGGTGCTGCCGACCTTCAAGCCGCTCTCCAGCGGTGTCACGCCGGACTTCCCGTCGGTCGACGGCGCCAACGGGGCCCTCACCAACCCCGGCTTCCTGAAGTATCCGGCCACGCTGCCGAAGACCGTGACCGGCAAGGTCGGCTCCGGTGGCACCTACACGGGGGTCGCGCCTTCCTGGAACCCCGTCCCGCCGGCGAGCAACTCGTACTACGACGCGGTCAACAAGGCCCTGGGGGCGACTTTCAAGCCGCAGCCGGGGAACGGCAACACCTACAACACGATCATCCCTCCGCTGATCGCGGCGAACAAGCTGCCTGACTGGCTCCAGGTCCCGGGCTGGATGGTCTCCACGTTCAACATCGGCGGCCTGGTCGGCACCAAGCTCGCCGACCTCACGCCCTACCTCGGCGGCGACGCCGTCCTGGAGTATCCGAACCTGGCCGCGATCCCCACCGGCGGCTGGCAGTGCGGGGTGTGGAACAACCGGCTCTACGGCATCCCCACCCATACCGACGGCCTCGGGACCGCCGGCGCGCTGTTCTATCGCAAGGATCTGCTGGCCGACAGGGGGATCACCCCGGCGGTGAAGACCGCGGCCGACTTCAAGGCTCTGGGGCAGGAAATCAACAACCCCAAGGGCGGCGTGTGGGCCTTCGACGAGGCGCGGGTGTACCTGTACCAGGTGTTCAAGGTGCCGTTGGGCAACTGGTACCTGGACGGCGGAAAGATCAAGACCGGCTACGACCACCCGCAGCTGCTGGAGTGCCTGGACTTCTGCGCGCAGCTGGCGAAGGCCGGCCTGGTCCACCCCGACGCGCTGGCCGGTGTCACCGCCAGCCCCAGCCGGTTCCAGGCCGGGAAGACGATGATCGAGGGCGGCGGGCTGGGTGCCTGGAACGACGGCGACGCCAAGGCCGGCATCGCGGGCAAGCCCGGGTACCAGCGGCAGGCGTTCCCGCTGTTCTCCTTCGACGGGTCGACCCCCACCATCGGTCTGACCGGCTCCTCCGGCTGGGTCAGCTACCTGAACAAGGACCTGAGCCCGGAGCGGATCAAGGAATGCCTGCGCATCGCGAACTTCTTCGCCGCGCCGTTCGGATCGTATGAGTACAACCTCATCAACTACGGTGTCGAAGGCGTGCACTACACGATGGGCGCGGACGGTCCGGTGCGCACCGCTGAGGGCTCCAACACCGCCGCCGACCAGATCTACAACTTCTTCAGCAGCGCGCAGCAGACCGTTTACAACCCCGGATACCCGGACGTCACCAAGGCCACGGCGGCCTGGTACGCCGACGCCGCCAAGTACGCCGCCCCGGTGATCTTCCGGAACCTGAACATCACCGTGCCGGACCAGTACTCGAAGATCGCCGCCGGCACCGAGGTGGAGGACGCCGCGAACGCGGTCGCCCACGGCAAGCAGCCGATGTCCCACTACCAGGACGCCGTCGCCACGTGGAAGAAGAGCGGCGGCGACGCGCTGACCGCCTGGTACCAGCAGAACGTCGTCGACAAGGGCCTGAGCTGAACGGCCCGGGCCCCGGACCCGGCCGCCGGCGCGCCTGAGGGGGCGTCGTCGCGGCGGCCGGGTCCCCCGGCGGCGACGGACGGATCGGACGAGGCGAGAAGGAGCCGACAGATGGCGGTGATGGCGGACGGTGCGGCGTCCGGCGAGGAAGCAAGGCACGGGCCGGGGGCGCCGCCCCGGGAGCGCGAGGGCGGCGAACCGGTGTCCGCGAAGCGGCGGCAGATCAGCTTCCGGGTGCGGCTGCGGCGGGACAAGTCCCTGCTGCTCATGATCGCCCCGACGGTGCTCGTGCTGCTGGTGTTCAGCTACCTGCCGATGTTCGGGACCGTCTCGGCGTTCGAGTACTACGACCCCATCTACGGCTTCTTCCACAGCAACTTCATCGGTCTGCAGAACTTCACCCAGTTGTTCGGCGACTCGGCGTTCTGGCACGCCTTCCAGAACACGCTGGTCCTGAGCCTGGTGCAGCTGGTGCTGTACTTCCCGATCCCGATCGCGCTGGCGATCCTGCTGAACACGGTGCTCAGCACCAGGCTGCGCTCGTTCATCCAGGCCGTGGTGTATCTGCCGCACTTCTTCTCCTGGGTGCTGGTCATCACCATCTTCAACGAGATGCTCGGCGGAGCCGGGCTGCTCAACCAGTTCCTGCGCCGACACCACATGGCGACGTGGGACATCATGACCAACGGGTCGATGTTCAAGTACCTGATCACCACCCAGGCCGTCTGGAAGGAGGCCGGCTGGGGCATCATCGTCTTCCTGGCCGCGCTGGCGGCCATCGATCCGGCGCTGTACGAGTCCGCGGCGGCCGACGGCGCCGGACGCTGGCGCCGCATGTGGCACATCACCCTGCCCGGCATGCGCGGCATGGTCGTCCTGATGCTGGTGCTGCGCCTGGGCAACGCGCTGAACGTCGGGTTCGAGCAGATGCTCATCCAGCGCCAAGCGGTGGGCCCCCAGCATGCCGAGGTGCTGGACACCTTCGCCTACTACTACGGCATCACCGGCAACAACTTCGGCTACGGCGCCGCCGCCGGGCTGTTCAAAGGTTTCATATCCCTGATTCTGATCTTCGCGGCCAACAAGATGGCGCACCGGCTCGGTGAGGATGGGCTGTACCGGAAATGAGCACACTGAGCACACAGCCTGAGGGCGAATCCGTACTCGGCCGCCGCCTGAAGCCCGGCGCCGGCGTCCCGCGCAAACGGGCCAAAGGCCGCGCCGTCTGGGAGGAGCAGCCGAGCTTCATCGGGCAGTTCGGCAAGGGCGCGGTCCTGACCGTCGTGGTCCTGGCCGTCGTCCTGCCCCTGTACGCCATCATCCTCACCAGCCTGTCCAGCGAGGGCGCCATCACCAGGGCCGGCGGCAGCCTGGTGCTGGTGCCCGACGGGCTGAGCCTGTCGGCCTATCGCGAGATCTTCGCCAACGGCGTGGTCACCCGTGCGGTGGTGGTGAGTTTCGGCATCACGGCCGTCGGGACCGCGGTCTCGATGACGCTCAGCATCCTGTGCGCCTACGGGCTCTCGCGGGCCCGCTCGGTCGGGCACGGGTTCTTCCTCGGCATGATGATCTTCACCATGTTCTTCAGCGGAGGGCTGATCCCCGGTTTCCTGGTGGTGACCCAGCTGCACGGCTACGACCAGTACTGGGCCCTGATCCTGCCCAGCTGCATCTCGGTGTTCAACATCCTGATCATGCGCGGGTTCTATCAGGCCACCGCGCGGGACCTGATCGACGCGGCCCGGATCGACGGCGCGGGGGAGTGGCGGATCCTGTGGTCCGTCGTGCTGCCGACCACCAAGGCGGTGACCGCGGTGATGACCCTGTTCTACGCCGTCGGCTACTGGGGATCGTGGTTCAACACCCTGCTGTACACGCCGTTCGACAACAGCAAATGGCCGCTGTCCTACGTGCTGTACGAATACGTGAACCTCGGCGCGAAGATGCCCGGCATGGATTCCGGCGGCAGCGGGGCCGACATCCAGCACCAGGCCGCCGCCCCGTTCGCGATCTCCATGGCCGTGGTCGTGCTCACCCTGATCCCGATCCTGGTCGTCTATCCCTTCCTGCAGAAGCACTTCACCAAGGGCATGCTCACCGGCGCCATCAAGGGCTGAACGCCGGCGCCGCCCGGCGCGAAAGGATCTGTCACCATGCCATCGCTCGGCGACGCCACCCGCGGACGCCTCCTGTTCGGCGGCGACTACAACCCCGAACAGTGGCCGCGCGAGGTCTGGCAGGAGGATGTGCGCCTGATGCGCGAGGCCGGGGTCAACCTGGCCACGGTCGGCGTCTTCTCCTGGGCCCTGCTCGAACCCACCCCCGGCGAGCGCGACTTCGGCTGGCTCACCGAGGTCCTGGACCTGCTGCACGCGAACGGCATCGGCGTGGGGCTGGCCACGCCGACCGCCTCGCCGCCCCCGTGGATGGGACACCGCTGGCCCGAGACGCTGCCGCGCAACCCGGACGGGACGGTCCGCACCTACGGTTCGCGCAACGCCTACTGCCCCTCCTCACCGGTGTACCGGGCCTTCGCGGACGCGATCAGCGCCGACCTGGCCTCCGTCTACGCGCACCACCCCGCGCTGCGGATGTGGCACATCGGCAACGAGTTCGGGACCGTGTGCCACTGCGACCAGTGCGCGACCCGCTTCCGGCGGTGGCTCCAGACCAAGTACGGGGACCTCGACGGGCTCAACGAGGCCTGGGGGACGGCGTTCTGGTCGCAGCGCTACTCCGAGTGGGACGAGGTGATCCCGCCGCGGCAGGTCCAGTACGTCATCAACCCGACTCAGGACCTGGACTACCAGCGCTTCACCTCCGACCTGCTGCTGGAAGGCTTCACCGCGGAGCGGGACATCGTGCGCGGCGCCAATCCCGACGTCCCGGTGACGACCAATTCCATGCAGTTCTTCAAGGGGACGGACCTGTGGCAGTGGGCTGCCGAGGAGGACTTCACCGCTCTGGACGCCTATCCCGACCCCAATGATCCGCTGGCCGCGTGCGACGGAGCGATGGCCCAGGACCTGATCCGCTCGGTCGGGCGCGGCAAGCCGTGGCTGATGATGGAACAGACCCCGGGCCGCGCCGGATTCCGGTACGTCGCGACACCGAAGCGGCCCGGTCAGAACCGCTTGTGGTCCCTGCAGGCGGTGGCGCGCGGCGCCGACGGGATCCTGCACTTCCAGTGGCGCGCGTCCCGGCAGGGCGCCGAGCGGACCCACGGTGCCATGCTGCCGCACGCCGGAGCCGACTCCCGGATCTTCCGCGAGATCTGCGATTTGGGCGGGGAACTGGGCGATCTGACAGATGTGCCGGGCACCCCGGTGGCCGCCGACGTCGCCATCGTGCTGGACTGGGACTCCTGGCGCGGCGTCGAGCTGGACCACCAGCCGCACAGCGGATTCCGCTACGTCGACCGCATCCGCGAGTACTACACGCCGCTGTGGAAGGCGAACGTGACCGTCGACTTCGTGCATCCCGAAGCCGACCTGAGCCGGTACAAGCTCCTCGTCGCACCCAACCTGTATCAGGTCTCCGACGCCGCCGCCGACAACGTCGTGGAGTACGTCCGGCGCGGCGGGAACCTGGTGGTCGGGCCGTTCTCCGGCGTGTCGGACCCCGACGAGCGGATCCGGCTCGGCGGCTACCCCGCGCCGTTCCGCGACCTGTTGGGACTGCGGATCGAGGAGTACTGGCCGCTGCCGGACGCCGAGCCGCTGACGCTGCGCTCGGAGGTGTTCGGCCGCTTCGGTGCGGCGTCCTGGGCCGAGTGGCTGACCGTCGGCACCGGCACGCCGCTGGCCGAGATCGCCTCCGGCCCGCTGGCCGGCATCCCCGCCATCGTGCGCAACGAGTACGGGGCGGGCACCGCGTGGTACGTCGCCACGCTGCCCGAGGACCGCGTGCTGGCCCGCCTGCTCAGGCTGGCCTGCGAACAGGCCGAGGTGGAGCCGGTGCTGCGCGGCATGCCGGAGGGCGTCGAGGCCGTCCGGCGGGGGGATCACATCTTCGTTCTCGATCACCACCAGGGAACGGTCGACATCCGATCAGCGGCTCCGGCCGCCGTATAGAAGGCGTTCGGCACATTCATGTACCGCCTCGAGACCGACAGCCAACCCACAGTGCGCGGCAGCTTCGAGAACCACGAGCTCCTCATCCAAGCCTGGGGCGCCGACTCGGTCCGCGTTCGCGCGGCCGCCGACCAGATTCAGGACCGCCTGCCCGGTGCGCTCGATCCGGGCCTGATCGGGGCGGCCGGCCACGGCTCCGTCCACGCCGAAGTGCGCACCGACGGCAGCGCCGTCCTGGTCAACCGGCGGCTCACCGTCGAGGCCGCGGCGGACGGACGGCTCCGGTTTCTGCGCACGGGCACCGATCGCGAACTGCTTGCCGACCACGAGCCGTATGTGCACAGTCCGGGCCCCCGCGTCTTCGCGCCCTTGGACAACGGCGTCTACCGGCTCGAACAACACTTCACCGCCTACGCCGACGAGCGGATCCACGGGCTCGGCCAGCACCTCCACGGCCGGCTGGACCAGAAGGGCCTGGTCATCGACCTGGTGCAGCGCAACACCGAGGTCGCCATCCCGTTCCTGTCCTCCTCCCGCGGCTATGGACTTCTCTGGAACAACCCGGCGTTCGGCCGTGTCGAACTCGGCGGCGACCGCACGCGGTGGATCGCCGACTCGGCCCGCCAGATCGACTACTGGATCACCGCCGGCGACACGCCCGCCCAGATCATGCGCCGCTACGCCGACGTCACCGGGCATCCGCCGTTGCTGCCGGAGTGGGCCAGCGGGTTCTGGCAGTCCAAGCTGCGGTACCGCACCCAAGACGAACTCCTCGCGGTCGCTCGCGAATACGCACGGCGAGAACTGCCGCTGTCGATGATGGTCGCCGACTTCTTCCACTGGCCGGCCATGGGCGACTGGCGTTTCGAGAAAGAGGAGTGGCCCGACCCGGCCGCGATGGCTGCCCGGTTGCGGGACCTGCCGACGCCGGACGGCCGCGGAGTGCGCCTGGCCGTCTCGGTCTGGCCGACCATCGAAACCGGCAGCGAGAACTACCCGGCCTTCCGCGACGCCGCGATGCTCGTGCGTGACAGCCACGGCGGCGTACTCACCAACCACTGGCCGGTCCGGGAAGGCGGGTACCAGCCGACGGCCTACTACGACGCGACCGATCCGGCGGCGCGGGCCGCGCTGTGGCGACGGCTCTCCGAGAACTACCTCTCCTGCGGAGTCACGGCGTTCTGGCTCGACAGCTGCGAACCCGATCTTCCGCCGGGCTCGTCCGCCCGCGCGCTTTACGCCGCTGGACCGGCAGACCAGGTGGGCAACATGTACGGCTACTACCACGCCCAGGGCGTCGCCGACGGCCTGGCCGCGTCCCGGGTTCCCGACAGCCGGCGTCCACTGAGTCTCATCCGATCCGCGTGGGCCGGCAGCCAGCGCTACGGCGCGGCGCTGTGGTCCGGCGACATCCCCACCACCTTCGACTCCCTGGCCACCCAGATCCGCGCGGGGCTGAACGTGGCGATGAGCGGGATCCCGTGGTGGAACACCGACATCGGCGGCTTCTACGGCGGCGACCCGGACGACCCGGCGTACCGCGAGGTGATGATCCGCTGGTTCCAGTACGGGACCTTCAGCCCGATCATGCGCCTGCACGGCGATCGCGAACCCCACCAGCCGTTCAGCACCACCATGACCGGCGGCCCGAACGAGGTCTGGTCCTACGGGCCGGAGGCGTACGCGATCATGCGGGAGCACCTGCTGCTGAGGGAGCGGCTTCGTCCTTACCTGGCCCACCTGTCCGAAGCGGCTCACGAGACCGGCGCACCTCCTATGCGCCCGCTCTTCTTCGACTTCTGCGACGATCCCAGCGCGTGGCCCATCGATGACCAGTTCCTGCTCGGACCCGACATTCTGGTGGCGCCTGTCTCGGCGGCGGGGGTTCGCCGGCGCGGGGTCTACCTGCCGGTCGGCGCCGACTGGCAGGACACTGCCAGCGGCAGTGTCCACCCGGGTGGCACGACTGTCGATGCCGACGCGCCTGTCGATCGCATTCCTGTCTTCGTGCGCGGCGGAGCGGCTGTGGCGTCGGTGTTCGCCGGGATCAAGTCGGGTGGAACGTGACCAGCCCGGAGTGCGGGCCGGCCCGAGGCCGGCCCGCTGTTCTATCGCACCAGTGAGGAAGCAAAGGCGAGGGCCACCGGGACGTGGTGCCCGCCTCCGCCTTCGTGACCGTTGTAGGGGTAGACGCTGATGTCCTTCGGGCCGAGGTAGTGGTTGTAGGAGGCGTAGACGGTGTCCGGCGGGCACGTGTCGTCCATCAGCGCGACCGAGTACAGCGCCGGGGCCGTGGCGCGCGCGGCGAAATTGAGCCCGTCGAAGTAGGACAGGGTTCGGAACACGGTCTCGATCTTGTCCCGGTGTGCCTTGCAGAAGTTCGCGACCTCCTTGTAGGGGTACGCGTCGGTGATCTCGGTCGCGCGCCGGATGTGCTGCAGGAACGGCACGTCGGCCAGGACTCCGGCGAGATCCGGTACGAGTCCGGCCACTGCCAGGGCTATCCCGCCGCCCTGGCTGCCCCCTGCCACCAGCACGCGGCCGGGGTCCAGTCCGGGATGGGCGCGGACCGCGTCGACGGCGCGGACGGCGTCGGTGTAGACCCGGCGGTAGTAGTACGTGGCCGGGTCCAGGACACCGCGGGTCATCGAGCCCGGATACGCCGGGCCGGCCCCGGGACCGTCGTCGGAGGTGTCGCCGGTCGACCATCCGGCCCCTTGGCCCCGGGTGTCCATGACGAGCTGCGCGTATCCCGCGCTGGCCCACAGCAGGTGGTCGTGGGGCAGGCCGCGCCCACCGCCGTACCCGACGAAGCTCACGACTGTCGGCAGGGGCTCTCCGGCGTCGCGAGGCCGCACCAGCCAGCCCTTGATCGGCTGGCCGCCGAAGCCGGGAAAGGTGACGTCCTCGACGGTCACCGTGGCCAACCCGGTGTCGACGGGCGTGGTGTGCAGCTGCGCCGGGACGGAGCGGGCCTCGGCCAAGGTGGCGGCCCAGAACGCCGCGAAGTCGGCGGGCTCGGGTCGCTCGGGGTGGTACTTCTCCAGGTCTGGCAGACCCATCGAGACGAATGCCATCGGGACCTCTGGTCTCGTGTTCGGATGCGGTTGGTCTGTGGCGCCGTCGAAGAGGCGCACGTCCCAGTGGTCCGGATCGACCGGTTCGGGGGAGTCTGTGGGTTGGATACTTTCGCGTATCCTGCACGAAGGTTTCTCGCGTCGAAGCTAATGGATCGCCTGAAGGCGGTCAAGAATTCGACTCGGTAGCCGCCTAGGGAGGTGGCGGTCTCGGGCACAGCGTGGCGTGATGTGTTTCCAGCGCGGAGAAAGATGCAACGACAGGGGTCTGAAAGTTTCTTGACGAGGCGGCGGAAGTTCGGTCAGAATCCGGTCATCGGCTGGGATCAGAACCCCGCGGTGTGACATCGCTTCAGTTTCAGCGAACCGAGCCGCCTCCCCCCGCTACGACCGGAGCAAGCGTGAGCGAGATGTCAACGTTCTCATGGGGGCACGCGGCGCTGCGCGTCGAGTTCCTCATCGATCCTGTCCGCAGGGTGCGCATCGTCGGCCTCGGCCCCGACGCCCCGGTCGGTCCGGTGATCGCCCCCGCCGGCGATGCGGCACGCGCGGAGCTGCCCAGGGCCGCCGGCCTGCCGCTGATCGAAGTCCAAGTCACGGGGTACGGACGATGGCTGGCCAACGAGCGCTTCATACAGACCGTCGTCGGAGAGCGGCTGGCGTATCAGGGGCATGAGGAATATCGCGAGGACGGATGGCTGCTCCTGCGCGTCGACCTGGCCGATCCGGAATCCGGTCTGGCCGCCGAGGCCTTCTTCCGGACGCTCGACGGCGTCGGCGCCGTCCAGACCTGGAGCCGTCTGACCAACCGGGGTGAACACCGGCTGACCCTGGACGCCGTCACCAGCTTCACGCTCGGCGGTATCGCGGACAGCGGCGACCGCGTGGCCGGCCTGGACCTGTGGTTCGCCGACAACGAATGGCTGGCCGAGGGGCGCTGGCAGCGGCGTGCCGTGCGCGAGTTGCTCGTCGACATGAACCACGGCCGTCACCGGCAGGAGGGGCGCAGCAGTGTGTGGCGCGCCAGCCAGGGGACCTGGTCGTCCGGCCGGCACCTGCCGATGGGCGCGCTGACGGCCCGCGGCGACGGACGTACCGTGCTGTGGCAGGTGGAGAATCCCGGCGGCTGGCGGTGGGAGGTCGGCGAACATGCTGACGCCGCTTACGTCGCGCTGCTGGGCCCGACGGACCGCGATCAGCAGTGGCGGCAAGCACTCGAACCGGGTGAGGCCTTCACGACCGTTCCGGCCGCTGTCGCGCTCGGCGCCGCGCCGGAAGGCTCGGACGGCCGTGACGGTGGGGACGGCGGGGGGTTCGCCGAGGCGGTCGCGGCCATGACGGCGTACCGCAGGGCTCTGCGGCGTCCGCACCCCGACCACGCGGCCCTCCCGGTGATCTTCAACGACTACATGAACACCGTGATGGGCGAACCGACCACCGAGCGCCTGCTGCCGCTGATCGACGCCGCAGCCGAGGCCGGCGCGGAGTACTTCGTCATCGACGCCGGCTGGTACGCGAGCTGGGAGGGGTGGTGGGACACGGTCGGCGCGTGGGAGGAGTCGGCGGTCCGCTTCCCCGGCGGGCTGACCGAGGTCGTCGACCGGATCCGGGCCCGCGGCATGGTTCCCGGGCTGTGGCTGGAGCCCGAGGTGGTCGGCGTGCGCAGCGCGCTCGCGGACAGTCTGCCGCAGACCGCGTTCTTCCAGCGCGACGGGGAACGCGTGGTCGACAACGGCCGGTACCACCTCGATCTGCGCCATCCGGCAGCCGTGGAACACCTGGACGCCGTGGTCGACCGGCTCGTCGCCGATTACGGCGTCGGCTACTTCAAGCTGGACTACAACGTGAACCCCGGACCGGGTACAGATATCGGCGGCAGTCCCGGCGCCGGGCTGCTCGGCCACGAGCGCGCCCTGCTCGACTGGCTCGACGGGGTCCTGGACCGCCACCCGGGGCTGGTGCTGGAGAACTGCGCTTCCGGCGGCATGCGTACCGACTACGCGATGCTGTCGCGCCTGCAACTCCAGTCGACCAGCGACCAGCAGGAGCACTATCGCTATCCGGCCATCGCCGCCGCGGCGCCAGCGGCCATCGCACCGGAGCAGGCCGCGAACTGGGCGTACCCGCAGCCCGAATTCACCGGTGACGAGAACGCCTTCGCACTCTGCAACGCCCTGCTCGGCCGCATTCATCTTTCTGGCAATCTGGACCGGATGACGCCGGAGCAGCGGGCACTGGTGGCCGACGCGATCGCCGTCTACAAGCGGATCCGCGCCGACATTCCCACCTCGGCGCCCTTCTGGCCGCTGGGCCTGCCCGGCTGGACAGATCCATGGATTGCCTTGGGACTGTTCGGCAAGGACAGGACATATGCGACCGTGTGGCGCCGTCCCGGCGGCGCGTCGCCGGTCGAGCAGGCCCTCGTCATACCGCACTTGAAGGGGTGCGACGTCGAGGCCAGTGTCTTGTTCCCGCAGGACACGAAGACCGGGCTCGGCTGGAGTGCCGGACGAGGCGAGTTGACTGTGCACCTGCCTGAGCCCGGGACGGCGTGCCTCATACGACTTCTCAGCTCGAAGTAAGCGCCCTGAGAATGGCACAGCGGTATTTCGAGGACTTCTCGCCAGGCTACGGTGCTGCCTCCCCGCGCGCCGCGTTCGCCAGCGACGCGGCTCGGCTTGATCTGGTCGGCGAGTGGGCGTTCCGCTACTTCCCCACCTTGGTGGCGGAGTCGGACGGCTTCGAGCGGCCGGAGTTCGACGATGAGCAGTGGGACCGGATCGCGGTGCCTGCCCATTGGCAGCTGAAGGGGTATGGCCGGCCGGCGTATCTCAACATCGCCTATCCCATCCCGGTGGATCCGCCGTTCGTGCCGGATGAGAATGCCACCGGCGACTACCGGCGGACGTTCGAACTGCCCGAGCTGTGGCGCCTGACGCCGGCGGTCGTGCGCTTCGAAGGCGTGGACTCCTGTGCGCGGGTCTGGCTCAACGGTGTCGAGCTGGGCGTGAGCCGCGGCAGCCGGCTGCCGGTGGAGTTCGACGCCTCCGCCGCGTTGCGCCCGGGAATGAACGTGCTGGCAGTGCGGGTCCATCAGTATTCGTCCGGTTCGTACCTGGAGGACCAGGACACGTGGCGGATGTCAGGGATCTTCCGCGAAGTCGCGCTGCTGGCGCGCCCGGCGGGCGGGATCCGGGACCTTTTCGTCCACGCGGACTTCGATCCCGACACCGGAGTCGGCCGACTGCGGATCGAGGCCGACAGCGACGGGCCGGTGGGCTTGAGTATCCCCGAACTCGGTGTCGTGGAGACGCCGCTGGGCGGACCGTTGGAGTTCGCGGGGGTGCGTCCCTGGAGCGCGGAGGACCCCTACCTCTATGACGCGGTCATCGTCGGCGGCGATGAGCGGGCCCGGCTGCGTATCGGGTTCCGGACCACAGCCATCACCGAGGACGGTGTGCTGACGGTGAACGGCCGCCGAGTGGTGCTGCGCGGCGTCAACCGTCACGAGTTCGACCCCGACGAAGGACGCACCCTGACACGGGAAGTGATGCGCCGCGACGTGGAGTTGATGAAGCAGAACAACATCAACGCGGTGCGCACTGCGCACTATCCACCGCATCCGTACTTCCTCGATCTGTGTGACGAATACGGCCTGTGGGTGGTGCTCGAATGCGATCTGGAGACCCACGGCTTCGAGCACGCCGATGCCACCGGCTGGGAACGCAATCCCTCGGACGACCCGCGCTGGCGCGCCGCCTATCTGGATCGCATCCAGCGCACCGTTGAACGCGACAAGAACCATCCGAGCATCATCCTGTGGTCGCTGGGCAACGAGGCCGGCGACGGATGCAACCTCGAGGCGATGGCGGCGTGGGTCCACGAACGCGACCCGTCCCGGCCCCTACACTACGAGGGCGATCGGATGGGCCGTTACACCGACGTCTACGCGGAGATGTATCGCACGCCGGCCGACGTCGCCCGGATCGGCCGCGGTCGACTGCGGCCGGGGGAGTGCTTCTATCCGCGCGCCGAGGGCGAGGGGGATCCCGCCGACGAGCCACGCAACCGGATGCCGTTCCTGCTGACCGAATTCGGGCACGCCATGGGCAACGGCCCCGGGGGCCTGGCTGAATATGTCGACCAGTGGCACCGGTACCCGCGGGTGCGGGGCGGATTCATCTGGGAGTGGATGGATCAAGGACTGCGCACGACCAACGCTGCGGGCCAGGAGTATTTCGGCTACGGCGGAGACTTCGGAGAGCAGCTGCACGACGGCAACTTCGTCTGCGACGGCCTGCTCTTCCCGGACCGCACACCTTCGCCGGGACTGCTGGAATACCGCAAAGTCATCGAACCGATTCGTATCGGTCCCGGCCAGAACGCCGACAGGATCCTGATCGCCAACCACTACGACTTCAGCGACACCATGCACCTGCGATTCAGCTGGTCCCTGGAGATCGAGGGGAACAGTATTGCCCAAGGGGAGTTGGACGTGCCGCCGCTTCCACCGGGCGAGCGCGTCGAGATCCCCGTTCCGTCGCAGGCGGTCTCCCTCGCACATGGACCCGGCGAGCGCTGGCTGACCGTGAGCGCGGATCTGGCGCACAAGACCCCGTGGGCGGCCGAAGGCCACTCCGTCGCGTGGGCACAGATCAGGCTGCCGGCCCCGAATCCGGCCATACGCGTCAAGCTCACCGCAACGAACGCCCCGATACCCACCGCGGACGGCATCACCCTCGGCCCAGCACGTTTCGACCAGCGCTCTGGAACACTGCTGAACCTGGCCGGCTTGCCCATCCAGGGGCCGCGCCTGAACCTGTGGCGCGCGCCGACCGACAACGACCGCGGCTGGTCGCAGCGTGACGCCGAGTACTGGCGAGCACGCGGCCTGGACCGGCTGCTGCATCGCACGGTATTGGTGGATCTTGCCGACGACTCGCTGACGGTGCGGGTGCGCAGCGCGGCCGCCGCGTCCGCTTGCGGATTCCTGACCACCTATCGATGGCAGGCCGACGCACGCCGGCTGAGTCTGCGGGTGATCACCGAACCGGTCGGATCCTGGCCCGAGCGCGGCGACACGTTCGCCGAGCCGATGGCCGACCCGGATCTGCCCGCTGAGCGGAGCGCCGAACTGGCACGCCGGGACAAGGCCCCCTCGCTGGCCCGCATCGGTCTGGTGTGGCTGCTGCCGCCGAGTTGGGATCGTGTCGGATGGTTCGGTGCGGGACCGGGGGAGTCCTATCCCGACTCCCGGCACGCCGTTCGCATCGGACGGTTCACCTCGAGTGTGGAGGAGTTGCAGACCCCTTATGTCCGGCCCCAGGAAAACGGCAACCGTGCCGAAGTCCGATGGGCGCACGTGACCGACGGTGCGGGTCGGGGAGTTCGCATGGACGGCGACCCGGCGTTCAATCTGGCCGCGCGCCGCTGGAGCGATCAGGCACTGGCGGCGGCCCGGCACCAGCCGGACCTGGTGCCCGACCGGTGGATCCATCTGTCCACCGACCACGCCGTGCAGGGAATCGGCACTGCGGCCGTCGGCCCGGGTGTGCTTCCCGAATACCGCCTGGAAGTGCGACCAGCCGAGTTCGCACTCACCCTCGCCCCGCTCGGCGCCTGAGTGCGCTCTTCGTCATCGACTCCGATCAGAATCCGGGAGCCGATCCGTGTCGGGGATCGAGCCGACTTGGAATCTGTCAACCGGCACGTCGCAGGCCCCGAAATGGCGTGACCTGGGCTTTCTGGTCTTCCTGGGCTCGTACGTGTAGCGCGCGGCTCACCCGTCCAGCAGGGCACGTACCGTCGCTGCTTCGTGAGCACCGATCCGGGACAGGTCCTCCCAAGCCTTTTCCCACGCCGCGCGGGCGCCCGAAGGGTCGCCGGCCGCGGCGAGGTGGCGGCCCAGACTGAGCATGGACTTGCCGCGCCAGCGGGGATCGCCGGAGGTGTCGAGGTAGGCCACTCCGCGGTCCAGGTGGGCGCGACCGGTAGCCGGGTCGCCGAGCGCGAGGTGGATGTCGCCCAGCAGGACTTCCGTGCCGGCCAGGCCGTGGGCGTCCCGCGTCCGGCTCAGCGTTTCCCGGGCTTGCTGGGCGTAGGCGAGAGCTTCGGGAAGGTCGCCTTCTTCCAGCGCCACCCAGGCAAGGCATCGGAGCGCGGCGGCTTCTCGCCTGCCGTCGCCCACGTCGCGGAGAGCTTCGCGGCTGGCCGTCAGGTGGTCCACCGCCGCCCGGTGGTTTCCTTCGTCCTGGTGGACGATCCCGAGTTCGCGTCCGCTGACCGCTTCCCACCTGACGTCGCCGAGTGCGCGGGACGTCGCGATGGCTTCGGTCAGGAACTCCTTCGCCTTCGTCCACTGGCCCCGGTAGCGGTGCAGCACGCCGTACTCCCGGAGGGTGTAGGCACGCCATCGTGGCGCCGCCAGTGAGTCCAACCTGGACAGGCAACCATCGAAGTCTGCCGCAGCCTCGTCCCACCGACCCTGCAACCGGTGCGATACGCCCACCGACAACAAGGTGACGACCTCCAACAAGGGGTCCTTCGCGCGCGGCAGGACCGCCAGGCAGTCCCGGAAGGAACGCTCCGCGGTCGTGAAGTCCCGCGTTTCCCTGGCTGCCAGACCGAGCGCGAACAGGGCGTAGGACGTCCAGTACGGACTTTCCATTCTGATCGCCGCGGCGTAGCTGAGTTCTGCTACGCGTTTCAGGTCGCTCCAGTGGGCGCGCAGCTCCAGGAACGCCGCCACTGTCGCGGAAAGGCGACAGGTCGTCGCATCGTCGCGGGCCGCGGCCGACAGTTCCACGGCGTGGACGATCGAGGGGTGCTCGTCCGCCAGCCACGACAGTGCGTTGCGTTCCACGTCCGCGATCAGCCCGGGCGCGTCCAGCGCCAGCGGCGGCGGAGTGAACTGGTGCAGGCCGCCGAACTCCAACTGAGCGTCCGCGCCTTTGCCCAGGTACAGATAGGCGTCGGTGAGCCGGGGCCAGACCGCCACGCGCTCCGACGCCGAAAGCGTTTCCTTGGCGTACAGGCGGATCAAGTCGTGGAAGTGGTATCTGGTCGGCGTGAACTCGCCACGTCCGCACTCCAGAAGGTTCACGTCCACCAAGCTCTCCAGCAGCCGTTCGGTGGTGCGGAAATCCTCCCCCAAAGCCGCGGAGGCCGCCCACGCCGCGAATCCGTTGTCCGGCATGGCCGCCAGCAGCCGGAAAGCGCGCTGCTGCGCAGGTTCCAGGCCGGCGTAGCTCAGCAGGAAGCTCGCACGGACCTCCCGGTCGCCCCCGACGAGCTCGTCCAGGCGCCGGCTTTCGTCCTCCAGCCGCGCGGCCAGGTCGGCGACCGTCTGGTGCGGACGGGACCGCAGCTTCGTCCCCACGATCCGCAGGGCCAAGGGCAGGCCGCCGCAGAGCCGGACGATAGCGCGGGCGGCCTCGCGCGGCGCGTCGGCGACCCGGGGCGCCAGGCCGGTCAGCAACGCGAGGGCGTCCGCGGCGGCCAGTCCGTCGAGATCGATCAGGCCACGAAGGTCCAGTCCGGTCAGACGATGGCGGCTGGTGATCAGCACGCCGCACTCCGGGCCCCCGGCGATCAGCGGCCGCACCTGCTCCTCGCCGGCCGCGTTGTCCAGGACCACCAGCACGCGCCGGTCGGCGACACGATCCCGGAACAGCCCGATCCGCTCTTCCAGGGATGCCGGGAGGTCCGTGCTCGCGACCCCGAGGTCGCGCAGGAACCGGGCCAGGACCTCGACGGGGTCGCGCGGCCGGGGGCCGGCGCCCTGCAGGTCGACGAACAGTTGCCCGTCCGGGAACCGCGAAGCCAGGCGGTGGGCCGCGCGGACCGCGAGCGCGGTCTTGCCCAGCCCGGGTTTTCCGGTGATCGCGATCACCGCCGGGGCCTGGTCGCCGGGGCCGAACAGGGCGGCCAGGGTGTCCAGATGCTCGTGGCGACCGGTGTAGTGGTCGACGTTCGGCGGCAGCTGGCGCGGTCCGGTGAACGGCATGAGCGAGGGATCGTCGCGCAGGATCCGCACCTGGAGCTGACGCACCGCGGGCGCCGGCTCGATGCCCAGTTCCTCGTCAAGGTACTGATAGAGCCGCTGGTATGCCGCCAGCGCCTCGGGTGTGCGATCCAGCCGGTGCAGCGCGAGCATCAGCTTGGCCACCAGCTGCTGGCGCAGCGGGTGCTCACCGGCGGCCTCGGCGAGCTCGTGGATGATCTCGGTCTGGCGGCCGAGCCGGAGGTGCGCCTCGAACCGGTCCTCCAGAGCGCCAAGCCGTTCCTCTTCCAGCGGTGCGGCCACCCGGAGCCGGATGTCCTCGGTGGCGACCGAGGACAGAGCGGGCCCGTCCCAGAGCGCCAGCGCCTCCTCCAGGAGATCGAGCCGGCGTTCGTCCGTGGTGGCGGCCCGTGCCCGCGCGCACAGAGCGCGGAACCGGAACACGTCGACCCGCATGGGGTCGAGGCGCAGCTGGTAGCCGGATCCCTCACGCACCAGCGTGACGTCCTCGCTCCCGGCGAAGATCGCGCGCAGGCGGCTTATCTGGGTGTGGATGACGGCCCTGGCGGTGTCCGGTGCCTCGCCCGCCGGCCAGGCCAGATCGATCAGCCGGTCCGCGGGCACGTGTTTGTTGGCTTCCAGCAGCAACACGGCGAGGACGAACCGCTGCTTGCGAACGCCGAGGTCGACGGGCTGCCCGTCGATGGACGCCCGCACCGGCCCGAGCACTGAGAAGTCCATCACCGGGCCGTACTTTACGCGCTCCGGCCGGCGTCGACAGGTCAGTGTTAGAAACTTGTTTGGCCGTTAACCGTATGGTCAAGCCGTCTGTGCGCCCCGTCCTGCGAGACCGGTCCGCACAGCGATCGGGTCGTCCGGAGCACCATGACGGGGAGAGAACCACATGCGGCGAATACTGGCCACCATGACCTGCCTGGTGGCAGTGCTCACAGTCGACGGTTGCGGCAGCAGCGGAACCACACCGCAGGCAGCGAAGTCCGGCGCCGTCACCGGGGCCGGGACATCCGGCACCGCCACCGCGGCCACCGCCACCACCGGCGCCACCACCCCGGTGGCCAAGACAGCCGACCCGCCCACCGCGTTCGACGCCGACGCCGGCGTCCCGCTGCCCAAGGAAGCATTCAGCACCAACATCGGGGGCAGCGTCACCACGGCGTTCCTCACCCTGCGAGACCGGACCGCGTACATCGTCGCGCCCACCGGGATGACAGCCGTGGACGTGCTCACCGGAAAGCAGAAGTGGGCTGCGCCGATCAAGGGCGAGCCCGGCGACCCCGACAACCAGAGCGGCCCGTTCGTCAACACCAGCGGGCCGCGGCCGCCCGTGGTGACCGACAAGCTCGCCGTCGTGGCGCTCCCCGTCGAAGTGCCCGAACAGGGCACCACGCCTCCCTACATCACGCTCACAGTGCTCGCCGCCGACGCCGCCACCGGCAAGAAGGTGTGGCAGTCCGACACCAAGGTCTCCACCGACCAGTACACCAGCGCCACCAACGCCGTGACCAAGGTCGTCGGCGTCACCGACAAGGCCGTCATCGCGAGCTACGAAACGGAAGACCAGCACATCACGGTCGGTTTGGACGCGGCCAGCGGCGCGAAGCTTTGGAGCCGCACGGACTACGTCGCCGGCACCATCCACGGAGACATCTTGGCCGGCGTCGAGGCCGGCAGCGGGCAGGACAGCGGCTACTCGCAGATCACCGCCCTCGACGCCGCGACCGGGCAGGAGAAATGGGTCGCCGCCAAGAAGTCCTACTCGCTCGCTCTCGTTTCCTCCAATCCCGCGCTGGTCGTGGTCGATCAGAAGACCGAGGTCCCACAGAACGCCAGTGGCGGCGCGTTCCTGGTGTTCCTCGACCCCGCCACCGGCGCCGAGAAGGCCAGGCTCGTAGGCGACTACGGCTCTGCGGTCACCACCTACGGCGACTGCTTCTACGATCAGCAGTCCGTGCTGATCTGCTCCTCGTCCGGCGTGCTGACCGGCTACGACGCGGCAACCGCACAGAAACTGTGGAGCCTGCCCGACAAGACCGCCAACCGTGTCGCACCCAGCGTCCTCGCCGTCTGGCACGGCGTCCTCTACGGCGACACCCAGGGCGGCAAGCCGATCGCGCTCGACGCCAAGACCGGCAAGGACCTCTCCACCGAGGTCGGCGTCGAACCGTACTGGGTGAGCAAGTACGCGGCCATCGGCGTCGGCGAGGACGGACGCACCCCCATGGCGTACCCCGTCAAGAAATAGCTGCCGGAAGAGGCAGTTCAGTCGATCGGGCAAAGGAATGTGGCACGGTGGAGCAGGGTCCTGACTGGCAAGTGCCGGGATACGAGGATGTCCAGGAGTTGGGCCGCGGCGGGTTCGGGCGGGTGGTGCTCGCGCGACGGCTGGCGGACGGCATGCCGGTGGCGGTGAAGTACCTGGCGGCGCGACTGGTGGCCGATGCCGAATTCCGTGCGGATTTCCGGCAGGAGGCACGGATGCTTGCCGGGCTTCAGTCGGCGCACACCGTGCGGTTGTACGACTACGTGGAAACCGGCGGGGAACCGGCCACCGGTGCGGCGATCGTGATGGAGTACGTGCCGGGCGCTTCGCTGCGCAAGCTGCTCGCGTCGGCAGGCGGAACGGCCATGCCGCCGCAGGCCGCGTTGGGGATATTGAAGGGGTCGCTGCTGGGCCTGGGTGCCGCACACGGGGTGGGTGTGGTGCACCGGGACTACAAGCCGGAGAACGTCCTGGTACGGCCTGAGGGTGCGTCGGTACTGGCCGACTTCGGGATCGCTGTGCGGGCCGGGGACTCGCTGGCCGAGGTCGTCGGGACGCCGCCGTACATGGCACCGGAGCAGTTCGCGGGGGCATGGCCGTCGGCGACGGCGGACGTCTACGCCGCGACAGCCGTGTTCTTCGAGTGCGTGACGGGGCGGCGGCCGATCGATGTCGACTCACGGGATATGAGCAGTTGGGCGCGAGCGCACTGGACGCACCGCGTGCCGGTGGAGATGGCGCCGCCGCAGGTGCAGGAGCTGATCGTGCGGGGGCTGGCGAAGGACCCGGCTCAGCGGCCCGGCCAGGCGCTGGCGTTCGCAGCGGAGTTGGAGCGGGTCGCGGTTCAGGCTTACGGGCCGGACTGGGAGCGGATCGGGCTGCGGGTGCTGGTCGGTGCGCTGACCGGGTTGGCCGCGACAGGGGCGCTGCTGTCGCTGGTGCCCGGTTTGGTCGGACCGGCGGTACCGATCATGCCGGTCGCGCCGGTTCCGCCGGTCCCGCCGCCGGTTCCGGGCGTTCCGCCCGCGCTGCCCGCACCGGCTTCACCGCCTGCGCCGCCTGCATCGCCCTATCCGAGCGCGCCGCAGAGCCCTTACCCGCACCCGCATCCCCGGCCCCACGTCCCACGCCACCACCCATGGCGCCACCTGAAGGCCAAGCTCGGCGCGGGCAAAGCGATCGCGACGGCCACTGCGACGGTGGTCACCGTCTCGGCGGCCACCACAGCCGTCGTGCTGACCACCGCACAGAAGCCGACGTCCGCGAAACCCGTCGTAGCCGTCCCGACCGCGTCCGTCGGCACTACCCCGACCCCGGCTCCGGGCCCCCTCGTCGGCGATTGGATCGACCACGCCGCCGGCCTGAGTGTCAAGCCAGACGGCACCTTCACCGTCTTCGTCCCCATATCCGGCACCGATGGCACAACCCATGCCAGCGGTCGCCTCTTCAGCACTGCGGGCACCACCGCCGACGGCGAGATAACCCAGTCCGACAACCAGACCCATGACGACGATATCGAGTTGGGCCCGGTCCGCCTCACGTTCTCTCCCGACAACGACACCGTCGAGATCAAACTGAGCGACGCCCACGCCTACAGGTTCTGCGGCCCGAAAACGCCGCCGGGAGTCTGCTACCCGTAAGCCGTCCGTGGTCGTGTCCGTGCAGGCCGGCGGTCAGCTTCTGTCGAACACCGCGATGACACCGGCGGCGTCCTCCAGCGATGTCGGGTGAATCAGGAAGGCGGCTGCCTCAGCCGCAGCTGCCACGAGACGGCGAGCAGCCCAGTCCTCGGGAGCGGGCTGGCCGTCGCGGTACAAGGCCAGCAGCAAGCGTGCGTCCGAGCCTTCAGGGTCTGACGGCGTCTCCTCTGCTTGATCGGCGGCAAATTCGGCGGCTTTGTGAATCCATCGCATAGCTTGTTCGCGTGCGGCGGGCCCGCTTCGCGGGTCCTCGTCGTCGAGGAGGGGGAGTTGTGCGGCCATGGCGGCCGCCGCTTCGGGAGCGAGCAGGGCGAGCACGGCTAGTCTCGCCGTGCGGATGGCGTCGTCTCCGTGGCTTTCCTGGGAGAAGACGATCGTGGAATGACGATCGGCGTGCCAGAGCAGCGCGGCCGACAGGTCCTCCGGGGTGACGACAGAACCCTGTTGTCCGGGGTTCGCATCGGCTTCGGTGGCGGCCAGGGACACGGCGATGGTGATGAATCGCAGGACTTCGCGCAGGCATCCCGGGTCTTCGCGGCCCAGTTCGAGCACTGTCCCCACGGCGCGATGCATGGTGTCGAGGACGTCGCCGCTGTACCCGTCGTCTTGGAATGATCTTTGTGCTGCGACGAAGTCGCGCATCGGTGGTTTCACGGTGGGGGAAAGCCTCGGATCGTCCAGCACAGCGGCGTTCGTCCCGGGGCCGAGTATCGCCAACGTCGAGTAGACGACATGGTGCAACGTGCCGAGGTTGTCGGTGAGGTCGTCGAGCAGCTCCCTGCCAACGCCGGTGTCCAGCAGGTCTGGGCGATGAATGGCCGTCCAGACCGCGGCGTGCGACGTCGCGATGGCCCAGACCTCGGCGGCGTCGTGGTCGATGTCCTCGTCGATGCGGGCGGATTCGAGATCGGCGATGACGGTCACCACCGGATCCTCGGTCAGCTCCGCGGCCAACTCCCATGCGCTGCGCACGACGCCCCGAACCGTGAGGCGCAAGGTGGCCAGCGCGCCGAATCCTGCTCCCAGGATCTGGCGCATGAGATCGACGCGGCGTGCTTCGCGATGATCCGGTCTCTCGTCGCTTGCCATCCAGTCCAGGTGGTTGGCCTTGATAAAGCCCTCAAGGAGCAGGTGGCCGCGCATCTGGTCGTCCGTGAATCCGTCTGTCTCGCTGTCGTTCGCGGTCAGGCGTGCGCGGCGAACGAGGTCGTCGGTGACTGTGCGACTCGCACCTTCGGCGACGCACAGGTGCGCGTGATCCCGATCGTCGTTCTTCTCCAGCCGGGCTGCCTGGATCAGCATTGCGCCCAAGACCGTCGTGATCTCGTCCTGCCAGAAATGGTCGGCCGCGCCAAGGGCGAGATCGCGAGCGGTGAAAACGGGATGGTTGACCCGCTTCCCGGGCTCCCAGACCGATCGAACGGCTCCGGCCACGAGATACTGAGCTGCCAGTTGCTGAAGCGGATCCCCCAGGAGGGCCGACAGCGGCCGCACCGGCTCGTCATCGGCGGCGAAGCGATCGAGCGGAGGCAGCCAGTTGTCCTCGTCCCAGCGCTGCTCCAGCCTGGAGACGTCGACCTGCTGCAGCGTGTACTCCAGCAGTTCAGGGCTCCACGTCGTCAGATGCCGCCCCAGCGAGGCGAGCGTGGCTGCCGCCTCTTCGAACTCCAAGCTGTCCCCGTCCAGAACAGCCGTGATCGTCGCACCTCCGGGGTAGCCGAAGATGCGGTGCTCGAGCACCACCCGCGCGGGCCGGTCCCGGTCCGGCTCGGAGTCACCTGTGTCGTCTGCGCTGAGGGCTCGTGCGAATGGCGAATCCCATCCTTGGGCCATGGCCGCACCCAGCGCATCGATGAAATGCTGTCGCCGACCGGGCTCCGGCTCCGGGCCGACGATGATGACCTGACCCAAGTACGGCACTTCGTTCCCCCCTCGATGCTGCCGTTACAGGTTTACGCCCGGATCGTGTCGCTGGCGAAGTCGCACTCCCGGGCAGGGTGAGCGCCTCGCCTTCGGACATGTCAGACCTTCCTCGGGAAAGGTTCCTCGAGGTGGTACGAGCGATGTGGAATAGGCGCCGAGGGGCTTTGGGCTGTTACTCAGATGCCTTGATGAGGTACTTCCCACCAAGCAGATGGGCAGCCGACGGCGGCGGCGGGATCATCGCCACCGTCGGCGTGCCGAGGCCGGCCGGCCCGGGGTGGGCCGGCCGGCCGAGAAGCGGGACAGATCAGCCGGTGAACGCCGCCAGACCGTTGGGGGTGCCCCAGCCGGTCGGGCCGTCGTAGCCGGTGCCGGCGGCGCACAGGTACGACGGCGAGCAGGTCGCCGTCTTGCCGGTGGTGACGTCGTTCAGGGACGAGGTGTGGCTGTAGATGTTCGCCGCCGGGATGGCCGCGACCGGCGTGCCGGCGTCGGCGTACACGGCCGCGATCAACGGCGAAGCCACGGAGGTGCCGCCATAGACCGTCCAGCCGGACCCGCCGTAGGTCTGGTACACGGCGACACCAGTGGCCGGATCGGCGACCGCCGAGACGTCCGCGACCGTGCGCTTGCCGCAGCCGGTGTCCTTCTGCCAGGAAGGCTTGGGGTCGTAAGCCGAGCAGCCGGAACCGGCGCCCTCGGTGGAGCTGGTGGACCACACCGACTCGCTCCAGCCACGGGTCGAGCTGTCACGCTTCAGCGCCGTGCCGCCGACCGAGGTGACGTTCGGCGAGGCCGCCGGGTACTCCACGCCGTAGCCGCCATCGCCGGAGGAGACCGTGATGGCCACGCCCGGGTGGTTGAAGTAGGTGCTGTCATAGCCGGTGTCGGCGCTGGACTCGCCGCCGCCGTAGCTGTTGGAGACGAACTTCGCGCCGAGGCTGACCGCGGTGTTGACCGCCGTACCGAGGTTGGTCATCGAGGCCGTGCTCGCCTCCACCAGGATGATGTGGGCGTTCGGGGCGATCGCCGAGACCATGTCCAGATCCAGCGAGATCTCCCCGGACCAGCTGGTCGAGCTGCGCGGCAGTTTGCTGCCTCCGGTCTGGTTCACCTGCTTGAAGCAGCCCGAGGCCGAGGTGCACGCCGGCAGGCCGTACTGGCTGCGGTAGGTGTTCATGTCGGCTTCGGCGTTCGGGTCGTTGTACGCGTCGACGATCGCCACCGTCTGCCCGGCGCCGCCGCCGGTCGGCAGGTTGTACGCGGACAGCAGGTCGGACGGGCCGAAGCCGGAAGGGGTGGCGTTGGGGGTGACGCCGGTGGCCCGGACGTGCTCGGTCACGTTGGTGACGTGCAGCGCGTTACAGGCGGCCATGCCGGCGGCCGGTGCGGCGCAGACGCGGGTCCACGCAGGGCTGCCGGCGGCGCCGGCGGTGGCGGCCATGGCGGTGCCGGACACGCCGAGCACGGCTGCCGCGCCCAGGGATATCACGGTGCGGCGCCCGGTGGGACGCATGGTGGAACGCAAGTTACTGCCTCCTGATCGAGGGATGTGGGGTCCCGTGCGCACGTGCGATCGGCTTGCGGACTTCGGTTCGTCCCAAGCCGGATGAGGTACGAAGGTGGCGGCTCCACTGCCCCGCGGTGGCAGTGCCGATGAAGTTAGTGATCGCTAAAAGGTCTGACAAGACCCGTGGCCGAAGTTTTCATATCCGTGACGATGACTACGGGAGAACGCCAGACAGACACCGCATGGCGCAGCACCGCGCCGATGGTCCTGTTGTGCAGGGGTTCACAGGGCTTTCATACGGCACCGCTGGATTGTTCACGCGTTCTGCACAAATCTGGACAACATGCCGCCTACGCATCGCCACCCTCAGGGCCGCCCGCGGCCCGCGATGTCGAACAGGAGCGAGACCCAGCCATGCGAAGAAGACTCACCGCCCTCCTCGCCGCACTGCTCACCACCCTCGGCGTGACGATCAGCGTGTCAGCCGGCGCGTCCCCGGCCGCCGCGGCGGGCCCCTGCGGCACCACCACGACGGCGCCGACCTACCAGCACGTCATCTGGATCTGGATGGAGAACCACAGTTACAGCGACGTCATCGGCAACACCGCGCAGGCGCCCTACATCAACACGTTGGCCGGCCAGTGCGGACTGGCGACCAACTACCACAACGTCTCGCACCCGAGCCTGCCGAACTACATCGCCGGCACCTCCGGGCTCGCCGTCAGCAGCCTGTCACCGTTCACCAGCGACTGCAGCCCGTCCAAGCGGTGCAGCACGTCCGCGCCGAGCATCTTCGGGCAGGGCGAGACGTGGAAAGCCTACGAGGAGTCGATGCCGTCCACCTGCGACACGTCGAACTCCGGTGAATACGCGGTCCGGCACAACCCGCCGCCGTACTACACGACCCTGGCCGGCTGTTCCACGAACGACGTCCCCTACACCCAGCTGGCCACGGACCTGTCGGGCAACACCCTCCCGGCGTTCTCCTTCGTCACCCCGAACCTCATCGACGACATGCACGACGGCACCATCGCGCAAGGCGACTCCTGGCTGTCCGCCAACGTGCCGACGATCCTGAACAGCAGCGAATACGCCTCCGGCACCACCGCGCTGTTCATCACCTGGGACGAGGGCACCGGCGGCAGCAGCGGCGAGAACTGCGCCACCAACACCACCGACGCCAGCTGCCACGTCGCCACGCTGGTCATCAGCCCCAGCACCGCCGCCGGCAGCAGCTCGGCGACGCTGTTCAACCACTACTCGCTGCTCGGTACCGCCGAGCAGCTGCTCGGACTGCCCGCGCTCGGTCAGGCGGCCTCGACCGCGACCATGACCTCTGCCTTCAACCTGTGACCGGCTGACCGGCTGACCGGCTGCCCCGCAACCCGCAACCCGCTGACCAGTCGGCCGGCCGGATCATCGCAGATCCGGCCGGCCGGCTTCAACCGCTCAGTTCTGCCGCAACGCCGGCATGGGGATCGGGACGTTGTACGTAGCCGCTCCGACACCGACGCCGCCCTGGCAGGTGTTGGGCGGATCGGTCGTCACCCCCCTGGTCGAGGGGCGCTCGGCGGCCCAGAACATGTACCCGAGCATGCCCGGGGTGGTCCCGGCGCCGGCCGGGGCGACGGACTGCAGCCAGCTGCCGGTGGAGTTCTGCAGCGACGTGGCGAAGTTCGTGCACTCCGGACGTACCGTCGATCCCTCGGCGATGTAGAGGCTGCCGGTGAACTTGGCCGGGGCCAGCGGCGGGATCGGCGGGCTGTAGTTCGGCTTCCCGGTGATGTGCTCCTGCCAGTTGGATTCGGCGGTGCTGGTCGACGGCTGCTTGGACGGCACCATGGCGTTGGCGTAGTCCAGCACCGGATTGGCGGTGGTCAGCCAGTTCGCGGTGGCGTACTGGTCCAGCCCGATCAGCCAGCGGTCACCCGCCGCCACGTCCAGCGTCAGCCGCGCGGTGGGATCCGCGCCCGTGGCGTCATAGGCATGCGCGGCGCGGTACGCCGTGATGAAGCTCTGCAGGCCGGTCAGGTTCGGGCTGGAGGAGTTCTCGTAGTCGATCTCGATCCCGACCCCGAGCTGGGTGGCCAGCGCTGCGGCCTTCTGCCCGAGCAGCGTCGCGTTCTGGCTCAGCGCGGTGTCCCAGTCCGAGACGTACGTGATCCCGCCGATCGACAGCATCACCCGGATCCCGTGGCTGGTGAAGTAGTTCACCACCGCCGGCGTCATGCCGACCGGCACGCCGTTCGCGTCCCCGGAGTCGGTGGTCCCGTTCAGCAGCTTCAGCGGGTCGACGAAGCTGAGGACCACCAGGTTGACCGAGGGATGGCCGTCCCCGCGGTCGATGAGCCAGTGGTTGTTCGTGTCGAAATCGGTCATGTTCCGGACCGTGCCCCACAGGCAGGCGTCGTCGGAGCAGTGCCATGCCCCGTAGACCTGGATGGGGGTGCTGGTGGCGGTGCTCGCGCTCGTAGCGGCGGCGGCGGTTGTGGCGACCGCGCCCGGGATGAGGGCCGCGGCGACCATGGTGATCGCGGCGGCGAGCAGTGTGAGGACTCTGAGGCGTGCGCGCATCGACGCTCCCTGACGAGTGGCCCCGTGGCCATCGGCCTGCAATGGTCTACACCATCGATCGGGGAATCCGGCCTGTCAAGGCATCGTGACGGTTGGCGACCGGTGGCGGTGCAGGTGTAACGCCAAAGCGTTCGACTGCGCCTCTTCTTCGGCGCGAGTGGGCGCCAACCCGTTTTCGTTGAGGAACAGCGCGGTAAGGATCAGGTCTGGACCAGTGCAGACGTCGACAACTTCGGCTCCGTCAAGTGGGGTGCCGGGGCCTGAGTACAGCGGCGCCGCAGACGGCGCCGGTTCGCTAAGGGAACCGGCGTCGTCCTCGCCGGTTTTCGTCGACAGCTCCGGTCGACGGCGCAAGACCTGGCGGCGGCTGACGATCGCCGTCGTCGCCGCCTTGTGCGGATACACCTGCCTGTTGGCTGTCGGATTCGCCGGGGGCCCCATCCCGCCGGCGGCCTTGCTTCCCATCCCCGGTGTTCCCGGCAACGGCCCGGCGACCACCGCCCCACCGGCCGGCAAGGCCTCCGATCCTTCAGTGCCCAGCGAAGCCGCACATGCCGCGACGTCGAAGACCGGTGAGCGCACGGCCGGGTTCTTCGGGCAGACAGGACCGTCGCATGCCGGCGTCCCGACGACCGGCGCCTCCGGCTCCACGATCTCTCAGCCGAGCGGCACGAATCCGTCGGGCACCGCTGTGCCGACTACGCCCAGTGGAACCACCGGGGTGAACCCGAGCAGCGCCGTGTCCTCGACAACCCATGGACGGCAGACCACCCCGCCCAGCCACTCGCACTCCAAGACTCCCTGATGCCCGATAGTCGTCACCGCGCCGGTTCCGCGGGCGCCGCGCGCTCCATCCGTGTGGTCCCGCCGCGCAGCCACTGGATCGTCCTGGCCGTTCTGATGACGCTGCTCGCAGCGATGCTTCTGCTGGGCGGCATCATGAACCATCAGGTCGGCGCTGAAGGCAGCGGCGGGCCGCACACTCCGCTGGGCTCCGCGGGTGTCCCCGCCGCGATCTCCGGCGGCGGCCCCGTCATCGACACCCGAGGCGGCGCCCAGCAGTCCTACAAAGTGCAGCCCGGCAAGGTGGCCCTCACCTTCGACGACGGCCCCGATCCGCGCTGGACGCCGCAGATCCTGGCGGTTCTGGCCCGTCACCACGTGCCCGGGACGTTCTTCGTCATCGGCGCCCACGTCGCCGAGAACGGCGGCATCGTCAAGGCCGAGGTGACCGGCGGCAACGAGGTCGGCATCCACACCTTCACCCACGACGACCTCGGCACCGCGCCGGCTTGGCGCCGCAATCTGGAGTTCTCCCAGACCCAGTCGGCGATCGCCGGCGTGGCCGGGATCTCCACTCCGCTGCTGCGCCCGCCCTACTCCTCCGAGCCCGACGCCCTCGACCGCCTGGACTGGGCCGCCCTCCAAGACGCCGGCAAGCACGGATATCTGGTGGTGCTCACCGACCGGGACAGCGAGGACTGGCGCCGGGACGGGGTGCAGAAGATCCTCGACGCGTCGATCCCCGCCTCCGCGCCCGCCCCCGCCGCGGCCCCGAAGACCGCTGCGGCACCGAAGACCGCCACGGCACCGGGAACGACGAACCCGCCACCCGGCTTCGTCCTGATGATGCACGACGGAGGCGGTGACCGCTCCGAAACCGTCGCGGCGCTGGATCAACTCATTCCCCAGCTGCAGGCCCGCGGCTACACCTTCGCCACCGTCACCGACGCCATCGGCGCCCCCTCACCGATGGCGCCGGCGAGCTCGCAGGCGAGATGGGAAGGCCGCGTCCTCATCCTGGCGATCGAGGGGTCGCAGGGCATCGTGTCCTGGCTCAGCTGGGCGGTGTTCATCTCCGGCATCATCGGCTTCGCGCGGATAGCCCTGCTGGTGGTGATGGCGAGGATCCACGTCCGCCGGCGCCGCCGCAGCCGTTGGGGCCCACCGGTGTTCCGCCCCGTCTCGGTGATCGTGCCGGCCTACAACGAGGAGGCGGGGATCCGGGCCACCATCGCCTCCCTGGCCGCCAGCCGCCACCGCATCGAGATCATCGTGGTCGACGACGGCTCCACCGACGGAACCGCAGCCGTCGTCCAGCAGATCATCGACCGGCCGCCGCCCGGCACGCCCCCGCTACGCCTGATCCGGCAACCCAACTCCGGCAAACCCGTCGCGCTCAACACCGGCATCGCCCACGCCCGCGGCGACATCCTCGTGCTGCTCGACGGCGACACCGTCTTCGAACCCGAAACCATCTCCTGGCTCGTCCAGCCCTTCGCCGACCCGGACGTCGGAGCCGTGTCCGGCAACGCCAAGGTCGGCAACCGCAAGGGCGTCCTGGGGCGCTGGCAGCACATCGAGTACGTGGTCGGCTTCAACCTGGACCGCCGCATGTACGACCTGGCCGGCTGCATGCCCACGGTCCCCGGTGCGATCGGCGCCTTCCGCCGCGACACCCTGACCCGCGTCGGCGGCGTCAGCACGGACACCCTGGCCGAAGACACCGACCTGACCATGTCCGTCATCCGCGACGGCTGGAAAGTCGTCTACGAGGAACGCGCCATCGCCTGGACCGAGGCGCCGACCTCGCTCAGACAGCTGTGGCGCCAGCGTTACCGCTGGTGCTACGGCACCCTGCAAGCCATGTGGAAACACCGGCGCACCGTCTTCCGCGGCGGCGCCGAAGGCCGGCTCGGCCGCCGCGGACTGACCTACATGCTGATGTTCCAGGTGCTGCTTCCGCTCCTGGCACCGGTCGTCGACGTCTTCGCGATCTACGGCCTGATCTTCAACGACGCGACGCGAGTCGGGGCGGTCTGGCTGGCTTTCATGGTGGTTCAGGCCATCACGTCGTACTACGCCTTCCGTCTCGACAAGGAGCGGGCGACGGCCTTGTGGACGCTGCCTTTGCAGCAGGTCGTCTATCGGCAACTGATGTACTTGGTCGTCATTCATTCGCTGGTCACCGCGCTGGTCGGGGCCAGGCTGCGCTGGCAGCGCATGGATCGGCATGGAAGTCTGTCTGCACCCACCCACCCCGCAGGCAGTCGGTAGCAACGGCTGAAGCGCTCGGGGATGCGGCGTTCCGCAAGCGCTTCGCGGACGTTCACACAAAGAGCAGCAGCCCCAAGCCGCGATCTTCGCCCAGGCGCCGTTGCTTTCTCCCTCCCGTAAACTCAGCCCGTCATATCAGTGGGCATCGTTCCTCGAGCGCCTGGCCCGTGGGGGTCTTCGATGATGCGGCATCGTCGCATAATCACCAGTTCACCGCTGCTGAGCACGGCAGCCACGCGGTCACCGTGACTGTGGTGCGTCCGGCATGAAGCCTCTGACCCTCAGCGCCCGGATCTCGCGCGTCGCCTCGGGTGGCCGTGAGTTCCGGGTGATCCGTGCCGACCGGCTTTCTCGGCACCTTTACGTGCATGCCGGAGACTTCTACTACGAGATCCTGGCCGATCTCGGGGCGGGGCTGGACCTCGCCGCCGCGTGGGCGCTGGCGATGCGGTCGCCGCGGTCGCTGGTCTACCTGCCGGTCCGGGCGAACCGGCCGCCGCTGGCTGATCCGTGGCGGGAGGGGCCGCTCGACGTGGTCTTCGTCCACGCCTCGATGCAGTTCCGGGTGTCGGCGTGGAAGGAGATCCGCGCCCGGCTCGGGACCGGTCACGCGCACACGGTGGAGGTGCGCAGCGTGGACGAGGAGTTCCAGCGTCTCCAGGACACCGACTTCGAGCGGACGCGCGACCGGGAGTTCCGCCACCACCTGCGCTATGCCACCGCGGCTGAGACGCTCTTCGTCGTCGGCAGCGGCCCGGCGTTCGAGCGGGAAGGCGCGTGGCTGCGGCACTTCATCGAGGACCTTCCGGCAGCCGACCGGGACGCCACCGCGGTGGGCCCGCATCAGTGTGTCGAGATCTGGCCCTCGATGTGGAAACCGGGCCACACGCGGCGGATCGGCCCCTCCGGCCTGCATCTCGTTTACACGCCGGACGGCTGGCCCACCGGGCGATGATGACGGCTTCCGCCGAAGCGCGCCAGGGCCGGTACCGGCACCGAGAACCGCTACCGCCCCGCGCCGCGAGCCCGGATCTGCTCCTGAAGGTACGCGATCACCCGTGCCTCATCGGCCTCGGCGCGCGCCAGGGCTGCGGCGTCGTACTGGCTGCGGCCGGGCCAGGCTTCGGACCACAGGCGGTCGCCGCGGGAGCGGTTCATGCTGCTGTCGACGCCCCTGAGGATCTGCGGGTCGTTGATGATCTCGCGCTGGGCTTTGATGTCGAGCTGGGCGAAGCCGGGCATGTCGACGATGCGGCGCAGGGGGTAGACGTGGTCCACGTCGAGGCTTCCGGAAGGCGGGGGGAGGCGCGAGAACTCGTCCACGTTGCCCCGTCCCAGGACGACGTCGCGCGCCCGGCCGCTCGGGGTTCGGGCGCGCATGCGCTCGTAGAGGGGCAGGCTGGCATCGGCCAGGTCGTCCAGTGCGGCTTCCTCGGCGGCGTACAGCTTGGCCAGGTCCGCGCCGGGGATGCCGCGGCCGGCCACGACCTCTCGCAGGGTGAGGGTTTCGAGGTCGTGGTCCGGGAACACCTGCTCCAGCACTTCGCGTTCCTCGGCGTTCAGGGCGTCGAGGTTGATCCTGGTCTGGCCGGGGACGGCGTTCTGTTGCAGTTTCCTGATGATCCCGGGTAGCGCCTCGGCTTCCAGGCGGGTGGCGTCCATCCGGGCCCGGATGCCGGCGATGTTCGAGCGCATGGTCGCCAGGTGGTCCAGCGCCTCCTGCGACATCGCGCGGGCGCCCGGGATCGTCGTGCCGCACAGGGAGGGGCTGCTGAACCGGCACCAGGTGTTGTCCTCCCTGCGGCGCCAGGTGTGCCCGTTGCCGAGGTCAACCTCGTCCACGTAGCCCTCGACGGTGGCGGGCTGCGGCTCGCTGCGGGCGACCACGTCGAGCTCGGCGTCCAGCAGTTCGTGGCGCAGGGCGGTGCCGTCGGCGATGGCGGCGCTCTCGTCGAGCAGGCGCTGCTGGGCGGAGTCCGTGGCCGTCGCGGTGCCGGGCGGGTGGCCGGTCGCGGCGCGAAGCTGGTCGTAGAGCTCGGTGCGGAGCGCGGACTCCTCCTCGGCCGACAGGTGCTCCTGCATCTGCCGCAGCAGCCTGTTGACGCCGGCGAGGTCGCCATTGGCGGCGGCGGTCCGGGCGTCGGCGAGGACTGATGCCAGGCCCGCCCGTTCCAGGGTGCGCTCCGCGCTCTGGCCGAGCAGCGCGTCGCCGAGCCGGCCCAGGCCCGCCCCGGCCACCGGCAGCGCGGCGCCGATCAGGCCGCCGGTGGCCAGACCCACCAGACCGGCCGCGAGCGCCGCCTCGCCGACCCGGACCAGGCCGGCCCACACCCCGCGCCGCCAGGTCGCCGCGTCGGTCATCGCATTGGCCGCCTCGCTGGCGGCTCCGGAGAACATCCCGTCCAGGGCGGCCTCCACGCTGCCGGCGGCGACCCGGCGGGCCAGAGTCGGCGCGGCCTGTACGGCGGCTTCCGTGGCCTGCTCGGCGACCGTGCTGCCGACCCGCGCGGCGCCGGTGGCGAGGGCCTGGCCGCCGAAGCCGAGCAGTTCCGCGCCGCGGGCCGCCAACGCCGAACCGGTGACGGCCAGGGCGCCGTTGACCGCGCCGAGGATGGCGTCGCGCACGCCTTGATCGGAGGCCGGGTCGTAGTAGTCGCCGCCCATCATCTCGCGGGTCACGACCTGGGCGCCGGCTCCGGACGCCGCGGCCATCGCGATCACCGCGGGGGTCGCCGTGCCTCCGGTCGCGGCGACGACCGCGATGCCGGCGACCGTGGCGGCCACCATGGCGGCGATCTCGCCGATCCGGTCGTTCGCGGCGGCGGCCTCGGCCTCCCGGCCCCGGAACCGGTCGTGCAGGGTGGACAGTGCGGCGAAGTCGACCATGGTCAGCGTGCCGGCGGCGCGCATCGGCTCGAATCTGGCGGCGAACTCCCGGCCGGCGGCGCGCATGGTCTCGGTGGTCTCGGTGAACCCGGCCGCGGCGCCGGGGTCCAAGCCCAGCTGGGCCTGCTGCTCCTGGTACATCAGCTCGGCGGCGAGGTACCGGCCCTCCCCGGTGGCCAGCTCGTCGGCGGTCGGCTCCTGGCCGAGCACCGCCCACAGCACCCGCTGGTACTCGGCGCCGTGCAGCCCGATCCGGTACCACGCGCCCCGGGAGCTGAGCATCGTCTCGAACTGCCGGTACTCCTCGAGGTACGCCGTCTGCTCCGTGCTGAGCGGGCCGATCGGAGGATGGACGGACAGGAAGTAGCCCTTGCGCAGCCGGCCGCGCTGCCCCTCCTCGATGCCGGACGCTGCCGTGGCCAGCACGTCGGCGTCCCCGGAGAACGCCAGCAGGGCGTCCAGCGGGACCCGGTGTGGATCGGCCAGGATGGCCAGCATGATCTCGCGCTGCTCACCGGATACGTGGGCGAACGTATCCAGCGGGTCGGTGCCCCCGGCCTGGAACCGGGCACTCCACTCCGGGTTGCGCGCGATCGTCATCACCAACCGGAAGAAGGTGCCCCAGTCGCCGCCGTTCAGCGCCTGGTTGAGCTGGTCCTTGGTCTCGACGAAGGCATCGGCGGTCAGTGCGTCGGTCACCCGCATCCGCTCGTACTCGGTGAGCCCGTCGAGCACCTTCTTGACGTCGTCGTCCGCCAGCAGCTGCTGACGGAACTGCTCATCGGCGGCCTGACCCGTCGCGGACGGGCCGGCCGCGGCGGCAGCGCCGGGGGCCGGCGCCGAGGGGGCCGGGGCCGACGGGGCTGCCGGTGCGTGCAGGCCCATGATCGCCGATCGGATCGCGTCGACGTCGCCGCCGGACATCAGGATCCGCTGTTTGGCGTTCTCGAAGGCGAACTGCCGGAGGTCCGTACCCGCACCGGCGGACTGGCCGAGCCGCCGGGTGTCCGCGGCGAACGCGCCCCCGTCGCCCCGCGCGGCGGCCAGCATGCCCATGAAGCTCTGCGAGTCGAGCTGTCCGTCGCCGCCGCGGTCGAAGCGCAGCAGCGTGTCCAGGTCGTTCAGCTCGGCGACGCGGGCCTCGACGGTGGGCCGGTCGGCGGCCGGCACCGTGCCCGCGGCCAGGGCGGCCCGCAGGCCGGCGCGCTCGTTCAGCAACGCGATCGCCCGGTCGACCACCTGCTGCACGGCGGTCATGTCGTCGATCCGGCCCTCGGTGGCCTGCTGAAGCCGGGCGATCAGCGCTTGTGCCTCGGTGCCGTAGCACAGATACCGGAACAGGGCGTTGCGATCAGCGCTGAACAGGCTCTCGGTCTTGTCGTGGTTGGCGTCGTAGAAACGGCGCCGCTGGGTGGGCTTGAGTTCGAGGATGCCGTCGAACACCTCGTCCTCGTCGTCGTGGAAGAAGCCGGGCGCGCGTTCGAGCAGCTGCTGCATCGCCCGGTATCTGCCGTCGTCCGAGGGGTCCATCAACACCCTGGCGTCGAACTCCTCCTTGGCGTCCATCGCGGCATAGACCGCGGTCATCCCGGGATCGTCCCGGGCCGCCGCGCGCTCCTGGACGCTCGCCGCCCGGATCACGTCGAGCTGCGCCTGCTCCAGTTCCCGCCAGCCCTCGTCGTAGACCTGGAGCCGCTCCATCAGCGTCAGCGACGGCCACAGCATTCGCAGCCCGCGCTCGACGTCGCCCTCGTCGTTGCCGGCGATCTTCTGGTCGAGCAGCCAGCGTTCGAGCCGGGTTCCGATCGCGGCGTCCACCTGTGCGCGGATCGCGGTGAGCTCCTCCGGTCCGTGCGTGCTCAGCTGCGCGACGACCGTGGCCACGTCGTCGTTGCGGACCGCGGTCTGGATCGCCGAGGTGTCCGGCGGCGCTGGTGGCTGCGGTCCGTCGCGCCGGACCTGGTTCACGCCGGCCGACCCGGCAATGGTGACGCCCCCGCCGGCCATGAACCGCCCGGCTGTGGCTTCGGCTTCCAGTTCGGCGGGATCGGTGGGCCGGGAAACCCATGACCCGGACGCCCCGGACGTCCCGGACGCCTGCGGCCCGCCGCCCTGGAGCACATGGGTGAGCTCGTGGGCCAGAAGCCGCTGCCCGCTGTAGGCCATCGGCTGGTATTCGCCGGGCGCGAAATAGATGTCGCTGCCGATGGTGAAAGCCCGAGCACTGATGATCTCCGCCGCGCTCGCGGCGTCCGGCCCGGTGTGCACCCGGACCGCCGAGAAGTCGGCGCCGAACCGGTCACCGGCCTGTGCGAGGAACCCCTGGGTCAGCGGAGTCCCGGAGCCCTCACCCGACAGGGCGTTCACGAACGCATCCGGCGGGCCCGCGGCTCCCGGCCCGTCGGCGAACCGGTGCACAGCGGGGCCCGACGCGTCCTCCCACTCCTGCTCGTCGCAGTCGGTGCAGGGAGTCGACCCGCACCGGTACGCCGGCGCCCCGCCCAGCAACCGCGCGACCGCGCTGTTCCCGGCCGCGCCCGGCAGCCTCGCGGCCATGACCGGCGGCAGACCGGCGGACCTGGTGGCCGCCCGGTTGACGGCGAAGGCAGCCGTCATCGCCGCGTTCCCCACGCCGTCGTGTCGGGTGCCGGTCTTGAGCGGCGTGGCCGCGATCTCAGCCGGTTGGTCAGTCTCCCCCGCGCGCTCGCGCGACTGCATATGGCCACTTATACCCGGGGTGCCAAGGCCGCGCCATCTTCGAGCGCTGATAGACGCACGGTGAAAGCCCCTAGTACTCCGGATGGCGGTCGTGATCTGATGTTCCGCCGCGCTCAGCGCATGACACCACAATGGACGTATCCCACCGACCAGCCCTCCACGGCCATGAGGTTGATCTATGCCCCAGAACAACCGACCGGAAGCGCTCCTGATCGGAGGGCGAGCCGGGGTCGGCAAGACCACCGCCGGCTGGGAGGTCTCGGCGCAACTCCAAGCCGCGCGAATCGCCCACGCCCACGTCGACGGCGACAACCTGGACCAGATCTTCCCAGCACCCGCACAAGATCCAGCCCGCAGCCGGATCACCGAGGCGAACCTCGCCGCGCTGTGGCGCAACTACGCAGCTCTGGGATGCCGAAGGCTGATCTACACGAACACCGTCTCCGTCCTCGAACCCGATCTGATCGCCCGAGCCATCGGCGGCACCCCGCGCATCATCGCGGTCCTGCTGACCGCCGATGACACCACTGCCCGACAGCGTTTAAGCGGCCGCGAGATCGGCAGCCAACTCGACGCCCACCTGGTCCGTGGCGCGAAGATGGCCGAATATCTGGAGACCACCGCACCCGCCTGGGTTCACCGCATCCCCACCGACAGGCGCAGCGCCATCGACATCGCCCGCGACATCATCACGACAACAGGCTGGTCACCCGATCCCGCATAGAACACAGGTCACGACCGACAACTGGAGTACTAGGCGCCGGGCAGCATCCCGGCCCAGAGACTTCCGGCGGGCGTGACGAGCACGAAGCGCCTGCGCGGCGGGTCGCTCACGAAGGGGCGCCAGACCATCCCCGCGTCCGCGGCGGTGGTGTTCCGGGTTCGCAGGGCCACCAGGTTCTGGTTGGTGCGCAGGTGGTGGCAGAACAAGGCTTCGCTGTGCACGTCGACGATCTTCAGCCGCGGGGACCAGCCGTGGCCGGCGAGATGGGTCAGGACGTCGTCGGCGAACCGTGGGTTGCGCCGGGCCGGGAACCACAGGAGGTCTTGGCCCGCGAGGTCGGCCCAGGCCAGGGCGGGCCGGCCGGCCAGGGGGTGATCGGAGCGCAGCAGCACGCCCAGCGGCTCGTCGGCCAGGGTCAGGGTGGCCAGGTCTTCGACGTCGTGGAAGACGCGCATCACGCCGAAGGCCAGGGCGCCGGTCCGCAGCAGGTCGAGCTGCTCGTGGGAGTCGGCCACGGTGAACTCGACGTCCAGCGGCCCGTGGCCGGCGAGGATCCGCTCGACCCGCGCCAGGAGATGCTCCGGGACGGTGCCGTTGACGCCGACCCGGACCGAGCGGCGGGCGTCGCGCGCCTGCACCAGTGACGACTCGATCTCGGCCAGGACGCGGTCGGCGCTCGCGTACAGGATCCGGCCGCCTTCGGTCAGCTCCATCCCGGTGGGCCTGCGGTGGAACAGCGGGGCTCCGACCCGGCGCTCCAGGGCGCTGATCTGCTGGCTCAGGCTGGGCTGCGCGATGCGCAGCACCCGCGCGGCTTCGGTCATCGTGCCTTCTTGGGCGACGGTGACGAAGTAGCGGAGATGGCGAAGTTCGACGCCCTGGTGATCGTGCATGTCCGCTCCTTGCTCCGGCGATAGGCCCGAGCCTATGGCCCGGGCCTGCGGGGCTATTGGCGTGGACCGGTTCTTGCGGGCTTTCCTTGGGTTGAGGCGCTGATCGGGTTCTGCGGAACGGAGCAGCACGCCGCATCGTCGTTCGAGTCCGAGAGGGATCAGCCGTGTATCACTTGACCGTCAGCTTCCGTGTCCCCGCCGAGCGCCGCGAGGACTTCATCGCCGCCGCCCTGCAGGACGCCCGCGAATCCCTGGCCGAGGAGCCGGGCACCCTGCGGTTCGAGGTCGTCGCCGACGCCGACGACCCGTCGCTGTTCTACCTCGACGAGCTTTACCAGGACAAGGCGGCGAAGGACCGGCACGCCGCGGGCGAGCCCTTCCAGCGGTTCATGAAGGCGATCTCGGAGTATGCCGAGGGCCCCACGCGCCTGTTCACCGGGACGCGTGTGGAAGACCCCGCCGCGTCATGAGCAGCGGGGGGCGTCTTGGTTCACTGGTCGTCTTGGTGCGCCTCGGTTTCCGGCGTGGGTGATGAATGGTTGGCGAACGACTCCTCGGGACCGGGGCGGCCGTCGCCTTCGGCGATGACCGGCTGGCGGCGCCACGCGGCGAGATCGTCCAGGTCGTCCGGCGCGGCGGCGCAGATGACGTAGCGCATGGGTGTCATGGCCGTGGGGCGCCACCGTAGCCCGGCCAAGCTGGCCAGGTGCGCTGAGCGCGGGGTCAGGTCGGGCCCGGCGAGGTAGCCGATCAGCTCGTCGCCGTCCAGGAACGCCCGGCCGGCCGGACCGAGCAGTTCGTTGACCGCGCTCTGCTGCACGTGGCAGCCGGCGATCCGCCACCACTGGCCGCTGCGGGCGGCCGGCGGCTCGGACCGGGCGAGGGCCGTGTCGCCGGCGGCGGCGTCGATCAGCAGTTGTTCGATCTCGCGCAGCAGCTGCTCCACCGTGTCCGCGGTGAAGAACTGCCCGTTCGCGTTGACGTCGAGTTCGAGTTCGCCGCAGGCGCGCATCACTTGGAAGAACAGCATCACCGGCAGCTGCGAGTCGGCCGGCCCGCGGCTGACCCGGGTCGCCGGCCGGGCCTGATCGACCAGCTCCAGCGGGGCCGGTTCGTTGTCCTGCCGGCCTGGTTCGACGTTCGCCGCGACGTCGTTGAAGACCCAGTCGCGGGTGAAGCCGATGCCGCGCCGGTCGAAGGTCTCGTCGATCACCGCCCACACCGCCTTGGCGTCGAACTGGCTGTACTTGAGCGCGGTCAGCTGGGCGGAGCGGGCCTGTTCCACGAGGGCGTCGAAGGTCGCGGCCGTCAGGTCCAGGCCGATCAGGGCGTCCTGCGCGAGCGCGCCGACGTATCCGCGCAGCGTGCTGCTGAACCGGTTGGCGCTCAGCGAGGCGAGCAGGGTCGATTGTTCTCCCGTGTACCGGCTCAGCACGGCGGCCACCGCCGCGAGCACGACGCTGGAGTGTCCGACGTTGGTACGCGCCACGATCCGGGTGATGGCGAGGGCCGCGGCCGGCGAGGTGATCCGCAGCTGCTGCGACTCTCCCGGCTCGGCCAGCGGCGGCACCGGCAGCCGCAGCGGACCCTGCGCCAGCCGCGAGCGCCAGTACCGCAGCGAGTTCTGACTGCGCCGCAGGCCGGCCGGGCCCAGTTCGATCCGCGCCTGGTCCAGCGGCTGCAGGCCCGGGTCCGGCAGGTCGTCGGGGCTCTTGCCGCCGACCAGATCGGTCAGCTCCTCGGTCAGGACCACGCCGCTGCCCACATCGATGGCCATGTGTGTGACGACCATGACGATCGTCGTCCGCGGTCCGTCCTGTGCTCCGCGCTGGGTGACGATCGCGGCCCGCACCGGCAGCTCAGCGGTCAGCTCGAAGGGCTTGGCGGACATCTGCCGGGCCAGGCGTGCCGGGAACCGGGCGTCACCGTCGACGTTCTCGTGCACGTCCACGATCAGCTCGCCGGCTTCGCGGACGACCTGGATCGCCGCACCGGACTGGCGAAGATAGTTGGTCCGCAGCGAGTCGTGCCGCCCGATCACGACGCCGATCGCCTCCGCGACCCGCTCCACGGGCACGCTCCCGTCCACCGGGTGGATGACCGGGATCACCGCCGACCACTCGTTCGAGTCCTGGCTCACCCAGCTGAGCACGTTGGCCTGCCCGAAGGTCAGCGGACCGGGCTCCCGGCGGCTGCCGCGGTATGCCACACGCACCTGTACATCTGGCGGCGTCGCAGTCATGCGCCGGTTCTCCCTTACGGATCGTGAAACGTCTACATGGAGCGGGGAACCAACGCTTGAGAGACACTCGCGGAATCTCGGTAAGGAGTCTGACGTAGTGCCGGGAGTCCTGGCAAGAGAATCAGGACTTTCCCGCGCTACGCGGCGCGTGCGGACTCGCCGCGCCGGCGAGCCGCAGGCTCAGACCGCCTCGATCCGCGTGCGCAGGAGGCAGAATTCGTTGCCCTCCGGATCGGCCAGGACGTGCCAGCTTTCGGTGCCGGTCTGGCCGACGTCGGCGGGCCTCGCGCCCAGCGCGTACAGACGCTCCAGCTCGGCGTCCTGGTCGCGGTCGGTGGGGCTGAGGTCGAGGTGCAGGCGGAGCTTGGCCGGGCGCGGGTCGCTGGTGGCACTGATGACGAGGATCGGCTGGGGGCCGCCGAATCCGATGCCGGGCGGCCCGATCGCGATGCTTCCGTCCTCCATCCGTTCGAACTCGGGGTAGCCGAGGACCTCGCTCCAGAAGGCGGCGAGCCGTTCGGGGTCGGCGGCGTCGAGGATCAGTTCGCTGATGCGGGAGGCCATGGGGCGAGTGTAGGGAACGGGGTGGTGGCCACTTCACCCGAACGCCGCATCGCGTCACCCGTTAGCCGCAGCCGTGGATAGCTCTGGCGTCACTTTGGCAACAGAGACCCACATGAGACTCATCGTTCCCAAGGACCGACTCACATCCTCGCGCGGCCTTGTCCGGTGGGGTGTGGCCCCGCTGCTGCTCGCGGCGACTGTCAGCGCCGCGGCTCCGGCCACCGCGTCCGCGTTTCGTATGCCGTGGCCCGGTTCCGGGCAGTCGGCGGTCGCCGTCGACGGCCGGGGGCTGGTGGGCACCTCCGGCTCGGTCGACCGGCCGCACGCGACCGCGAGCGTGGCGAAGGTCATGGATGCCTACCAGGTCTTACTCGATCATCCGCTCGGGGTGCGGGACAGCGGCCCCACGATCACCGTCTTGCCGTATGAGGCTGCGGCCTATCGGGCGGAGCGCAACAGCGGCCAGACTCTCGTCGCGGTCGCCAGTGGTGAGCGGATCACCGAGCGCAAAGCCCTGGAGGCGATGCTGTTGCCGTCCGGGAACAACATGGCCCGGATTCTGGCGCGCTGGGACGCCGGGAGCATCAGCCGGTTCCTGGCGCGGGAGAACAGCACTGCGAAGCGTCTGGGTATGAGCCGGACGCACTTCACGGATCCGGCCGGCGTGGACTCCCGTACCGTCTCCACGGCTCCGGATCTGGTCCGCCTGGACCAGGCGGCGATGGCGCTGCCCACTTTCGCGCAGGTCGTCGGCGAGAGCTCGGCGCGGGTGCCGGTCGCGGGAACCGTGCGCAACCACAACCGCCTGCTCGGGAAGAACGGTGTGCTCGGCGTCAAGACCGGCTGGACCGGGGCCGCGGGCGGCTGCCTGATGTTCGCCGCGCGGGTCAAGGGTGCCAAGTCGCACACGTACCACACGGTGTACGGCGTCGTGCTGGGTCAGCCCGGTCCGCCGCCGGCCGGCCGGTCCTTCGACGCGGCGCTTCGTCTGATCGCCGGGGCCCGTGCCAACTTGTAGAGCCGGTTTGTAGAGCCGGGTGAGCCGGCCGCGTGGACGAGGCATGGCAAACGCATGGCTGAGTAGGGACGGCCGAGTCGCCGCGGGGGTCCGCACGGGACCCCCGCGGCGACTCGGCGTTCCACCGTAGGGAGCTCAGCCCTTGCAGTGGTGATGGTGGTGGTGCACCACGTGGTGCTTCTTGTGCTTGTGCTCCTTGTGGACCCAGAAGGAGCCCTCAATCGCACGGCCGTTGTGGCAGTGGCCTTCGACCTCGTACCGGCCGGGGTCGGTGTCCCGCGGGACCTTGAACCAGCCGGTCTTGCCCTCGCTGGTCCACTTGGCGAGCTTCACCCAGTGACGCTTGCCGTCCACGGTGACGTGGACCTTCACGGGGCCGCACTGGTGGCAGGACTCGGTGGAGAGGCGGACGACGTGCCCGGGCTTCACCACGTGGGGCGAGCTCTCGATCTGGCCGGTCCTGCCGCTGTCCGCCGAAGCGGTCGCGGCCGATACTCCGAAGGCGGTCGCTCCCATCACAGTGATGGCGGCGATGCGCGATACGCGCATAGGGGTTCCTCCTGATGGTGCGGTGGCAGAGCCGGTCTCTGCACACATACCGCACCATTCCGCTGTTGATATCCGCGCGACACCCGCTCTTCATACTTAGCCCCCGTATGGGCCAGTGAATTCGCTGATTGAGACCTTGCGGGATGACAGGAGGCGAAATCTCACGTACCGGGCTTGTGTCCCCAGATGTAGACCGTGTCCCCGACCTTCAGCGTCTTCCACAGCCGGCGCGCGTCCGCGACGCTCATGTTCACACACCCCTTCGACTTGCCCTTGTGGAGGTCGTCGCGGGAACCGTGCAGGGCGTAGTGGCGGTGGAAGAACTGGCTGTAGGGCAGCAGCGGCGAGGTCGGCCATTCGTGCCGCGCGTAGACGTGGAAGGTGCCGTTCGGCGTCCACATCCCGCGGTAGCCGGTCCGGATCAGGACCGGGGCGAAGACGATCTTCGACCCCTTCTGCACCCACATCCGCTGGTGGTCCTGATCGACGCAGACGACGCGGCCCGCCGTGTGCGGGCACGGGCCGGCGGCCCGGTCCGCGCCGGTGGCGGCGGCCGCGACGCTCGGGGTGAGGGCGGTCAGCGCGGCGCCCGCCGCGATGACCGTCCGGCGCAAGGATGAATTCATGGTGCATCGATGCTCAGGCGTGGCGCCGGGTGAGCATGCCGCGCCGCGGAGTCACTCACTTGCCGTAGTCCGATCACCCGGCTGCACTAGGGCCGGGCGGGCCCGGCGCCTGCGAGCGGGGCTGTGCCCATGGTGCGAGCGGCCTGGCCCCAGGCGCGAGCGAGCCCGGCTCGGTCCCGCCGATCCGGCACCCGCCCGCGCCCCACACGGCGTCACGAGCTACAGCCCAGCGCCACAACCCGGCGCTACAGCCCGGCGCGCGCCGCGTTCACCATCCGCGCCGCCGTGGTGAAGACCACCGGCGAGCTCGGCCCGCCGGGCTGGCCGAGCAGGACGCCGTACACCATGTGCGTGCCGCCGTGCCGGTCTGTCTCGCGGGCGGCGAACATCAGGCACGAACCGGCCGGGGTGGTCCAGCCGGTCTTCACGCCGACGAACCCGCCGGTGCCGAGCAGGCCGTTCGAGTTGTGCACCGTCCCGGCCACCGGAACCGTGGCCGACTTCTGGCCGGCGATGCCCGCGAACACCGGGTTCGCCATCGCGGCCTCGGCCAGCAGCAGCTGGTCCGGCGCGGTCGAGACGGTCCCGGTGTTGACGCCCGCCGGGTCGGCGTAGTGCGTGTGGCTCATCCCCAGCCGCGCCGCGGTGGTGTTCGCCCGGGCGACGAAGGCGCCGATGCTGCCGGCGTCCCAGCGGGCCAGGATCCGGGCCATGTCGTTGGCCGAGGGCAGCAGCATCGCCGTGAGCGCGGTGCGCTCGCTGATGCGCTCGCCGGCCGCCACCGGGATCACCGACTCGCCGCCGAGCCGCGCCGCGCGGTACGCGGCGGCCTCCGATGCCAGGACCGTGATCGTCGGACCCTGGTCGCCGGGCCGCAGCGGGTGGTCCTGCAGGACCTGGTAGGCCGTCATGGCCTTGGTGACGCTGGCAATGGGCCGCGGTCCGGCCGCGGGGGTGGTGATCATGCCGTGGCCGTCGACGGACAGAGCGGCCTGGCCGGTGCGGGGGAGTGGGACGTGCAGGGATGCTTGGGCCGGCACGGTGACGGCGGCGGCGGGGACGACGGCCATGATGGCGGCGGTGCCCCAGCGTGCGGCGCGGCGCCGGAGGATCGGATTGCGCATGATGCGGAAGTTATCCCAGTTCATCACCTGAATCCGGGCTGCGACACGGCATGGTGCGTCGGTTCTCGAAACCTCTGAGTGGGGCGAACAGGTGATACCCGTCGGCAAACGGGTGGCTTCTGGTACGGAGTAGGTAGATCAGACTCCGTACTGTCCATCAATCACACATGCTGAGAACTTCAGGTTCGGCCTCCCCGTCTCCGGCCCGGCGGCGTCCGGTCCGGGCCCGTCGCCTCGCGGCCTCGCTGGCCGCGGGTGCGGCGCTGTTCGCCGTCACGGCGCAGGCGCCCTCCGAGGCCGCCGCGGCCGCGGCGAGAGTCTCCGCGCACTGCCCGCAGTCTGCCCGCAGGGTCGCCTGTGTCGACCAGGACCACCAGGTGATGTGGGTGCAGCAGGGCAAGAAGGTCATCTTTCCGGCGGTGCGGATCCGGACCGGGATGGCCGGCCGCCGGACCCCCGACGGCCTGTTCCACATCTGGCTGCGGAACCGGCACCAGTACTCGTACCTGTTCCACGAGCCCATGCCGTTCAGCCTCTTCTTCCACGGCAACTACGCGCTGCACGGCACCTACGGGGACGTCCGCAAGGGCGGCTCCAACGGGTGCGTGAACCTGACGGTCGCCGACTCCAAGAAGTTGTTCCCGATGCTGGGCATGGGGGACGCGGTCTACATCTGGGGTCACAAGCCGCGGTGACGAAGGGTTCTGACATCTATGGCAAGAAACTGATATGGGGCACTGATGCGCTGGATCATCGCCTCAAGCATCCGGCTCGCGGCGGTCCTTGCGGCCGCCGCGGCCGTGCTGCTCGTGGTCGCCGTGGGCGCGCTCCGGCACGCGCCGGTCGACGTGCTGCCGGAGTTCGCCGCGCCGCGGGTCCAGGTGCAGACCGAGGCGCTGGGCCTGTCCGTCAGCGAGGTCGAGCAGCTGGTCACGGTGCCGCTGGAGGACGAGTTCAACGGTCTGGCGTTCCTGGACCGGATCCGCTCGGCCTCGCTGCCGGGGCTGAGCGTCATCGACCTCTCCTTCAAGAAGGGGACCGACGTCTACAAGGCGCGCCAGCTGCTCACCGAGCGCGTGTCCCAGGGACCGGCGCTGGTCGCGGTCGGCACCCCGCCGGTGATGGTCCAGCCGCTGTCGGTGCAGACCCGGGCCGCGGCGGTGGCGCTGTCCTCGGCCACCTTGTCGCCCACCGATCTGTCGACGCTGGCCCGCTGGCGGATCCGGCCGCGGCTGCTGGCCGTGCCCGGCGTCGCCAACGTCGTGCTCTGGGGCCAGCGCGACCAGCAGTTGCAGGTCCTGGTCGATCCGGCGCGGATGAACGGCCGCGGCGTGACGCTGAACCAGGTCATCAACACCACCGGCGACGCCATGTGGACCTCGCCGCTGACCTTCGTCGAGGCCGCCTCGCCGGGTGCCGACGGCTTCATCGACAATCCCAACCAGCGCCTCACGATCCAGCACCTGCTGCCCATCCACACCCCCGCGGACCTGGCCTCGGTGCCGATCGAGGACACCAAGGGCCAGCCGGTGCTGCTCCGCGACGTCTCCACGGTGGTCGCGGACCACCCGCCGCTGCGCGGGGACGCGGTGCTCAAGGACGGCCCGGGGTTCCTGCTCGTCGTGGAGAAGCTGCCCGGCGCGGACTCGGCCAAGGTGGCGAACGGGGTCAAGGCGGCCATGGCCGAGCTGGCGCCGGGCCTGTCCGGCGTCACAGTGGACACCGGCGTCTTCGAGCCCGCCGCCTACCTGCACGGCGCGCTGGTCCACCTGGGCTGGACCTCGCTGGCCGCCCTGGTGCTGCTGGCGGTGTGGTTCGGCGTGTGCTGGCGGTCATGGCGGGTCCTGCTCATCGCGCTGGCCGGGACCGTGCTGCCGATCACGGCCGCGGCCTACGTGCTCTATCTGCTGGGCGTCACTTTCACGGTCATGACGCTCGCCGGCCTCGCGGCGGCGCTCGGCGTGGTGGTGGACGACGCGGTCCGCACGGCCGGGGCCGTCCGCTCCGCGGGCCGGGAGGGCGCGGTCGACGCCGTCGTCAGGGTGCGTCGTCCGCTCGGATTCGCGCTCGCCGCGATCGTCGTGGCGACGATCCCCGTCGTGACGCTCCAGGACCGGGCCGGTGCCCTGGCCAGGCCGCTGGCGGGCGCCTACCTGCTCGCCGTGGTCGCCGCCGCGTTGGTCGCGATCACCATCGTCCCGGCGCTGACGCAGCTGCTGGTGCGGCACGCGTCGCCGCCTCGCCCCCTGCTGTGGCCGCGGCGCGTCTACGACTCGGTCCTGGCCGTGTTCACGAAGAACGCCGCCGTGCTGTTCGGCACGGCCGCCGTGCTGCTCGTGGGCTGCGTCCTGGTCGTCCCGCAGTTCGGGAGCGGCTCGCTGATCCCGACGATGAAGGAGCGCAGCCTGCTGGTGCGCTGGCAGGCGCCGGCCGGTACCTCGCTGACCGCGATGGAACAGATCACGACCTCGGCCGGGCAGTCGCTGCGCGCCGTGCCCGGGGTGAGCGACGTGGCCAGCGACATCGGGCAGGCGCTGCTCGGCGACCGCCAAGTCGACGTGGACTCCGCGCAGACCTGGGTCACCCTGTCCTCGAAAGCCGACTATCGCGCGGCGAGGTCGGCCATCGGCCGGGTCCTGGACGACTACCCCGGTGTCCAGCACACGATGCTCACCTTCACCGAGGCCGCACTGGTGGACAACCCCGCCCGCAACGGCCCGCCGGTGCGCGTCCGGCTGTACGGTACGGACTCCGCGGCTCTGGCGGCCACGGCCGCGCAGCTGCGGCAGACGGTGTCCGGAGTGCGCGGCGCGGCGAACGCGGCGGTCCAAGGACCGGCGATGGAGCCGTCGATCCAGATCGCGACCGACGTCGACGCCGCCGCGGCGCACGGCCTCAAACCCGGCGACGTCCGGCGCGCCACGGCCGTGCTGATCGCGGGGATTCCCGTCGGCAGCTACTACGAGCAGCAGCAGATCTTCGACGTCGCGGTGTGGAGCGAGCCGGGGATGCGCGGGGATCTGGCGGCGATCGCGAACCTGCCGCTGGACACGCCCGGCGGCGGCCAGGTGCCGCTGAAGGACGTCGCGACCGTCTCGATGCAGCCCGCGCCCGCAGAGATCGACCACGACCAGGCCTCCCGCTTCGTCGACATCACGGCGGACGTGCCCGGCGGCGACGTCCGCGGGACCGTGGACCGGGTCGGGAACGCGGTCAGGAATCTCGCGCTGCCGGTCGGCTACCACGTCGAGGTGTCCAGCGACGTCGTGACGAATCAGAACACTGACAGGAACACGCTGATCTACGCGGCGTGCGCCGCTGTCGGTGTCTTCCTGCTCCTGCAGGCCGCGCTTCGCAGCTGGCGGCGCGCGGCGCTGCTGTTCTGCGCACTGCCGCTCGCCCTCGCCGGCAGCGCGGCGACCGCGCCGATCGCGGGCGGGCCGCTGACGGTGGGGGCGCTGGCCGGCTTCCTCGCGGTGTTCGGTGTCGCGGTCCGGGCGGGGCTGGTGGTGATGCGGGACATACGGTTCGCCGCGGTGGATCAGGGCTCTGATGCCTCCGGTGCCGACGCGGTTCGGGCAGCCGTGCGCCGATCCGCCTTCCCGACCATGGTGAGCGCGGTCGGGCTGGCGCTGCTGATGCTGCCGTTCGCGGTCGTCGGCGACATCTCCGGAATGGAGGTGATGCGGCCGCTGGCGCTCGTCGTCATCGGCGGCATGGTGACCACCGTCGTGGTGATGCTGGTTCTGCTGCCGGCGGCGTGTCTGCGCTGGTTCACCGCTGACAAGCCGCTTCGGAAGACGGCGGCCCCGTGAGCGCCGGCCCCGTGACCGCCGGCTCCGCCGCGCGTCGGCTCGCGGCGATCGCGGCGCGCCTCGGAGCCGTGCTGGCGACCGTGGTGGCGCCGGCCGGCTGCTCGCGCCAGTCCGACCCCGCCCCGCCCCCGCCCCCGGCGGTCCTGGACCCGGTGCCCGGGGCGGCGGTCCCGACCGTGAAGCTGAGCCGGTCCGCGTTCGAGGCGGTGCAGGTCCAGACCGCGCCGGTCCAGGCGGCGGCGGCCGGCGCGGTGATCCCGACCATGGCGGTCATCTACAGCCCGGACGGCACGGCCTGGACGTACGTGGCGGTCGCACCGCTGACCTACCTGCGGCACGCGATCGTCATCGACCACGTCAACGGGACCGAGGCGTTTTTGAGCTCCGGGCCGCCGGCGGGCACGCCGGTGGTCGTGATCGGAGCGCCCGAGCTGCTCGGCGCCGAGTACGGCGTGGGGGAGGAGTGAGGACCTTGACCCGGCCCACGGTCATGCGCGCGATCGTCTCGGCGAGCCTGACTTATCGGTACCTGGTGGTCGCCGCGGCGGTCGCCCTGATGGCCTTCGGCGCGGCCACGATCCGGTCCAGCGCGGTCGACGTCTTCCCGGAGTTCGCACCCCCGCAGGTGGAGATCCAGACCGAGAGCCTGGGCCTGTCCACCTCCGACGTCGAGTCGCTGGTGACGGTGCCGCTGGAGCTGGCCATGAACGGCATGCCGGGGCTGGACCAGCTGCGCTCGACCTCGGTGCCGACGCTGTCGTCCATCGTCATGGTCTTCAAGCCCGGATCGGACCTGCTGCACGCCCGGCAGCTGGTGCAGGAACGGCTGGCCACGGTGCGCCCGACGCTGCCCAAGTGGGCCTCGCCCCCGGTGATGCTGGCACCGGTCTCGGCGACCGCGCGGGTGGTGCAGATCGGGATGGTGGGCCCGGGTTACTCGACCGAGGAGCTGTCCCGGCTGGCGCTGTGGCGGGTGAAGACGCGGCTGATGGCCGTCGACGGCGTGGCGGACGTGTCGATCTGGAACGAGCGGCAGCCGACCTTCCAGGTCCAGGTGGACCCGGCCCGGCTGGCGGCCGCGAAGGCGACCCTGGACGAGGTCGAGCGCACGACGTCCGACGCGCTGGACTCCGGGGCGCTGACCTTCTCCAACGGCAGCGTCGTCGGCGCGGGCGGCTTCCTGGACACCGGGACCCGGCGGCTGCAGATCGCGCATCAGCTGTCGGTGTCCAGCCCCGAGGAACTGGCCAAGGTCCCGTTGGAGGACCACGCGGCGAAGGGCTCCGTGGTGCCGTTGAGCGCCGTCGGCCCGGTCGTCCGGGGCAGTCTGCCGATCATCGGCGACGCCGTCATCGACGGCAAACCCGGGCTGCTGTTGGTGGTGGAGAAGCTGCCGTGGGGCGACACGCTGAAGATCACCTCGGGGGTCCAGGCGGCGCTGAGGCAGATGCAGCCGGGGCTGCCCGGCGTCACCTTCGACAGCACCGTCTTCCGGCCCGCGACGTTCATCGACGAGTCGATCGCGGGCCTTCGCACCTCGCTGCTGATCGGCTTCGCGCTGGTCACGGTGATCCTGGTGCTGTTCCTGTTCGAGTGGCGGGTGGCGCTGATCAGCCTGCTGACGATCCCGATGTCGCTGGTCGCGGCGCTGCTGGTGCTGCACTACGCCGGCGCCACGATCAACACGATGGTCCTGGCCGGGCTGATCATCGCCCTCGGCGCGGTCGTCGACGACGCGATCATCGACGTGGAGAACATCCTGCGCCGGCTGCGCGAGGCCCGCTCGGCCGGCAGCGACACCCCGACCTCCCGGATCATCCTGGAGGCCTCGCTGGAGGTCCGCTCGCCGATCGTGTACGCGACGCTGATCATCGTGGCGGCCGCGGTCCCGGTGTTCCTGCTGCACGGGCTGACCGCCGCGTTCTTCAAGCCGCTGGCGCTGGCCTACACCCTGGCGATCGTGGCCTCGCTGTGCGTGGCGCTGACCGTGACCCCGGCCCTGACCCTGATCATGCTGCGCCGCGCCCCGCTGAAGCGCGGCCCCTCGCCGCTGGTCCGGTGGCTGCAGCGCGGCTACTCGGCGCTGCTGGGCCGCATCGTGCGGCGCCCGGCCGCCGCCTACTCGGTGTTCGCGATCGTCCTCGTCGCCGGCGCGCTGATCGTGCCGCAGCTGGGCCAATCGCTGTTCCCCACGTTCAAGCAGCGCGACCTGCTCATCCACTTCGACGCCATCCCCGGCACCTCGGACACCGAGATGGTCCGTGCCACCACGATGCTCTCCCAGCGCCTTCAGGCGATTCCGGGCGTACGCAGTTTCGGCGCGCACATCGGCCGGGCCCGCGGCGGCGAGGAAGTGGTGGGCATCGACGCCGCGGAGGCGTGGATCAGCACCGACCCCAAAGCGGACTACGACAAGGTCGTCGGGCAGGTGCGGGACGTCGTGAACACCTACCCCGGGATGTACCGGGATGTGGAGACGTATCTCAACGAACGCATCGAAGAGGTCTTGTCCGGTTCCCGGCAGGCGGTGAGCATCCGCCTCTACGGGCAGGACCTCAACCAGATGCGTGCCACCGCCGCAGCCGTCCTGCATCAGGTGACGCAGGTGCCCGGGGTCGAGGATCCGCACATGGACATCTCCGTGGACACCCCGCAGATCCAGATCGAAGTGGACCTGGCCAAGGCGGCGGCGGTCGGGCTGAAGCCGGGCGACGTGCGGCGGCAGGCCGCCGCCGTGGTGGCCGGGCAGGAGATGGGCAACATCTTCATGGGCAGCGAGGTCTACGGCGTCTATGTCTGGAGCGTCCCGGCCGCACGCGGCAGCACGAGCGCCCTGGCGGACATGAGCCTCGACACCCCCTCAGGCAACCGGGTCCGCCTCGGCGACATCGCCGCGGTCACCGTCCACAGCGACCCGTACACGGTGACGCGGGACGGGAACTCGCGCTATCTGGACGTGAGCACCGACGTGAAGGGCCGCGACCTCGGAGCCGTGGCCAACGACATCCGCAAACGGCTGGGCGCCATGGCGATGCCGGCCGGCATGCACTACGCGTTGCTCGGCGAGTACAAGGAACGGCAGGCCGCCCAACGCACCCTGCTGACCACGGCGATCATCGCCGCGATCGCGATCCTGCTGCTGCTCCAGCTGTCCTTCGGCTCCTGGCGCCTGGCCGGCCTGCTGTTCGTGACCCTGCCGATGGCCCTGGTGGGCGGCGTCATCGCGATCGCCATGGGCGGCGGCGTCATCACCATCGGCGCCCTGGTCGGCTTCTTCACGGTGTTCGGCATCGCCGCCCGCAACGGCATCCTGCTGATCAACCACTGCCAGCACCTCGAACGCCGCGAAGGCATGGAGTTCGGCCCGGCGCTGGTGGTGCGCGGCGCCCGCGAGCGGCTCTCGCCGATCCTGATGACGTCGCTGGCGACCGGTCTGGCCCTGGTACCGCTGGTGCTGCGCGGCAACCTGCCCGGGCACGAGATCGAGTACCCGCTGGCGGTGGTGATCCTCGGCGGGCTGGTCACCTCGACGCTGTTGACGTTGTTCGTGGTGCCTTCGCTGTATCTGCGGTTCGGGCAGAAGCGGCGACCTTGACCGTGACCGTGGCGGCGGCCGTGGCGGTGAAGCTCGTCCCCTCCGGCCCGGTTCACCCGGCGCCGAAGCGGAAGACCGTATCGGACCAGCCGGTGTCCGGTATGCCCTCGTCGAGTGCCCGGCCGATCGCCCGCTCTTCATAACCGAAGTGTGACTCCATGATCGCCGCCAGCCCGTCGAGCTCACCTCCGATCGCCGCCAGGTCCGGGCTGCCGGACTCAGCCGCCTTTTCGGCGAGTTCACGAACCTGGGACAGGATCGCGGCGATCAGCCCGTGATCCTCGACGAGCTTTGCGACGGTCGCGGCCAGATCGGGGCGTTCGCGCAGCAGGTGGGCGAACATCCCGTCGTCCTCGCCGCGATGATGTGATGTCATCGCGGCGCAGAAGGCCAGGCAGTGGGTCACCAGCGCGTCGCGGTTCGGCTGACGCCGCCCCAGCCCCGCCCTGATTTCGGTGATCTGACGGCGCAGTACTTGATGTGCCTGGGAGAGCTGAACGCTCAGGGCGGCGACCCGGTCGCCTTCGGGGGAGGCCATGGAAGGCGGTCCCTTCGTTCCACACCTCCATACCTGGCGCGGTCCGCCACCGGTACGCGATGCTGCGATCAGCTGATCACACCAGGCTTCCGCGCGGCAAGCCGGCTCAGAACGGGTACTTGGCGGGCTCCCCGCGCATCGTGATCCAGCGTGTCTCGGTGAAGGCCTCGATGTTCGCCTCGGCTCCGCCGAAGCGGGAGCCCGTCCCGGACGCCCGGACGCCGCCGAACGGCGCGTTGGCCTCGTCGTTCACGGTCTGGTCGTTGATGTGGACGATGCCCGTCGGAATCCTCTCGGCGATGTCCAGGCCGCGCATGACGTCCGGGGTGACGATGCCGAGCGAGAGCCCGTATTCGCTGTCGGCGGCCAGGCGGATCGCCTCCTCGACGGAGCCGACCTTGGTCACGGGGGCGACCGGGCCGAACACCTCTTCGCCGAACGCAGAGGCGGTGATCGGGACGTCGGCGAGGACGGTCGCGCTGTAGAACAGGTCTTTGAAGTCCCCGCCGGTGGTGAGGCCGGCGCCGTCGGCGACACTCGCGGTGACCATGCCGTGGATCTTGTCGCGCTGGCCGGCGTCGATGACCGGGCCGAGGGCGACCGGCTCCGTGGCCGGGTTGCCGACGGGCAACTGCGATGCCTTCGCCGTGAGCGCTTCGACGAACGCGTCGTATATGTTCTCGGCGACGAGGTGGCGACCGGTGGTCATGCAGATCTGGCCCTGGTGGAAGAACGAGCCCCAGGCGGCGAGGTTGACAGCGGCTTCCACGTCGGCGTCGTCGAGGATCAGCAGAGCGGAGTTCCCGCCGAGTTCGAGATGGGCGCGTTTGAGGTGCCGGCCCGCGAGCTCGCCGATGCGCCGGCCCACCCGGGTCGAGCCGGTGAAGGACACGACCCGGACCGCCGGGTCGGTGATCAGGGCCTCGCCGACGTCCGCGCCGCCGGGCAGCATCTGGAGCACGCCGGCCGGGAGTCCGGCCTCTTCGAAGACGCGCGCCATCAGCGCGCCTCCGGTGACCGCGGTGCGCGGGTCCGGCTTTAGCAGGACCGCGTTGCCGAGCGCGAGCGCGGGCGCCACCGAGCGGACCCCGAGGATGATCGGGACGTTGAACGGCGAGATGACGCCGACCACGCCGGCGGGCATCCGGCGGGCCATCGACAGCCGCGGCTGCTCCGAGGGCAGGACGGCGCCCAGCGGCCGGCTCGGCAGACTCGCGGCCTCGTAGCATTCCTGCGCCGCGACGTGCAGTGAGAAGCCTGCCAAGCCCGGGACCGCGCCGACTTCGCGCACGTTCCAGCCGCTGATCTCCTCAGCGTGCTGCTGCCACAGATCTCCGGCGCGCCGCAGTACCGCGGCCCGCTCCGGGTGGGGGAGGGCGGCCCAGTCGAGCTGCGCCTTAACAGCTGCCTGTCCGGCCTCGGCGACGTCCTCGGCCGTGGCCCGCCCCATGCGGCCGAGCTCGGCGCCGGTGGCGGGTTCGACCACGGCGTAGTCGCCGCCGCGGCCCGGCCGCCACGTTCCGCCGAGGAAGATGTTTCCCTGCCAGTGGGCTGTGTCGAGAAGAGGCATGAGGATCTGACTCCTAACGGTTCCGTCGCAGAGGGCCCCGCGGTGTGGCGCCGTCACCGTATGACCGGGTTCACCTGCTCGCAACGAATCGTTCCGCTGGCGACATCATTGTTCCGATGAATGGGACACCCCGTCGGCTCCGGGTCGGTAGCCGAGACGTTTCGAGACATCGTCCGCGCAGCGGCTCAGCGCCGGTCCCAGGCGCTGCTGCACCGCCGGCATCGTGGCGTTCCAGGCGCCGAGGTGGACCGCGAGGTTGACGGCGGCCACCACCTGGCCGGACCGATCACGGATCGGGGCGGCCAGGGACCGCAGCCCCGGAGCGAGCTCCTCGTCGTTGATCCCGAGGCCGGTGTCCGCGGTGCGCGCCAGATCGCGCAGCAGCTCTTCGCGAGCTGTGATCGTCTTCGGTCCGCGGCGGGCGAGATCGGTCTGGTCCAGGACGGCGCGCACGCGGGCGGGGTCGGCGAAGGCGAGCAGGACCTTGCCCATGGAGGTGCAGTAGGCCGGCAGCCTGGTGCCCACCTGGGTGTTGAGCTCCAGCCGGAAGCTGGCCCGCGCCGGCCGCCGGCGATCCACGTAGACGATGTCGGCGCCGTCGAGCACCGCGAGGTTGGCCACGTGCCCGGTCTCGTCGGCCAGCGCCTGCAGCGGCCGGGCCGCCGCCTGGGCCAAGTCCAGAGAACCGATCGCCGTGTACCCCAGCTGCAGCGCTTCGCGCCCGAGCCGGTACTTGCGCGAAGTGTCGTCCTGCTCCAGGTAGCCGAGCCTGACCAAGGTGGCGACATAGCGATGCGCCGTGCTCTTGCTCAGCTCGGCGGTCCGGGCGAGTTCGGCGATGCCGAGAACGGGGCCTTGCTGAACGAAGGCGGCGAGAATGGCCAAGCCGCGCTCCAGCGCTTGGGACGTCGACGGTGCTTGCGCGTTCGGATCCTCGTTGGCCGCTCTCATTCGAGGATTATGGAACACTGTCGCAGCCAACGGAACAGGTGATCAGCCTCCCGCGTGGGGCTCAAGCCCGTTGGGTATCGTCGCCGTGGAAGATCAGGACGGTCAGGAGGTGTGATGGCGGAGAGCCGCGAGGCCACCCGGGTCCGGTTGTTCATCGACGGCCGGTGGCGCGACTCGTGGACCGGTCACACCTTTGAGAAAGCCAGTCCGTGGAGCGCCGCGACCGTGGCGGTCGTCGCCTCGGGTGACGGCCATGACGCGCAGGCGGCGATCGAGGCGGCCGCGGCTGCCTTCCCGGCGTGGTCGGCGTCCTCGCCGGCCGATCGCCAGATGGTGTTCCTCGACGCGGCCGCGGAGATCGACAGGCGCCGCGACGAGATCAAGCAGCTCCTGGCCGACGAGACCGGGTGTGCCGGCCACTTCGCCGATGTCCAGATCCGGTTCACGACGGCACTGCTGCGGCAGTGCGCGGCACTGCCGTACGCCCCGCTGGGGATGATCCTGCCGTCCGACGATCCGGCCAACCTCACCCAGGCTGTGCGCCGGCCCGTGGGCGTCGTGGGCGCGATCGCGCCGTGGAACGCCTCACTCGTTCTCTCGGGGCGGGCGATCGCCGGTCCGCTGGCGCTGGGGAACACGGTCGTCCTCAAGCCCTCCGAGGAATCCCCGCTCACCGGCGGGGCGCTGTGGGGGGAGGTGTTCCACGCGGCCGGGCTTCCGGCGGGCGTGCTCAACGTCTTGACTCACGCCCCGGGGGCGGCCGGCGCGATCGCCGAGCAGATGCTGTCGCACCCCGCCGTGCGGCGGGTGAACTTCACCGGATCGACGCCGACCGGCCGGCGGCTGGCCGAGACCGCCGGACGGCATCTCAAACGGGTCGTCCTGCAGCTCAGCGGCCAGAACCCGCTCATCGTCCTCGAGGGCGCCGACCTCGACTACGCGGTCGACGCGGCGGCGTACGGCGCGTTCGTCCACCAGGGCGAGGTCTGCATGTGCGCGCGCCGGATCTATGTCGAGCGCGCCATCGCCGAGGAGTTCACCCGCCGTTTCGTGGCGAAGGTCGAAGCACTGCCCATCGGCGATCCGGGCGACCCCGCGACGGTGATCGGTCCGCTGATCAACCAGTGGGCGCTGTCTTTGATCACCCGCCGGGTCGACGAAGCCGTGGCCGCCGGGGCGAGGTTGCTCACCGGCGGCACGCCGAGGCCGCCGTGCTTCCCGCCCACCGTCCTGACCGACGTTCCGCCCGACACCGAACTGGCCCTGGAGGAGACGTTCGGCCCCGTGGTCATCCTCGAGGTCGTCGACGACGCCGACGAGGCGGTCCGCCGGGCCAACGAGTCCGGCTTCGGCCTGACCGCCGCCGTCCTGGCCGCGAACGCGGAGGCCGGGCTCCAGGTGGGCCGCAGGATCGAGGCCGGGATCGTCCACATCAACGACCAGCCGGTCAGCGACGAGCCGCAGATGCCGTTCGGCGGAGTGAAGGACAGCGGCTGGGGCAGGTTCGGCGTCGGCTTCGCGGCCGAGGAGTTCACCGAGCTGCAGTGGATCGGCGTGCGCTCAAGGCCGCGGACCTTCCCCTTCTGACGACGAGAACCACGGTGGTGATCATGAGCGACCTCGAACAGCGCAAGGCCGATGCCATGGCCTTCTACGACCTGATGTTCAACCAGTGCCGGCCCGCCGACGCGATCGAGGCGTACGCCGGCGCGACCTACACCCAGCACAACCCGCACGTCGCCGACGGCAAGCAGGCGTTCATCGACTATTTCGAACGGATGGCCGCCGAATACCCGGGCAAGCGGGTGGAGTTCAAGCGCGTCTTCGCTGAAGGCGACCACGTCATCCTGCATTGTCGCCAAGTGTGGCCGGAGGAGGAGTACGCCGGCATCGACATCTTCCGCTTCGACTCGGACGGGAAGATCGTCGAACACTGGGACGTCCTCCAGGTCATTCCGCCGAGCTCGGAGAACGACAACACCATGTTCTGATGGCCGGGACGGCCGATTTCCGGCAATCGCGCGATAGCGGGAGCTTCCTTTCGACGTCACCCTCGTCGCGGTTGCCGGACCGCGGCAAGGTGCTCTTCGTGATGTTACCGGTAACATTCGGTAGCGGATCGGCGCCGTCGACGGCGGGCGCCGGGGTCGTGTCTCGGTCGTAGACGCTGCATCACACTTCGAGGCCTGTCAAGGTTCCGGACGCGGGGCCTCTGAGTGCCTCGGCGCCTCAGTGGTGGGATGTTCATGCCGAGGCGGTGGCGCACGTGAAAGTTCCACCGGGCCCGCGACCTCTGTGGCCCATCGAACGGAGACGCTTTTCCTGCACGGAAGGCCGCGATCGCCGGAGCCCTCACCGGGGCGGGCTGAGCCGTCTGGACACCGTTATCCAAATGGACTACAAGACATCCCACGTGTCGGCTGTGATGCCGGTCCCGCCGACACGACGTCACCTTCGCTCATGAGGGTCCTCATATTCGCTCGGCGATGACGACGAATCGCCCTGCCCGTGGGGCGGCCGGCTTTCTCGATTTCTCGGATTCCCCGCTGTAGGTGCGCCGTGGACCGTCGGCCGGCCAAAGCTGTCAGCGTCAACAAAGGAGTCAAGATGAACAGATCCCGATCGCGTGCGGCGCTCGCCGTCGGCGCGTCCGCGGCTCTCGTCGGCGCGGGCGTCGCGCTGTCGAACATGACCGCGCACGCAGCCGGCGCCGGTTGTTCGGTCGCGTACTCGATCACCTCGCAGTGGGGCGGCGGGTTCGGAGCGAACGTCACCCTGACCAACCTCGGCGATCCGGTGTCCGGCTGGACCGTGGGCTGGTCGTTCGGCGCCGGCCAGCAGGTGTCGCAGGCCTGGAACGCGACCGTGACCCAGAGCGGAGCACAGGTCAGCGCGGCCAGCATGTCGTACAACGGTGCGCTGGCCGGCGGTGCCTCCACCAGCTTCGGGTTCAACGGAACGTGGGACAACAGCAGCAACCCGATCCCCACGGCGTTCACCATGAACGGCGTGGCGTGCACCGGGAGCGTGAGCAGCTCCTCCAGTTCCCCGTCCACGTCCCCGTCCTCGTCCAGCTCGTCCTCCGTGCCTCCGCCGAGCCAGCAGCCGTGTGACATCTACGCCGCCGCGGGCACGCCGTGCGTCGCTGCGCACTCCACGACGCGTGCGCTGTACGGGGCGTACACCGGGAGCCTGTACCAGGTGCGCCGGTCTTCGGACAACGCCACGGCGAACATCGGCGTCCTGAGCGCGGGCGGTCCGGCCAACGCGGCCGCCCAGGACTCGTTCTGCGCGAACACCTCGTGTGTGATCACGGTGATCTACGACCAGTCCGGCCGCGGCAACAACCTCACCCAGGCGCCCGCGGGCGGCGCGGCCGGCGGTCCGGACAACCTGGCGAACGCCACGGCCGCCCCGACGACGCTGAACGGCCACAAGGCCTACGGCGTGTACGTCGCGGTCGGTACCGGCTACCGGAACAACAGCACCCACGGCATCGCCACCGGGGACGCCTCCGAGGGCGAGTACGCCATCTTCGACGGCACGCACTACAACGGCGGCTGCTGCTTCGACTACGGCAACGCCGAGACCAACAGCAACGACGACGGCAACGGCACGATGGAGGCCATCTACTTCGGCAACATCAAGGTCTGGGGCTACGGCAGCGGGAACGGTCCGTGGATCATGGCCGACCTGGAGAACGGCCTCTTCTCCGGAGTCAACCAGCACTACAACGCCAACGACCCGACGATCAACTACCGGTACACCACCGCCATGATCGAGGGCGGCCAGAACCAGTGGGCCATCCTCGGCGGCAACGCCCAATCCGGGAACCTGTCCACCTTCTACAGCGGTCCGCGCCCGAACGTGTCGGGCTACAACCCGATGCGGAAGCAGGGGGCGATCATCCTGGGCACCGGTGGGGACAACAGCAAGGGGTCCGATGGCACCTTCTACGAAGGCGTCATGACCACCGGCTACCCCTCGGCCGCCACGGAGAACGCCGTCCAGGCGAACATCACCGCCGCCGGGTACGGCCGCTAGGCCGGTTTTGTGCGTCGCGCGCCTCGGTGTCCCGGGGCGCGCGACGCGTCGCTCAGCCGAAGAACCGGTACACCGCCTGCGCCACGCAGGCCGGCTTGTCCCGGTCCTCGATCTCGACCGTGAGATCCACGACGATCTCCGCGCCGCCCTTGACCTCGGTCACCGACACGATCGCCCCGTGCACGCGGATGCGCGAGCCGACCGGGACAGGTGCGGGGAAGCGGACTTTGTTGAGTCCGTAGTTGACGGCCATCGCGACGCCTTCGACCGTCAGCAGCTCGCTCCACAACGGGATCAGCAGCGACACGGTGAGGTAGCCGTGGGCGATGGTGCCGCCGAACGGGCCGGTGGCGGCGCGCTCGGGGTCGACGTGGATCCACTGGTGGTCGTCGGTGGCGTCGGCGAAGGTGTCCACGCGCTTCTGGTCGACGGTGAGCCAGGAGCTGTGGCCGAGGTCTGTACTGCCGACGTCGAGGAGTTCGGCGATGCCGGTCACGGTGCGGGGCATGGGGGATCTGAACCTTTCACAGGGGGTTGACGCCGGGGCCGGCACTGCGGCCGTAAGCCTCGCGCAGCGGGGCTTTGAGCAGCTTTCCGGCACCGCTGCGGGGCAGCGATTCGGCGAAGACGACGGTCTTGGGGATCTTGTAGCGGGCCAGGCGGCCGTCGAGATGGGCCAGGAGCCCGGCGCCGTCGCACTCGCGCCCGGCCTTCAGCACGACCACTGCCCGGCCGACCTCGCCCCACTTCTCGTCGGGCACGCCGAACACCGCGCACTCGGCGATGTCGGGGTGTTCCAGCAGCGCGTCCTCGACTTCGGCGGGGTAGATGTTCTCCCCGCCCGAGATGATCATGTCTTTGAGGCGGTCGACGAGGCGGATGTAGCCGTCGCCGTCCACCGTGGCGATGTCTCCGGAGCGGAACCAGGACCCGTCGCGGAACGCTGCTCGGGAGTCCTGGGGCCGGTGCCAGTAGCCGGGGATCACGTTCGGGCCGCTCACCAGGATCTCGCCGGGTTCGCCGATTCCGGCCGGCTCGCCGTCGGGGGTGATGATCCGGACGTCGGTGAAGAACTGCGGAACCCCGGCCGATCCGGCGTGGTCGTGGACGTCGCGGCGGTCCAGCAGCAGGACGCCGGGGGCGGCCTCGGTCATGCCGTAGCCCTGGACGAAGGCCAGGCCGCGGTCCAGGTAGCGCCGGATCGTGCGGGCCGGGACCGGCGCGCCGCCGCACAACAGGTTCCGCAGGCTCGACAGGTCCGCCTGGTCCCATCCGGGTTCGTCGGCGAGCATCTCGTACATCGCCGGGACGCCGAACAGGCACGTGATGCGGTGCTGCGCGACCAGGCTCAGGGCGCGCGCCGGTTCGAAGGCCGATTCCAGGACCACCGTGCCGCCCTTGAGCAGGGTGGGCAGGCAGGTCATGCCGAGCGCGGCGATGTGGAACAGGGGAGCGCTGACCAAGGTGACCTCGTCGGTGGACACGTCCACGTCTACCAGCACGTTGAGACAGTTCCACGTCATGTTCCCGTGGGTCAGCATCGCGCCCTTGGGCCGCCCGGTGGTCCCGGAGGTGTACATGATCAGGCACAGATCGTCGGGACCGACGGGCTCGTCCTGGTGCTCCGGCGTCGCGGTGGCGAGCATCGCCTCGTATTCAGGGCCCTCGGCGCGAAGGATCTCCACGGTGTCGCCGAGATCTGCGAGCTGTGCGACCTGCGCGCAGCGTGCGGTCAGCACCAGCGAACTGCCGGAGTCGTCGAGCTGGTGGCGCAGCTCGGGTGCGGTGAGCCTGGTGTTGAGGGGCACGAACACCGCGCCGATCAGGCCGGCTGCGAACAGCGCCTCCAGGTATGCGGGGTGGTTCGGGCCGAGGTAGGCGACACGGTCGCCGCGCCGTATCCCGCGCCGGCGCAGCACCTGCGCCAGCCGGTTCACGCGGTCGTCGAGCTGCGCGTAGGTGGTGAGGCGGTCCTCGTGGATCAGGGCACTGCGGTTGGGCGTCTTGCGGGCCCGGCGTGCGGGCCAGGATCCGATGCCTTGGTTGAGCATCGCGCACCCCCTCGTTCAGCCGGCGGCGGGGTTCGGATTCGGACCCAGCCCCAGCAGCCGGGCCGCGTTCTCCTTGAGGATCTTCGGGCGGACCTCGTCCTTGATCGGCAGCTTGGCGAAGTCGGCCAGCCAGCGGTCGGGCGTCAACAGCGGGTAGTCCGAGCCGAACAGCACCTTGTCCCGCAGCAGGGTGTTGGCGTACTGCACGAGCTGCGGCGGGAAGTACTTCGGCGACCAGCCGGACAAGTCGATGTACACCTGCGGCTTGTGGGTCGCCACGGCGAGCGCCTCGTCCTGCCAGGGGAAGGAAGGGTGCGCGAGGATGATCGGCATGTCGGGGAAGTCCGCGGCGACGTCGTCCACGAGCATCGGATTGCTGTATTTCAAGCGGATGCCGCCACCGCCTCGGGCCCCGGCGCCGATCCCGGTCTGGCCGGTGTGGAAGACGGCGATCGCGCCTTCGGCTTCGATGGCCTCGTACAGCGGATACGCCAGCCGGTCGTTGGGCGCGAAAGCCTGGACGTTGGGGTGGAACTTGAAGCCCCGGACGCCGTACTCGCGAACGAGCCGGGTGGCCTGCTTGGCGCCGAGCCGGCCCTTGTGCGGATCGATGCTTGCGAAGGGGATGATGACGTCCGGGTTGGCCGCCGCGGCCTCGGCGACCTCTTCGTTGGGGACCGCGGGCGTCCCGGTGGCGGCTTCGGCGTCGACGGTGAACACCACGCAGGCCATCCTCCGCTCGCGGTAATAAGCGGCGATCTCAGGCAGCATCGGGCGCCGGTGCTCGGCCTTGAAGTACTCGCCCGCCGCGGCGTCCAGTTCCTCGGACAGCGAGCCCTGGCCCCGGGAGGAGACCTCGGCATGGGTGTGGACGTCGATCGCGACGAGTTCGTCGATGTTCATGAGCCGGCCCATCAGATACGGGGAGCGGGGATGCCGAAGGTCTCCGGGGTCCGGCCGACGGTGACCGGCCAGGCGGCGGCGAGCGCCTCGGTGCTCCAACCCCCGTCAGCGTAGGCGACGGCGATCTCCTGCGGGTGGGACCACAGGGAGAGTTTGTCGCCGCCGATGCCGACGCACTGTCCGGTGACGTCCGCGGCCGCGTCGGAGGCGAGGAACACGATCAGCGGCGCCACGTCCTCCGGCGTGCCGAACCCCTCGCCTTTGCGCAGGGTGTCCGGCAGCGGCGTGCCGTGCTGTTCGAGGGCTTCGACATGCTCGGCGAAGGCCGGGATCGTCTTGGTCATGGCGGTGGCGGCCACCGGGATCACGGCGTTGGCGGTGATGCCGGCCCGGGCCAGCTCCATGGCCCAGGTGCGGACCATCGCGGCGATGCCGGCCTTGGCGGCGGCGTAGTTGGTCTGGCCGAAGTTGCCACGCTGCCCGGCCGGGGAGCCGGCGACGATGACGCGGCCGGGCCCGCCCTGCTCGCGCATCCGGTTCACGGCGGCCCGCACGCAGGTGAAGGTGCCGCGCAGGTGGACCCGGACGACGGTGTCGAAGTCCTCGTCGGTCATCTTCCACACCACCCGGTCCCGCAGCACGCCGGCGTTGGTGACCATGATGTCCAGCCGGCCGAAGGCGTCGACCGCGCGCTGCACGAGCGCTTCAGCGGCCGCTGTGGTGCCGACCTCGGCGACCTCGGCGACCGCCCGCCCGCCGGCGGCCTCGATCTCCTTGACCGCGGCGTGGGCCGTGGCCTCGTCGATGTCGTTGACCACGACCGCGGCGCCGGCGGCGGCCAGGGCCTTGGCATAGGCGAGTCCGAGCCCGCGTCCGCTTCCGGTGACGACGGCGACTTTGTCAGCGAGGATCATGCCGGAGAACTTAGGCATATCCATGACTGCCGTCAAGAGTTTGCCGAGTGTTGGCGATGCCCTACCCTGACCTGGTGAGCAGCACCGAGCCTTCGCCGCGCCCGCAGTCGCTGATGCTGACCTTCTTCGGCATCCACGTCCTCGGACGCGATCTCGCGGTCTCCTCCGGCTCGGTCATCGACGCCCTCGCCCGGGTCGGCGTCACCGAGGAGGCGGTGCGCTCCACCCTGACCCGCATGGTCGGCCGGGGCCTGCTGGAGCGGCACCGCCAGGGCCGCAAGATGTACTTCGCCCTCACCCCGCGTGCCGTGTCGGTGCTGCAGGACGGCCACGATCGGGTCTGGCGCCGCGGCGCGGCCAATCTGGACTGGGACGGCCAGTGGACGCTGGTCGGGTTCTCGCTGCCCGAAGCGTGGCGCCGCGAACGGCACGACCTTCGCTCCCGGCTGACCTGGGGCGGGTTCGGGCCGCTGCAGAACGGCCTGTGGGTCGCGCCGGGCAGCGTGGACGCCGCCGCGCTGCTGGGCGATCTGGGCCTCGACGCCTACCTGCGCGTGTTCCGTGGGACGGTCCTGAAGCCGACCGACGTGTCGGCCGTCCTGGAAACGGCCTTCGACACCGCGGCGATCGCCGCCGAATACGAGGCGTTCCTGCGGCGCTGGTCGCAGCCGGGCGCCGGCGGAGCCGATCCTCTCGGCAGCCAGCTGCTGCTGCACACCGACTGGCTCGAGCTGGTGCGCAGCGACCCGCACCTGCCGGCCGAGCACCTGCCGTCCGACTGGCCCGCCGTCGGCGCCGAGGAGCTCTTCCACGCCCTCGCCCAGGAGCGGGAGAGCGCGGCGCGCGCCGAAGCCGAGCGGACGCTCGACACCGTTCGCGTCCGCTAGGAGCTTGGGTCAGTAACGCCGACTGTGGCAGGCGGCTGGCACGTATGCTCCTGCGTGATGAAGCGCGTGTTGGTGACCGGCATGTCCGGGGTCGGCAAGTCGACGCTGCTGGATGAGTTGGCGTCGCGGGGTCACGCGACGGTGGACACCGACTACGGCGACTTCCTTGAGGTGGTCGATGGTGAGCGGTTGTGGCGGCGGGAGCGGATCGAGGCTGTGCTCCGCGACGCTGCCGCTGGCGGGGCGGGTGTGCTGTTCGTGCAGGGCACGGTCCGCAACCAGGGTTTGTTCTATCCGTGGTTCGATCACATCGTGCTGCTCAGTGCCCCGGCAGAGGTGCTGGCCGAGAGGCTTTCGACCCGGACGACGAACTCCTACGGTAAGAATCCGGCGGAGCTTGCCGAAACCCTTGGGTACGTCGAGACGGTTGAGCCGCTGTTGCGCGCGTCGGCGACGTTGGAGCTGGTGACGACTGTCCCAGTGGCCAGGGTCGCCGACGCAATTTTGGAGCACGTGCGCTGATCGGCGACTGACCCACGCTCCCAGGCGGCGGCAGCCCTTTCTCCCGAACAGAGCCCTGATCATCCGCGGGTCCGGTGCCGCCAAATATTCGGCAAGCCATTGACCGCCGCCAAAAAACTGCCCTACATTTCGTCGCGTTCTCGCTCGGCTCCCTTCGCCATCTCCCCGAAATGGAGCATCACCCATGAGCACGCGCCCCGGCCGACGCATCGCTGTCGGCTTCACCGCCCTGGTAACCCTGTCCGCATTGGTGACCGCGCCCTCGATCGCGACCGCCGCCGCGGGCCCGGTGACCGGACACCACACCGGCACCCTCGCCGACGGAGCCACCTGGATCGCCGACGTCCCGGCCGGCTGGAACGGCACCCTGCTGCTGTTCAGCCACGGGTTCGGCCCCACCACCGCGCAGGACGCCCCGGACGCGGCGACCCAGTCGGCTCTGCTGGCCGCCGGCTACGCCCTCGCAGGATCCTCCTACGACCCGCACGGCTCCTGGTGGGCCCTGGGTTCCGCCGAGGGCGACCAGTTCCAGACGCTGGCCGCGTTCCAGGCCGGCGTCGCGCGGCCGGCCCGGACCATCTCGGTGGGAGAGTCGATGGGCGGCCTGGTCAACGCCCAGATGGTCCGCGACGCCGACGGCCGGATCGCCGGCTCGCTCGGGTTGTGCGGCCTGGTGGCCGGCGGGCTGGACCTGAACGACTACCAACTCGCCGGCGAAGTGGTGCTGGCGACCCTGCTGGCGCCCGGCGCCGGAGTCCACCTGACCGGCTACGCCAGCTCCGCGGACGCCGCGGCCGTGGCCCAGACCCTGACTGACGCCGTGGAGACCGCCCAGCAGACCGCGGCCGGACGTGCGCGAATAGCGTTGGCGTCAGCGTTCTTGAACCTGCCGGCCTGGGCGCCGGGCCAGAACCCGCCCGCGCCGGGCGACGCCGCCGGCCAGGAGGCCCAGCAGGAGGACTGGATCGCCGCCGGGCAGCTCGCCTTCATCATCGGCTCGCGGCCCGCGATCGAGCAGGCGGCCGGCGGCGACAGCGGCTCGACCGCCGGGCTCGACTGGCGCGCGCTGCTCGCCTCCTCCGATCACCGCGGCGAGGTCCAGGCCCTGTATCACGCTGCCGGCCTGGATCTGAACGCTGATCTGCGGACTCTGCGGGCCGCGCCGGTTTACCACGACGACCCGGCCGCCACCGCGTGGATGGCGCAGACCTCCACCGCCGGTCAGGGCCTGGACGCACCGCTGCTCGACCTGCACACCACCGCCGACCAGCTGGTTCCGGTCGAGCAGGAGAACGCTTTCGCGGCGCGCGTGCGGGATTCCGGCGACGCGCGGCTGCTGCGGCAGGGGTACGTCGCACGACAGGGCCACTGCGCCTTCACCCCGAACGAGGTGCTCGCCGGGCTGCACGCGGTGGAGTACCGCGTCGGCACCGGACGCTGGGGCGACACCTCGGCTGCCGCGCTCGCCGCCGGCCAGCCCGCCGGGACCACCGCCTTCGTGGACTTCCGTCCCGGGCGACTCGTCGACGGGGACCGTCGCCGCTGACCGCCGCTGACCGCCGCTGACTGCCGCTGACCACCGCTGATTGCCGCCGATCGGTCCCAAAGTGATTCGTCGACGGCGACCGTCGCCGCTGACTGCCGCTGACCGTCGACCGCAGCCGATCGGTCCGAGCGACTCGTCGCCGCCGACCGCTGACAACTTCCCGAGCCTCCTCCTAAGGACCAGCTATGTCCACAACCACCGGCTCTCCAGCCGCCGAGAACACCGCCCAGCGCTCACCGCTGGCCCTCGGCACCCTCCTAGCCTGCTGCCTGGCCGTGTGCCTGGCCCAGATCGGCGTCGCGATCCCGGCGACGCTCAACGGCCTGTTCCAGCAGGACCTGCACCCGGTCGGCTCCCAGCTGACCTGGATCTCGGACGCGTTCCTGCTGCCGGTCAGCGTCCTGGAACTGACCTTCGGCGTGCTCGGCGACCTGTTCGGGCGCAAGCGCCTGCTGGTCGGCGGCTCCGTGCTGCTGGGCCTGGGCGAGATCACCTCGGCGTCCTCCCACGGCGTCCACCTGCTGTGGGCCGGCCAGGCGCTGTCCGGGATCGGCGCCGCGGCGCTGTTCCCGACGTCGCTGGCGATGATCATCGCCGGCACCCGGAGCCACGGCGAGCGGGCCCGGCTCATCGCGATCTGGGCCGGACTGCTCTCCGTCGGCGGGGCGATCGCGCCGGTGCTCGGCGGATTCACCGCGAACTACGGGTCCTGGCGCTGGTCGTTCATCGTCGTGGCGGCCCTGGCCGGGGTCAGCGCGCTGGTGAGCCTGCTGGCCGCCCGCGACTCGCGCTCGCCGGCCGGCCGCTCGCTCGACGTCGGCGGCCAGATCACCATCGGCGTCGCCCTGTTCGCGCTGCTGTACGCCGTCATCCAGGGCCCGGCCGACGGCTGGGGCTCCGGGTTGGTCGTGGCCGGGTTCGTCGTGGCGGCGGTGTTCCTGGCGCTGTTCCTCGTCGCCGAGCGCCGGGCGGTCTCGCCGCTGCTGCGCCTGGGCATCTTCGCCAACCGCGGCTTCGCCGTGGCCTCGATCGTCGCCGTGGTCGGCATGTTCAGCTTCCTCGGCACCGCCTACGCCACCTCCATCCGGCTGGGCCCGATCCAGCACCAGAGCCCGCTGCGGACGTCGGTCGCGTTCCTGCTGCTCAACGGCCTGACGCTGGTGCTGATCCCGGTGACCTCGCGGCTGCTGGCCCGGGTGCAGGCGCGCTGGCTGCTGGCCGCCGGACTGGCCCTGATGGCCGCGGGCGACTTCCTGGCGGCGACGCTGGCCACCGACGATCGGGCCCTGACCTCGCTGGTGCTGCCGCTGGGCCTGGTCGGGATCGGCTTCGCGTTCACCGTCTCCTCGATCACCGCGACCGCGGTCAACACCGTGGAGCCGGCCCTGGAGGGCATGGCCAGCGCCACCACCAACCAGCTGCGCGACTTCGGCTTCACCCTCGGCCCGGCCGTGATCGGCGCGATCGCGCTGAGCGAGGCCGCCTCCCGGTTCCAGAGCAGGCTCGGCTCTTCCAGCCTGGATCCCGCGATCAAGGCCGCGGCCCAGCACGTCATGGCCGAAGGCGGGCCTCTGGCCGTCAACTCCGTGCCCCCGGACTCGCCGCCCGGACACGCCGGACCGCTGGCGTTCGAGGCGCTCGGCCACGGCTATTCCATCGGATACCTGGTGTGCGGCATAGCCGCACTGGCCAGCGGTCTTCTGGTCGTCGGCGCGCTGCGCCGCAGCGACGCGAGGACGCTGCAATAGATCTATATTCGACAACCATGGTGCAGCGGAAGGTTTCGAAGGGGAACCTCCCGGTCGAGCTGACCAGCTTCGTCGGGCGACGACGCGAGATCACCGGGGTCCGCAAGGCCCTCGCCGCGGCGCGTCTGGTGACGCTCGCCGGTGTCGGCGGGGTCGGCAAGACGCGGCTGGCGCTGGAGACCGCCGCCGAGGCGGGCAAGTCGTACCCCGACGGGGTGTGGCTGGTGCAGCTCGCCTCGGTCCGTGACCCGGCGCTGGTCGCACGCACCGCCGCGAGGGCCCTCGGCATCCCGGACCAGTCGAGGAAACCCGCGCTCGCGCAGCTCGTCGACCACCTCGCCGACCGCGAGGCGCTGATCGTCCTCGACAACTGCGAACATCTTCTGGATGCCTGCGCCGAGCTGGCCGATCGTCTTCTGCGCGGCGCCGCCCGGCTGCGGATCCTGGCGACGAGCCGGCACGTGCTGGGCATCGCGGGCGAGCACGTGTTCCCGGTGCCTCCGCTGTCGGTACCCGACGCGGACCATCCGCCTTCCGTGCAGGCGCTGCGGGTCTACGACTCGGTCGGGCTCCTCATCGACCGGGCCCGGGCCGTCCGCCCGGATTTCGAGGTGCGCGAGGCCGACGTCCCGGCGGTGAGCCGGCTCTGCGCGCGGCTGGACGGCTTGCCGCTGGCCATCGAGCTGGCCGCGTCCCGCCTGCGTTCGATGCCGGTCGGCCAGCTCGCCGACCGGATCGAAGACCGCTTCGGTCTGCTCACCTCGGGCAGCCGCACCGCGCTGCCGCGCCAGCGCACCCTGCGGGCGTTGATCGACTGGAGCCACGACCTCTGCTCGCCCCGAGAGCGGCTGCTGTGGACCCGCCTGTCGGTCTTCGCCGGCGGCTTCGATCTCGCTGCCGCCGAGGGCGTCTGCTCGGACGGGGAGCTTCCGGCGCACGCTGTGCTGGACCTGCTCGACCATCTGGTCGCCCAGTCGATCGTGGTGCCCGACGAGCAGCCCGGCCGGACGCGGTACCGCATGCTGGAGACCATCCGCGAGTACGGCTGGCACAAGCTCGCCGACTCCGGTGGCACCGAGCACGCTCGGCATCGCCATCAGGCCTTCTTCCTCGACCTGAGCCGGCGCATGGCGGAAGCGTGGGCCGGGCCGGGGCAGGAGCAGTCCCTGGCCGTTCTGCGCGCCGACCACGACAATCTGCGCGCGGCGCTGGAATGGTCCCTGGCGGACCCTTCTCGGGCGCGTGAAGCGATGACGTTCGTGACCTGCCTGCGCTACCACTGGTGTGCCGACGGCTTCCTCAGCGAAGGAAGGCGCTGGCTCGACCGCGCGCTGTCCGGCCCCGCCGACCCGATACCGGAGAGAGCGAACGCCTTGTGGGTGGCGGCCTGGGTGATGCTGCTCCAAGGCGACTACTTCGCCGCCGAGTCACGCCTTGCCGAGTGCGAAAACCTGGCGGCGCAGACGGGAGAGCGACTCGCCGCGCAAGAAGCGACCACACTGCGAGGCACGCTGGCTTTGTTCCGGGGCGAGCCGGCCCAGGCGGTCGAGTTCTTCGAGAACGCGATCGCGGCTCTGACGGCCGCCGGCGCCGACGAGGGCGTCGGACTGGTGATGTTCCAGCTGGCGATCGCTCTCGCGCATGTGCGGAACGACCGCGCGTCCGAGGTCGCCGAACGTGCCATCGCCTGGAGCGGGCAACGCGGGGAGAGGTGGGCCAAGTCCTACGCGCTGTGGGTCCTCGGATTCACCGCCTTCGTCCAGGAGCGGTTCGACGTCGCCGGCGAACGCATCCGGGCCGCCCTGGAGATCCAGAGCGATTTCAACGACCACGTCGGCAGCGCCCTGATGCTCGAACAGGCGGCGTGGATCGCGGCCGGCTCCGGCGACCATCGGCGCGCAGCCGTGCTCCTGGGCGCGGTCGACGGGATCTGGCGCGCCGTCGGCACCACCCTGAGGGCCTTCGGACCGCATCTGTCCGCCTGTCGCGAACGGTGCGAGCGGTCGGTCTCGGAGGCGTTGCGAGCCGACCTCCGCACCGCGGCCCTGGCCGAGGGAGCACGGCTCGATCTGCCGCGGGCCATCGGCTACGCCTTGCACGGCGCCGCGGACGCCACGCTCGGCGAGCCCAAGCCTGACAACGTCCTGAGCCACCGCGAGAAGGAGATCGCCGAACTCGTCGCGCAAGGCCTGACGAACCGCGGCATCTCCGAGACACTGGTCATCTCCGCGCGGACCGTCGAGAGCCACGTGGACCACATCCTGACCAAACTCGGCTTCACCTCGCGCTCCCAGATCGCGGCGTGGGTCGGCGAGCACAGAGCCGCCGACGTGCCGCGCTGAGGCGGCGCGGGCAGTACCGATCCGGCTTCGTCCGTATGCCGATCCGTCGTTTCCCCGATGTTTCGGCGCGCCGGTTCGGTGACGCTCGCCCCATGACCACATCGAGCGTGACAACCGAGGCACGGGCCGCCTGGGACAGTGAGAGAGCCGGCGAACAGCTCGCACCGGGACAGCTGTTCATCGACGGCGACTGGAGCCCGGCCGAATCCGGAGAGGTCCGGACGGTCCTGGATCCGGCCGCCGGTACCGGCATCACGGAGGTCGCCGAAGCCGGCGCCGCCGACGTGCGGAGGGCGACGCGCGCGGCCCGTGCGGCGTTCGACGACGGGCCCTGGGCCGCGTTCAGCCCCCGCGAACGCGGACGCCTCCTCCTGCGCGCGGCCGAGGCGCTGCGCGAGCGGGCCGAGGCGTTCGCCGCGGTGGAGTCGCTGGACGTCGGCAAGCCGCTGGCCTTCACCTCGACCGTCGACATCCCGACCGTCATCGACACCTTCGAGTACTACGGGAGCCTGGCCGCCGGCATCGAGGGGGCCGCGCGCCCGGTCGCCATGCCGGCCCTGGCCTACACCCGGCGCGAGCCGATCGGCGTGGTCGCCGCCATCACGCCGTTCAACTTCCCGCTCATCCTGTCCGCGACGAAGATCGCGCCGGCGCTGGCCGCCGGCAACACGATCGTGCACAAACCCGCGCAGGAGACGCCGCTGACCGCTTTGATGCTGGCCGGGGTGCTGCGCGACGCCGGCCTGCCGGACGGGGTGTTCAACGTCGTCACCGGCGACGGCACCGCCGGCGAGGCACTGCTGCGCGATCCCGGCGTGGACAAGGTCGCGTTCACCGGCTCGACCGGCGTGGGCCGGATCGTCGCCCGGACCGCCGCGGAGACGCTGAAGAAGGTCACCGTGGAACTGGGCGGCAAGGGCGCGAACATCATCTTCGCCGACGCCGATCTGCCCGCGGCGATCGACACCGCGATCGCCGCGTTCGTCTTCAACACCGGCCAGTTCTGCATGTCCGGAAGCCGCCTGCTGGTCGAGCGGCCCGTTTACGAGGACGTGCTCGCGGCGCTCGGTGCGGCCTGCCCCCACATCCCGGTCGGCGACCCGTTCTCGGCGGGCACCGTGGTCGGCCCGATGGCCGGACCGCGGCACCGCGCCAAGGTCGAGACGTTCCTGGACGCCGCGGCCGGCGACGGCCTGCGCGTCCTCGGCGGCGACGATCTGCGCCGGCGGCCGGGCTTCTTCGTCGCGCCCACGGTCCTGGCCGGCGTGGACCAGGGCTCCCGGTACGTCCAGGAAGAGATCTTCGGGCCGGTGCTCACGGTGCAGCCCTTCGACACCGAGGACGAAGCGGTCCGGATGGCCAACGGCACCCCCTTCGGCCTGTCCGCCGGCCTGCAGACCCGCGACGTGTCCCGCGCGCACCGCGTCGCGGCCCGGCTGCACGCCGGCATCGTCTGGGTCAACGGCTGGTCCCTGCTCGACGTGGCCATGCCCTTCGGCGGCACCGGGCAGTCCGGCTACGGCCGGGAGAACGGCCCCGAGGGCCTGGCCGAATACCTGCAGACCAAATCCGTCGTCGTCGCGCTGTGAAGGAGCACTGACATGGTCACCACCCGAGCCGCGGTCGTCGAAGCGCCCGGCGCCCCGTTCACCCTCGCCGAGGTCGAGCTCGACGAACCGCGCGAGCACGAAGTCCTCGTCCGCCTGGTCGCCGCCGGCCTGTGCCACACCGATCTCGGCGTCCGGGCCGGGGGGATCCCGTTCAAACTGCCCGGCGTCCTCGGGCACGAAGGCGCCGGCGTCGTGGAACGCGTGGGCACCGGCGTGACCAAGGTGGCGCCCGGTGACAAGGTCCTGCTCAGCTTCACCTCGTGCGGACACTGCGGAAACTGCCGCGGCGGGCATCCGGCGTACTGTCAGACCTGGCTGCTGCGCAATCTCATCAGCGGTACGCGTGAGGACGGCACCGCCACCATCGACCGGGACGGCACACCCCTCGGCGGCCACTTCTTCGGCCAGTCGTCCTTCGCCGGCATGGCGCTCGCCGACGAACGCTCCGTGGTCAAAGTGGGCGACACCGCGGATCTGACGGTCCTGGCGCCGCTTGGCTGCGGCGTGCAGACCGGCTTCGGCACGGTCTGGAACGTCCTCGCGCCCCGGCCGGGCAGCAGCCTCGCGGTGTTCGGCACCGGCGCCGTGGGCCTGTCGGCGATCATGGCGGCCCGAGCGCTGCCGCTGACCGCGGTGATCGCCGTCGACAAGGTCCCGGCCCGGCTCGAGCTGGCCCGGGAACTCGGCGCCACCCACACCGTCCACGCCGGCGAGACCGATCTGGCCTCCGCGCTGGCCGAGGCGACCGGCGGCGCCGGGCTCGACCACGCGGTGGACACCACCGGCAACCCGGGCGTGCTCCGTACGGCCGTCGACGCCCTCGGCACCGGCGGCACGTGCGCCGTGGTGGGAGCACCACCCGCCGGCACCGAGGTGGCGCTGGACATCCAGAGCCTGCTCATCGGCAAGCGGATCGTCGGCGTGACCCTGGGCGACGGCGAACCCGAAACGCTGCTGCCGCAGCTGGTGGCGATGTGGGAACGCGGTTCCCTGCCGCTGGACAAGCTCATCCGGCACTACGCCCTGGAGGAGCTCGACCAGGCAGCCGACGACATGCGCCACGGGCGCGCGGTCAAGCCCGTGATCCGCCTCTGACGTTCGCATATGGTCGTCCCATGAGCGGATCGGGAGGGCGGACCGCCGCCGACCGGCTCCTGGCCGTGTTGGCGGCGTTCGACCACGCCTGCCCGGCACTGACGCTGACCGACATCAGCCGTCGTGCCGACCTGACCCTGCCCACCGCGCACCGCCTCGCCGGGATGCTCACCGCGTGGGGCGCCCTGGAACGCGACGAATCAGGGGTCTACCACATCGGGCTGCGCCTGCTGGAACTCGCCGCCCTCGCCCCGCGGGGCCTGGTCCTGCGCGAGGCCTCGATGCCGTTCCTGGAGGACCTGTTCGAGGCCACCCACGAGAACGTCCAGCTCGCGGTGCGCGACGGCGCCGAAGTCATCTACATCGAGCGCATCGCCGGGCGCTCGGCGGTCGGCGTCAGGACGCAGGTCGGCGCGCGCTGGCCGCTGCACGCGACCGGTGTCGGGCTCGTGCTGCTCGCGCACAGCCCGGCCGGCTTCCAGGACGAGTACCTCGCCTCCCCGCTGGCCGGGTTCACCGCGTACACGGTCACCGATCCGCGGCGGCTGCGCCGGATGCTCGCCGAGATCCGGCGTACCGGATGCGCGGTCAGCGACCGCCAGATCACCGACGACGCGGTCTCCGTGGCCGCACCGGTACGCGGGCCGCACGGCGACGTCGTCGCGTCCGTCTCCGTGGTCGTGCACGCCGACGGCGTGCGTCCGAGCGCGCTGATCCCGGCGGTGCGCATCGCCGGCGCGGGCATCTCGCGAGCCCTGGGCTGGCAGCCGCCGACCGGGACTTCCGCCTGACGGAAGTCGCGTTGTCGCCGCATCCGAGCGTTGCGACGCTCAACGCACCACCGCTGCCCGCCCCTGCCAAGGAGCTCTCTCATGGCCACAGCTTTCGCCCGCGACCAGTGGTATGTCGCCGCCTACGGCACCGAGGTCAGCCGCACCTTCCTGGCCCGGACCATCCTCGGTGAGCCGATCGTCTTCTACCGCACCGCCCAAGACGGCCGCGTCGTGGCGCTCGCCGACCGCTGCGTGCACCGCCGCTACCCGCTGTCCGAGAGCCGCCTGGACGGCGACACCATCGTCTGCGGCTACCACGGCTTCACCTACGACACGTCGGGAACCTGCGTCTTCGTCCCGGGACAGCAGCGCATCCCGCGTACGGCGCGCGTCGCGTCGTACCCGGTCGTGGAAGTGGACTCCTTCGTGTGGGTGTGGATCGGCGACCCGGAGCGCGCTGATGAGGACCTGGTTCCGCGGGCGCCGCACATGGCTGATCCGGAGTTCGTCACGGTCTCGGGCATGGAGCCCATCGACTGCGACTACGGCCTGCTGGTCGACAATCTCCTCGACCTCTCGCACGAGACCTACCTGCACGGCGGGTACATCGGCACCGCCGAGGTCGCCGAGACGCCGATCACCACAGAGGTCGATGACCAGGCCAAGATCGTCCGCGTGGCCCGGCACATGCTGGACGCCGCGTGCCCGCCGTTCTACGCGAAGTCCACCGGCATCGACGGCCGGATCACACGGCTGCAGGACATCGAGTACTTCGCTCCGTGCCTGTACCTGCTGCACAGCCGCATAACGCCGGTCGGGGAGCAGGCTCCGTTGTTCCGCACAGAGATCACCTACGCGATCACGCCGTCCGCGCCCGGTAAGGTGTACGACTTCTGGGCCGTCTCGCGGAACTTCGCCGTCGAGGACGCCGAGGTCACCGAGTTCCTGCGCGATTTCAACCACCAGGTGGTGATGCAGGACGTCGTCGCGCTGAACATCCTGCAGAAGGCCCTCGACGCCGAGCCGGCCGGCTACCAGGAGCTCAGCATCGGCATCGACGCCGGCGGCCTCGCGGCCCGCAGGATCCTCGCGCAGCTGGCTGCCCAGTGAGCCAGGAACCCGAGCAGACCTACTCCCTGGTCGTCTCCGCGCGCCACGATGAGGCGGACGGTGTCGTCTCCCTGACGCTGCGCCGCGCGGACGGCTCGGCGCTGCCGCCGTGGCAGCCCGGCGCGCATGTGGACCTGCTGTTCGGGAACGGTGTGGAGCGCCAGTACTCGCTGTGCTCAGACCCGTCCGACACCGGTTCGTGGCGCATCGCAGTGCTGCGGGAGCCGGACGGACGCGGAGGATCAGAGTACGTCCACACCCGGCTGCGGGCCGGTATGGAAGTCGGCGTACGGGGGCCGCGCAATCACTTCGAACTGCTGCCCGCCGAGCGCTACGTATTCATCGCGGGCGGCATCGGCATCACCCCGATCCTGCCGATGCTGGACGCGGCCACCGCGGCCGGCGCCGATTGGACGCTGCTGTATGGCGGCCGGAGCCGATCATCGATGGCGTTCGTCCAGGACCTGACCTCCCGCTACGGCGACCGCGTCACCCTTCGGCCGCAAGACCGGCACGGCCTGCTCGACCTGAAGGCGTCCATCGGGGAGCCGAAGCCGGGGACCAGGATCTACTGCTGCGGACCGGGCGGACTGCTCGACGCGGTCGAAGGCTATTGCCAGTCCACCGGCTGGCCTGCGCCGCACGTCGAGCGCTTCCAGCCCAAGACGGACGCCGATCGCGGCACGAACCGGCGGTTCGAGGTCGAGCTGTCCCGGACCGGCCGCACGCTCGAGGTCCCGGCCGACGCCACGATCCTCGACGTCGTGCGCGCCGCGGGGGTGCAGGTGCTCTACTCCTGTACCGAAGGCACCTGCGGCACGTGCGAGACCGACGTCTTGGACGGCGTCCCCGACCACCGCGACTCCGTCCTCACCGCCTCTGAACAGGCAGCCTGCGACACCATGATGATCTGCGTGTCGCGGGCGAAGAACGACAGGCTCGTGCTGGACCTTTGACGTCCTCTGTCAGGGCTCGAACGGCTGCAAGGCGAAGACGAGGGCGATGTCCTCGGTGATGTGCTTCGCGGTCTCCCGCAAGGCGGGCAGCAGGAGCCCGGGGACATCCTGCAGCGCGGTCCGGCCGGCGTGGAGCGAGACGTTCATCGCCGCGACCACCCGTCCGTCCGGACCGCGCAGCGGCACGGCGACCGAGCGCACGCCTTCCTCCAACTCCTGGTCGACCAGCGCGTAGCCGTTGCTTTCGGTGTCCCGGAGCAGCGCTTCGAGCCGGGCGGGATCGGTGACGGTGTGTCTGGTCAGCGGTGTCAGCCCGGCTCCGGCCAACCACGCGGCGCGGCGATCCGGCGCGAGGCCCGCCAGCAGAACCCGGCCCAATGACGTGGCGTGCGCCGGGAAACGGGTCCCGACAGTGATGTCGACATGCATGATGCGGCTCGCGGCCACGCGTGCGACGTAACGGATGTCGGGGCCGTCCAGGACCGCTACGGATGTCGACTCGTGGACCCGGTGCACGAGGTCGACCAGGTGCGGCTGTGCCAGATCGGCGAGGCGGCGCGCTGAGACGGTCGGATAGCCCAGTTCGAGGACGCGGGGGAGTGCACTGAAGCGGCGTCCGTCCTCTGCGACGTAGCCGAGGTGTTCCAACGTCAGCAGCGAGCGCCGGGCTGTGGCCCGGGGCAGCGCGGTGGCCTGGGCCACCTCGGCCAGTGTCATTCCGCCCGGAGTGGCCAGCGAAGCAAGGACGCTCAGGCCGCGGGCGAGTGATTGCAGGTACTCCGGGCCCAGTTCCTGCTTGGGATCCAGCGAGTCGTCGCGGGACGGCGGCTGAACGGCCGGCTGGTCTTCGTGGACACCCAGCGCCAGGGCCATCTGCTGGGCTGTGTCGAGCATCGCGGTCAGTGCCCGGTCGCGCAGCGAGGCCGCCGAGTGCCGGCTGGTGTGGCTGGCCACGCTGAGCGCGGCGACGACGTTCCCCGATCCGTCTCGGACCGGCACGGCGACGGCGATCAGCCCGGGTTCGACCAGTTGGTCGTCCAGGGCCCAGCCGTGCCTCGCCGCTTCGGCCGCGAGCGCACGGAACTGGGCCGGGGACGGAGCCGGGGCTGGGCCCTGGGCTGGTCGGTGCGGTGTTCGCGGCAGGGCCGGGAAACCGGCGTTGCCGGGATCGGCGAGCACGCGGGCGTGCCAGCGCTCGAAGCGCCGGTCGTCCCACTCGGCGGCGAACAGCGCACCCGGCGCGCAGCGTTCGGCGGGTAGCGCGTCGCCGGTGCGGAAGGTGACGGACAGCGCGCGCCGCCGCGGCGTCTGGACGACGAAACGCACGGCGTCATCGTCCGGCACGGCCACGGAGACGGACTCGTCCAGGTCGTCGGCGAGGGCGACGGCGAGCGGGCTCAAGGCCTGGGGAAAGCGGCTGGAGCGCAGGTAGGCCAGGCCGAATTCCAGGACTTTCGGGGTCAGGACGAGGTCGCGGCCGTCCTGTTCCCGCAGATGGCCGAGCCGCACCAGCGTCGCGGCGATGCGGTCGACCGGCGAGCGGGCCAGACCGGTCGCCCGGACCAGATCGCTGGGGCGCAGCCGGTTGCCGGGGGCGAGCGCGAGCGTCCGCAGCACGGTCAGTCCGCGCTCCAGCGGTCCGACCGAGGCGTCGGCGGCGGGGGCGGCGGCCTGGCCGGTGGCCGTCTTCGGCATCTGTCGTCCTCACTGCTCGGCGTCGGTCCGAAACCGTACCGGCCCGGACCGTTGACACGTGCTTCCCCGCGATGGAGACTCTCCGCACCAATGAAGGTGAATTAAAGTTCACCAGGCGAACACCTGAAAAATCAAGAGGTCGGCGGATGGACAAGGTGGTGGGCTCGGCGCGGGACGCCGTCGCTGATGTCGGCGACGGTGCTTCGCTGGCCGTCGGCGGGTTCGGCCTGAGCGGAGTGCCGGACACCCTGATCCAGGCCCTGTTCCAACGGGGCGTGGCAGAACTGAGCGTCGTGTCCAACAACTGCGGAGTGGACGGCGGCGGCCTCGGAATCCTGCTGGCGGCCGGCCGGATCGCCCGGGTCACCGGTTCCTACGTGGGGGAGAACAAGGAGTTCGCCCGCCGCTACCTGGCCGGCGAGCTGGAGTTGGAGCTGTTGCCGCAGGGGACGCTGGCCGAGCGGCTGCGCGCGGGAGGCTGCGGCATCCCCGCGTTCTTCACCCCGGCCGGCGTCGGGACCCAGGTCGCCGACGGCGGGATGCCCTGGCGCTACACGCCGGACGGAAACGTCGCCGTGGCGGCCCCGCCGAAGGAAGTCCGCGAATTCGACGGGCACGAGTACGTCCTGGAGCACGGCATCACCACCGACTTCGCCCTCGTCCGCGCGGCCCGCGGCGACCGCCACGGGAACCTGGTCTTCGCCAAGGCCGCCCGCAACTTCAACCCGCTGGCCGCGATGGCCGGCCGGATCACCGTCGCCGAGGTCGAGGAACTGGTCGAGCCCGGCGAGCTCGACCCGGACGCCGTGCACCTGCCTGGAGTGTTCGTGCAGCGCGTGGTCGTGCTGAGCCCGGAGCAGGCCGCCGACAAACGGATCGAGAAGAGGACGGTGCGCACCGCATGAGCTGGACCCGACCGGAGATGGCCGCGCGAGCCGCGGCGGAGTTGACCGACGGCTCCTATGTGAACCTCGGCATCGGCCTGCCGACGCTGGTACCCGGCTTCCTGCCCGAGGGAGTCGATGTCGTCCTCCACTCCGAGAACGGACTGCTCGGAGTCGGGCCCTACCCGAGCGAGGCCGAGGTCGACCCGGACCTGATCAACGCCGGAAAGGAGACCGTGTCCATTCTTCCCGGCGCGGCCTTCTTCGACTCCGCGCTGTCCTTCGGGATGATCCGCGGCGGCCACATCGACGTCGCGATCCTCGGCGCCATGCAGGTCTCCGCACGCGGCGACCTGGCCAACTGGATGATCCCCGGCAAGATGGTCAAGGGCATGGGCGGGGCGATGGACCTCGTCCACGGCGCCCGCCGGGTCGTCGTGCTGATGGAGCACACCGCCAAGGACGGCTCTGCGAAGATCGTGCCGGAGTGCACACTGCCGCTCACCGGCCGGCGCTGCGTCGACCGGATCATCACCGACCTCGGCGTGCTGGATGTCACCGACGACGGCCTCTCCCTGGTCGAGACCGCACCGGGTGTTTCCGTCGACGACATCGTGAACGACACCGCGGCTCCCGTCCGGCTGGGGGTGTCGCTGTGACGATTCCGACGCAGCAGGACATCTCCCTGGAGATCGCCGAGCGAGCCGGCGCCTCTCGCGACGCCGGCCAGACGACCCATCACCCGGCGCGTGACTACGCCCCCTATCGCAGCAGTCTGCTTCGCCATCCGAAGCAGCCCCTGGTGAACGTGCAAGACCCCGAAGCGGTAGAGCTGTCGGGCCCGGTCTTCGGCCTGGCCGATGTCACCGCTCTGGACGCGGACCTGACGCGTCAGCACGTGGGCGAGCCGCTCGGCGAACGGATCACCGTGACCGGCCGGGTCCTGGACCGTGACGGCCGTCCGGTGCGGGGCCAACTCGTCGAGATCTGGCAGGCCAACGCCTCCGGCCGCTACGCCCACCAGCGAGACCAGCATCCGGCGCCGCTCGATCCCCACTTCAGCGGTGTCGGCCGCGGCCTGACCGATGACGAGGGCCGCTACCGGTTCACCACGATCAAGCCCGGCGCCTACCCCTGGCGCAACCACACCAACGCCTGGCGGCCCGCGCACATCCACTTCTCGCTCTTCGGTTCGGCCTTCACCCAGCGCCTGATCACGCAGATGTACTTCCCCGGCGACCCGCTCTTCGCCTACGACCCCATCCTGCAGTCCGTCACGGACCCGGCCGCCCGCAACCGGTTGGTGGCCGCCTACGAGCACGACCTGTCCGTCCCCGAATGGTCGCTCGGCTACCGCTGGGACATAGTCCTCGACGGCCCCGCCGCCACCTGGATCGAAGAAGGACGCTGATGCTCCCCACGCCCTCCCAGACCGTCGGCCCCTTCTACGGCTACGCCCTGCCGTTCCCGCAAGGCGGCGAGATCGCCCCGGCCGGGCACGATGCTTCCGCGATCACGGTGCACGGCCGCGTTCTCGACGGCGCCGGGGATCCGGTCCCCGACGCGCTGCTGGAGATCTGGCAGCCGGCCCCGGACGGCTCGCGCGAGGGAGCCTCCGGATCGCTGCGCCGCGACCAGACGACCGGCGGGTACCTGGGCCGGGACGGCGTCACCTTCACCGGGTTCGGGCGGGTCGCCACCGATCCGGACGGCCGCTACTCCTTCCGCACGCTGCCGCCCGGCGGCGTGCCCTACCTGTCGGTCTGCGTCTTCGCCCGCGGCCTGCTGCATCACCTGTTCACCCGCATCTACCTGCCCGGCTTCGACCCGGAAAGCGATCCGCTGCTCGCCACTCTGGAGCCGGAGCGGCGCAGCACCCTGATAGCCGAACCGGCGGCCGAGCGCGTGTACCGCTTCGACGTCCATCTTCAGGGGGAGAGGGAGACGGTGTTCCTTGAATTCCGCTGACCACCCCGGGAAGGCGTCCCCTGCGGCCGACGTCGGTCTGCTGGCGCCGATCTGGGCGGGCACACCGGTGGCGGAGGCGACCGGCGACGCCGCGTTCCTGCAGGCGATGCTCGACGCCGAAGCCGCTCTGGCCCGCGCCCAGGCGATGCTCGGGCAGGCCCCGCAAGCAGCGGCTGCCGCCGTCACCGCTGCGGCGCGCGCCGAACACTTCGATCTGCGCGGTATCGCGGTCCGGGCGCGTGCCGGGGGCAACCCGGTCATTCCGCTGGTCGCCGATCTGACAGCCGCGGTGCCCGCCGACGCCACGGTGTTCGTGCACCGCGGCGCGACCAGCCAGGACATTCTGGATACCGCGATCATGCTGGTCGCCAGACAGACCGTGGCGATGCTTCTCCAGGACCTGCGGCGCACTGCCGACGTCTTGGCACGGATGGCCGCCGAGCACCGCCAGACTCCGATGGCCGGCCGCACCCTCACTCAGCACGCGGTCCCCACCACCTTCGGCCTCAAGGCCGCCGGCTGGCGCAGCCTCGTCCTGGACAGCGCGGACCGGCTGACCGCAGTGCGTCTTCCGGTGCAGCTCGGCGGCGCCGCGGGGACGCTGGCGGCCTTCGAGGTGCTGGCCGGTGCTCCGGGTAGCGGGATTACGGGGAGCGGGATTCCGGGTAGCGGAATGGAGCTCGTCGAGTCCTTCGCCGCAGAGCTGGGACTTGCCGCGCCCGAACTGCCCTGGCACGTGCTCCGCACGCCGATCGCGGACCTCGCCGCCGCGCTCGCGTTCGCCGTGGGCGCGCTGGGCAAGATCGCCGCCGACGTGCTGGTGCTGTCCCGCACCGAGATCGGGGAGCTCGCCGAGAGCAGCGCGGGCGGCTCCTCGGCGATGCCCCACAAGGCGAATCCGGTCCGCGCGACGCTGATCGCGGCTGCCGCCCGGCAAGCGCCCGCGCTGGCAGCGGTCCTGGTCGCGGCGCTCGCCGCCGAGGACGAGCGGCCCGCCGGGGCCTGGCACGCGGAGTGGCAGACGCTGCGCGAACTACTGCGGCTCGCCGGCGGCGCGACGGACGCCGCCGTCGGACTCGTCGAGGGACTGCGCGTCTTCCCGAGCCGGATGCTCGACAACCTGCACCGCACGCGGGGCCTCGTCGTCAGCGAACGGCTCGCCGCCGAACTGGGCGACCGACTCGGCCGCGGCCCTGCCAAGCAGCTGCTCTCCGCCGCCGCCGAACGGGCCGGCACCGAAGGCTTGAGCATGGCGGATGCCCTGGCGGACGCGCCGGAACTCAAAGGCCTGATTACACGGGAGCAGCTGGATCAGCTCGCTGATCCTGCCGGCTATCTCGGCGCGGCCGCGGAGCTGGTCGATCGTGCTCTGATTCGGACCGCGGATCGTGCCTCATCTCCGTCTTCGTCATCGAGGGACCGCTCGTGAACCCTGTGCCGCATTTCGTGATCGACGGAGCGCCGGACGCGCCGCCGCTGGTGCTGGGCCCTTCGCTCGGCACCTCTCTGGCTGTGTGGGACGCCCAAGTAAAAGCCCTGTCACGCGACCACAGGGTGATTCGCTGGGATCTTCCCGGACATGGCGGTTCCACGCCCTCGCTCGTCGGCGAGCAGACCACGATCGCTGAATTGGCCGACCTGGTGCTGGCCTTGGCCGATCAGTTGGGCCTGGACCGCTTCGCGTACGCGGGCATCTCGATCGGCGGAGCCGTGGGCGCCCACCTCGCCGTCCACCGCCCCGAGCGGGTCGCCTCGCTCGCGTTGATCTGTTCCTCGGCCGACTTCGGCGATGCGCGGCCCTGGCTTGAGCGTGCTGCGAAGGTCCGCAGCGAGGGCACAGAATTCCTCGCCGCGTCGGCGGCCGGCCGGTGGTTCACTCCCGCCTACGCGGGCGGCGACGCCCTGGCGGGATTGATCTCCGATCAGCGTGCCGCAGACCCGATCGCCTATGCCGCCTGCTGCGAAGCCCTCGCCGCTTACGATCTTCGCGGTGAGCTGGACCTGATCGCCGCACCGACCCTCGTCGTCGGCGGGCGTCAGGACACTGCGACGCCGGTGTCGCATGCGCGCGAGCTCGCCGACGGCATCGCCGGTGCCGGTCTGGTCGAGATACCGGACGCGGGCCACCTCGCACCGGTCGAGCGCCCTCACGCCGTGCTGGCGGCCTTGCGCGGCCACTTCGGTCCCGCACCCACCGGCGACGCCGACCACCACGCCGCGGGCATGGCCGTCCGGCGGGCGGTGCTCGGCGACGCCCATGTCGATCGCGCGATCGCCGCCACCACCGGTCTCACCGCGGGGTTCCAGGACTTCATCACCCGATACGCCTGGGGCGAGATATGGACCCGGCCCGGTCTCGACCGGCGCACCCGCAGCTGCATAACGCTCACCGCGCTGGTGGCCGGCGGTCACCATGAAGAACTCGCGATGCATGTCCGCGGCGCCGTCCGCAACGGCCTCACCCCGGAAGAGATCGGCGAAGTACTGCTCCAGACAGCCGTCTATTGCGGCGTCCCCGCAGCCAACGCGGCGTTCGCCATCGCCGGCCGCGTCCTCGCGGAGAGCCCCGGCACCGACGACAAGGACGAACGCTGATGCACACCACCGTCGGCATCATCGGTGCGGGCCCGGCCGGCCTGCTCCTGGCCCGCCTCCTGCATCAGGCCGGGATCGACTCGGTGGTCCTCGAGGCCCGCGACCGTGAATACGCCGAACAGCGGCAACGCGCCGGGATCCTGGAACAGACCACCGTCGACGCGCTGCGCATGGCCGGCGCGGGGGAGCGGATGGACCGCGAAGGCATCGTCCATCACGGCATCGAGCTCCGCTTCGACGGCCGGTCGCACCGTGTCGACTTCCCGTCCCTGGCCGACGGCCGCGGCGTCATGGTCTACGCGCAGACCGAGATGGTCAAAGACCTGATAGCGCTGCAGTTGGCAGAGGGCGGCCCTTTGTTCTTCGAGGCCGAGGTTCGGCAGGTCGGACCGGGTGATGGTGGCCAGGTCGCCGTCCATTACCGCCATGACGGGCAGGAACGGATTCTCACCTGTGACTGGGCCGTCGGGTGCGACGGCTTCCACGGAGTCACCAAGAACGCCATCCCTGAAGGCGTGCTCCGTGACTACGAGCGTACCTATCCGTACTCCTGGCTCGGCATTCTCGCCGACGCACCGCCGGTCTACGACGAGCTCATCTACGCGCATTCCGAGCGGGGCTTCGCGCTGGCCTCGATGCGCTCGGCCACCGTGAGCCGGCTCTATCTGCAGGTGCCCAACGGCACCGACCCCGCCGACTGGACCGACGAACAGATCTGGGACGAGCTCGACCGCCGCTTCGCCACCCACGCGGATCCCTCCTGGAGGCTGACCCGCGGCCCGATCACCGCCAAGTCGGTCCTCCCGATGCGCAGCCACGTCACCGAACCGATGCGCCACGGCCGCATCCTGCTCGCCGGCGACGCCGCCCACATCGTCCCGCCGACCGGCGCCAAAGGACTCAACCTCGCCGCCGCCGACGTCATCGTCCTGGCGAAGGCCTTCGCGCACTTGCAGCGAACCGGTTCGACAGAGCTGCTCGACACGTACTCGGAGACGTGTCTTGAACGGATATGGCGCGCGGAGCACTTCTCCTACTTCATGACCACGACTCTGCATTCCGCGCCCGACCAGTCGCCCTTCGACACCCGGCTGCAGCTGTCCCAGCTCGCACGCATCGCGTCGTCCCCGCATGCCGCGGCCGAGCTCGCTCAGAACTATGTCGGTGTTCCGATGGAAGGCTTACGCGGCGGCGGCGATCTCGGACCAGAGCCCTGATGGCGCGGCCCCACCCGGCCGCTGGGGCCGCGCCATCGAATCAGCTGTTCGACAACCAGGTCTCGGTGAAGTCCGTTCCGTTGCTCAGGCTGCCGGTGGTGGCCAGGGTGTGCCCGAAGCGGCCCAGGTTGAGGACGGAGGGGTTGGAGTCCGCCAGGGGCAGGCCGTTCACCTTGGAGTCGGTGAAGTTCATGGTGCCGAAGTAGGGCAGGTTGTAGAAGACGTAGTCGGGGATGACCTGGGGGGTCTCGCCGACGATCTCGGCGCTGGTGTTGGCGGCGCCGCTGGCGCCCTTCTCGACGCGGTCCTCGGTCCAGCCCTGCGTGGTGTCGGCGAGATAGAGGTCGTACTCGTCGTCGCCCACGAACGTCACCTTGGCGGTGAACGTGTCGCCCGGCCTGACGGTGTCCGTGTACTGCTGCATGATGTTGCTCGGGAAGGTCTCCCACCAGGCCGAATAGGAGGGCTGCCGACGAGCGGGCAGAACACCCGGGTACCGGTCTGCTGGACGACCCCGTTGGTCGCGCCGTCGAGACCGACCCAGAACGTGGCCTCGCCGCCGCCCTTCGAACAGTCGACGGCCGGCTGGACCCAGGTGGATTCGACACTGGTGTAGGTGCCGCTGTAGGCGGCGTAGCCGAACCAGGTCTTGCTCGTCACCACAGTGTCCGCGGGCGCAGTGGCCGAGCCGGGCACCATGGGACCGGCAGCGCCGGCGGCCGCGAAGGCGGGACCGGCGGCGAGGGTGAGACCGGCCACGGCGGCGCTCGCTATCCCCGACACGCGCATGGATCGGTGGAACGGGCGATTCATGGGACGCCCTTTCTGTGACGCAGGGGCTTGAGATGAGCGACTCAGAGAGCTGCTATGCCGCGGACATTAGCCAACCTCCGCGAGGACCGGTCCCTGAGCGTGTGTCAGTAGACTGATACACGGCGGCTTCGGTTCGGATTGGTGCGGTTGGTCTGTGGTTTGACAGGCGATTTTGACGGCTTCGCAGTGGTTTAAGAAGGATTCGCTGGGTGGCGCAGTTCGGTCGCAGGCCGGGCGTCGCGCTGGCGGCCGGCGGCTGTGTGGGGCGTCTGAAAGTCAAGATCATGGTGAAGGGCCGGCGCCTCCGGCGGGCGCTCTGCAACGGGGGGTGGGGCGGGGTCTGGCGGTTGGGTGGCGGTCTGAGTTGTGGTCGCCTTTGTCCCGGATCCCTCGTCGCTGTCGTCGCCCGGAGGGAACCAGCCCGTCCTGGCGGTGTCAAGCCGGATCACACGCTGCTGGCCACCGGCTCCGTCCGGCTGGACACCGCCAGGCCGGGCTGGTTGGCAGAGCCCGCCGACAGCGACGAGGGATCCGGGACCACCCCACCTGTGGGAAGAGGTCCCCGCGCCTCGTGTCTGCAGAGTCGCCGCCGCGTGTGCACGCCAAGTGGACCCCGTTCACACCACAGGGGTGGTGTCCCGGATCCCTCGTCGCTGTCGGCGGGCGCAGCCAAGCTGACCGGGCCTTGCCCCCGGATGTTGGACACGGGTTTATGCGGTCACCGAGAGCGTAGCCGTTTTCTCGATCAAGGTGTTTTCGTAGGCGATCGGGGATAGCTGTCCCAGGTGGGAGTGGCGGCGTCGGCCGCGGTCATCGGCGTGGTGCTGGCGCACATGACCACGGAGTTCGGCGGGCAGCCGCTGCCGTCGCAGAACGGCTTCCGCACCGGGCTGCTGATCGGCTGCGGAGTCGCCGCGCTGGCAGCCGCGATCGCCGCGACCATCCCGGGCCGTCGCCCGGCCTCGGCCCCCGCCCAGACGGCCGCCGTCGAGGCCGGTGAGGCTCCGGCCGCCGCATGAACCAGCCGAGTGGCGCTCCTACGCCGCCGAATGCTCCGCCGCCCCCGGGTCGGCTTCTTCGAACAGCCCTTGCACTCCGGCCAGATCCAGCACGCGGCTCACGCGTTCGGACGGGGCGATCAGGGTGACCGTGCGGTCGGCGCCGTTGAGGCTCTGCCAGAGCTCGACCAGGACGCGCAGGCCCATCGAGTCCATGAAGGTGACGCCGGAACAGTCCAGCTGCACGTCGGAGCCGGTGGCCGCCCAGGTTGCGGCCGCTGCCTGGAAGTGGGGGTAGACCGCCAGATCGACGTCGCCGGCGACGGTGACCTTGAGGTGTCGTCCCGCCTGCTGTGCGGTGCAGGTGAATTCCATCTGTGCCTCCGAATCGTCGAAAGCCCGCCGGGCCCGGGTCGCGGAGCGCCGGCTCGTGATGCCCACACTCGTCCCGCCGTCCAGGCCTGTCAACAAATACATGAAATCTATTTCCATTTTGTGACGGCGTGCCTATCGTGGGTCCCGTGGCTGGACGGGGAACGGAGAGGTCGTGGACGTTGCTCACGTCCCACGGCCATGTGCTGGTGGAAATCGCCCGCAACCCCGATGCGCTGGTCAGGGAGCTCGCCGCCGCCGCCGGGATCACCGAGCGGGCGACCGCGATGATCATCGCCGACCTGGTCGACGCCGGCTACGTGACCCGTGAACGGGTCGGGCGGCGCAGCCGCTACGGGCTGCACCGGGACCGGGGATTCCGGCATGCCGCCCAGCGGGATCTGAAGGTGGGGCCGTTTCTGGACCTGTTCACCGATGGGCGGTTGTCGCGGACCGGACTGCTTTATCTGGCTCAGAGCGAGCTGGAAATGCCGGGCTGATCGTGCTCATTCCCCTTGCTTGCCCCCGGTTTGCGAGGTCAGGACACCGGTGTCGTGCAGCGCCGCGACCCGGCACCGGTATTCGGTCTCGTCGATCTCGCCGCGGGCGAAGCGGTCGGCCAGGATCTGCTGGGCCGACGGCGGGGCCTCGACGGGCACGACGCCCTTCGCCGAATGCGTCCAGGCCCGGTATGCCACGACGGCGACGCCGATGAGCAACGCCCAGACGAGAACCATGCTCGTCGCCATGAGGCCCCAACCCCAGCCGCTCATGTGCCCGGAACCGTTCCAGTACATCATGCGCACCACACCTCCTTCTTGTTCCTTCTCCTGTTTGTCGTACTAGTGCTGCGAGCGTGGATCCCGGGGCGCCGTCGAACCGGAGGCCGACGGCCCGGGGCGTTCAGACCGGACTCTCGGCCCAGGCCGTGCTTCGGGAGGACAGCCGTTCGGCCCGCTCCTTGATCCCGAGCAGCATCTTCCGCTCCATGATCAGGCTGCCGGGCTCCATGACGTAGAGGGAGAGCACGCTCGCCAGGAGCCCCGTCCTCGGATCTTGGATGCGGTTGCGGCTGACCAGTCTGGTCTGGTTGCCGCCGGGCGCCGAGGGGGCCTCGGGGTAGAGCCCGAACGACCACACCCAGGCGCCGTCGTCCGAACGCCACGCCATCGTGTGTTCGGGCTCCAGGACGGCCACGCGCATCCGCAGCTTGTCGCTGAGCGGGATCTCGTCGCCGGCGGCGAGGCCCTGGAGCTCGGGGACGATCTCGTCGGCGCTGTGCATGTCGAGCCCGAAGAGGTTCTCGATCCAGTCGTAGGTGTAGGCGCCGCCCCGGCCCGGCCCCATCTGCACCAGCCACGGCCAGATCGCCGAGGCCGGTGCGTCGATGCCGACGGCGCGGGTCGACACGACCGGTGCCTCCGGCAGCAGCCCGTCACCGGGCATCTCCCGGGCGACCTCGTCGGGTCGCGAACCCCAGTTCAGGCAGCGGTCCCGCCACAGCGCGGGGTATGCGGCCGCTGCGAAACCCAGCAGGGCGCCCGCGCCGGCCGCCGCGGCGAACCTCCGGTCCATGACACGCCTTCCTTCCGGCTCGTCGATCAGGTGCGGTTCAGGACGACTTTGAGCGCACCGGTGTCGGCGGCGTCGCCGAAGACGCGGTAGGCCTCTTCGAAGTCGTCGAGGGCGAAGCGGTGGGTGACCATCGGGCTCACGTCGAGTTGGCCGGCCTCCAGCATCCGCAGCAGGGTCGGCGTGGAGTGGGTGTCGACCAGGCCCGTGGTGATGGTGACGTCCTTGATCCACAGGTCTTCCAGGTGCAGCGTGGCGGGCTTGCCGTGCACGCCGATGTTCGCGATGTGGCCGCCGGGGCGGACCAGCGTGGTGCACAGCTCGAAGGTCTCCGGCACGCCGACCGCTTCGATGACGACGTCCGCGCCGAGGCCGCCGGTCAGGGCCCGGACCACTTCGGCCGGGTCGCCGTCGGGCTCGACGGTGGCGGTGGCGCCGAAGTCCTTGGCGGCCTGCAGGCGGGCCTCGGCCTTGTCGATGGCGATGATGTGCGAGGGGGAGAACAGCCGCGCGGTCAGGATCGCGGCCAGTCCGATGGGCCCGGCGCCGACCACGACGACGGTGTCCCCGGGCCGGACCCGGCCGTTGAGGACCCCGACCTCGTAGGAGGTGGGCAGGATGTCGGCCAGCAGGACCGCGGCCTCGTCGCTGATGGAGTGCGGCAGCTTGTACGTGGACAGGTCCGCGAACGGCAGCCGCGCGTACTCGGCCTGCACGCCGTCGGTGGTGTGGCCGAGGATCCAGCCGCCGCCGGCCAGACACTGGCCGTAGGCGCCGGTCCGGCAGTACCGGCAGGCGCCGCACGCGGAGATGCACGAGGCCAGGACCCGGTCGCCGGGGGTCAGCGTGGACACGCCGGACCCGGTCTGCACGACGGTGCCCACGGCCTCGTGGCCCAGGACGGTGCCCGGTCGGGTCTCGGGCACGTCGCCCTTGAGGATGTGCAGGTCGGTGCCGCAGATGGTGACCGCGTCGATCCGGATGATCACATCCCGGGGGTCGGCGATGGCCGGGTCGGCCTTGTCGGTCCAGGACTTCTCGCCGGGTCCGCCGTAGACGAGCGCCTTCATGACGGGAACCTCCATGGCTCGGATGCGGGTCTTGCTCCGTCTTCCACGTTCGTGCAGCGCCGGCCCGGGCCGTAGTGCCGTGGGGCCCGGCGCCGGCGGGCCGAAAGGCCCTCGCGTGGGGGTCAGGCGGTGGCGATCGGGCCCCCGTTGGGAGCCGCCGACCGCGCGCCGCCTCCCGTCAGCTCCGCGGAACCACCACGACCGGGCAGTCCGCGTTGTGCAGCAGCGTGTGCACGATCGGCCCGGGCCGCATTCCGAGGTGGCCGTCGCTCCGCCGGTGCGCACCGGCGACGATCAGGTCGGTGCCGCCGGTCAGGGCGGTCAGCGTGGCGCCGGGCGGGCCGTCGGCGATGTCGATGGTGAGCCGGACGTCGGGGAACTTGGCCTGCCAGGGGTTCAGGAGGCGTTCCATCGCGTTGCGGATGTCGGCCGTGGCGTGGGCCTTGGCCGCGTCGAGGATGTCGGCGGAGCCCGCGTCGGCGACTCTGTCCCAGTCCAGGTCCCAGACGCTGACCACCGACAGGCGAGCCTCCCGGAGCGAGGCTTCGGCGAACGCGAACCTGATCACCTCCTCGGCGGGGCTCTCGATGTCCAGCGCGAGCACGATCGAGTCCGCGGGCTCGCGGGGCTTGCCGCGGACGATCATCGTCGGACAAGAGGCGAGCGTCAGCGTGCGCAGGGACACCGAGCCGAGCAGCAGCCCCGCGAAGCCGCCCCGGCCGCGGTTGCCGAGCACCAGCAGGTCGGCGTCCCGGGAGGCTTCGGCCAGGGCGTCGGCGGTGGGACCGGAAATCGACGCGGAGTCCACGGCCATGCCGGGATAGCGCTGGCGCAGCCATTGCACGCCGTCCGCGGCGGCTTTGTCAGCGGCGTCTCTCAGGGACGACTCCACGTCGACGGGTATGTAGGCCACCGGCGCGGCCACGGCGATCCAGTGGAAGCCGGTGACGACTGTGACTCTGCCGTCCCGCCAGGCGGCTTCCCGGCCGGCCTGAGCCAGCGCGCGATCGCTGGACGGGCTCTGGTCGTAGCCGATGACGATGGTGCGTTTCATGACGTTCTCTTTCTCGTGGTCTGCGCCTCGCCCCTGCGCCGGTTCAGCGCAGGCGGCGCAGATAGGGGTCGGTCGCGGTCCGGGGCTCGACGCGGATGCGGAAGTCGGCGGCGGTCAGCCCGTCCGGGGTGGCGATCAGGGGGTTGATCTCGGCTTCGGCCACGCTGGTCTGTTCGGCGGCCAGCAGCGCCAGCCGGGACAGCACGTCGCGGACGGCGGCGGGATCGCTGCCCGGCTTGCCGCGGTAGCCGGCGATCAGCCGCGCGGCGCGCGTGGAGTGCACCAGTTCCTCGGCGTCCGCGCCGGTCAGCGGCGCGAGCCGGTAGGCGCGGTCGGCGGCCAGGTCGGTGACGGTGCCGCCGATCCCGAAGGCGACGAGCGGGCCGAAGACCGCGTCGTTGTCCACGCCGGCCAGCAGCTCCACGCCCTTCGGCGCCATCTCCTGCACCACCACGCCGGCCAGGCGGTCGCCGAACATCTCGTGCAGGCGGCGCCAGCCCGCGCGGACCTCCTCGGGCCCGGACAGGTCCAGCAGGACGCCGCCGACGTCGCTCTTGTGCACCAGCTCCGGCCAGTACGCCTTCAGCGCGACCGGGCCGTCCCACAGGTCGGCGGCGGTGACGGCGCTCTGCTCGTCGCAGGCCAGGATCAGGCGTGCGCAGTCGATGCCGTAGCAGGCCAGCAGATCGGCGGCCCGGTCCGGGGGCAGCCATCCGCCCTCGGGACAGGCGGCGAGGAACAGCGAGATCAGGCGCGCGGCGTCGCGGGAGCGGATGTCGGAGAACCGGCGGACCTCGCCGCCGGGCCGGCGCAGCCAGTCGGCGTAGTCGCAGGCATGACTCAGAGCTCGGACTGCCGTTTCGGCGTCGCCGTAGACGGGGGCGGAGCGTCCGTCCGCGCTCGTCACCGTTTCGACCCCCGCGGCCTGGTCCACCCGGACGGCGATCGCGGGCACCGGTCCGGTCCGGGCGTCGGCGGCCAGGGTGGTCGGCAGATCCGCCAGGGCGGTGGGGACCAGGAGCAGAAGCACGGCGTCCGCCTCGCCCGACAGCGCGGCCATCTCCACGGCTTCCCGCAGCAGGTCCGCGCCGGCTCCGGCGCCGGCATCGACCGGATTGCCGCAGGCGGCGACCGGGCCGAGCAGGGTGCTGAGGCGCTCGCGAAGCGCGGTGCTGAATTCGGGAACCACGAGTCCGGCCTCGGCGCAGGCGTCCGCGGCCAGCACTCCGGTGCCGCCGGCGTTGGAGACCACCGCGACCCGGCGCCCGGTCGGCCGTGCGCCGCTCGCCAGAAGCGCCGCGGTCTCCACCAGTTCGGCGACCGAGCGGGTCACGACGACTCCGGCCTGCCGGTACAGCGCTTCCCTCGTGATGCCGGGGGTGACGGCTGCCGCGGTGTGCGAGGCGGCGGCCCGGGATCCGGCCGCCGAGCGTCCGGCGGCGACCGCCAGCACCGGCTTGGTGCGGGCCACACGGCGGGCGTAGCGGGCGAACTTGCGGGGGTTGCCGAACGATTCCAGGTGCAGCAGCACCAGCTCGGTCGCGGGGTCCTGCGACCACCAGGCCAGCAGGTCGTTGCCGGAGACGTCGGCCTTGTCGCCGAGCGAGGCGAAGGAGGTGGCGCCGATCTCCAGCCGGGACAGGTGGTCCAGGATGGCGATGCCCACGCCGCCGGACTGCACGCCGATGCCGGCTGAACCCCAGAGCGGAGTCTGCGGTCCGAACGTGGCGTCCATGCGGATCTCGGAGTCGAACGCCGCCACGCCCAGGCAGTTCGGGCCGACCAGGCGCATCCCGAAGCGGCGGCAGACCGCCTTCAGCGCGATCCGCGTCGAGGCCGGGACCGGCGAGGTGACGGCGGTCACCGCCCGGAAACCGTGGCGGCCGCAGGCGACGGCCGCCTCGACGAGGGCGTCGGCGGGCACGGCCAGGACCGCCAGGTCGATCCGGTCCGGCAGCAGATCGATCGAGTGCGCGCAGGGCACGCCGGCGATCTCCTCCGCGTGCGGGTTCACCGCGAACAGCGGACGGTCGAAGCCGGCGGCGACCAGGTGGTCCAGGATCGCCCGGCCCACGCCGCCGGTGCGGCCGACGCCGACCACGGCGACCGCGCGGGGCCGGAACAGCGGCTCCAGCGACGCCGCGCTCGCCGCGAACTCGCGGTCGGCGACGACCTCCAGGTAGGCGTCGTCCTCGGTGAGGTCGATGTCGAAGAAGACCGTGCCGCCGTGCTCGAAGGTCGCGCTGTGGTGCAGCCCCGCCGAGGCGATGACCCGCTTCATGGCCAGGTTCTCCGACAGCGTCTCGGCGGCGAACCGCCGGATCCCGGCGGCGCGGGCGGCGTCGGCGAGGTGCTCCAGCAGCAGGGTTCCGATCCCGCGGCCGCGCCGGCCCTCGGCGACGGTGAAGCCGACCTCGGCCGCGTCGGCGGCTTCGGCGTCCGGTCCCAGGCGCCAGGCCTCGCCCTCGCCCACGATCTCCTCGGTCTCGCCGTGGTGCACGGTGGCGACCAGCGCGATGCGGTCCGGGTGCGGCTCGCACAGGCGCTCGGCGGCGCTGCGGCCGGCGGCGGTGCCGGAAGCGAAGAACCGCATGCGCAGGCTCTGTGCGGACATCCCGGAGAACATCGCGATCAGGCCGTCGAGGTCATGGGCGGTGGTGGGCCGGACCGACACGGTGGTGCCGTCGGCCAGCAGTGCGTGGACGGGCTCGGGCCCGGCGGCGGGGACGGGTGCGCCGGCGAGCGGTGCGCCGGCCAGCGGTGCGTCGGCCAGCGGTGCGTCGGCGGCCCGGCTCGGGGCGGCGCCGGCCTGGTTCGCGGTCTGCGTGGTCCCGGTCATGCCGTCCACGTCCATTCGCGGATCTCGGGCAGGTCCTCGCCGTGCTCGACGATCCATTCGCGGTGCCGGGCTCGGGCGTCGGTCATCTGCTGCCGCACTGCCGCGGCCTTCGGCGCCAGCCGCGGCACCCGGTCGATGACGTCGCAGACCAGCTGGAACCGGTCCATGTCGTTGCGGACGAGCATGTCGAAGGGAGTGGTGGTGGACCCCTGCTCCTTGTAGCCGCGCACGTGCAGGTTGGCGTGTCCGTGGCGGCGGTAGGCCAGGCGGTGGATGAGGGAGGCGTAGCCGTGGAAGGCGAAGATGACCGGCTTGTCGAGGGTGAAGATGGCGTCGAACTGGGCGTCGGGCAGGCCGTGCGGGTGCTCGGTCTCGGGCTGCAGGCGCATCAGGTCCACGACGTTGACCACGCGGACGCGCAGGCCGGGCAGGTGTTCGCGCAGCAGTTGGGAGGCGGCCAGGACCTCCAGGGTCGGGACGTCGCCGGCGCAGGCCAGCACCACGTCCGGTTCGGTGGCCAGGTCGTCCTCGGTGCCGGCCCATTCCCAGATGCCCAGGCCGCGGGCGCAGTGCAGGGCCGCCTCCTCGGGGGAGAGCCAGTCCGGGCTGGGGTTCTTGCCGGCGACGACGACGTTGACCAGGTTCCGGCTGTTCAGGCAGTGCTCCGCGACGGACAGCAGGGTGTTGGCGTCCGGGGGCAGGTAGAGCCGCACCACGTCGGCGGTCTTGTTGGCGACGTGGTCCAGGAAGCCGGGGTCCTGGTGGGAGAAGCCGTTGTGGTCCTGGCGCCACACGTGGGAGGTGAGCAGGTAGTTCAGGGACGGCACCGAGGCGCGCCAGGGCAGGGCCCCCGCGGTCTTGAGCCATTTGACGTGCTGGTTGAGCATCGAGTCGATGATGTGGATGAAGGCCTCGTAGCAGGAGAAGAGTCCGTGCCGGCCGGTGAGCAGGTAGCCCTCCAGCCAGCCCTGGCACAGGTGCTCGGACAGGACCTCCATGACCCGGCCGTCCGGGGCCAGGTGGTCGTCGCCCCGTTTGACGGGCAGCATCCACGTCCGGTCGGTGACCTCGAAGACCGGGTCGAGGTGGTTGGAGGCGGTCTCGTCGGGGCCGAACAGCCGGAAGGTGCGGTGCGGGGCGTCGGCGGCGATGACGTCGCGCAGCCAGGTGCCGAGGACCCGGGTGGGTTCGTGCAGGGTCTCGCCGGGCTTGGTGACCGGGACCGCGTAGTCCTCGGTCCGGGGCAGCTCCAGGGACCGGGTCAGCAGCCCGCCGTTGGCGTGCTTGTTGGCCCCCATGCGCGCCTCGCCGTCCGGGACGCAGGCCAGGACGTCGGGCTTGGGCCGGCCGGAGTGGTCGAACAGCTCTTCGGGCCGGTAGGACTTCATCCAGTCCACCAGCATCTTCCGGTGCTTCGCGTTCTCGCGGACCGAGGCCAGCGGCACCTGGTGGGCGCGGAAGGTGCCCGCGACCTGGACGCCGTCCACGTCCTGCGGACCGGTCCAGCCCTTCGGGGTGTGCAGGATGATGGCCGGCCACGGCGGGATGCCGTCGTTCGCGGCCTTCGGGTTCCGCTTGACGTTCTGGATGAGCCGGATGGTCGCCAGGGCCGAGTCCAGGGCCTCGGCCATCTTGTGGTGCAGGTGATGGGGATTGTCGCCGCTCACCCAGCGCGGGTCCCAGCCGTGGGCGGCCAGCAGGCCGTCGAGCTGCTCGCGGGGGATGCGGTCGAGCACGGTCGGGTTGGCGATCTTGTAGCCGTTCAGGTGCAGGATCGGCAGGACCGCGCCGTCGGTGGCCGGGTTCAGGAACCTGATGCTCTGCCAGGACGTGGCCAGCGGGCCGGTCTCGGCCTCGCCGTCGCCGACGACGCAGGCGACGATCAGGTCGGGGTTGTCGAAGGCGGCGCCGAAGGCGTGGGCGAGGCTGTAGCCGAGCTCGCCGCCTTCGTGGATGGAGCCCGGGACGTTGGCGGCGATGTGGCTGGGGACGCCGCCGGGGGCGGAGAAGGCGGCGAACAGCTTCGTCATGCCCTCCTCGTCGCGGGTGACGTCCGGGTAGTGGCCGGTGTAGGTGCCGTCCAGCCAGGAGCAGGCCAGCGCGGCCGGACCGCCGTGCCCGGGACCCAGGACGCTGATCAGGTCCAGCCCGTTCTCCTTGATCAGGCGGTTGAGGTGGGCGTGGACGAACGTCAGGCCCGGGCTGGTGCCCCAGTGGCCCAGCAGCCGCGGCTTGATGTCGGACGGCTCCAGGTCGCGGTGCAGCAGAGCGTTGTCGCGCAGGTAGATCTGTCCGGCGGACAGGTAGTTCGCGGCGCGCCAGTAGCGGTCGACCGCGGACAGGTCGGCTCCGGTGCGGGGGGCGTGGATGGGGGCGTGCAGAGTCACGGCAACAGGACCTTCTCTTCTGGGCGGGGGACGACGACCGTCCACCGCAGGCGATCGGTGATGCGCTCTTGCAGGAACTCGGCGGCCTTCGGCTCGCCGTGGACGAGATAGGTGGTGCTCGGCGCCGGTGCGGTGCCGAGCCAGTCCAGGACTTCGGGGTAGTCGGCGTGCGCCGACAGGCCGGGCAGCTGCACGACCCGTGCCCGGACCGGGATGTACCGGCCGAACATCTTCAGCGTCGTGGCGCCTTCGGCCAGGTCGCGGGCCCGGGTGCCGGCGGCGGCATAGCCGACGATCAGCACCGTGTTCCGCGGGTTGGGCAGGAAGGTCTCCAGGTGGTGCAGCACCCGACCGCCGGTGGCCATGCCCGAGGCGGAGACCACGATCTGCGGCCCGTGGTGGGCGTCGATGTGCCGGGACTCCTCCTGGCTCCGGGCCAGGCGCAGGCGGGGCGGGATCAGATCGGCGATGCCGTGCTCGGTGATGGTCGGCAGGAACTGCGGACGGCGGTCCTTCAGCGCTTCGGCGTAGACGTCGAGCGCGGCCAGAGCCATGGGGCTGTCGACGTAGACCGGCACGTCGCGGAGCACGCCGCGCAGGGCCAGGCCGGCCAGCTCGTGCAGGATCATCTCGGTGCGGTCCACGGCGAAGGCCGGAATCAGCACCGTCCCGCCGTGCTTGAGGGTGGAGGCGATCGCGTCCTCGAACCTTTGTGCCGACGTGGCGTCGTCGTGCCGCCGGTCGCCGTAGGTCGACTCCAGCACCAGCGTGTCGGCGCCGTCGAAAGCCTCCGGCGGCCGGAGCAGCGGATGGCGCGGGCGGCCCAGGTCTCCGGAGAACGCGATCGTCGAGGGCTGCGATGTCTCGTCCGGTCCGTCCAGGGTCAGTTTCGCCCAGGCCGAGCCGAGGATGTGGCCGGCGTTGCGCAGGGTGGCGTGGACGCCGTCGGCGATGCGGTCCGGAGTGTCGAAGTCGAGTTCGACGAAGTGGTCCAGGCAGCGTTCGACGTCTTTGACGTCGTACAGCGGCAGGGCCGGCTTGTGCTTGCTCCAACCGTGCTGGTTGGCGTGTTCTGCCTCTTCCTCCAGCAGGTGTGCGGAGTCGCGCAGCACGATCTCGGCCAGCCGGATGGTTTCGGGCGTGGCGTGGACCGCCCCGCCGAACCCGCTCTTGACCAGCCGCGGCAGGTAGCCGCAGTGGTCCAGGTGTGCGTGCGTGACGACGACGGTGTCGATGCTCTCGGCGGCCACCGGGAGGGGCTGCCAGTTGCGGCGCCGCAGTTCGCCCAGGCCCTGGAACAGCCCGCAGTCCACGAGCACCGAGGCTCGGGGGGTGCGCACGAGGTACTTGCTTCCGGTCACGGTGCCGGCGCCGCCCAGGAACGTCAGCGTGGTGTTCCCCGGAACCCGGTTGGCAATGTCTTGGGCACTCATGGCTACTCCTCGACTGCGGCGTGGCCGGAAGGTGGCCACGACGCCAGCTTCGTGCGGGCCGCCGTGGCGCGGCAGCGGCGCACGGCCCGGTCCGGACGGGTCTTTCGGCCCGGTGGAGAAGGGTGTCGCACAGCCGGTTCCCGCCCCCTGGCGATGGCCCCGCGAGCCGGATGCGGCCAGGCCTGCCCCGGTCCGCGGATCAGTCTTCGGTCTCGTCGTCGACGTGGTGCGGGATCCGGCGTCCGACGATCTTCTCCGTCACGATCCTGATGTAGTAGCCCCGGTCGCCGGGAGCCCAGGGGTCGATGCCCAGCTCGGAGAGCCGGGACTGCTCGGCCGGGCTGGTGATCAGCTTGGCGCGGCCCAGGAAGGTCACGTACCAGCCCTCGCGGGCCGCCTCGTCGATCCGGTCGACCTCGAAGGCGACGACGGTCTCGGCCACGCCGGCGCCGAACATCGAGCCCTTGCGGGTCCGGAACACCGGATCGCGGCCGTCGAGTTCGAAGTTGACGAGGAAGACCGCGGGCAGGGCGTAGCGGCTGTAGACGATGCGGCCGACCGGCACCGTCGCGGCCAGGTCCAGCGCCTCGGCCTCGGAGAAGCGCTCCATACCCTCTTGCACGGTCATGCCTTGATCGTCCCCATGGCGCGAACCGGGCCAGAAGAGTCTTTGGACCCTATTCCGGCGCGGCTCGGCCCGGCCTTTCTCCGGCACTTCGGCCCCACTAAGGTGGGCATGACAGACGCCGGTGCGGGCCATCGGCTCGCGTACCGTCGTGGAAAGGCGGCTCGGGGATGGCCGATCGGGAGCCGGACGAGGTCCGGAACTCTTTGCTTCCGCAGCTTCGGATGGACGAGCTGCTGGACGAGCTGATCTCCCGGGTGACCCAGATCCGGGCCACCCGCGACCGCGTGCAGCAGCTGCTGCAGGGGGTGCTGGCCGTCTCCGGCGGTCTGGAGCTGGACCAGGTGCTCTCCACCATCATCGGCACCGCGACCGAGCTGGTGGACGCCCAGTACGGCGCCCTGGGCGTCATCGACAGCGGCGGGGAGCACCTGGAGCGGTTCGTCACCGTCGGGTTGAGCCAGCAGGAGATCGACGCGATCGGGCCGTATCCGACCGGGATGGGCCTGCTCGGCGAGCTGATCCGCCGTCCGGTGCCGCTGCGGCTGCCGGAGATCGCCGACCACGAGTCCTCGTTCGGGTTTCCGGAGAACCATCCCCCGATGCGGACTTTCCTCGGTGTGCCGATCCGGGTGCGGGACTCGGTCTACGGCAATCTTTATCTGACCGAGAAGCGCGGCGGTGCCTTGTTCGACGCCGACGACGAGACGCTGCTGACCACCCTGGCCGCGGCCGCCGGCGTGGCGATCGACAACGCCCGCCTGTACGACGAGGCGCAGCGGCGGCAACGGCGCATGGAGGCCACCGCCGAGCTGACCCGCGGCCTGCTCTCCGGCGCTGACGCCCACGATGTGCTGGCCGTGCTGGTCGAGCGGATCCGGGACATGGCCGGCGCGGATCTGGTGATGGTTTCGCTGCCGGATGCGGGTGCGAACCATTTGACGGTTCAGGTCGCCGCCGGTCCGGGAGCCGAGCGGGTCCGGGGTGCCGCCTCCTCGGTGGCCGGCTCCGAGATCGGGACGGTGTTCGCCGACGGTGTGGGGCGGGCGATCGTGGCGGGGGAGTGGGACGAGCGGCCGGTGTGGAAAGAGCTGGGTCTGGGGCCGGCCTACATCGCCCCGCTGGGGACGACCGGCCGGATCCGGGGAGTCTTGATCGCGGCGAAGTCCTATGGTGCGCTGCCCTTCGACGCGGGCGCGGTGCACATGCTGACGGAGGTCGGCGGGCAGGCCGCGGTCGCGCTGGAGTTGGCCGACCGCCGGTCCGACGCCGACTTGCTGGCGCTGTTCGCCGACCGGGACCGGATCGGCCGGGATCTGCATGATTTGGCGATCCAGCGGCTGTTCGCGACGGGGATGACGCTGCAGTCGGTGTTGAAGATCACTGAGAAGCAGGCGGTGCGGGAGCGGGTGAACAAGGCGGTGTCGGAGCTCGACGACACCATCAAGGTGATCCGCTCGACCATCTTCGCGCTGTCCGAGCAGGGCGGGCCGGAGCAGCTGCCCGGGCTGCGCTCCCAGCTGTTGCAGGTGTGTCAGGACTCGGTCGCCGCGCTGGGGTTCAGCCCGTCGGTCCGCTTCACCGGCCCGGTGGACTTCGAAGTCTCGGACGAGGCCGCCGACCATGCCCTGGCGGTGGCCCGTGAAGCCCTGTCCAACGTGGCACGGCACGCCCAGGCCTCCAAGGCCGAGGTCGACGTGACGACCGCCGAGGGCTTCCTGACGCTGCGGATCGCCGACAACGGCGTCGGGATGCCGGCGCAGGCCGGGCGCCGCAGCGGCCTGGGCAACATCGCCGACCGGGCCTCGGCGCTGGACGGAGAGTTCTCGCTCTCAGCCGCCGACGGCGGCGGCACGGTCTTGACGTGGCGGATCCCTTTGGAGGCCTGAGGCGAACCGCGTACTCGTCAGCGGCGGTGGCCGTGGTCGGATTTGATCTCGGAGACGAGCACCGCGGCCTGGACCCGCCGAGTGAGCCCGAGTTTGGCCAGCAGCGCGGAGACGTAGTTCTTCACCGTCTTCTCGGCCAGGAACATCCGCTCGGCGATCTGCCGGTTGGTCAGGCCCTCGCCGATCAGGTCCAGGACCTTGTGCTCCTGGGCGGTCAGCTGCGCCAGCGGGTCCTTCTTCTCATCGGCGGCGCGCAGTTTGGCCATCACCTTCGCCGCGAGCCTCGGATCGAGCAGCGACTCGCCCCCGGCCACGGTGCGCACGGCCGCGACCAGGTCCGGGCCGAGGGTCTGCTTGAGCAGGTAGCCCGAGGCGCCGGCCATGATGGCGTCGAACAACGCCTCCTCATCGGCGAAGGACGTCAGCATCAGGCAGGACAGCTGCGGCATCTTCGACCGCAGCTCACGGCAGACGGTGACGCCGTCCCCGTCCGGAAGCCGCACGTCCAGCACCGCCACGCGCGGCCGCAGGGCCGGAACCCGGGCCAGCGCCTCGGCGGCTGTGGAGCCCTCGCCGACGACCTCGAAGTCCGCCTCGTCCTCCAGCATGTCCTTCAAACCGCGTCGGACGACCTGATGGTCGTCCAGCAGGAACACGCCGATCTTGCCGTCCGCCATGGTGCCGAGCCTCCCGGGGCCGCGTGGATGTCTCGCCACGACCCTAGGGCAGTGGAGCCCGCGGGGGATGGGCCGAAGGTCCCTGTTACGGGATTCGGGGGTCAGGACGCCAAGCGGTGCAGGAACACCACGTTCGTGAAGGGCGCGAGGGAGGCGTACGGGGCCAGCGCGGCTCGCACCGCGCTCCGGATATCGATCCGGGTGGTGGGCCCGAGGGCGTCGGTGGTGCTCACGTAGACGGCCGCGACGCCGTGGCGCTCGAACACCGCGATCCGCGGCTGATCGGCGGCCCAGTTTGCGGCCAGGGCCCGCTGGACGGCGATGAGGACATCGCGGTATGCGTCCTGGCTGTTGTGCTCGATGGTGTGGGGGACGGACGGTACTCGGCCTTCGATGGTGCTCATGGTTCTGCCGTTCTGGAGAGGGTCCCCCCTCTTGCCTCCAGAGTCACGCCACAGAGCGCGCCGCTTCAGAGGCCTTGCTCCTGTGATCTTCGGGTCGAAGGTCCTGGGGCGGTCGGGCTCTCCTCGGCGCGGCACAGCGCGCCGAGCCCCTGCGCGGGCGCGCCGGCGGTACCCGGCCTCAGGACCCGCACCCCGGCGCCGGTGCGGATCGCGGCCCGGACGACGACGTCGACCAACCGTCCGTGCCGGGCGCGCACGCCGAGCCGTTCGATGTCGTGACGGTGGCCGGACAGGTCGGCGGTGTGATCGCCGAACCAGGCGATGCGGTCGTCGCCGGGGAAGTCGGTGACGATCAGCGTTCCCACCCGGCCTCGGGCGAGCGCGTGCAGAACCGCCGCGGTGCCTTCGACGGCCGGGCCGCCGGGCCCGCCCCTTTCGGCCAGGCCGTTCAGCAGCCGCCGGGTCTCGGTCTGCGCGGCCTCGGCCACCGCTCGGGCGATCTGCTCGGCGCGCAGCGCGTGCGACGTGTCGTGGCCGCGTTCGCCGCTGACCCGCCGCACGATCGTCTTGTGCCCGATCGCGGACGGCAGCTGCCCGCAGACCAGCGCGGTCATCCGGGCATCGCCCGCCAGCAGGAGCAGACGGGAGCCACTGGCCCGCATCGCGTCGGCGACCGCGCGGGCGGCGTGGGCGGCGGTGCGGTGCGATGACGCCTCCAGGCGGCGCCGGAGTTCGTCCTTCGGCATCTCGCCCGAAGCGGTGCCCAGCCGGGCGCCCTCCGGGGAGACGACCTGAGTCGTCGTCGCCCCGGCGCCTTCGCCCGGATGAACGGTGATGTCGGCGCCGGCTTGATCCAGGACCGCGAGCACGTGGGCGGGGGACGCCTGCCGCCACGCCATCACCGGCAGCAGATCGGGGAGCGAGGATGTCGCCGCCCGGTCCGCGATGCCGGCGCCGGGCATCACCACGGTGTGCGACTCCCCCCGGCGGTTGAAGAAGATCCCGGCCGTCCCCCGGCCGGGCCGCACGTCGCACAGCGCCTCGTTGATCCGCAGCAGCGTCACGGAGTGCGTGCCCTGGTCGGAAAGGCGCTTCACGATGGCGTGCCGCCGTGCGGCGGTGCTTTCCCCGCCGACCGGCATCCGGAAGTACACGGAATGGACCACGCCGGAGAGCTTCGCCACATCCTGAAGGCCGGCACGGCCGGGAATGTCGGTGGTCGGCATGGGACCCACCATCGTGGTGACCGGGTCGGCTCGGACAGGGTCCTTCGACCCCCTCGACCGGGGCCGAAGTCCTGGCCCCCGGCCTCCGCGATGCGCCGGGAGATCGCCGGGGGGACAATGGCTTTATGGCCGCTCACACGGCCGGACTGCGGATTCCGCGCAGAAGGGTCGAGCACATCCAGGCGCTGACCGCCGAGATCGGCGTCCAGGAACGGATCATCGCGCACCTGCTGGCCCTCGTCACCCGCACCACGGTCTACTTCTTCACCGTCGCGTGTCTCACCGCCGCCCTCATCACGTACGTCAACGGCAAGCACACCGCGGCCGTGGTGTGGGGCAGCATCGGTCTCGTCCTGGTCATGCTGGTGGCGGGGGTGAAAGGCGGCCGTCTGCTCCTTCGCCGGGTCGTCGCGGCGCTCCGTGAGGAGATCGCCGAGATCGACATCCATCCTGGCGAGCCGCGCGGTGTCGGCCGGCCCAGGTGACGGTCCGCCCCGCCCCGCTCGCGCTGCGCCGCACCTGTGCTTGATCGACAATATCGACAAGATGGGGAGGAACCGGCACGCGGATGGAGAGTGGAATCATGATGCGTTCCAACACGGAAATGCCGACGTTCCAGTCGAGCATGCTCAAGACCGGCGCGGCGCTCGCCGGGGCCGGGCTGACGGTGGCGGCTTTCGGCATGGCGCTGGCGGCCATCGCCGTGACCCGCGGCGCGGCGGCCTGGGCCAGGCAGCGCGAGGTCTCGCCGGCCGCCCTGGCGGCTGAGAAGCTGGACCGGGCCCGCCGGGCGACGCTGGCCGGCGCACACGCGTGGCAGGAGCACGCCGCCGACTCCGCGAACGGTCACCGCGCGCACGCGCGATGACCGTTCGGCTGCACGCTGCCCCCCGGTGGTCACCGTCGAGGCGGCGGTGACCACCGGGCGGCCTCAGGCCGGCGCCGGACCCCTGGCGTCCACCGCCGTCTCGTCGCGGTGGACGAGGCCGGGACCGGGCGCGAAGAACTCGCGGATCCCGAACGCGATGACGATGACGAAGGCGAACCAGAACACCACCATGCCGGTGGGGTAGCTCCAGAACACGAAGATCACCGAGGCGATCAGCAGGATCGCGATGCCGATCCACCGCTTGTAGCGGGTCGTGAGGATGTGCACGCCGGTCTTGATCGCCGACAGGCCCAGGGCCACGGAGAGGTAGAGCGGCACGACGAAGAACACGCCCATCTGGACCAGGTACTGAAGGAAGAACTCGATCAGGCCGCCGGTCAGCTGCCGGTTGGCGAACAGGCCCGGATCGACCAGCGGGTCCCGGCCGCGGCGCACCAGGTACGACTCCCACAGCAGGAGGGCCGCGCCGAGTCCCTCCAGCAGCGACCAGCCGAACAGCAGGACCGGCAGGTTCGGCGCGATCGCCGTGGCCAGGGAGCCGCAGCCGTAGACCACACAGCCGATCATGAAGGCCCGCTTGCGGCCGATCATCGCCCCGACCTTGCCGCCGGGGATCATGAACATGGCCATGACCAGCGTGTAGGCGGTGATCGCGCCCTGGATGCCGGTCACCGTGGTGCCGACGTCGGAGGCGACCGTCGCGATCGAGACGTTCATGACCGAGGAGTCCAGCGCCATCAGGAACTGGGCGGCCGCCAGAGTGGCCAGGACGATCTTTCCGGCTCCGGCTCCGGCCTGAGACGGCGCGGGGGCTGCGTCCGTGGTGGGGGACTCCCCTTCGGCTTTACAGGCCGGACTCGACGGGTATCCGGCCGGCGAGCCGGGCCTCCTGCAGGGCGGCGTAGTCGCGCTCGTTCTGATCGGCGTACAGCGCGGCGAAGTCGGCGATGGCCTCGGGGAACGCTTCGTCCTGGCCGAGGTAGGCGGCGATGGCGATCCGGTCGCCGGTGCGGGCGTGGGCGCGAGCCAGGGTCCGGCCGCACAGCCGTCCATACGCCGCCAGCTCCGGGGCGGACAGCCCCTCGACCACCACAGAGCCCTTCCAGTCGGCGAGCTGGCGCACGTAGAAGTCGCGCTGCCGCCCGTCGATCCCCTCCGCCGTCTGCCAGCCCAGGAAGATGTCGCTGACCGCCTGCATGAGCCGCTGGCCGTGGACCACGCGCTCACCCTCCCCGACCTGGTCCCCTACCTGGTCCCCCTCGGGGGCGGGCCGGCCGCCGTACTCGGCGATGACCGACCGCTGCGCCTCCTTGACCTGGAGGAACAGCACGTCGTCGGCATCGCGCCCCCGCATCAGGACGATCCAGCACCGGGTCCCGACGCTGCCGACCCCGACGACCTTGCGCGCCATGTCCACGAACTCGAACGTGTCCAGCAGGTGGCGCCGGTCGCTCTGCAACGTGCGCCGGTAGTCGGACAGCAGCACGCGGAACAGCTCCTCGAACTCGGCGCGCTCCAGATCCGGCAGCAGGTCGCGCACCGGCATGATCAGCGGCGGACTCGCCAGGATGCGGCGCTCGCCGTCGACCACGCCGGTGAACTTGCCGAAGGCGCGCGCACTGGTCCGGCCGCGGGCCTTGGCCAGGGCCTTGTCGAAGGTCTTCCGCCTGGCCTTCGTCAGTTCCGCCCGGATCGTGTCCCGCTGTTCGTAGAGGTCGGCCCGGGCGTACCACAGGTCGAGCTGCCCCAGGCCGGCGAACTCGGCCATCCCCTGCTGATATCCGCGGGCCACGGCCAGGACCGCTTTGCGCCGCTTCTTGGGCCCGAACTCGTTGTCCCGGCCGGCGATCTCCACGCTGGCCGCCAGGCGTTTGACGTCCCACTCCCAGGGCCCCGGGTGCGTCTCGTCGAAGTCGTTGACGTCGAAGACCAGGCTGCGCTCCGGCGAGGCGAACATGCCGAAGTTCGACAGGTGGGCGTCCCCGCACAGCTGCACGGTCAGCCCGGAGTCGGGCGTGCCGGCCAGATCGGCGGCCATCCCGGCGGCCGCGCCGCGGAAGAACGTGAACGGCGAGACGAGCATGCGGCCGTACCGGACCGGGACCAGCTCGGGGACCCGCGTCCTCGCCTGTTCTTCGAGGATCGCCACGGGGTCGGCGCGCTCGGCGGAGGGGCGGAACTGGGCGTTCTGCCCGACGGGAGCGGCCTCGCGCGCCATTTTGCCCAGCTCTTCGCGCTGGGCCGGGGTCGGGCGGGGGTGGCTCTTGGTGGACATGGGCATCTCACTCTCCACGATGATCAACGGCAGGACCATGTCCGTCCGCCGGCCGCCCGGGCGACATGCGAACCTCCTGTGCCGCATCTGCCCCCGCTCCCAACGGTGGCACGGGGCCGGATCGCGAACGCCGCGAAGAGGCCATTCGGGGGAGGGCCGGCAGCGCTCCGGCCGAGCTGTGCCCGCCCAGGTCACGCAACGTGGGAAGCGCGATGGTCCCCGACTCGGGCAGGGCCGGAGGGCCCGGGGGTCGAGGACTTCGGGCCCGGTGGAAATGCCGCCGTCTGGCCGGTCCGCTGTCGCCCGGACGAGCCGAAGCTTAGGTGTCAGAACAAGGACATCAGAACCCGCATCCGGTCCTCAGGAGGACACCATGAAGTTCACCGCTCGCACCGTGTCCGCCGGCCTCGTGGCCGCCACCGGCGTCGCGCTGCTCGCCGCCGGCCCCGTGATGATCTACGAGGGCGTGCACGGTCAGCACGAGGTCACCAGCCAGTTGTCCGAGCAGCTGATCAGCTTCCCGGCCAAGGGGTCCTCGGGTCTGCCGGCCGCGCAGGCCGGTTATGCCGGGCAGCAGGTCACCACCGGCCCGCAGGCCAAGGCCTACGCCGACATGATCGAGACGCACGTCAAGGAGGCCACCGGCGGCCTGACCTACTCCCAGGTCTCCGCCAAGGCCATGGCGGCCCCCACCGACACCAAGCTCGCCGGCCTGAAGAACACCGCCTTCATGGGTGAGTCGCTGCGCGGCTCCTTGATGGGCGCCTACCAGGCCTGGGAGGTCACCTACCTGGTCGAGGGCCTCGGCGTCGCGTTCGCCGGCATCGGCGCGGTCACCCTGACCGTCGTCGGCCTGACCGAGGCCTCGCGCCGGAAGATCCACGTCCCGGACACCATCGCCGCCATCGCCCAGAGCCCGAGCACCGGGACGCCGTTGATGTAGGCGAGGCGATGCTCCCCCCTGAGCCCCCGGGTCGCCCCGGGGGCTCACGGTTTGGTCGGCGCGACCATCGTCATCGGTCCGTCCGCACACGCGAGCGCGTGCGATCAGGGGTTCGCGGCGATCAAGGTTTCAGGCCCTCACGGATTCGAGACGGTGAACCAGACGGTCTTGCCGTTGTTGGTCGGGCGCACGCCCCAGTTCGCGGCGAGGGCGTCGACCAGCCCGAGCCCGCGTCCGGACTCGGCGTCCGTGCCGACGTGCATGCGCCGGGGTCTGCGGGTGCTGTGATCGGTGACTTCCACGGTCAGATGGGCCGGGGTGCGCAGGAGGCGGAGCCTGATCGGACCCTGGCCGTGCCGCACCGCGTTGGCCAGTACTTCGGAGGCCAGCAGTACGGCGGCCTCGCAGGCGTCGGTGTCCGTGCAGTTCCAGGAGCGCAGGGTGGTCTCGACGTAGCGGCGCCCGGCCGGCACCGAGTCGCCGGCCGAAGGCAGGTCCACGGCCGCCGAGGCGGTCGGCGTGGGCGGGGTCCGGATCAGGACCAGCGTCACGTCGTCGCCGGGGTCGCCCACGTCGTCGAGCAGTTCGGACAGGACGGCCTCGGCCATCTTGTCCAGCGGCAGGCCGTCGGCGGCGCAGGCGGCCAGGGCCCGGGTCAGGGCGGCGATCTGGACCTCGATGTCGCTGCGGGGCGTCTCGATCAGGCCGTCTGTGTACAGGGCCAGCACCGCGCCGGAGGGGATGGTGACCTGTGACTCGCGGTGGGCGATGTCCCCGATGCCCAAGGGCACGGAGACCGGCGCCGGGAGCCGGTAGCCGTCGGCCCCGTCGGGGGCGATGGCCAGGACCGGCAGGTGACCCGCCGAGGACAGGACCGTCTGGCCGGTGTCGGGGTCGATGACCAGGTAGCAGCAGGTGGCCATCTGGTCGGGAAGGTCGGCGACCACCGCGTCCAGGTACCCGAGCAGTTGCGCGGGCGGCATTCCGGTACGGGCCAGGGCGTTCGCGGCCGAGCGCAGCTGGCCCATCACGGCGGCGGCGTCCAGGCCGCGG